>JAEIGA010000374.1_pt1 | contig 65335 bp, 111 predicted proteins | sample 9270691 | NCBI WGS metagenome assembly JAEIGA01 (sample SAMN17057246, study PRJNA624740) | gut metagenome | biome: biome; isolation source: fecal sample | host: Bos grunniens | place: China: Xizang | collected 2019 | reverse complement strand
TTCACTCTCATACGGCGTATCGCCGTTGTCATGCGCTTACAGGGAAGAAACTGTCTGTCGGTTCGGAAACAATCATTGCGCTTGCCGCATCACCGACTTCAACCCAGTTCAATGCCATACGCAAAGGCTGAACCGTGGACTCATCCATCGTTTCCATTGTGATCGAGGAGGCGGTTTCCACCATAAGGACCTCGCCCTTCCTGTTCTTTAGGAACTTGGTAAGCCTCGAAGTGGAGATCGCCATAATCTCGTCCTGCCTCGTCAGCGAATCGGAGTATTCGTTCATTGCGCTGACTTTCCCGATGTAGCTCTTGAGCGATCCCGTTTTATACAGGGTGCTTATGGGCTGCCTGTTCGGGTAGCGGGTGAAGTTTACCTGCAAGGTAGGTTCGTTGTTGTTCGAAACGGCCCCTGTCTCCACGTTTATGCCGAACCTGTACTCGGAACTCACATGGTACACGCCGTCACTGTCGGTGTAGCAAAGAAGGATCGAGTAGTCCCAAAAGGTAGGATTGATCTTGCTCGTGGTCAACACGGAAACGGGGGATGTCCCGTTCATGCCGAACACATAGTATTGACTCTCACGCCTGGAACCGATGGCGTAGTCCACTACCTCTCGCAGAGCGGCATCCACGCTTGCGACTTTCTTCAAGAAGTATGTTCCTGTCTCCTGCCTGTAGATGTCATAAGTGGTGATGCCAGCACCCGTCATAGAGTTCCATGTCAGGTACACGCCGTTGGAGCCTTTCAACTGACCCAATGTGTATGCCACCTGCTCTGCTGTAACGCTGTACGATACCGTGAACTGGATGAACCCTGTAGAGATATATACGCCGCCAGCTGTGACCACATTACACTCAATGGAGTAGGTCCCGCCGTCCATTAGACCGTCAACATCAAAGGACAGGATTTGGGTTGTGACCGTGCCTGTCTGCTTCAAAGGAGTGTCTTCGGAACCCGCCACAGCGAAGACCCACTCTACTGTTGAGATCGGGTCGCCCTGTGCCTGAGAGTATGTTGCGGTAATCGTTTCCGCCATGCTCGTGCCGCTGATCGTGTCGATGGTCAGCACGGGGTTCTTTAGAGTGTTGAACACGGAAGCGGATGTCTGCTCCACATAGTCATTTGCGGACCACCATTGGGTGATGAGCAGCTTGTACCCGTTAGCGTATCCGTTCACGATGCCGGCGGCAGAAAGGTTCGCCGCAGAAATCTGCGTTGAAAAGAACTGCGGATTTCCGTTTTTATCGTGGGGTTGGAAGTACGGGGAAGACAAAGAAATCTTCCCCGTTGTATACTTTTCTGTGCTTGCGGTATCGTTCTGATAGATGGTGATCTTATACGCCGTCATGGGCGTGTCTCCGTTCACCTGCCATGAAACGGTAAGTCCAAGCGTTACATCAACTGTCCCCGCTCCAATACCAGACAAAGTGGAGGGAGAAATATTAGAAGGTTGGAATAGCATGTGGTTTCTCCTTTACTTTGCCATATTCGCGTGGATATTAAGTGTTGACAGCACTTGTCCGAGAGTCATATTAGCAGCACCGCTTCCGATCTTTACATCGTTAATGTATGTGTTGTTTCCGTTGTTATTGACCGTAGATGTACTGTTGGTAGCTTTATATACCACATTACCAACAGCTTTAGAGGCGATACTCACTGCTGCATCTGTGATGGTCGAGGCCAAGTTGGAAACCGACTTGGATAACGAACTACCGTTCGTTGTTTCAAGAACGGTCTTCTTTGTGCTTCCTGTTCCGCCGCCGCTTCCGCCGCCGCCACCACTACCAGAACTTGTTGTGGCTTTGGCTGTTTCGGCAGCTTTGGCGTTGCTCTCCGCCTGTTTGACGGATTCAAGGAAAGCATTGGCTCGGTTGACTACTTCTGTTATGCCGGAGGAAGCGGCTCCAGTTACATCGCCAATCCCCGAACTTGCGGCTGTAGTCACATCCCCTATTCCTGAATTAGCGTTTCCGGTTACATCTCCAATCCCATAGAAGAACCCCAACTCCAATGCGCTCAAAAGAGAGCTAATGTTGTCGGCTTGGGATTGCATGGCCTCCGTTCCGTTAGTCTTCAGTTCCGCAAACAGGGCCGCTAAATCACCAGTAGGCTTTTCGATGGATTGTACAATCAGGTCCCATCCCTCTTTGTACGCATCGAACGCTTCCTGCAAAGCATCTTTCTGCGCTTGGATAGCCGCTTTCTGCTCGTTGAAATCGAGATCGGAAAGGAAGTCCTTCAACTCTTTCAGAGCATCTGAATACGCTTCTTCGGCCTGTGCCAACACGCCCTGATCGGCCATCCATTCCCATTGATGTGTGGACTCGTTATAGTAGCGAACAGTGCGCTCGTTCTGCGCTTTTTGCAGTTCGAGCAACGCTTCATCGACTTTCAGCTGCTTCTCAGTAAGCTCGTCTTCGTCCTTTTGAGCCTTTCTTGTGGCTTCGAGTTCCTCCAACTGCTTGTCGAGGACTTTAAGGTTTTGGTCCAGAATGCCCTTCTGTTCCTCCACCATGTAGTCGATGAGTTTCTTGAGCTGGTTCCATGTGTCTGTAGCATCCGCAGATGTAGCAGAACCGGAAGAAGAACCGCTCTTCTTTGTGCTATTTTTTGGGGTTGTTGTAGTTACCTTTGTCGAAAGGACCTCTCCCCTGTTAAAGGCATTTTGTATGTCTTTTCCGACAGCAAAGCCAGGAACACCAAAGGCACTCTTTGTCTCGTTTGCTGTAAGAACGATATCGTCAGAAGCAAGATTTACGAGAGCAGGTTTGCCGCCATTGGCGATATACGCCGTCCCGGAAGACTTGCTGATGATAAGTTCTGGGGTAGAACCGTTGGCCGGGTACTCATCATTGACAAGGGCAATGCCGCTATAGTTGTCGCGCTTTCCGCCAGCGTCTGACCCGAATTCGTTAGTTATTAAGCCGAGATCGCTTGCGACGCTGCTTGCGGCGCTACTTGTTGATGTCCCGTGTTTGACATAAACCTTATTTGCTTTTTTATTAGTTGTCCCTACGGTATGTTCGCTTACGATCCACGAATCGTCATTTTCACTAAATGCTTTGTTATACGAACCGGATTGTACAACATTAGTGGTTATTGTGATTGTCTTGTCTGAAAGGGCATCCCTCGCTGCCTGTACTGCGCCTATATTACTTTGCGCATCTTTTGTATCTGCGCTGATGGTGATTTCCTTGTCTTCAAGGTTATCCCTCTTCTCTTGAACAGCGTCAAGATTCTCTTCGGCTTCCTCAGTATCGACTTCAACCTTGGATTTTATCTCTCCGTTGGCTTCCGTCCATGCGGCCAACTCATCAGAGTACATGCCAAGAGATTCGATCATGGATGCCCAGAATGTTTCTGAGATTCCTGTTGAAGAAGCAAGGGACTGCAGATACTCGTCCATGCTCAAAGAACCTTTGTCGAATGTCCATTCGAACGAATCACCAAGGTCCTTCATGGAGGCTATGGTCTGCTTGTTTTTGTCCTTGATCTCGTATGAGCCGCCAGTTATCTTACCAAAGAAATCAGCGGCAGCGGTGGAATAATCCCCGCTCTCAATCTCTTTGAAGTAGGCGTCAAGGTATTCCCTTGCGCTGAGTTTCCCTTCCCTCTCTAACTCGTCAAGGTTTCCCGAAGAGAAGAACAAGGCCCCGCCCTGGCGATAGGCGTTGGAACCGTAGTAACCCTTGTCCGCCGCCTCCATAGCGGCTTTGTATATGTCTGCAAGGGAGTTTACGGCATCGTTCTTTTCTTCCTTAATGGCCTTGGCGACCTCGGAGATTTTTTCGCGCTGTTTGTCGAAAGCGGTAGTTAGTTTATTTACATCGTCAGATGCATCATCTGCATTTTCTCCAGCTTCGTCTACTGCGTTTGAATAATCGACTATTTCAGGGGCCGCTTCCTGCGCTGCTTTACCGGAATCTTCTACATCCTTTTCGACCCTTTTGAATCGCTTTGCGTTACTGTCCCACTCAAGACCGCTAAAGGTCCACGCCTCTCTCGTGTCTTGAACAAAGGCGTTGCTTTTATCTATAAGTTCAGTTAGTCTATCTGTTATCCACTGTAACGCACCACCATTTGCGGTCATGGTCCCCATGAAATCCATCCATGCCGTCTTCAGGTCTGCCGTGGATGCCGCCCAACTCTCAGTATACTTAGCGTTCTTTTCAAGGGCTGTCCCTTCAGAGTCCTCGTACTGTTGGAGCATCTTTTCGTATGCTCCCCAGTTATCCATTAAGGCGTACAGAACATTACCATTTCTGTTTCCGGCAAGATAGTTCTGTAGGTAAGATTGCTGCGCTTTGGAAAGAGAACCCCATTTCTTAGAAAGTTCTTCCAATACCTGAGACAGGCTCTTCAGATCGCCCGTTTCATCAAGGACGGAAATCCCGACATCGCTTAATGCCTTTGCCGCATTTGATATTGCCTTATCGTCAACAATTTCTCCGTCATCGAACTCAGCCTTTACCTGGCGAACACGGAACAGGATCATCCGCAAACCACGAGCCATCTCGGAGCCGCTACGCTGCGTAGATGCGGTAGTGACGCCCAGCATGGCTGTGAATGTTTGTGCAGACTCGCCAGCGTTAGCAAAGGCGGAGCCAGCAACCGTGATACCTTCTGCAATCTTTCCAAGGTCCGTAGCGTTCTGGTCAGCAACAGAGGAAACACCGTCCAAAACACCCATTAGGGAATCGTAGCTACCACCCAACTTCCAAGCGGCATCAGCGGCCAGCAGGAACTTAGCGGCTACATCTTCCTCTACACCGCCGATGTTCTGCGTCATCAGAGAGAGCTTGGAAAGCTGATCGATGTTGTCACGATAACCAGCTCTCGTGAATCGCTCTGCGGCGGTCAGGTAATCGCCTACACTTCTGCCGTTGGCTCTTGCGCCAGCAAATGCCTGTTCCGTGAGCTTGCTAATATCGTAGTCAGACGCACCGCTGACCATCTTAATAGTGGTCAACTGCTTGTCCATTTCCTTTAAGTCGGAGACAGCTTCACGGAGGGCGGAACGAAGTCTTGAAATACCGGCAGTTATGGCGGAGGATATAAGGTTAGCCGCAGTAAACCGCGCCGTCAAAGAACTCCAAATGCTGTCTGTCTGCTTGGAGGACGTGTTCAGAGCATCGGTTTCGGTTTTGAGTTTGCGGACGCCCTGTGCGCCCTTCATAGTAGCTACCGTAATCTTTGTCTGCGCATTGATCTCGGTTTGAGCAGTCCTGGCGGCTATCTGTCGGCGCTTTGTGTCCTCCTTCTCCATAAGTTCATACTTTTTGTCGAAGGATTTTTGTCTGTCCGCAAGGATTTTAGCGTTTGTCTTTTGCTCGTCAGAAACTCTTTTTTGGTTTGCTTTCAGATCGGCGGCAACAACTTTAGCAGCGGCATTTTCAGCTCCTACCGCTAATTTTGCGTATGCGGAAAGTTGGGCATTTGTCATGCCCTGCGTTGCTGTCTTCCATTTCGCTAAAGAGGATTCATCGAAGTTAAGCGTAATCTTTCGATTCGCCATCTCCTTCGCAAGTTTATCAAGGTTTCTTAGCCTTGCTTCTGCGTTTTTTTCGATCAGTTCGACTTGGAGTTTTACTGTTTCAGCACCAGGCATAATTCACCCTCACTCTACAATGTATCCTCTTGCTCTAAGGCCGTCCGCTAAATCCTCATTGGCCTTTCCTGTGTTCACATAATCCTTCATACCTTCGTCAAGGTATGGTCTTGGGCCTATATTTATATCCGTTCCATTAGTAAGCCAAGGATATCCATCTCCGGTTTGAATGATATGAGAAATGTATCCAGGGTTCCAACCGCTTGATGCGGGTGGGGCGTATTCAGGATTGCCGGTTATCGGGCTTTCGACCTCCACCCCCATGTCGATTGGATAGAATTTGTAGTGGGACGGGTCTGTAAGTGTCATTCTGCGCTGATACTTCTTGGGGGAATACGCATCGTACACCCTCGTCCTTGCGCTATCCACCATAGCAACGGCGATTCCGTCACGCATATCATTGTGAATGACATCGTTCACATCTGCCCGAAGTCGGGCCATAGCTTCGTTGTATTTATCGAGTAAAGACATATGACCCTCCTTAAATATTCAAAAGCCCACATTCTCTGCGGGTTTTTGAATGCCCTCCTATATGCCGGAGGGCGAGGCTGTTTAGGAAGCGGTCACGGTGACAGGGACAATGGCCTTCTTGGTGTTGTCGGCAGTCAGTGTGCAGGTGATATTGGCACTTCCAGCCGTAACAGCAGTCACAACGCCTGTATTGGACACAGTGGCCTTGGCAACCGTGTCGGAAACATAGGACATCAGGCTGTAATCGGGAACAACCAAGGAGCCGTCCTTCATCAGGAACCGCACGGGAACCTGGGCGGAGTTGCCAACCACGAGGGCCAAGCCGCCGCCAACAACCACGAGGTTGTCCACATCCTGAGTCACATCGCCGTTGGGAACGTACACCCAATAGGCAAGTTCGGACAGGCCGCAATCCACGCAGATGGCTTCGGAGGCATCGGGATCATACGCAAGAGCCGTGCCGGAGAGGACGGTTGTGGCGTTGGAGGTCTGGGAGCCATCAGTATCCGCCTTGGCGCTGAACTGCATGCGGGGGATGATGCAATAGAGCCAACCAACCAGGGAACCCTGGGAGGAAGCGGAAGTGTTCTCGGTGGAGTACACGGCGATCTGCATGGTCACATGCTTCACCGCGGGGTTGAACACGCTGTACGCCTTGACCTGCTGCGCAGAGGGGTTGGCGATCCAGTAATAGACCTTGTACTTCGTGCTGGGTGTGGCGGTGAAGCCAACCACTTCCTTGGAGGAGTTGACTTCGTAGGCGGAAGCGCCTGTGTCAACATAGGCGATAGCCTTGCTGAAGCCCTGCGGGGCAACGGCGGAATTGGTCAGCGTCAGGGTGTCGCTGTTGGCCGTAATGACCTCGCAAACCGGGGCAGCCGCATTGTAGGTGACAGACGAGCCGAGCTGCATGGCACGGGCGGTCATGGAGAAGTCGGCAGTGGTCAGTTCCAGGTTCACCGCACTGTCAGAGGGGAGCTGGATGGCAATCGCGTTGCCGAGGCCAGCACGAAGCTCGTTCATGTTGACAGCAGTGGTGAGCTGGCTTGTCTGGACCTTATTGGACTGGAAATCGATGTTCCCGGTAGCAGGGTCAGTCACGATTACGTTGCAAGTACCCTTGGCGTACAGATACTTGTTATTGAGTTGAATCATATCTTGACTCCTTATGTGTTTTGGGTGGGGGCGGTTTCGGATTCTTCGATCTGCGCATGATGCTCTCGTTGCAAGGCTTCCATAGAAATCAGCCCTGCAAACTCGTCTTTTGCCTTTTCAAACATCCAAGTTGGATACGGATTGCCGTTCTTGAATTTTGCACCCTGGCTTTCTGCGATGGAAGAAAGGAAATATCCATACCTTCTGCGCAACGCTCTGGCCTCATCCTCGAACTCTTTAATCGGCCAATCCAAAAGGTCCTTTCTTCGTAGGCCCTTTGCGCTTGCTACGCTTGTCATGTAGTCAGAGATGTTATAATCCAATTTCACACCACTGGCATTTTGCATGTCATTTTCCGCTTCAACCAGGTCAGGGTTGTCGGCTTCATCAGGCAGTTCCGCCCCGTTTTGTTCTGCGATCAGTTTTCGAATCTGCATAAACTCCATTGGAGTTATGTCATACTCCTGACCGTCTTTGACGATGCGTATGTTGGTTAAGGTCTGCGGAGATGCGGATTGCCCTATCGCCTGTATCTCGTCCCCTTCGGATAACCGCAAGGAAAGGAACAAGATGCTCAACAGGGCGTCCCATATCCCGTCTGAACCGAAACCGTTGTTAGACTTTGCGCTGTGGTCCAATGCCCATACGCATTGAAGGTAGGTCATGCAAGCAAAGGCCGCAGGGAGTGTCCCCTGGCGCAAACAGAGAACAGGCTTTAATGCTTGCCATTTGTCCAAATCTGCTACCTTTAGCGGGTAGTAGACAAGGCCGTTCAATTCCATTGGCTCGTATTTTAGAAGGGCCTCTTTTTTATTCTTAAAGGGGTGTATAGCTTCACTCATTTTATACCCCGAATTGCCGTTTAGTCCGTGTTCGGCGTGTTCTCAGGCTTGTCGCCCATGTAGGACAGGCCCAACACAAGCTGATAACCGACATTGTGCTGATCGTCCGTAATGTATCGGATAGCGCACTCGGCGTTCTGTCGGCGGTCGAAATAGAATGTGCCTACGCCGCCGATGTTCACGCCTGAAAGTGCCTCTACGATTGCCGTTGCGATAGCCCACGAACGGGATGCCGCACTGTCCTTTGTGTTGGAATCATAGGAAGTGTTGCACAGGATACGGAAACAAACGGAGATGTCTGACCGATATGCGTTCGTGGCATCCACGAATCCCATGAAAGCGTAGAGCCGCGTCTGCGCATTCTCCTGCGCTTCCGTGATGGCTATCTGCGGGAATATCCTGTACCCTTTATCTGTAGTAGGATTGGCGGGTCTTGACGGGTCAAATATGAGAGATAGCTTCTGTTCTGGAGTCGGAGTCTCTTGGTCTAACGGCCTCGATACGTCATGGAACAGATACTTGGCGATCCGCACACGGGGGCATCTGTTGTCCGTGAACGGCGTGTGATTCGCCGCCGGCATGTCGATAAGGTAGAACAGGACTTTCCGCAACAGGTCATCTGCGTTCGGCAGCGTGTTGTAGGCATTTATCCTGCGGTACGGTTCGTACCAGTTCTCAAACTCCATCGGCCTCCGCCTCCTGATTTTCGGTGGGCTGCTCTTCTTCAGCCTTTTCTTTCGGGAGATTATCGATGGCGGTCCTGATCTCGTCTGCGGCGGTTTCGCTCACAACGGATTTCAGGAACCAGGCCATTCTCCCAAGCAGGTCATTCTCGATCTGCAACACCTGCTCGATCTCGATGCTGACCATCCGCACGAATGCGTGATAATCGTTCAGAATGTCATAGCACTTGTCGGCAACAGCCTTGTCTTTGCTCCGCTTCAGGCGGTCAAGCTGCGCTTCGAAATTACTCCACGCATCCGCTTCGTCAGCGGCCATGAGGTACGGGACAGGCTCGTTCGTCTTGGAGTCATGCACGGGATCGTAGCCCTTTCCCATGTATTCCTTCACGAACACGCCGATCTTATACTGAGTCTCGCGCATCGTGTTCCGCTGAGTGATGTCAGGGAGCGGGATAGAGTTCTCTCCGTTTTCCAAAACGGAAATCTTCTGCTTGTCCGTGCTGAACTCAGCGATGTACCGTGCGAGGGTGTACTTCAGAACCAGGGGGATGAACGCCTTTGCGTTCATGACATCCTGCTCAGTAATATTGACCTTATCCATATCGGCTCACCTCTTAAAACGGGATGTCATCGGAAGAAATATCCGTGAACCCTTCCTGCGCAGGATGCGGCTTGTCGGGGTCTTCGGTCTTCTTTTCGCTCCTATTCGAAGACAGGAACTCCACTTCGTCCGCATTCACATCAAGGGACACTTTCAGAAGCCCGTCTTTTCCGGCATACTGTGTTGCCTTGAGTTCCCCGATGACGGCCACTTTCCTGCCTTTCTCAAGGTAGCGGTTGCATGTCTCGCCAAGGCCGCGCCATGCGCTGATTCTGAACAGGTCAGAAGTAACTTCGTCCGTCTTCCAATACTTTCGGTTGACGGCGATGGTGAACTCGCATACGCTCTGCCCGCTGGGGACCGCTTTCAGCACGGGGTCTTTGATGAGGTTGCCGATCAAAAAAATCTTGTTCATACATTCCCTTTCTTTTGCACACTTTTTAAGGGCAATTAAATTTTGTTGTAATTATCTTACCTTCGGGAGCCTGTCAACGTCTTCCATTACTGCATCCAGAAACCCGTTTCCGTGAAGATCGTTGTGATAAATCTGATGCATCTGTTTGATTATTTCGTAATCGTCAAATGATATCTTGCCGGCTTCGCAGTATTTCGCAGCTAATCTTTTGATGCGTTCGTGCATCGTGATTTTCTGCGCACGTTCCAAACCGCCCAAGCGGTCCTCAATGTTGTTGATCTTTCCCTCAAGTTCGTTGAGTTTTGCAAGAATCTGTTCAGTGTTGTTCTTTTCCTCGTCCTTTTTCTTTCTGGCTTCAATACGGCTGTTTACAAACGCCGTTATCGCGCCGGACGATGCGGCTATCAGCGCAACGATGACGGCTTGCCAAAAATCAACCATAGCTATTCCCTCCGCTGTTGTTTTATCAAGCACCTACTCGCGCTGTCCGTGTTCTCATATTTTTTGGTGAGAGCGCAGAACCTTTGGAACATGCACATGCTTTTCGCTGCTTTTTCTGCGCTATCCAAACCGTCTTGGTTCATTTTCCTGCACAAAAGGAACTGATAACGGTTGTCTTTATAAGCAAATTCGCACATTTTTATACCCTCTCGGTTATAATTTCGTACTCTGTGCGGTGTTTAATACCCGATAAGGTATAATTCCTGCGATACTTCTTTGCCGTTACAAGCCGCTATGACCGTAAGAGGCTCTTGCGAAGGAGCATAACAGGTGATCGTCAGCACATTCCCGTCCTTCTCCGTGCCGAAGCAGTTGATGTCAGGCCCCCTGAACGCATAGACGATAGCATCGCTTTGCTTTACGCCGTCCACGAAGAGGGCGGCTTCGCAGGTTGTGGACGAGTACGCTTCCAATTCCGTGGGCAAGTCAGTGATGAACTCCACATACTCACCTGCAAGGCTCTGAGCGGCTGTTATATCGAAGGTTGTCACTATGTTGGGATTCTGTTGCAGGTAACATGTAATGGTTGCTGTACCTTCGCCTACGGCCTCGCAGGAGCCGTATTCGTCAACCGTTACGATGGAGTAGTCTGAAGACTCCCACATGTAGTCATACGGATAGTTCTCCGCGTCCGGCTCCTTCCCCATTCGCAGGGAGGAGGCCGTCAGAGTCTGCGTGGAACCTACCGTCATCTTCTCCGATCCGGTTAGTGTGACTAACCAGTTGAAGGTCAGACCCTGCGCGACTTCGTTCACAAGGTCATCGTTCGCATCCTGCGCTTCGCCCAACCGACACTCTGCACGGATGATGTGGCAGCTATTCGCATCATGGGTGTAGTCCCTGATGAAATTAGTGACGCCCGTGAGGAAATACCCCTCTCCGCCCAAGATCAGGCGGGTGTTGTTGTGGACATCTCTCGTGGCATCATTAAGCTGCATAATGATATGCTGATACGTTCCAGGCAGGTTTATGTACTCTTTCACATCGTTCGCGGATGCGAGGGCCATGCCCTTCGAATAGGACATGGGAGTACGGATTACGTTCCCGTAGTAGTCCAGCGTGTTGTATGTGCAGTTACAACGCTTGACTATCGTGTTGCCCGTCACGCTGCCAACATCATCAGGGTTGACAACAATCCAAATGTTATCGTTGAACTTCACATATGCCCCGACAGGAACCGTATCGATGTTCGTGTTATCGATAATGATCTCCTGCCAATCGTCCGTCAGATGCTCTCCGGTAGTCGGGTTGATAAGGTCAGATGAACGAATCTTTACGGGGGTCCATGCGTAGAAGTCATCGTAGTTTACCCCCTGCATCTCCGCTTCGAAGTAAGTGGAGGTCATGGGGATGTTTCGCCGCATGAACTCTTTCGTTTCGTCCCTGAAGTATTGCTTGAGCTGCCCGTCATTTCGCCTACTGTTCGAACTGTAGTTTGCGGCGGGAGTTCCAGCCGTTGCCGTTCTCATATTCTTTGGAATACTCACTCTTCCCTCCGCAAATCTCTGACGCAGTTACGCAATGAAGTCCTTGTTCTTGTACATGACCACACTGCGATATTGTGCGTTTTGTTCGTACTTCATGAGCCGATCATTCAGAGCAGTTTCCAAAGCCTTGCGCTTATGCTCCTGTGCTTCCGTCCAGGCGGACTCCGTAGAGGCCCTGCGGAATGTCTTGTCCTGCAAGATGGGGGTTCGGTTCAGCCACTCGCCGCTGAAGCCTGTTTCCCATACCATGTTCAGGCAGTAGCACAGGATTTCCTGTATCTCCATGTTCAGTTCGTTCTTGAACACACCGTCCGTGTAGAAGTCGAACTGGAACTCCGTCTTCGCAGGGAAGTTCCCGCTGATGATGACATCGCCTGTTTCGTCATTGTAGGTGAATGTGGTCAGCGGCTCATATGTCACCTCGTCATACTTGTTGACGGACAGGATGCCCACATTGCACAGTTCGTACTCCTTCATGCCCGTGTTGACAGTAACGGTCCCCGTCACCGGAGATTCCACGCACTCGTAGTAGCTGTCGAAAGACGGGCTGATGTACTCAAGGTACTCCCTGATCTCAGGCGGTCTGTTGAACTTGGGGATAGCAAGCTCTAAAGCCTTGGATTTCTGACGAAGAAAAAGGGCGGCATTCTCCCGAAAGTCCTGCTCCCAACGGATATCGTTTATGATCTTCGATGCCATTGCAAGGCTGATGATGTCGGAAAAAGTAGTAGCCACCCTGGTTCCTCCTAATTATTCGTCATTTTTGTTCAAGCCGCGAACGATGTTCGTCAGAAGCCCTTCTCTACGGGGGTCATCCTGCGGGGCGTTCGCAAAGTCTTTCTTGGAAATCTTGTTCAGTTTCACGATGATGTCCCTGTTGCCGAGGACACGGGGATCGCCGGCATCGTATGCCGTCTGAAGCCTTGCCGCTACCACAGCCCTGACAGAGGGGCAGAGTTTCTTGAAGATTTCGGGAAGTTCATCCATGTGATCGAGCAGGTTCCTGAACATCTGCTCGTCAAGGACTTCGCCGGGTTTGTAGTCAAGGCCATGCATGACTCTTTCTTCATCCGTCAATCCGTCAAGCACGATGAGCTTTCTCGTTCTGAGGAGCATCTGCTGCTGATTGTCACGGAACTCGCCCAACCACTCGTCTTTCGGAACATTGATGTAACCACAGGGACCAGTGATAGTGCCGAACTTGTTGTTTACGCCGAACCCAAGAACGTTGTCATCAGAACAATCGTCCAGGAACAGCATCTTCACAAGCTGTTTGTCCGTGGAAATCTGAACCACGTTTGTCGGCTGTTTCGCAATGGCCTCCGCAACCGCATCGGCAACCGCCTTGGCGATCATGCTCTTTACTTCGTCTTCGTTGTACACCTTGGGGGGATTCTCCTCCGCCGCCTTGGTTACTTCCTGTGCTTCGGTTTCCTTCTTAACCGTTTTCCTTGTGGCCATGTCGCTTTAACTCCTTTTTGCATGGTTTATATGGCGCGGGATGGCGGAGTTGCACCGCCTAAGTCATCTGTTTCCCACAGAAGAACCGCAGGGGGAATATCCCCCCACGGTCCCATGATGGCAAAAGCCGGAGTTAGGAAATGCTGGACATGACGCCGATCTTGGAACCAAACACGCCCTTCGCTTCAACGCTGATGGTCATGTTGATGTCGATGGTCATATCGGCGGTCTGATCGGGCGACATCTCAAGGACGATGGGATCATCCTCGAAGATGATGTACACGGGCGCGAAGCCCTCACCCGCACGAGGCAGCATGTAGATGGTGCTGGCGGACAGCATCTCGGTGGGGGAAGCCAGGTTGACCTGACCCGCCACATAGGTGTTCTGAAGCGGAGCCAGAGGCACACCCATGCAAGTGCCGAGGAAGCCCTTGCTGAACCAATCGGGGCCGAGGCCATAGGTCAGAGCCGCATCCTGCGCAGTGCCGGAGGGCAGAACCTTGGACAGAGCAGCCCAATCGCCGTAAGCGATGATGCTCTCACGGGGCAGACCGTTCGCCTGGGACACAGCCTTGGCGAGGGCGATCCAGTTCGCAGTGTTGTAGCCGGACTTCTTCAGGTAGGTAGGCACAAAGGCGGCGTTGCTCACGCCAGTGGTCATAGCGCCGTTCCACAGAGCAAGAATCTTGTTGTTGGAACCGCCGGCCAGAGCCAGGTAGTACCGACCGATATCCGCACCACCCTGCTCGTTGCCGACCAGCTGATACCACTTGATCTTGGCGGCAGCGGACCGGGGCTTCGGGTTGATGGTGATGGACTTGCTGTAGAGGCTGTTCTTGGGAACGCTGCGGGAAGCACCCCAGGAGCTATCCTGGAACAGGAAGATGTCATTGGACAGCACGTTCACTTCGTAGGTCTGACCGATGCCAACCTTGTCCACGAAAGCCAGAGCGCCGAGGGCGTTGGAAGTGGTGTAGGGGAGCATGGGGGCGATGACATCGGAAGTGATGCCCTGCAAGCAGCGGAGGAAGTTGGGATCGGAGGCCCACTTCCGGCCACCCTTGAGGAACTCGGCGTATGTCGCAGGAGCTTCCTCACCACGGGCGGCGGCGGCGATCTTGGCGCAGAACATCATCGTGCGCTGAGTCAGTTTTTCGTTGGTTTCACGATACTCGGCATCGTTCAGCCGAGCCTCGAACTTATCACCACGAACTTCGGCAGCCTTGCGGCCATGAGCCTCAGAGAGGATCAGGCGGCCACCAGCAACGAGGTCCTTGCGCTCGTCATTGGAGTTACCCACAAACAGGGCGGCAGGAGCATTGTTGAGTTTCAGTCCTTCCATGTTGTACCTCCGTTAGGAACCAAGCACAACATCACGGCAAGCCATGACATCGTAGTAGGTCATAGAAGCATACGCACCCTCGGTGGCTGTGCCAGTACCGACCAGCTTGAAGTAGGGGGTCCCTTCAGTAGCAGGAGCGGAGGCGGCAGGAACCAACAGACCATTGGCAATGGTGAAGAATGTGTTGGTGCTGACGGTGGTGGACATGTTGCCAGCGCCGAAGCGGTAGATGCTTGCGTTGTCGAAATTGATCTTGGTGAAGGTGTCGAACTCACCCGCAGGAATGCCAAGACCAAGAGTCTCAGCGCCGATCTTGTAGACGTTTCCGCGATTGCTCACGCCAGTTTCCACCTGGAAGGGGTTGCAAGCGTAAATGCCATCGTAATCGGTGGCGGCGGCAGCGCCGAAGATGTAGGCGTTATCGTTATAGATGCTGGTGTAGCCCTCGTTCGCAAGGCGGGTAGCGCCACGGACGCAGAGGAAGCCAGCGCTGCAGTCAGCGTCAGTGCCGCTGGACTGATACTTGCCCGTCACATTGGCGATCTCGTCAAAAACCGCATTGGTGACACGGGCTTCAAACATGCTATTAGCGGTGAAAGCCATGTGCTTACTCCTTTACTTATTCTTGATGCGGGAGAGCATACCCTCGATGGGATCGCTTTCCTCGTTGCTGTTCTTGCGAAGGCCGTCCAACCAGCTATGCACTGTGGCATTGGCGGCGTTCTTCTTGGCGCGAATAGCGGACTCGTGGTCAAAAATGCGGGCCTTGACGAGGCTGCAAGCCTTTTCATCGCCCACGAACTCGCCCTCGGCGTTGTCGCAGTCGGAGAACTCGCCGTTCTCGGCGTCCTCAACGATATCGGCGCAAGCCTTTTCATCGATGGGTTCGTCCGCTTCGGCATTGTACGCCTTGAGGAGGGCTTTGATAGCGGCAACCACGGCCTTGTTCCGGCGGTTGGTTTCCTTCTCCTTCAGGGCCTTGTTCTCAGACTCGAACTCATTCGCCGTGGCTTCAAGATCAGCGACCTTCTTGGTGAGGGCCTTGATCTGGTCCACATAAGCGCCGATGGCATCCAATGCAACCTTCACATCATCGCCAAAGTCGGCTTCTGCGTTCAGGCTGACGGGCTTGATGTTCTCAACGGAAATCTCTTCTTCGCCGTTGAGGACATAGCCGTAAAAGCAGTTGTCAGCCTCGGACAGAAGGGCGATATGATTACCGTCCTCGGAGCAGCCAACGATCTTGTAACCGTTGAACTTCTCGCCCAGGGCATCGATCTGCACTCGATTCAGAGCCATAGGTTTCGTTCCTTTCTGAATTGTTTCTTTCGCGGTTTCCATATATGAGGCGACCTTGAGCTTGAAGTCTTTCAGGTCTTCCTCCAAAGACAATGCGTGGATATGCGCTCCGGCTACGGCAGGATTGACTCCTTTGCCAAGGATGGTAGTGCCTAAAATCTGATAGTTCTCAAAGACCTCTACCCCGTTCTTGGTTTCGTAGTCCTCTACCAGCGTTTCGATGCTTACATCCATTCCTTCGGCTCCCTGTTCCGTCAGAAGGTCCGCCAGCTCTCGCGCATAGTAGCTCCAAATCGTGCCATCGCCTACGATCCATCGCACTCCGTCTTTTTCTTCGATGCGGATATCGGAATCGTTTTTGAACCACCCAACAATCCGCTCTGCGTTTGCATCCGTGAAGGAGGCATACGCTTCTCCGTTATCGTCACGCTTCATTCTGAAGTTGTGACCATCACCGACTTTCCCGCCCGTGTACGCCACGAGGATCGGGGTGTCAGCGAACAGATGTCTGTGTTCATCCAGGTTGAGGTACTGCCAATTATTACGGTTTACTTCGCTGTTGAGGAGCCATACCTCTACTTTGTACAGGAACTCGTCTTCCTTGGACAGGACTCTCATCTTGCCGGGGAAAGAGTTGTATGTCTTCCCACCTTCGGCCTTTTTGAACTTACCCATCAATCGTCACCTCCGTGGAAAAGGTGAAGCACCCAATCATCAAACGATGTCGCAGAGGCGTCCGTGGTGTCATACATGTTCCAAGCAAGAAGGAACTTCTCACAATCACGGCTGTTCTCGATCTGAAGGGTTTCCGCTTCACGGGCCAAAGCGAAGTTGTTGCTCTCGTCACAGGCGCGGATAAACTCCTTCAAGGCTTCATCGTTCTCTCTGAGGAATCGGATGACCTCTTCGAACACGCCGTCAAGGTCTTCGGGGTGCTTCGTGTATTCCTCTGTGGCCGGATACTCCTGGATCAAGTGCCGCTGATGGAGGATGTCACCGATGACATCAAACCTCTGCGGCTGCTTGTGTGCCAGTTCGTGAATCGCATTGGAGGTGTTGACAAGGCCGATATCGATCAGAACGATCTCCTTCAGCGTGTCCAACCCCCTGTTTGCGTTCTGCATGGCGGCTGTTACTTTTCTCGCCGGGTCACGCAACGGAGAAAACATCTCGTTTTCATAGTTGAAAAAATCTGCAAGTTTCATGCGTTTCTCCTGCAAAATTGATTACCGCCGCACACTTGCAGACGGTTTCTATCCTTACTTCTCACAAGGAATGATGGCTTTGATCTTCAGCTTCTGCTCGTACACGATGTAGACGAGCTTCCCGTCCCGCTTCTTCTTGCGGATGACCACATCATCACCATCTTCGATAATCTTCTTCAGATTCTCATCGAGTTTGATATCCATCATCGCCAATTCTTCCAATCGTCCTTTATCGCTTTCGCATAACGGATTCGGCGCGGAACGATGCTCTTGATATCGCCGTCATCGTCCAACCTCAGTTCAATTATGTAGCCGCCCATAGCGACTTGGATGTTCTTTCCGATAGTGAACGGCGTTTCGCTTTGGAAACACGGAACCATGAACGCTTCTACACCGCCGAACTGAAATTCGCAAGCCTTGTGGTAATGACCAACGCCCATGACTTTGGGACGGTTGTAGATATCCATCCCCTCAATCATGCGCTGAACTTTATAGGAAAGGCTGTACGCACTTGCGCCATCCCAAGGGTGTCTGAGTTCGAGGTCAATGGTGGGGGTCAGCCAAACCCGTGCGCAATCAGAGCCGAGATACTCAAAGTCTGTGCGCTCTCTTGCAATGACAGGGCCGATGTTGTGACCGCAACGCTTCATCATGCTGGCATCATGGTTTCCCGTGATGAACCTTGTCTTAATACCTGTCCGCTTCGGGTATACCCTTACGATCTCAGCCACATGATCGTCAGCGCCTTGGGAATACAGGTCATACTGATGACCAACACGCATTCCTTCGCCGTCATCGATGTCGCCGCAGTGGTATACGGTTTCGATGCCCTCTCTCGAACACTCATCGTAGAAGTCATGCAGGAATGTTAGTTGGGTGTACTTGCTATTGATGTGCGTGTCACCGACAAGACCAAACCTAACGATTTTCTCACCGTTATACTGGTTGTGAACATCTTTCGGAACCGGGTTGTAGCGTGGGATTATCTTTCCCTCGTTTTCTTTTGCCGCCTTGTACTGGGGCATCCGGCGGATAGCCGTGCGAATGCGTTCCTTTACTCGCTCACGATTGTCTCCAGGGAACAGATACGAAAGCTCATCCGCTATCTCTGTCCAGCTGAACCCTCGTTCAAAGTGCAGATGCGCTGCCAACTCTTTCCAATTTTCCAAAGGCCGTTTCCTTTCTTATTTTCCGTAGCTATCAACATCGTCCTCTGCCCCTTCGGACTTCGCTTCCCCTTCATCGGGTCTTCCGCCCTGCGGATTCTCCTTTGTGGGGTCCGTGCCATCGGGGTTCTTCGGTTTCTTATCGACAGGAGGAAGGTTCCCCTCCCCTGCCTTTGCGCTGTAGGTGCTGATGAGCGGAGTCCTCTTTTCCATGACTTCGCTGCCGATCACCGCATTGCTGATGGAGATATCATCGAGGAGCGAATGTCCCCTGATGGCATCGTACCGCAGGGTATCGATCAGAATGCCGAGCGTCATGCCGTCTTTTGCCGACTTCAGGTCTTCCTCTTCGGAGAAGATGTCCCCGAACATCTTGAATGCCCAATCATATTTCAGACCTAATGATCCATACAGGTAGGTCATCATATTCTCAAACTGACCGTACACCGTCCTTGCGAAATTAGCGGCCAGTTTAGCGGCGATCTGCACCATACCGACACGGGGTTCAGCACTTGCAGATATGATGCCGATGCCGGACTTCTGAATGAGGTACGAATACCCTTTGCCGGAAATGTCCGCCGCATTGGGGGCTTCGGCAAGGCTTTCAAGGTGCATCTCCTTGAAAGGTGCTGCGTACAATCCGATGCCGGAAGTGTTGTTCTGAGCCATCAGGCTGTCCCACAGGACGGAGTACGCTTCCCGCGTTGCCGGCGAAATCTTGATGGGGTCCGCCTGATTCGGGATAGCCGTATCGAGGGTTTCCATCTCGGCCAACACACAGGCGATCAACGGGTTCTGTAAGATCGCAAGCTGGACCTGCTCGTAGTCCGCTTGCTGGATTGCGTTGATGAGCAACCCGACAAACGGCGAAAACACATTCCGAGTAGTGTCATCAATCTCGAATGTCCAACACTCAGTAGGCGGAAGCGATACCCAGTAGAACCATGTGCCGTTCTGCTCGTACACTTCGGGGTTGCCCTTGATGGGTCTGCGTTGGCTTTCCTCGCTGTACTTCTTTATATCGAAGCCGTTGTAGACGATCTTCCCGTACTTCCTCGGAATGAAGTTCATCATTTCATCGAACATGTCAATGAACAGAGGACCGAACTGGCGGATGTCTGTGCCGGGGGTCATGAAGTACATCAAATTGAAGGACAGCGTGTACTTCGATACATTGTTGAACCCGATTATCTTCGTCCAATCTGACGGAAGCTGTTGCATGTAGGCGTAGTCACAGGAGTTGTGCGACTTGTCTACCTTCGTGCGGAGGTAGTAGTGGACCTTGCCCAGCACACCGCACTGACCGACAATCTGATGCGCCATCTGCTTCGGTTTCAGCTTCTGACAAATCTTCTCCAAAAGCCTCCACTCACGCTTGAACTCGTCTGTCTTCGCTTCGGACTCTTCCACGAAGAGCGGATAGTTGTACCAGTTGTAGGTAGGCACATCCTGATATGTCTTGATGATGTTGAAGAGCGGGTAAGCGGCGTACCGCGCCCACTCCATCGTCTGCCGAAGCGGTTCCTCGTTGTCCTGCGGAGCGTTCAGGAACCTGGCAACATCATCTTTCTTGAAAGGATAAGCAGCGGAGGAAATACCTTTGATCCTGCGGTTCTGAATGTACGGGTTGTCTGTCATTGCAGAGCCGAAAGATGTACGGGAGAATGCCCCGTATACTCCGCTGGCGGGGAGAAAACCATATGTGCTGACGAGCGAATTGTAGTACGCCGACAGGCTTTTCTCAGTTATCTTCCCCTTTCTGGGGTTCTTTTCCGCCATTTGATTCCTCCCACTTTATCTTCTCAGCTTGAAGCTCTTTCTCAAATTCTTGTAGGAACTCGTACTGAGCCTCCAACACTTTCTGTGGATTCTCATGTACTTCCTGCTCCGCCATCTTTACGATGCACTTGACAAGCCATTCTCGGCAGTTCGCCGGCAGCTTGTTCACGTCCTCCTGCGTAAGCTCCGAACAGGGAACGCTTGGCGTCTCCTTCGTGAGTACCAAGGCGTATGTCGGCATGATGAGCCGATATCTCTCATGATTGATGTATTTGATCGTCTCTTCTTCAATACGAAGAATGTACAGTTTCCTGACTTTATCCAAGGCCGTTTCCTCCGATTCTGCCAACGCATCTCCCTTTGACTTTTGCCGATGTTCTCGTCCCGTAGACGGGCGTGTTGTTTCTCATACCGTGGATAACTGATTCGCTCCACTTGCTCCAAGGATTCTCCCCCTGTGCGTAGATCGCTTTGTATCTGTCTTCCAGTATCTTGATGACACGCAATGCGTACTTTGTCGCGGACCACATGTCTCGCTGTATGCTCTTGCTGATCCTCTCTTCGGTAAAGCCGAAGCCGGACATGCGCTTTTTTAGGTTCCCGATCTGCCCACACAATTCTCTCGTCTTCAGATACGGATAGCTGATGGCAACATCCATCTCGTCCGTCTTTATCTTGTGGAAGAGTTTGTAGGCTTTCAGGCCCTCCTGTATGTTCGAGATGAGCATCTGCACATTCCCGTGTTCCCACTCTCTCTCGGCGTACTCGATCATGGCCGCATCGGAATCGTGGACCCCTTCGTTGAAACCGCCGGTTGCGATTATCGGATAGATAACAGGCAATGCACCGGGCTGTTCCAACTCTGCAAAGTCATGGTTCATGCAGCACAGCGGCGGAAGCCCGTCCTTCAAGTCCTTGTGAAGGAACTCGATCACGCTCGTTCCGTAGGCCCTCGCATCGATTGCGATGTAGGCCGGTTCTGCGTTCTTCATCGTGTACCGAAGCCAAAACGCTTTGAGCTGCCGTGCCTGTTCCAACGCCTCTTTCGGCGGCGGGTTGTCCTGAACATAGACCAGTTTTTTGTCGAATGTGCCAGCTTCGATTCCGTCCTTCGGATCGCAACGGAATACGGCATATGCGCATTTGGCATTGTTTCCGCCGTCCCTGTACGAGTTATCGTTCCCGATAACATAGATGGATTTGGGGTCCCCGCAATGGGAATACTCCATCATCGTCAGGGTCTTGCTCTGCGTAAGCGTAAGGTCCTTCAGAATCGGGTTCTCACTTGTACCCGTCCAAATGGACTCTGCTTCTCGCAGGTACTTGTCGGGCGTCAAGTCGCCCTTCAGTTTTCGGAGCCAGGATATCGTCCGAATGCCGGATACGATTGATATGGATGAAGGGATATCGATGGCGAATGCGCTCTTCCCCTCTCGCATCTCCTTATATGCAGACAGGCGTTTCTCGAACGCCCTGTTCTGTTGTGATCCTGCGCTTGTGATGTATTGGAACTGGTTCTGCGGGAAGAAAGCATCCGGTTTCTTGTCAACCATCCGAAGCAGACGGACCGCAGGGGTCACAACCGCCTCGAACTGGTCATAGTCGAACTGTTGTCCAGTTTCTTCCTGCGCCGCCTCTTCTGCTGTCACGCAATGGATGTTGTCACCACGCATGGCTGTAATCGAGATGCGGCTTCCATATTTGGTTTCGAGAACGAACCTATCGCTGCTCATGGAAACCACGTTCCATAGGGCAGTAAGCATAGGATAGTTCTTTTCGATCTGCTTCCATGTCTTCGCACAGATATCTGCTGTCTGTTTCAAAGACGGGCCGTAATACGCTTGCTGTATCCCCGGCCACAGGACTCCCTTAACCAGGTCTGCGAGAAACACCGCATAGGTCTTTGTGGTTCCACGGGAGCCAGTCACGAATACGTTCTGATATCTACAGAACGCCCGTAGGTTCACCCGTTGGATCAACTCAAGGGAGTAGTCGCTGCTATCGCTTTCTATCAGATCGAGAAACTTATCTGGATACCATCGCCAGTAAGACACGAGAAGTGCGCAAGCAGATGCGTCATAGGCATCGTAGTTCTGCTTGCGCTCTTTATCCGTATCTACCCATTTGTGTTGGGATTTACTGTACGTTTTCCCTATTGGCATTCGACATCACTTTTCTCTTGGAGGGACGATTTCTCCCAAATCAGCCAACGAATCGGCTTCCTTTCGAGTCAACCTTGGTTGGAGTTCCCCGTACAGGTCTTCGACTTGCAAGGACTTGGGGAGCATTCCCAGCTCAGACTCTCCGTTGTTCGCCCGATATGTGTTCATCCATTTGAGCATCATGAAGTCCACGATATCTATGGATGTGCTGTATTCGCCCTTGTCGCCGTTGATGTACCGTGCGACTTCTTCCTGCGACATCAGGGTTACGCCTCTCTTTTCAAGGCGGTCTATCAGCGCATCGGGGCGAAGTGCTTCGACAGGCTTCACATCTCCGGCTTTCAAAGCCTCGGATGCCATGATCTTGTCTATGGAGTCCGTGTACTGCTTTACAGCGGAACTGTTACCTTCCTCGATAGCCTTGTCGCGCAGGAGCCGTATCTTCGCCAGGTCACGCAGGTTGATCTCCAACCGCTTCGTGATGTTCGGGCGGTACTCCTCCGCTATCATGTCATAGGTCTGATCGAGTTTCTTGCAATCAGCATCGGGGACCGATTCTCCCCAATCATGGTCCCATCGCTCTCTGCGCTCGGCATCCGTTTCCTTATGGGATTGCTTGACGGGCCTTTCGGGAGAAGAGATCGGTTTTATCTCTCCCCTCGCTTCCAAAGCGCGATGGACTTTTTGCTTATCTATTTCTGAGGCTGTTGGCTTCTTCATTAGATGCAGACGCACAGCGTTGCGCCAGTAACCTCATTCCAACTATCGTTCGAATCCTTCATAAGGATTGCAAAACCATTCGTGGAATCGTTGGCAATAGCGATGCTTCCGACAGGTGCATTGTCCGGCAGAACACTTGTATCAGTAGAGTCCTCGATGTAGTAAACCTTTACGGGGACATTGAAGTAGTTACCTTCCTTGATGAGAAATTCCATCTTAATCTCCTTTAGGGGTTATCCCCATAATGATTACTAAGTAGGCTCCCCAGCACTACCGTCAACCCGCCCATCGGCAAAGCACATGCGCTTGTAGACCGACATACCTATTTTTGATATCGAATATGTGGTGCTTTGTCGCTCGGATGTCGGGCTATATGCCGCATCCGTGGGAATACCCAGGACTAAGTTGCGGAAGCACCGCCACAAGCCTATCGTTCGCAGATAGACAAGCGCCCTGCCGATAGGACGGCCTAACACAATGCGGGACACGCCCTTGCGCATAATCGGCTTGGGAATCTTTCAATGGGGTTAGGACTCATCCCCCCCATACGATGCCGTCCGAAGACTTCCACCGTGTTCTTTGATGCGCACAAAATTGGAGCCGCTGGGTGGAATCGAACCACCATCTGATGATTACAAATCATCCGCCTCGCCATTAGGCAACAGCGGCATAAGGAATCCCCACGGCGTAGCAGTCGCCGTGGGGTCCACTGAACGAAAGGAGGAACTATGAAGTGTGTCTTCGATTATTGTTTAGCACAAATTTATACGGATTTCAACCAAAACACCCCTCGAAATATGGCATTCTTGTGAACTTTGCATATTTATTGCATATTTCGCATGCGAATTTTGCATGTTAAACGATCTGAAACCAAATTCCGTCTTCTCTTTGTGGTATCGTCCCCTGTTTTACGGGGACATCAGCAATGTAGAAGGTGTGGTCTTCGTACCGGACAGACCGTGGCATCAACGTTATATCTTTAAGGAGTTTATAAACCCTGTCTGATACGATTATCTTCTCCGGTTTCTTTCCACCGTGTATGATGATGTCTATCATCCGAGCCATGATCTCGCTCAGTACATCATTCAGTTCTATCATTCGGCCCTCCTATTCCATGCTTCTGCTGCCTTGTTCATCTCGTTAAGCCATATGTTGAACTCACCTGTTTTTGTGAGATTCATTGCTATGGTCCCTCTTGCACCAGGGGTTGTTGAATTGCACTTCTTGCACCTGATGGAAAACATAAATGCAACAGAAGCCCCAGTATACTCCCCAGCTTTTTCCTGCTCCACTATTGCTTCGCCACCGCAGAAGGGGCATTTCTTCAGTTCTATCATTCGTCTTCCCCCTTAAACCACTTGCATGTCCCGGCCATTCCCTCTGTTGTTTCTCTATCTTCTCGGCAAATAATCATGTATGGCCCATTTGAATAATCGTAAAATATATCTGAGCAGTTTTTGCAGAACAGGCATGAGTTTGGCTTTGCCAAGTATCTCTTCCCGTTTGCTGATTCAAATATCCTGTACCCATCTTCTATCAGTTTTTTTACGGGTACTTCTTCTCCGGACACTTTATCTACTGCTACTTGTTTGTCCAAGTCGATCATTTCAGTTCCCTCAATGCGTTCTTCTTCAGTAGAACCCCGATCTGTTCCGCCGTCATGGGGATGTAGTATTCGGGAGGTATGCACCTAAGTTCCTCTCTCCCCTGCCCCCTGTTCATGTCTACAACCGCCGATCCGTCATCAATCAGCGTGTCTACGATTGGGTAGTACCTGTTCTTCTTCAGGCCATCGAAGTCTCTGTTCATCAATGCGTATTCCATCACATCTTCCTCCGTGCGTACTCTGCCATCAGCAATGCTTCAGCCATATTGTCATCGTCCTTCTTGCAACGGTTCGTCCGTTTGAGGTCCGCCGTAGGGAACAGACGCTTGCAGACTTCCACGGCCATGTTTTTGTCTGCCGTGATCGAGAACTCACGCTTCCACTTTTGCGGCCTTACCAGTTCGAATGGAATCTCGAACGCCGTCAGTAAGCCCTGGATGAACCCGAAGTTCTCACCGAAGTGGAACATGCTGACAACCCCCTGCTTCGGTGCGGCCCCGACATGCTCCAAGCAGCACTTGGCCAATGTTTCACTCCCAACCCTTTGATAGTCGGATAGGACATTCCTGTACACTTCCTTATCGAAAGGATATATGGAAATGTCACCTATTCCGTTGATGATCGCCAACGCCCCTCCCTTACCGGGGTCTATTCCGATGTATGTCATCACACTAACCCCCATTCCGCAAACCTTTCGAAGCCGCCGCAGCCCTTAATGAACGCTCGTGCAATCTCCACGATTTCTGAGTACGGAATCCCGTCAATATACTCGTCACCGATGGCGCAACTCAGCACCACAGGCATTCGCTCCTTCTGAGCTTTAAGCCAAGCGTAGATGTTTACGGAAACATCCGCCTTGGAAAGGTCCTTCCCGTGTAGTCCGCCTCCAGTTACAGAGTCCGCCATGTCGGACCCCAGCTTGCGGTTCGTTGCCCCAGTATCGACATCAGTACCGCCTGTCCAATGCCCAAGAGGATTTATCTCCGCATCAGGATACAGGCACTCAAGCGTTGCGTTCGTTGCGTTGCTCTGACAGATGATGAGTCTTTTTCCGTCAACGATGTACTTGCCATCGGAGTGGTACAGATTGTAAATCTTTCTCGCGATATCTGACAGTTCGTTCTGCTCCTCAGTAAGAGGCATCCCCTTGAAGATACCGTTATCTCCACAGCGAAGCTTTCCTGTCTGATTGTTCGACAGGTGGATGTCCTGCGGATGCTCAAGGTAGACCGTGTTGATCTTCTTTTCTTTCGATATCCTGAACACGGTTTCCACAACAAACGAGTATGGAATGCTCACGGAGGTTTCGGAGATGATGAAGCACTGTCCGTGTCCAATCAGGACCTCTACGGCAATCCTTGGGTTCTTTTCCTGCGTGTAGGCGTAGTCTACCAACGCCCCGGCGATGCGGTCCGCTACCTTATCGGGATGGTCGGGGTTTACCTTTTCAAACATGATTATTCCTCCTTGAACCTTTCTTTTGTCACCTTTATGGGGAAGTCCTCAATCTCAGATGCCCACAGTGCGGAGCCTTTCCCGTTGTAGAACTCCCATGCCAGAGGGAATCCGCCTATGCCATCAAACAGGCTGCCAAGAGTTGCGCTACGCTCATATGTTGCGCTGATCCTCTTCATAAGCCACATCCAGAAGCCGGATTGGTGGTTCGCATAGCCAACGGCGATGCTGTTGCCAAGGGCCTTATACCTGGTCGAGTCGGCACACCGTTTCTTCTTCCCGTTCTCGTCCGTGTAGAAATACTGGATTTCCTTGTGCGTTCCGATGGGCGTCTTCGAAACCTCGTTCCCCTCGTCATCGTACTGGATATCGTAGTCGGTAATCTCGACTTCCTGTGGCTCACCTATCACGGTCCAGTATCTTGGGAACCCCTGCAACGCCTCACACTCTTCGGGTGTTAAACGCCGAACCTTACTCTTCATTACTGCTCCAGGTCCTTTCGCTGTTAATGTCGGTTGTTGTTCCTCCTCTATAGAGAAGTCGAATTGGGCGTTCTTGCCCTGGTTGTATGATGCACGGTCTAATCCGTATGAGAGGACAGCCTGTTGGTCATGCATACAATTCAGCGTTCCAACCTTGTCCATCATCCGTAACTGGTCTAACTGTCCGTTCCCGATACATACAGGGTCCGGTTGGGAAACAACCAACGGCTGATTGTTTCCCCCTGTCCCGTACTTCGCAGACATAGTCTCGCTCACATCGCCTAACTCCTTGTATCGGCTGTCCTGCGAGTGGTTCTCGTAGACGAGAGGCTGATGTCCATGCTCCTGCGCTCTGAGCGTGGATACCTGTTCCTCCGATACATTCATAATGGAGCCTCCTTGGTCATTCAGGATAAGTACACCTTCGTTACTCTTAGATGCCATATCATCTTTCTCCCTCATTATCACAACGGTCCTCCCTGCGTTTAGCGTGATTGAATGGCACGGATCGTTCCATTGTGGTTTGTTTGCGTTTGTAGGGCAGGTAATCTGCCCCTCGTCAAATACAATCGTTTCAACATTCTTCATGTATTACAGTGGCATAGTTCTCGTCTGTGCTGAGAGTCGGAGCCAACTCATCCTCATAGCCAAGAGTCCTTGCGGCGGCTGATTGCCGTGGCTTGAATCCTGCCGACATGATCTTCGGACCACTTGTATTCGTACCGCCTACGGCAGCTGTGACAGTTGGAGCAATATCCCCTTCTATCGTCTGATTGTAGACATCAACAGCAACGCCTCTGTCCTCTTCACCATACGCAAGGCACATCTGTACATTCTGACTCACGATGCTCCCAACATGCTCCTCTTGGATGAGGATTCCCTTGCCGCCGCCAGGCTTTCCAGCTCGTTCTTGGAAGCTTAACGCTTTCCTCTCAGCTATGCATGGTTGCGCACCGTGGCACTCGCTCCTCAAAGTGTCGGGGATGTTGCTTGTCTTATCATACCCACGATTAGTGAAGCATATTGGTTCATCCTCATGGTCGAAGGTGTACCCCTGTTGGTATCCTGCACCACCGCACCCTCTCAAAGTCGGATATACTCCGTCTGAGTCTGCGATTTGGTTCCCCTGCGCATCATGAGGGTTCAGGACCTTAACGCTTGTGCTTCCAGTGCTTCCCTCAACGGCTGCGGGAGTTCCTTCCCCCGCCTGTTCGCCCTCGTCAGGATTCCCAAGCAAGCTTTCGGACTCAGGCTGTACTTTTCGCTTGGGTTTTCGTCCAGTATCTCCGACAGTTTCTGCTGATTCTTCACTCTCGGTTTTTCTCCGATATTGAGGGTCAAATAGAACTTCGGGGGCTTGGAGTCCTGCGAAGTCGGCAACCAAAGCAATCCGTCTTCGTCTTTGAGCGACGCCGAACCATTGGGCATCATGCACACGCCAGGATATGCTCCATCTTCCCATGTCATCGTAGAGGCATCCTGCTTTGGGCCATCCTTTGTCAGGCATAGGCACATCAGGTGCATCGGGTTCGACGATCCTGACGATTTCCGTGAGAACGGCTTGGAAGTCTGCTCCCTTGGGCTTTCCTTTTCCTGCCGAAGACAGGGCGCCGACAACATTTTCCCAGACCATCCACCGAGGTCTAATAAGTTCAGCTGCTCTTCCATCCTTTTTGTCTCTTTCCCTCATTTCTTTGACAATTCGTACTTGTTCCATAAAGAGGCCGCTTCGTTCTCCGTCAAGGCCGGAGCGAGTACCTGCAACGCTCAAGTCTTGGCACGGCGATCCTCCGCAGATTACATCCACAATGGGGATTTCGTACCCATTCAGTTTCGTGATATCTCCTAAGTGCTTCATTCTAAATCACCGTTCTCCCCGCCTTTTAGCAGTAGTGCCTGTATCGTTTCAGCGATTTGGGGAACAATCGGGGCTACCACCCTGTACTCGTGTTCCCTATCTGTCTTGTTCTTCCATATCTTCATGAACTGGCCACGCAGCACATCAGGGTTTTCGCTCCTGCACATATCAGCGTATCCCATCAGTTCCATGACCTCCCATACTTCAGGCGGCACATGCCGCTTCGCCTCATACTCCAATCCGCTTGGCTGTACCTTCACAGGCTCACCGAACTTAACGAATTCGTAGGACTTGGAGTTGAACCCTTCTATCGGAACCGTCCGCATGTTGTAGTCCCTTATCGCTTCAGTAGCGATCTTCCACGCTTCCTCCGGTGAACGGAGTGAATTTTCGCTGATTTTCACCGCATAGTTGCGAATTTCACTTATACTTGGTGGAAATGGTGATGTCGCTACCGCATACCTGACAGCTTCCTTGGCCTTTTCAAGCGGGATATCTTCCAACATTTCCGCCCAGGCCGTAATCATGAACTTGTCGGCGGCGGCAAACTTCTCGTCCCTTGGGAATAGGGCGGAGATCAGACCGAACAGGGCAGCTGTTTCTTTCTTATTCATCGTCAAACTCCTCCGCTAACTTGCGCAAGTTTGCGTATCGGTCAGATTCCTGACTATCATCTGAGTCATCCCATCGCTCTTGATTCAGCCATGTGGATGGGTATGGAACAAAGTCAACGCCGTCCTTATTCCATTGCTTCGACTTCTTTACTCTTTCAAGAGCCTCCATTATGTTTTCGAATGATGTCTTGGTTAGGGCTTTGGCAAACTTCTTTCTCGCATCTCCCTTCCCCTTTTTACGAGGATACTCTTTCCAAAACGCATCAAACTGCTCCATGATGACCGCACCGCTCACCTTTGGGTGAGCAATATTATTATCTTTCTCTATCTCTATCTCTATCTCTTTCTCTATCTCTATCTCTTTCTCTGCGTTTGCATTTTGTTGGCAGTTTGTTGGAGTAGTGTTGGATTCCAACAAATCTCGTTTATTATCGTTTAATAGCGTTGTTTCTTTTAACGCATCTTTGCGGTTCTTCCAATCCCTCCACCGCTGAGTACCGGCTGTCTCACTGCCTGTGTTCTCTACCACGAATGGAAGGAAGTAATGGATGTTGTCTGAGCATTCACATAGCCCATAGTTCATAAGAAACGCAAGGACAACACGCACATCGTCAGGGCTTTCATCAATATCCAACGCCAGTTCGTCAGCAAACTCCTGCTCAATCCCTGTGTATTCCAAGACCCCTCCGGTCTTTAACGATTTCAGTTGCATTTTGAGATAGATTACGAGATAAGTATCTCCACCTGCCATCTTCCGCAACTTCTTGATACGCCTACTGCTGAAGAAATCCTCACGGAACTTCAGCCAATAGTACCTCTTCTCGTTCGACATTATTCCTCCTCAACCTTCAGATGCCCCTCCAGCTCTGTCATGCCTGGGACAAAATCACCTGTATCCATGTTCCCGTACTTCGATACCAACTCAGCCGTCTGCCGTTCTATGAGCGCATTCTTCCTTGCGCAGAACTCTCGGCCATCTGCGCTGTAGGGCGGAATGACCATCTGCGCATCCACGATGAAGAACGGGAAATGCTTCAACTCGCTGTACTTGTGGTCATACTCCAACACGCCAAGGAAGAAGATAGGGTCATCCTTCGTAAGGTACTGGCAGCCCTCGGCATATACGCCGGAGATATCGATCCGTATCTCCTGCCTGTTCTCGTCCTTCCCGCCAAGGTAGACCCATGAGCGGACCGTGAAATGCTTCCTGTCCTTCTTTTTCTTGAAGAACTTGACGGGATCATACATGATGATGCCCCATCCCCAACACAGGGCGCGTATCTGATCGCATACCGCAAGCGTGGAAAGCATGTTGATATCGGTCCAACAAAACGAGAGGGTCTTGTTGTTTAACGTCATGATAGGCATAACGCTACTCCGAACGCTCCGATGGCAGGATCATCTTGACAGATTTAACCACCACATCGTCTATTGGTATATCCATGATATGAGCGATCTCTTCTCTGTCATCGGATGCCATCATGTACGCTTTGTTCCACGATTCAGCCTCTATGATGTAGGAGAGTTTTTCGGGCCATATATCCTCTCTGTTAAAGGTGAACACGGCCCTCCAATACATTTTGACAACATTCTCTTTAAGTTGTGACACTCTTTTTCCTCCCTCTTCTCACCCTGTCCACTTCTCCGTTGTAAATCATTCGCATGGAACGGGAAGCGGATGATATGGCTTGATTCACATTCTGCCTTGTAACGCCCAGGTCCCGTGCTATGTCGCTCTGCCGTTCGCCATAAATGTAGTGCCGGCATGATGCCTCCGCCTGTAGTGGGGTCAGCTTAGACAGAAGTCTTTCGGCATCAATCTTTGAGATGAGATCATCTTCGAAAGAACTTTGGGCATAATAGGAGGTGTCCCTTAAATAAAGAACCTCCCTGCCCCTTCGGTTTGGCTGCCCGTACACAAGTGTGTTCTCGCTGACATGATTATCTCGGCCTTGACAGTATTCTTTCACGGCATTCCACACGCAACAGAAGAAGCCCTTGTGAAAGTATGTCTTGAATGAAACCCCTACATTCTTATCCCAACTGGCGGCAGCGTATATGAGCGCATTTATGGCGGCTTCTTCGATGACCCATGCGGGGATCATATCCATCTTTTCTGCCCTTCGCTTGATTTCTGTGTCCGCATACTTCTTGGCCCATTGGTAATACTCGGCCATGAGGCTTCTTTGGGCATCGGTAAACGGCTTCAGTTTTTCGAATGGGGTTCTTTTCTTCCGCTCTTTTTCCATTTCAAAACCTCACACAGATGCTCATCCAATCGGATGCCTTGCATGTGGTACTTCTCGTCAAAAGACTTCTGACCGATGTTACCTACCTCGTCATGATGCTCACGGCAAAGCGGCTCCACAAGCTGACCGACATGGCCGATCTTCGAACGGTTCCTGCCGGAGCCAACGGTTTCGACTTCGTGAATGTCAGCTTTCCTTCCGCAGATAGCGCACCGCCTATTCGCAACACAGGCGTACACATACCGCTGAACATCCTCCGTCCTGTTGAGAAGGGTGTCCTGACACGGGATCGCATTCTCGACACACAAGTTCACCAACCAATCGATGAAGTCTGACGCCAGTTCCCTACTTGCACAGTTCTCACTGTTGGGAGATAGCGAGAAAAGGTCTATGCCCTGCAAACGGCAGTAATTGTCCGTGAGAACGAACCTCACGCAATCATCAGCCGTGTCCGTAAGGTATTGGAGCTTCATCGATTGCAAAGTAGACCTAATCTCGTTTCTCGTTGTCTCCCCGCTGATGAACGCCGTTATGTCTCGCATGAGAGCGAAAACCTTCCTTCGCTGCTCCGGCGTAATCAGCCTACCGTCTATCAGGGTCAGTTCAACTTCTGCCTCTGTGACTTCCTTTTCTTGCAGAAGCCCGATACCACCGATGTTAGGGACGGCAATATACAGGGTGTCCGCTTCCGCATCATAATCAGTTATGTATCCTTTCACGAACACCCTCCTTTCTCTTACTTAAACGGGTCTTCCCCCTGCGGCTCCGTGGGGATGGACGGTTCGATGACCAAATCCGCTTCGGGGCTATCGACATACTCAACGCCGCTTGCCTTGCCATCCTTCACGATTCCTACGCCCTGGTCATACTCAAGGGCTTTCTGCATCTCGATGGACATGATGCCCCACTTGCTGATGAGCTGGCGGAGCATGGTCTTACAGGCCATGTCATCGAAGTTCTTGTACCAGAAGGAACTGTACTTCCACTGCTGATCCTGCGGAATCTTACCTGCCTTGAGGTCATCATATGACTTCTTGCTGAACGCCTTGGAATACTGGTCAGCGTGGTTCAGCATCTTCTTGTAGGACCAGTAGATCGCCTTGCGGAATCCGTTCGTGTACTCGAACATGGCGTAGTATCCCGCCGTGGGGGTCTTCTCACGGACCTCATCATCTTCAATGAGATTGACCTCGATCTCTTCGGTCATGGGGTCGAAGTTGACCAGCTCACTTTCCTTGATTGGCAGGACATTAATCTTTCGGTACTGGCCGGAACGGATGGCCAACTGGATGTAGCCCTTGTAGCCAAGCTGGAACTGGGCAACCTTGCACCCACGCTTCTTGTCCTCGTAGGGGACCATGTAGAACTGTCCCAACTGCGGTGACGGACTAAGGTTAAGAGCCTCGCCCAAGAGTCCGGCAGACAGGATGGTTGCCGCATCGCATTCCTGCAACGTGGGGTTCACACTGACGGCAGAAGTGATGTTGGCGATGAACCTGGAAGCCCGTTTCGGATCATTCAGGGTATTGTTGATGAGGTTCTTATAGGCGTCACTCTGAATCGCAACAGAGAACTTGGGTTTCGCTTTCTGTGCGAGGGAGTTGGACGGAGTTTGCGGGGCAGCAGATGCCGTTCTTGCCATGTTTTTTCTCCTTTACTAAAATTTGGGTAAATTAAACTAAGGTATTGCCTAAATAGCTAAAATATGAGCGTTTGGTTTTAGTTACTTGACACTCCCGTACCGGATGCCATTGCTGACAAGGAAGTGCTTGAGAGATGCTTTCTGCTCATCGTTGACCCAAACCCTGAAGTCAATTACTTGGAGTGGAGCAGGGGTATCCACAACGAACTGCTCCGTGGGCTGTTGAGCGGGTGTAGGATTTGTTTTCTCTTCTTCTGCGACTACTTCCTGCTTCGCCTGTTCCTCTGCCTTACGCCGCTCCTCAAGGGCCATGAGCGTGTTGTGCTGTTTGAGGACTTCGCCCAAGTCGAGCGAGTAGAACAGGGTGTTCAGCAGGGAGATTTCGTGCGGGGACTTCAGCCCCTTCACCACTCCGATATCGGCATGGAGCCTGTTAGCAGCGGCGGCGATCTCCTCTTCGATATCCGCCATCTTGCATCCTTTGTTGAGCCACTTGGGATTGTATATGGTTTCGAAACGGACATCATCAAGGAACCCGTTGAAGGACAGTTCGAAGAACTTGCGAATCTGAGCATACTTCTCGTCATCGACTTTCTTTTCGAAAGCCTTGACCTGCGTATCAATGTTCGCTTCCGCTTCCTGCACATCGGCAAGGATGTCCTTGATCTTCGCCTCGAACTCCATGTAGGGAGCGTTATACTCCTTCTTCACGGCCTTGCGGCGGTCATCAATCGCTTTCTCCAGCTTGCGGAGGTTGGCCAGGTCGCTCTTCGCCACGGGGATAGCATCCTCAGTAACGATGAGGCCCTTGTACGGCTTGGTCTTTTCTGCGATCTCCTTCTTGAGTTCGCTGTAGTTGAGGTCAATGGGGGCAAGAGTCAATGCCCCAATCTTCAGTTCAAGTGCCATAGTTCTCCTTTCTAAATCATCGGCAGCTTTTCCGGTGGCCGCTCGTTCCGTTCAACATAGCCCCAAAAGTCGGTTTCCTCCTTCAGGAGCCAATCCATGTCTTCTTGGGCATCTTCCCTGTCCACGAAGAACTCTCTGATGCACCACTCCCTGTCCCCCATCAGAAGGGCGAACAGGATCGCATAGTCCCAATCCGTAGCGAGAAGTTGGTGGCATACCTGACAGTAGTAGTTCTGCGGCATCTTGCCGTTCCAATCGTCCCATTGCGCTTTCGTGCGCAGGGTTGCGGTCTTAATCTCAAGGATGCCTTTCGTGGCTCCGAACCGCTTTGGGGTATCGGTTTCGAGTTCCCCATCAAGTGTGGCTCTCAGCCAGGGCCGTTCGGATTGGTACAGGATATCGTATTCGTGGTACTTCACTCTGTACTCAGGGTGCTTCAGCTTGAACATCTCCCTGATAACAGGTTCTGCTCTCGTGCCAAACTCAACAGCGGTGTTCCCGATGAGGTTATCGCCCTTGGATTTTCCCGTGATATGCTCCCATAGGGATACATTGGTTTCCCACTTGGAAAGTCCAACGGCGGCAGCCGCATTACTGGCTCCCAACCCAGAGGAACGCCCCGCAAGCCATTCTTCACGGTTCTTAAAGTGCATTCTCTTCAGCATCAGGGTTCCTCCACCATTTCGACACGGAGGCAATCATCGCATCCGGCCACATCACCGTAATCGTCAACATAAAGCCATTTGGGTTCGGGGTTGTAGCAAACAGGGCATCTCGTGCCTGTTGACTTGCTCTTCCTGCGAACAGGCTCGTCAGGGCCGTCATCGTGGCATATATCTACTGGGGCAAACAGAGGCACTTATTGACCCTCCATTCTTATGAATTTCTTCGTACAACTGACACAGTTTCTCGTAGTTCGGTTTCGGAGAATTGATCTCTTCTGCGTACTGGTCACGAAGGATTCTTACTTCTTTCTTGGCGTTGTATTGCATCTCATATCTCCTTCGGCCTGAACCCGTTCGCTCCGGTGGCGCTATCCAATGTGCGTTCCATGTTGTTGGAATGCTTTTCAAGGGCATCGTACTTCGCCTTGAGAGCGTAATACTGGGCTTTCCACCCACTGTCCTCTTTGAGGACATCAGTCATGGCCGTCCCGATCTTCTGAGTTACCAGGATGCGGTCTTTGGCGTTCTCCGCCTCCGTCCTTCTGCGATCCTCGCTGTACTTCCACATGCAAAATAGCCAAACTCCTGCGAAAAGTAACAGCCCGAAGAGCAGGACCCCCGCAACCTTTATCGTGAGCAGCCTTTCTGCCGCTTCTTGGGCCGTGATGTATACGGGTTCCTCCATCAAGCCCTCCAGTACCGCATGTAATGCGACTTTTCACCGAAGCGGTTCTTACTGTGTTCCATCTCACGCTCAAGGTAGATGCCCTTCCGCTGCAGTTCGTTCACCCGCGCCGCAAGGCGTGTGATGCCGAACTCGTTGAACGCCTCCATAGATGAGATGCTTCCATGTTCACTGATGTACTTGAGAATCTTATCGTACTGGGTTTCTTTCTTCATGTATCCTCCTCCTTACATTGCTTCCAATAGCTTGTCGAAGCTGATTCCATATTTCCTGGTGATCTTGTCCAACTCGTCCAAAGTGAACTTTCCTGGGTCCTTGAACCTTCTGTACAGGCTCCTCTCGCTCATGCCAATGGACGCCGCTAAGAGTTTCGGAGATACATCCAACAGGCGCATCATGCGCTGAAGATTTGCTGGAACAACACTGAAATCCATTTTCCCTCCTTCATAATCTTGACATAATTGGCAGGAAGTGGTATATTCAATGTGCGACCAATGAAATACTGTCCCGCCAACGAGGGGGTTCGGTTTATCTCAACCCCTTCGTGGGATAGTATACAGGAATATATTCTAACTGTCAATACCTATTGGAAAATTTTCCTTAGATATTTTTGGAGGTAGTATGTACGAACGAATATTGATGGAAATGAAGATCAAGGGAATCCGATACATGGCCGACTTGGAAAAGATGGCGGGTCTTTCCAATGGCAGTATAAAGGCAATAAAGAACGGTCACATGCCATCGTCTGAACGATTGACCAGGATTGCAAATGTTCTTGGCGTGTCTGCAAACTATCTTCTTACCGGGAAGCCGGACGATGACCCGTTTGATAACCCTACCCCGCCCGAAGTGTATCAGAAGCAAAGAGAGGTCTTCGCTTTAATGGAAGGTCTTTCTGAAGAGAACTATAAAGCAGCCATCGACTACCTTACTTATTTGAAATCGAAGGAGGAACTCAAATGAGAGAGCGGATCATTAGTTGTATGAAAGAAAAAGGGATCAACAGCATGGCCGAACTCGAACGCAGGGCCGATGTGCCAAGCGGAACGATGAGGAACATGGGCCAGGGCCATATGCCGTCAATGGAGAAGGTCCGTAAGATTGCCAATGTGCTTGGCGTGAGCGTGGATTACATCGTCAACGGGACGGTGGAAATAAAAAAGGAGCCGGAAGTGCCTGTCAGCAAGCCCTCCGACTCGATCCGTGAGTTTATGTCCTTGGTGGCTTCCCTGTCCGATCAGAACATGGAGGCTCTGTTTGACTATCTGAGATACCTTTCAAATAAGCAAGAAAGAGATTGAGCTGCTTTTCAGACAAACTCTCTACAGCTTCCACAACACTTCTATCCATCGCAGTAACCCCTTTCGTTAGATTGCTCTCATATTCTATCACGGAACCCAAAAGATACAATGTCTTTTATTGGACAGAAAGGAGGAATAATGGCTAAAGCACGAAAGTTACCATCAGGGAGATGGAATGTCCAAGTGTATGACAAAGAAACAGGGAAAAGAGTTTCGTTTACTGAGGACACTAAGCGAAAGGCGGAGTATGCGGCCTTAGAATGGCAGGAATCTAAGCGTGAATGCGTACACAGGAGCATCACCGTTGGCGAAGCTATAGAGAATTATATTAGGGGGCGCGATGGAGTTCTCTCCCCTTCTACCATACAGGGATATCGGAACATACAGAGATTGTACCTGTCTGACATCTTTCGGAAAATACCTATCAATAACATTTCTCAGGAAATAGTACAGGACGAGATAAGAAAACTGTCAATGACAAAATCAGCGAAGACCGTTCATAATGTTCACGGTCTGATAACCGGAGCGTTGTCTGAAGCCGATCCGAATCTGAAGTTTAATATAGCCCTGCCGAAGATGCAGAAGAAGTTCATTGAGCTCCCGCCTGTCGAGGATGTGATACGAGCTGTCAGGGGAACGGACATTGAACTCCCCGCCATGCTTGCTATGTGGCTTTCCCTGTCGGTTTCAGAGATTAGGGGGATCAATGTTGAGAGCATTAAGGACGGAATCCTGACCGTTCAGGAAACAGTTGTGCAAGTGGACGGTGTGGCTGTACACAAGAAAACCACCAAGGCATATGACAGGACGAGGAGGTTGGCAATCCCGCCCTACATCATGGGCCTGATAGAGAAGACTGATGCCTATCAGAACGGCTCCGGCTATATAGAGACTCGATCCGTTACCGCCATCGGCTGCCGATTCAGGAGAGTTCTTGCAAATGCCGGAGTTGAGCATATGACGTTCCATCAGCTTCGGCACATGAACGCATCGATCATGGCGGCTTTGGGGATACCTAATCTGTACGCCCAGGAGCGAGGAGGATGGTCAACAGACCACACACTTAAAACGGTGTACCAACACACGTTCAGCAGGGAAAGAGAAGCAGTTGATAAAAGAATAGATAATTTCTTTGATGACATGATTGAAGCGGCAAAATGAGCCGCTTTTTTCTTTGCATAAAATGAGTGCAAGTATGTATAACGTGCGCAATTTCGTGCGCAATATGTGCGCAGTTTTTTTGCCGTGCGCAATCTGTGTGCGGTTTGTGCGCAGTTTTGTGACAGAATCCTGCCATTATGAGGCGAAAAGTTAATGTTTATCGTTAATTATAGGCCGCTGATGGGCGCAAAATGTAGCAAAAAAGCCCCTAAATTGGGGCCTTTTTGCCATTTGGTGCGGCTGATGGGATTTGAACCCAACAACTATCACGCTATATCGTGTTTTTTGTGGCCTTGTGTGCAGTTTCGTGTGCAGTTTTTTGTCACATTTGGTACGGACACTCCGATCCGTAGCCAAGAACGCCGCACTCAAGGAGGTCCTTCCGGCGTTGACAGTTTTTTACCTGCGGACCACGCTTCTCGCAGAAGTAGCACTCGTTCAAAGAGTCACTGACGATCCTGGATAAGGTCTTCCTGTCGGAGATGACAAGATCGGCGTCTACGTTAGGGTTCGTCTTCGGCATGACCATGAGAACACAGTTATTGGCGAACCGGAGGATGCCCTTCAGCTGGTCTTCGTCAATCCCGCTCTCGATGCTCTCCATCACTTCCATCGTGAGTTTGTGCGCTTGGCGCAGCTTCTCCTTGTCGGACTCCTCTTTCACCCACTCCGTAGTCGCCAGTTCCTCACAAAAGGAAGTGACGCCGCCCAACGAGATCAGAGCTTCCTTCTGAGCCTTATTGAGATATGACATTCTGTATCCTCTCCCCCTTCATGAGTTCCCGCCGATAGTCATACAGCACCGCCAGGATCGTTACGATGTCATCGCTCGTTTCCTCCCCAACATGCTTGAATGCACCGCTCTCAATGAACTTGATGGCGGATTCAATCCTCCTGATGCTCAACTTGTTCAACATGCTTCCGTTCCTCCTCCTTCGCTATGATTAAATCTCTCTTGACGGTGGTTATCGGGGCGTTCATCAGCGATGCTATATCCCGCAACTTCTTACCGTCATCGTACAGTTTCTTAACATACCTCGCACGTTCGAGGATGTGGTCCCGCTCGTACATGTAGTCTTCTTCCGTGTCGCTTGCTTCGTGCATCGAGATGATGCAATCGCTGAACGGGCATTCAAAACAGTTCTCAGCGTACTTGCATCCGCTCTCGATCTCCTTGCGGTCTTGCGAATACTTCATTCGCATGGCTCGTGGTTCTCCTTCTTCAGTAAAACGATCTCTTCCTGAAGACTATCAATCGTAGCAGCCGCTTCCGCCAGGACGCACTTGAATACTGGGTCCGTTTCTGGTAATTTTGCATAATTACGCAGTGTTTCTGTAATATTACTCACTGACATCCAACTGCTCTCCTTCGCTGACTTGCCTTATGTATTCGTTGCACCACTCGATCAGTTTGGTGAACTGCTTGTCCGTAAAATACTCCTTACCGTTCGTGAAGTCCGGTATCTCCAGGCTATCGACAGTAGAGAACTTGCCATCGTCAATGTCCATTCGGGATATATTGATGTCACCGTTTATCGTGATACCATCATCTCTCACTTCGATAAGGCCCATGAGGTAATCCATCCTCCCCGCTGCCGTTTCAATGGACGCCAGTTTCTGGGCGGATACCCATCCGAACGGGTACTGGACCTCGATCCCGTCAGGACCCATGATGTCAAGCGAGTATCGCACGAACTGAGTGGCCGGCATCTTGGTCATTTTCTTTTTCTTCTTGGTCATTTTCGCTCCGTTCTGACTATCTTGAGCTGCCTTTGGCGTATCTCTTCCTTTACTACCGCCCAATCAAGGCCGGAGTAAGGGATTTTGCCCTCAGTTTCGAGTTCCGCCAGGATTCCGATTGAGAACTCGGCCAATACCTTGGCTAACCCGTCATCGGTCTGCATCTGCTGTCGGATCAGATCGCCGTAGGTCATTTCCCAAATGCCCTCAAGCACTCTTCGTGAAGTTCCATGTACTTATTCTCGTACCATTTGGCTTTCTTCATGTCCTCTTCAAGGCTCGATCCCTCTTTCTTCCCGGCCCTGAATCTGTACTTGTACACATTCAGTTTACAGAAGACCATCGTTTCGTATTCTCCGAACATGGCTTGCATGATGTCGATGCACTCGTGATCGCCCTGGTAATGGGACGGGTGGTCAACCTTTTCTTCTTTTTCCTTCATGATTTCTTCCATAGCTTTCTTCATTTCCTCACTCGGCGTAAATTCTCGGCACACATCCCAATAATGGCATAGACGGCCATTGTCAGAAGCAGAGCCAAATATACATTTGTCGCCGCTATAGCATCTCATTGCAGTAACATCGCTCATTTCGCCCTCCGCAACTCGCGCTCCAGTAGAATCCACAAGGCTCTGCCGTATGCTTTAATCACTTGCTTGTCGCTCAACCCGCTTGGCTTCACATCGTCCAAGTCGAGCAGTATCGTTTCGATGCCATTCAGGGCATCAACCAATGTCTTGCGATCTGTCATCCTTCCCTCCGTTCTCCGTCAGCGCAGAACCAATCGGGGTCACGCTCTATCCCGTACCCTTCTGCGAGGCACTCAAATCCTGCATTGTAATGCTTGCACTCCCCGCACCGCACCACCGGCACGGCATCGATGGTGGGAACCTCGTACAACTGCTTCTCCATGTGGTAGACAACATCCGTGCTGTGGCTGTATGACTTTATAAATTCACGCACGGCCTCTCTGTCAATCAGATCGCTCATGTTTCGCTCCTTTCTGCCTCTGCCGGGACGATGGTGGGCAACTGATTTACATACTCCATCGTTTCGTTCTTTGTCATTGGAACGTGGCCTATGCGTTCCGCAATTTCAAGCACAATGTCATCTATTGCCCACCTAACGTCCTTCTCTCTCACCAGCCGCCCATGCCCTTCGGGGAGTGGTTGCGTAATCGGGCATCCCGGCATCCTTTTTTCGTGAATTGGGAAGTTATACCCTCTTTGCTCGTTCGATATGCTGCACCTCGCATAATCGCCATAATCGTCAAGGCAAGGGCAATCCCAACAGCTCTTCGGCATCTTCATCCGCACTACGCACTCGCTCATTTATCGGCCCTCCTGTTCCACGCTTCTTTTGCTTCTTCATCAAAATACCAATAGCCGCTTGACGAACCGCATCCACCTTTTAGGCAATTACAGATTACTTGATACATCCCATCTTCTTCTTGATTTAGCACTATCGTTTTCTTTTGACCGCAAAACGGACACGGTTTCAGTTCAACGCTCATTCCTGCACCTTCTTTATTCCTATCATCTTTTCCGTTTCCAATCCTTTATAAACCAGAGTAAGTCATTCAAAGTATCTGCCAACACTTCTACTGTTGTTCCAAGCAAAGTCAATGTAAGACACACCCCACATATAATGAGAAGTATTTTCAGAATAATCATTATTTGTCACTCTCCTGCGGCAGCTCGATTGAGTATGTATCATCGTAATACTTTCCCTTGCGAAGCATACGAAGTTTTACCAAAGCAGGGATCAACGGCATACTTGTTGCTTTTGATTTGTCACTCGCCCATTTGTGATCGGATATATAGTAGGCAGACTCATGATAATCCGCACAATACCATTTGATGACCACTCTCTTCATTAAGCACCTCATAGTTTTCTTACCCATCTCGTTTTCATCTCGTTTGGTATTTCCTGGCCTTTGTTTCTTACTCCTGTCCAATGAGTGCCGCCAGCTTCGCCATCGTTTGTAAAGTTCGCCGCTTTCACACTTGCACCGTCTTCGCTTTGAAGCGTGTAGGTGATGATCCTCGCATACCCCATTTCTTTAGCAATTCGGCAACATGCACCGTAAAGCATTGAACAGGCGTTCCTTGTTCCGTCTGTGCAGACCCTTGTAATCTCACAAGTCAAGCCGTCATCGAACCTTCTTCCAACAGGCCGTCCTGCTGTGGCTACCCCGTGTAGCGTTGCTCCATCAAACACGCCAACAGCCCATTTTTGTCCTTGCGGTGCTTTGTGATGACGGTGGTTCTTGTTGATATAGTCTGCGGCTTCTCTGTACGATATAGGGCGAATCTTCATGCGTCCACCTGCGGCGGCTCGTTCCGCCTGTAAACATACCTGTCATCCTCAACGGAAATCACTCCAAGTTTTACGAGTTTCCTGCAAGCTATCTCAGTAAAAGCCTCGTGATATTCCTCCCAATCTTCATCGCTCATGGTCACTTTGTCAGCAACATAGTGTGCGAAAGAAAGCAACGCCTCGATTGCGGCGGCGGCATCGGCGTAAATCTGCTCAACATGACAAGCATCGTTACACTCGCTGTCCGGGCAAAGGTGGTATCCGTACTTGCATGAATCGCATTGCTTCGATAGGGACTTGCACCGCAACGCCTTGACCAATTCTGTATAGTCACTCATGCTCGGCCTCCTTTCGTAGCTGCCCATCAGTAGTCCTCCTTCCACATATCGTTGATGAAGTCGAGTTCGTATTCTTCGCACTCTTCTTCCGTTAGCTTCCTATCATATATAAGAAGATCGTGGTATCTCCCGCCGCCAGGAGCGATCCGCAACAGACCGTTCAAAGGTTGGCAGCCCGGTCCTGCGGGTCTTAAACGCATTCCGTATAGGTATTCCCTCATTTCGTTACCATCCTACTAAATCTTCCACGATATCAATGTACTCTTCCTGACCTTCCTGACCCATGCACAGGATGGCCTCGTTGATGTCTTCTCTTCGGCCCAGGAACTCTGTGTTGTACGCCCGTACATTCAGTAGAATCTCTAACTTGCCGGACGGCCTCTCAATGATCTCAGGCTGAAGTTCACCCTTCACGAACACCTTCATTCCACGCTTCGCATACTTCTGTGCGAACTCGCCACGCTGGTTGTAACAGTGGACGGAGAAGTAGTCTACTGGCCGCTTCTTACCGGGCCGCTTGCTCCTTGTGGCCGCTACGTTGAAGTGGCAGAAGGTCTTGTCGGGTATCTGTCCTACTTGTTGGTCGGCAGGAACAACATAGGTCTTCGGTTCGCTCGTGATGACGCCCGTGAACGATATCTCCTGCATCTTACTCTTCCGCAGGTCTGAGGCCGTGCGATTCCAGGTCTTCCATGATCTCGCCTATCGTCTTCGCATTCAGCCTGTTAGCTTCCGCAAGTTCGTCTGCGATGCCGGCAAGGTTGTACGCTATCTGCCGCAGTACGAGCCAGTTCTCTCTGTCGCTGTGGCACATGTTCATCACGCTGTCAGTGATCTCGCTGTATTTGCGCTCCATCCTTATCCCTCCTCTAACTTCAAGTGTTCAACTTTCTTGAACATCTCAGCCACTTCTTTTAAGTGCGCTTCGAATAGCTTCGCTGCTTCTTCAGGACCACCTTCGAAATCTTCCAGCTCACCACGCTGTAAACGCCTCAGTAACGCTTCGCATACGGCGTGGACAGTAGGATGATACGATTGGTATCGCCCGACTTCTTCCCCAGCTTTCTTGCCCGTCTTCAGTTCCTTCCTCTTTTCAAGGATGTACTGGTATTTGTCTGATACAATGTAGTAACCGTGTCCTAAGTACATTTGGCCTCCTTCCACTTTTTAACCAGAGGTACACCCGCTCAACACCCGGCGTGTACCCGCTTATTAACTGCCGGGGGTCTGCGCATTAACCGGAGTCGCCCCCGCTCAATGGCGCTCCGCAGTAGTCGCAGGTCCCGTAAATGTGATCGTTCGTGCATTCACAGTATGCGCACTTGCAGGTCGGCTCCTTCGGAACGGTCCACAGTTTCGTGGTGTCAAGCGTTATCGAGCTTGTGGTTAATGTGGTGTATGGGATGGTCATGGTGTCAGGCTTGTAGTACCAGTAACCGCTACCATCAACGGTGTACAATGACGTTGTGATGGAGTCATACTGTGCATCACCGCCGCATGCTGCATAAAAATCTGCCATAGTTTCCTCTTCCCTTTTTAATTCTTCTCGATGTAAGTATTCCCGCAGCGTCTCATCCCGCATTTTGTTCGCCCTGCGGTCCAATGAATCAAGCAGTATGGCAATCCCCACAATAATCGCCGGCAATATGAGTGCGAGAATGAGTCTCATAGCCGCATCGCTCTCTTAAACCACGCCTTGATAATGATCCGCCATAACGCTATCCGCTGCTTCAGGCTTAAATCGATCACTTCGTACTCAGGCTCATCCAATGTCATCAGCAAACTCCTTCCGTACCGTTTCCTGGAGATTCTCCCATTCGTCTAACATCAGCAGTTTCTTCGCTAACCGAACTGCACCGCTGATCTCCGCTAAACAGATCGCCGCCTGTGCTTTCGCTTCTTCGTCAAGTGGACACTCCGATATCCAGGTGCTGCTTTCCCCAGCTTGCTTCAGTACACCAAGTAGTATCGCTTCCCGGTCCGCAAATAAAATCCTCGTAATACCTTCTGACATGTCTTCGCTCCTTTCTGCATATCGCAGTTTATATCATAGTCTATTCCGTAAACCGTGTCAAGGGGGAAATAAACAATTAACAATATCCTACACTCCAGGACTTCCCTGTGGTAGATTCTCTATATGCACCCTGCGGCGATCAAATCCCTGCTCCGGCTTTTTAACTGGGGGTGTATGGGGTTTATGAATAGGGGTGGGGATGGGGTTGCTGTGGCCCGTCCGCAGACGATAAGCGAGTTAGCACCTGCTAACTGGGGGTGGTCCTGCGGCTGTTCGTGGTATCATTATAATCATAAAGCAAACATGAAACGCCGATTGAGCGCAAGCTGACCCTGGCTGCCTGTCGGATGATATAATATGCAATATTATATGTTTATATCGTAAACCGTTATATCGGGAACCGATATACTTCTTCTTCCATTTCCGCTCATTGGGGGGAGGCGAAAACCGCTCATTCGCCGCCGCTATAAATATTATAACATTATAATATACTTATGCGCATTTGTCAGTATGAATATATACAGGAATATGCAAGCCATTATTTCCACGGTTTTATAGAGTTTTCTCTGCTTCATAGTCAGAAAAGATCATAGAGAAAAAGTGCTGATTTTATGGTACTTTTTCAGATTATGATTTTGAGATGGGTGAAAGTCCTGGCGGTTCAGCTGCACCCATTTATTGGTGACGCATAATATACGCCCGCTGCATAGGAAAAAGTACTTGATTTTAGGGGATTTTTTGATAGTCTGATTTTTACTGATTTGATTCTTGTTTCTGCTTTTAAATGAGTGCGACGCCGGATGAAGTGTTTTTAAATGAGTATAAACTGATATAGAGTATTATATTTCCAACATTATATAGTTAATATATATAAATACATATACTATAAATGAGTATAAATCTATATAGTATTCTTTATTCATTATATACTTACATTGTTATTTTGTCAGCTAAATATGAACGGGTAAAAACTGCCTCTTTTCATGGTGAAAAAGGGTGATTTTTTGTACCCATTTAAAAATGATATGCTCTAAAAAGCCCATATTTCGCCTGTATTGGGTTTTGTATCGTGTACATATAAACATATTGGCTATGTTAAAAAAGACAGAAACAGGGCTTTACAGAGGCTCGAATTTTCACCCATTTGACGCATAAATCGGTTTCTGATGCATAAGGATTTTATGCAGGATTTTTCGATGGGTAAAAATCAAAATCAAGCTGCATCCTGCCCTATTTTATTGAGTGAAAAAACATAGTAAAACAGGCAAAAAATAATCGAAATCTTTTTTTCAAAATAATTGAGTGCAAAAAGATCATACACAGTGTTTCACCCATTTGATTTGTGCTGCATAAAAAGGGGAATCAGCCTCTATAAAAACATAGTAAAACAGGCACTTTTTAGGTCCATTGCATACTGCCGGAAGTTTTGCATAATCTGCTAGACGCATATATCAATGGCCGTATGCATTGCATATTTTCGAAAATAATCCCATTATAAACTGCCTTTCACCCGTTGCGCTGCCGGAGGCCCTGGCGGCTTGCTTTTTAAGGCTCTGAATGGGCTTTATTTCCGCTTTCCTGTTTATGGCTATTTATTTTTCATCCAATAGCATAAAATAGAGGCTTTTAAGAGGCGTATATTTGTCATTGGGTCAAGTCAGGATTTTAAAAAATATTTATAAACATAAACAACTAAAATATGACGATATAGCGTGATATTTTGACCTATTTATGCATTTGTATAAACCAAAAACCGTATACAAATTATGCGAAAATCGCCCTGGGTGGTACAATAAAGTCAAGAAAAAGGAAAGGAAATAGACAACAGACAAGAAATAGAACGAACGGCGACAAAAAGGAAAGGCAAGTTGTAGGAAGTCCTTTCAACATTGGAAAGGCACAAAACCTTGAAAACTGAATATCCCATTCCTTGAATGATAGCGATATATAGGGGAAGCATGCAGCGATTTTCACTCATTCGTGGATAGCATGCCAATATATAAAGCACTCCTGTTGGAAAGCTGATGAACGCTGACAGGTGGTAACTATAGAGGTATGAATGGGCGTTTATAAAATGGTTTTTCCCTATGTTTTCCATTCAAAAAAACATACCCAAAAATAAAAGGAAAGGAAACAAAAAAACAATGGGTAAGAAAACAAACAAAACCTTTACTGACAACGGCGGCAAACAATGGGCTTGCTATAAAAGCAATTTTGCCGTGAATGCATCCCCGATATGGGTGTCTGACGATATGAGCGGAAAAATGAGTGGAATCCCTTCCATTTCCACTTCTTGTCTTGTCAATCCCTATTGCAAGGCAAGAATGAAAAACGGCGAAATGGTATGCGCACATTGTTTCGCTGAAACACAACAGAACAGATACGAAGCAAGTCGCTTGCATTCGATAGACAATTATGACTTGCTAAACAAACAAATTTTGCCAACGGAAGCACTCCCAATTTTTGCCAATGTTCAAAAGGTTAGGATAGAGTCTTTTGGCGATATCGGAAGCGTGGTACATGCTATCAACTATTTGAACATAGTCATAAAAAACCCTTCCACAACTTTTGCATGGTGGACCAAAAACCATAACTTCGTAATTCAAGCAATTCGAATTGTGGGATATAAACCTAAAAATCTTGTGTTGGTTGCTTCTTCCGTAAAACTAAATGAAGCGGCAAAACTCCCTACTTATTTTGATAAGGTTTTCACCGTATACGATAAAAAAACCATTTCGGAAAAGAATATCAATATCAATTGTGGGGCAAGAAGTTGTGCGACTTGTGGCCGTTGCTATACGCACAAAACCGCCGTCAATGTTAGGGAGCAATTGAAATAAAAAGGGGGAAAAGGAAATGGATAAAAGCAGAGTCACGGCCGAATGCCAATATATCAGACGATATCAAGACGGAAGTGTGGATGTTGTTTTCAAGTGTTTCATGAATGGGCAGGAGGTGTGCAAGAATTACAAGACGGAAGCTGCGGCCAAGGCACAGGTGACAAGATTCTTGGATAGATGTGCAAGAATCTATGGCTAAACTCAGAGAAAATGCCCTGGAGGTGGTATAGATGAAATTCTACCATGTGGAAACAAAGAAGCTTTTTGACCCATGCGCATATATTCGGATTCTTATCACTGACGATATAGAAGCATGGAAGCATGAGCGGGAATTCAATGGGGACCTCATATGCTACGCCCACGAACTGACGGCAGAGGAAGCTGAAAAAATTCAGTATCAAGTGGAAAGGGTTCAAATCTATCTCATGCATCATGAGGAGGACTAAATGAAAATAGACTACGCACAGAATCGCTACTATGACATGAATGGCCAAGAAATCCACGATGGCGACAAGATCATTATGAGCGGCCGGAAGTGGGAGGTGATGAAAACAGAGGATGGATATCTTGGTGTGGACTCTACGAACCCCGCTTGGATTGAAAGGGGGTGGGCCGTTGCGGGGGAGTATGGAATCTATCAATTCAGCGTGTTAGATGAACCTATTCTATCTACAGAGATTTAAGAATGGAGGTGCAATGATAGAGGGCATCGCCCAAGATGCCCTCACTTGATTGCATCGGCAATCAGAAAAAAGACTATGAGGAGGGATATCAAAATGGAATTCACGCCCACACGAATGACGGAAGTCCGCCACGGCAAAAAGTGGGAGCCGTCCACATCGGACCCTATGGCAGGAGCAGAGGTATATCGTGCCTTGGCTGAGGACTTGGTATACAAGTACATTTATAAAGCAAACTATATCAAGTCCGTAAAGCGTACTACAAACCATGATGGAACGCAAAACATCATCGTGACCTATGACCACAATGGGATAGCTACCAATGATGTGAGGGCTATCTATCACATCAGAAACTGCTAAGAACAGAGATATCAATTTGGAGGTGCTGATTATATGAAAATTAACAAAGATACTAAATGGGATGTGGAAATTGGCGATTATATCCAATTCGACTATGGCGATAAGTACTTAGTCCTCAATGTATACTCTGCGGGATATCGGAATCAAGGTTTGAAGTTCACTCTACAGGATGTAAAAACCAAGCGTTGCATATATGGCCATAATTCATCTGAGTGCTATGGTGCTGAGTTGATTAAGGGTACTACTGAGGCAGAGAGGGCTGTCAAGAAGTTCCTTGAGAAGTTGGACTCATTCGACAAGGCCGCAGCTGAGTTGGGGGAGGCATGGGATAAGCTGAGTTCTGACGATATGGAAAAAACTGATGGTGGAAAGTATCCGTTTCGGGATTCGTTTGATGAGGTAGAAAACAGCATAACCGTATGGAAGGAGGACCTGCATGAAGTATTTGCTAACTAAGTTGAGAGGCAAGAAGTCGGAAGCCAGGGCAAGCGATCTACAGCGTGTGTTTGAGAATTTGTACCTGCTATTTGTATCTATCGTGAGCATTGACTATTGATGGGAGGTAAAAGCTATGTTCAGAGTCAAGGTAGAATCAAAGTTGGAAGGGAATCGTAAGCAGAGGAGGCAGGTATCTACTGATACCTTCATCACAAGGGAAGCGGCTGAAGCGTTCGTGGAGTCCTGCATCAGCAAGCAGAAAAAGTTTTGTTGGCTTTCGTGGGGTATGTTGGTGACGAATCGCATCTTGCAGGAGGATGGCAAGCTGAGAGTAGAGTATCGTCCCGCTTGCACGATATTCGCAAGCCTCACGCAGACATTCGAAATCGTGGCGGCGTAAAGACTACTGACAGAGATATAAAACCATAGGAGGTAATTATGGGATACGAGAGCAGAATCTATATCATCAACAGAGTAGAACACAAGCGGCCATATTGTGAGCCGTGGGTATTTGCTGAGAAGATTGCGATGGTGAATATGTGCGTGATGGACTATGACTTCCGTACACTTTTTGACAAGCCAATCGACTATACGATTCACATCGAATACCCAATTTTTGTTAACGATAGATTTGAAAATGAAACAGATATTGATTGCTATGGGGAGCATTTGAAGTACACAACTATCGACAAAGTTGTGAAGTGGTTGGAAAGCCATAAGGTGGAATATCGAAGGATTTCCCCCCTGTTGGGCTTGCTCAAGGGGTTTAATGAGAACGAGTGGGACGAGCTGCAGGTGGTCCACTTTGGATACTAAGAACAGAAATAAGAATATATAGGAGGAAAAAATAATGGCAAAGATTCACGGCATTGAACTGAAGGGTATCAAGACTTTTCGTGACCACGAAGGTGCAAGCATTGCACAGGGGAACATCTATGTCGAGGGAAAGAAGGTTGGAGAATGGTCACAGGATTCATGGGGAGGGCCGGACATCTATCGTATGAGCAATGGGTATAGTGAAAGAGCATTCTGCGATGCCGTCAAAAAGGTGCATCCGCAGACCAAGAAATTCGATAAGTTTGAAATCGAGTACGATTTGGACATCCTCATGGGTGAGCTGCTTGAACTGACCAATGAAGAAAAGGACTACAAGAAGTTCGTGAAAAGCGGATACCCAACCCTCTGCACGATTTCTGACGGATGCGTATCAATTTCGTGGGGATTGCGTTCAACCAATGGACTCACGGAATCCCTCAAGAGCAAACTTCTTGCCGAAGCACAGAAGAATGGCATCCGCACGGATTCGGCAACAATCTCCCTAAAGACAAGTCTTGCCGATTTCATCGTGGGTGACCCCATCCGCTTGGCAGACATCAAGGCATAAGACTAAAGTCAGAGATATCGAAACGGAGGATATGAACATGGATACTTTGAAAAAGACTAAGACGAGGATCACCATTTATCATTGGAGTTTGTATCGATTTGGTTATTGCATCACGATATGCGATGTGAATGAGGTTAAGTGTATGGCGGCTCTTAGTGAGGAGTACATCAAAACCTATGCCAAGTGGAATGACCTTGATGAAACTAAGTGCAGGGATGCCATCCTCTCCCCTATCCTTGACGAGTTTAGCGAGGTGGATGAGTACGATGAGTATAACCAGTTTGCGAATGACTATCGAAATGCTATGGAATGTATTGAGCGCAGAGAGTACGAATTAGGAAAGGTGGTGTGGGAATAATGACATTATACGAGCTGATGAACAACACAACTATCCAGGGCGATGTCAAGATTCGGGTGTTCAATGAAAAAGACTATGAGGAAGTGGGCATGAAACTGTTGAAGGGCATTGATGACCTTAGTGTCGAGCCATTGCCAGAGGAATGGGAGGACCTTGAGGTGCGCTATATCTACTACGCTGACAAGTGCATCAATATCGAACTGTACACGAAGGAGGATGAGTAATGTTCTACGCAAACTATCTTGAGAAGGATGGGACCAAGGTGGGCCATCTGTTTGATTCCGTGGTGGAGTTTGTCCGTGAGGTGGATGCTGACCCCATCGACATCGTGGATTTCAAGGTTTCCGGTCGGACCTATGAGGAGAGGAAAGAGTCCGCTCGTCAGCTTGCTATCGACTTTCAGCATTCTGAGTGCGGTGGCATGTTCATGAGTGAGTATGCGGAGGTGACCGACTTCTTCCGCAAGATTGGGAAGCGGTTTGGCCTATACGCTGAGTTTGAGAATGAGGGGGTGATTTGATGTCAAAGATGGCAGGAATCTTTGTGAACGAAAATGGGTGCGTACACTATGCGGAACTCATTGTGAGTGGCATCAAAACCATTGAAACAAGGAACAGGAATATGCTGAAGAGTCTTGTGGGGCAGCGTGTGGCCATCGTCAAGACGAGGAGAAAGAAGAACCCAATGGTGGTTGGGTATGTTGACATCACAGGGTCCTGCTTCTGCCCCATCAATATGTATGAGCAGTATAGGGAGAAGACCTGTGTGCTTGAGGGAAGCATCTACGATGTGCATGGAAAGGGCAAGTGGTTTTACTATCTTGAGAACCCTGAAGCGTGTGATAAATTCCCCCTCCCCAAGGATGCGGTTCGGCATGGGTTATCATGGTGCGAATATGATGATCCTAATTATGAAATTTGGACCACCACCTACCATAACAACTAAGCTGAGAGGAGTGTAAACGAAATGGAAAAGACTATGGTAGTAAAGCCCTATGACCGTGATGTAAGTGACGATGTGTTTAGTTGCTTGTTTAGGACGAATGTATCAAGGCCGGACGGACTCACAGAGATTCCTGCGGCATCCATTCAGATTGTAATCAGTGCATTAGAGCTTCTGCTTTGGGATTGCAATGGAAAGGATGAGCGCATAGCTGTGCGGAAGTGTATCGGCATAATCAATCGGCTGCGGGAAGAGCAGAAGGACAGAGAGTGGAATCGCAGAAAGGAGAACAAATAATATGGGTGATTGTTTGGAGATGGCAAATACGCTAAGTGATCTTCTTGGTGTGGAGGTTTATGTGGATGTATCTATCGACAGAGTGGACAAGTCGGTGGAGTACATTGTCGAGATTGAAGGAACAGGGTACTGCAGCGTTCACGCTGATGATGCGGCTTGCTATAACGAACTGTTCGACATGGTCGAAGCTATCAAGCTGTACAAAAAGATTAAGGAGGGCAAGTAAATGACTATTGCAACATCGTGTTTCAATTACAGAAAGAAGCAGGGGAAGATCATAAAGGGGCCTAAAGTAGGTTTCCGTGATGGCACTATTTGGTGCGAACGCAGGGCATGGGTGGATACTGAAACTGGAGAGATGACCGTGATGCTGAACGGAAATGCGCATACATTTACTCCGTGGAGTTTCAAAACTCAAAGCGAAGAAGACGGTCTTATCGGTGGGCATATTTAAGGAGGAGACTATGGAAAGAGAACTGACTTTGAAGGTTGGGATCAACGATGATGGGTGGCCATACATCAATGTGGTAGATGTTGAAGGTGGACGGAATCTGACGGCCATCGGCTATGGCAAAACCTACTCAGGCGGCATGGATAGATTAAAGCAGAAACTATGGGACATGGTTTCCCTTGCGGTTAATGAAATGCAGGACTAAGTACAGAGATATGAATAAGGAGGAAAGGTAAATGGGATTTTATAAGTGGAAACCGAATAAGGCACAGGTGGCAGAGTTTAAGAAGCAGATGGAGGAACTGGACGCATTCCTTGAGGAGCATTGGCATGATGTCAAAGCATCTATGTCTAGGGATTCCTTTTACTTCGTGTACAACGGCACTCCCTATCGTGTGAGTAACCACTCTATCGAAGCATCGAATAAAAAAGCATATAACTGTAGAGGTGAGCAGGTGCGGGAGAAGTATCACTTGGATGAGAGAGATAAGGAAACAAGATACATCCACGCAAGCAAGACGAGATTTATCGAAATCTACAACAGGATCATGTCCGGCATCGAAGTCGATGGGCATGGAAACGCAATAGTATAAGGAGGTGGCATAAATGACTAAGCAAGGCAAGGTATTTGATATGATTTGTGAACTGTTGCCCAAGACGAATGACCATAGGATTTGGAGTAATGGGGAGGAAATCCTGTGCGAGAATGAGGCAATTGCGGAAAACATTGCTGACCTCATTGATGCTATCTGCGGTGGTCAAGCCGCTGTTACTGGGTACTATGATGAGGAGTGGCATATCGATTCCCTTGGCAACGAAGATACCAATGTGGATGGCTTTTACTATGTCAATATGTGAGGTAGTGCGTATATGAGCAAGCGTTACAAGATCACCTACTACATGATGCCGGAGTCCCCAAACATTGAGATGGTTATCATGGCAAACAACTATGAGGAGGCTTGCGTTTTCGCAAAGGACTACAGAAACGAATCGTTTGGGATTGAGGAGGTGGAATGACTATGATGACGGTTGGGGAATTGAAAGAACTTCTTAGCAAGTACAAGGACGATGCCCATGTATGCATAGGGAGAGAAGACCTTTCCAAACGCGCCTATGAAATCGAAAAGGTGAGGAAGTCCAAGCTTCATGCCTTTTATGGGAATGACGAGAGTGTTGTGTATCTGTTTGCGGGTTGGGGAAGCATCGGTGAGTATAACTAAGGAGGGTAAGAATATGATTACTGAAGCGCAGATAACTAAGCTGACAAATAACGGATTTAAGCGATGGACCAAGGGGAACTATGACAGGCTCTACATCAACGCATCAGACCTTGGACTTGTCTGCGAGTACTACAATACAGGAAATGTTAGGCATGCGGAGTACAATGGTGTTGGCATATCCAACTGTGAAGCACGGAGGATGAAAGCTGCAAAGACTTTCATTGACATAAAAACTGGGCGAATCTACAGTGATAACGATACATTGAAACTGTCGGTTATCGATATGGTCAATAAGCTTGCAGATAAGGAGGAATAAGCTATGGAGAGAGTCATATTCCGAAAAGAGTACAACCCTATCACCAAGTCATGGGGGTATCTTGCCGCATTCCCTGACGATGAGTCTTCCATAGGGAGTATTGCGGTTTCTCCGTTCGGCTTTAAACCGGACGGAACGGCAGAGTTTGAGCCGTACACCGAAGTTTCCCTGTCCTATTACTACAAGAATAAGATCATCCGTAGGCATGATCCTGTTGCAAACAAGCTGCGGGATGCTATCCAGGGCCACTATAAAACTACCTTCAGAGTCTGCGAGAAGATATAAATGGTTGTTGACATTATTGTCATATAGGTTTATAATGTAGATACCAAGTAAACAGGAGGTACACAATGAATATCAAATACTACGCTGACATCTACAAGAAGTCTCTGAAAGCGGACAAAACTGCCGCTACCATCGAAGGGTACAGCCGGACTCTCGATCTGTACATGAAGTCCAATGACGAGCTGACCACTGCAAGCATCCTTGCGTGGAGGACGGATCAGAGTGAGCGTGTCGGCATCACCTCTCTCAATCTCTACTGCCAACATCTAATGTACTTCTGCCGCTTTATCAAAGCTATGGACAAGGACTTTGAGATGCCCGATTTTTCTATCATCATGCCCGATAAGCGCAAGGTATCCAAGGCGAAGCGCAAGCCGTATGAGCATGTGCTTACCTGTGAGCAGGTGATTGAACTGCTGAACAGCTACAAGCCTACCCGCTGCCATAACGATACATGGCCCAGGAACAAAGCTATCCTCACAGTTTTCCTTACGGCAAGCTGTCGAAATCAGGAGCTTGCGAGTATCCGCCCCTGTGACCTTGACTATGCGAACGGCAGAGTTTTCCTTGTGAACACGAAAGGTGGCGAAGAGCGGTATGCGGCGTTCCCCAAGACGGCACAGAAAGCCGTAGAAGCATACATGCAGAGCGGGTATAGACCTACTAACCTCAGAGATACGGACCCGCTGTTCGTGGTAGTGGAAGAGGACGGTTCGTGGAAAGCGTTTGACCGTGTGGTTATGAGCGCATTGGTGGAGCGGTTGGTCCGCAAGATCACCGGAGAGAAGGACATTCGTAGCCATGCCCTCCGTCATGCGAGTGCCAGCTTCATGCTCACGAACGGTGTGCCTATCGATGTGGTGCAACAGGCATTAGGTCATGCGAACATCGCTAACACCACTATCTATGCGAAGCGTTTGACCAACAATCAGCAGAGTGTCGGAAGCATCTTTGATACTGCGGTGATGGCGTAAGGAGGTGCAGGATGGTACAGATCGACATGGAAATGCCGAAGTGCTGTGCAGATTGTCCGATTCGGACATATGGTTTGTATAGAGAAAGCCATTGTTCTTTGGAATATTGGAGAATACTGGACGATAAACATACGGATGACGATGGGGATAGGCCTGAGTGGTGTCCGTTGCAGGAGGTGCAGGATGCTTTATGAACTGGTAGATAAGGTGAATTACCCTGAACTTGTAAGGAAACTACGTTCAGCTTCAACAGTATCATCTTCATGGGGGAAACTGATGCAGGAATCTGCCGATGCGATAGAAGAACTGATGAAAGAAATCAAAGACCAGGATGAGATCATCGGGGAAGAGGTGCTATGGTGATTGATGACTATGGGGAGAATACTCCTACCGTCATGTATGGTCCTACATGGGACGGAGAATACCACATGTATTTTAGGGTGTGTCCGAAGTGCGGAAGATTCGTTAAGCCGGATGACAAGTGCGCTATCCCTGAATACCAAAACAGGAAACCGAATGCCACATGCAAGAAGTGCGGACGAGTACAAATGCCATTCGTGGATTGGATTGATGAGGACGATTTGGACGAGGTGATTGGATGAGGCCAATAGATGCGGATGCTTTGCTTGCCCAGTGGGAATCCGTACCGCAATGGATTCGATATGGTGCAAAGAATGATGATATAGCTGACATGGCAATGTCTGTTTCACAGCATATGTACAATGGGATCATACGAAGCATAAGGGAAGCTCCAACATTGGATTGCGTTCCGGTAAAGCCAAAGAGAAAGCTGTTCAGTTGGTTCAAAAGAGGATAGTGCTATGCTAAGTCGAGAAACAGAAAAACCGGGTAGGGGTTCTCCCCTATCCGGTCTTTTTTGCGTGTCTTGAGTTTTACTCAGCGGGTTCAGCCTCGGCATTTTCATTCAGGTCAGGCAGTTTCCCTACCAGCTCCTCGGCAGCGGCCTGAATCCACACGTCTTTGTACTTCTCTACCTGGTCGAAGACCTTCTGAACGATCTCGCCAATCATCTCACGGGTGAAGAACATCTTCACAGGGGCGGGGATCATATCATACAGGGCATCGATGCAGAGATTCTTCTTCCTCTCCCCCGCCTTTTCAACGGTGGAGTACACTTCCTCGGCCACAGCAATCTGATGGGCGGCTTCCTCAGTGATCTCGCCCTTGGCTTTAAGGTAGGCGCGGATGAACTGAGCCACTACGCTCAGAATGAAGCACACGGCAGCCCAGATGATGTTGATAAGCAGAGTTTTATCCATGTTTATTGTTTTCCTCCATTTATATTTTTCCCAATGACTTTAGTGCAATTTCTGCACATTTTTCATGCGAAAATCGTGACAAATGCGCACATTATTACTGTCATAATTGTGACTTTTCAATCTTGTATGTATAACTATGCAGAAAATCGCATACCTTATACACATACTATCCGCAGAGATATAACGGCGTACCGTTATAATATTCCGACAGATTCAGAGATTCTATTCCGATAGATTCATATTATTCCCCAATCCGATACTAAGTTCAGAGTTGGGGAATGGAATCATTACGGACATAATGTCATTGCGAAACCGTGATAAGGCATGTTAGATCGGGTCGATTGCTGATGTATCCAAGCCCCTTATATGTCTCGATGTGATACCATCCTGTCGGAGCGAAATCTATCAGGTCAAACCGATTGCCCTTACGGGCTGTGAAGAGGATGTTCCCCGCCTTTGAATCGGAATCCCGCACATTCACCCTATCCCCGATTACAATCACCTTGTACGCCCACTCAACAGGCGGTTCAGGCGTAGGTTCGGGTTCAGGCTCCGGTTCGGGTTCATCGTCATACGCTTTATCGCCGTCATTGAGAACCACGCACGTATGGCCCTTCACCGAAGTACACAATATATCTCCCTCCCTTAAAAAATCAGGAGAATCCGTGTACTTCTCCCCCACCATCTCGTCAAACGCCCCTGTATTCAGAAGCCTTGTCGGTTCGCTTGTGGTATTGAAGTCATTGATCTTTATACCTGCATACAGAACACAGACGCGGACCAGAGATGAGCAATCGCATTCGCAGAGTTCTGTTACCTTTGCGCAATCGAAGTCGAAGGGTTTCGCCGCATTGTACAGGGTATTCCTTGTGCTTTGGTTGTACCCTATCGCCATGTTGTCACACGCCCATCGCATATCGTCTGCGATCTTCTTGGCAACGGCAGGGTCCTTCGCTCTGAATACTCTCCAACCCTTTGCATTGAGATACCAGGGCTGAATCCTCAATTCCCGTCCTGTCTGATCTCCAGGCTTCCCGCCCCTTGCGTGACCATTCTCGTCACAGACGGCATTACCTATATATACTGTCATGTTTTACTCCTCTTCCCAACCGTACACAGTTGGCTCCCATACATTGTTGTCCACGATGCTGATGTACACCGGCCCGTTCTCATCTGGGTAATGCACCTTATCGCCTGTCATATAGGCATCTACCGCACTCAGCGGCTGTCTCCACACAGGAATAACGCCGGAGGGCGTGACTTCAACATACAATGACGGAGAGATGTCAGGCTTCCACTCAGCAGAACTTGTGTGGTCTTGAAGCACCTTATATAGTTTGCCGTTTTCTGCCCACATGAAACGGTCATCTTTCTTGTATTCGATGCCGACAGAATAATGTGGGAACAGTTCAACGGCGTCCAAAGCGTCATCATCGGATAGGCTTGTGGTGGCTTTCAGAATAATGCTTCTCAAATGCCTTGCATGATCCTGAATCATTCGCTCACCCCCACCAGAATATCATACGCTTCAGCTTTATCTTCTATGGTTGGCTCCTCCTCAACCTCTATAGGAATATCAGTTTCTTCATATTCCCTATGAGCGGAGATCGGATCGATAGCCTCAGAATATAATTCCCCAGTTTCAATGTTCCTTACCATAAATCCGGCATCGGAATACGTTTTGATTAGGTCTGGATGACCCTCTACCGGAACTTGTCTCTTCATTTGGTTTCCTCCAAATTTTCAATATGCCGAAGCCACGAATCAATGGTTATTGCCTCCATCCTCATACCCTCCATAACGGAACGAGAACGAACCTGATTGGATATCATCATCTTGTCATTGATCGGAATGGAAGACCAAATATCTTTATGCTTCAGATAATAGTCTTTGAACCTGAGTTCCGTGCTGTCACGATACTCCCGATTCTCCTGGTTCTTCCATTCTTCTTTGTTCATGGCGTAGTAGGCGTCAAATATCATAAACGCCGTATAGAACATTACTTTCTCCTGTACGCCACGAGACAAGAACTCGTCTATCAAAGCATCGTTGCTGTCGAGCATGTTCCGATACGTCTTCAGTATGTACTTCGGGTCATGTCTGCATACAGACTCATCTCTCCACTTCCACAGATAGAAAGGCACAGGACAGTACCGAACATTCTTGCTTAGATTCTGACACAGAATGTTGAAGAAACTGTCCTCATGAATCGTGAGATTCGGGTTCCACCGTATTCCATTATCCAACAGATATTTCCGGCGATGTACTTTACCGTGGACGAACGTGCTGTCCATTTCGTGATTCGTGTAGATGACTTCGGATTTATTTTCAGGGTTCCGTGTCTCTTCCGTGAACATAGACGTAAGACTGTCGAATCCTCCGTCTATACACATTTCCCTGAACACGATCCACAGACCGCATACATTGCAGAACATATCGTCTGCATCGCAAAACATCACATAATCGGCAGTTGCGTGGTCGAGACAGGCATTTCTTGTTGCGGATACGCCATGATGAGGCTCGTGGTAATATTCGATCTTAAACGGATACGAACTTAGAAGGTCATCCGTGAGAAACACATCGGACCCATCATTGCATATGACCACTCCGATTTCGTCCATCGGCACATTCTGCTGAATAGTAATGCTATCGAGAAGAGGCTTAACAATGTCATCGGTTTCCTTATACTGAGGAACCAGAATCTGCAACTTCATACAATCTCCTTTTTACACACTTACAAATCGAGACGAGAAATAAGTCCAGTTAGTAGAGGCAATATACGTTGAATATAGCGATGACGGAACAAATATGCTTCCGTAAACGCCTCCTGTTGAAGTAGTATATCCTGCTATCGGTGTGGAAATAAACGCATTCGAGTTGCCTAATGTTACGATACTCGAACCCATAAGATATACGGAAATTAACCCGTAACACCTTCCAAACGCACTACTTCCGATACTTGTGCATGAAGGAAAGCTCGCAGTAGTTAGGTTAGAACAATAAGCAAATGCGTTACTTCCAATGCTCGTACAAACAGGAAAGATTGCAGTAGTTAGTCTGTAGCAATCATAAAATGCAAAAGTTCCAATGCTCTTACAGATAGGAAAGTTTATAGTAGATAAGTTCGCGCAACCTTGAAATGCTCTGTATCCGATGCTCGTACAAACAGGAAAACTTACTGCTGTTAAACCACTACAGGAATAAAACGCACTCTCTCCAATGCTTGTGCAAGCAGGAAAGCTCACGGTAGTTAGTCTGGAACAAAAAGTAAACGCGCTTCCTTTAATGCTCGTGCAAGCAGGAAAGCTCGCAGTAGTTAGGTTAGAACAATTAGCAAATGCTCTGTCTCCGATGCTCGTACAAACAGGAAAGCTAACGTTAGTTAGTTTGGCACAATAAGCAAACGCACTCTCTCCAATGCTCGTGCAAGCAGGAAAGCTCACGGTAGTTAGGCTTAAGCAATAAGCAAATGCTCCAAGACCAATAGAACTTACTGCGCTATCCGCAAAGCTGGTTATTGTTCCATGCTGTTCGATGAAGTTCTTAAGGTCATCCCCGCCGCCTCCTGATCCTTCGTATGTACCGGTCACAGAGGTCACACAATCATCGTCTGTACTGTCTCCAACCTTCACCACAACATCTTTCTTGATGTTACCAGCTGATAGATTCGTCAGCAAAACGCCCTTCACGGTCTGCGATCCGGTTAGGTACTTCCCGCTTGCGATAGTCTGATCCGTGGTAGACGGGTGAATCGTCTGCGCCGCCTGTGCGGTCAACTGTGAGGTGTTGGAACCGCTGACCGATACCGTCCCCGCCGTACCGCTTGACACATACCCCGCCGATACGGTGGGCGTTACGCTTTTGCTTGCGCTGACGGAGGCGGTGATGAGGCCACCGGAAGAAACGGAGATTGACGGATTCGCCGTGATGGTGGTTGCGGGAGTGGTTGCGGAACCGCTCGGCATGGCGTTCACGGTCACATTGACTGCATTCAATCCATCATAACCCGCATCAGCCGTAATGGAGGCTGTCTGCTGTGAGGTGGATGGAGTGTAAGTCGCACTCTTCGTCTGCAAGGACGGGACGGGTGCGGCGGGTTTGGTGTAAGTGACGGTTATATCATCCTCACAAAAAGACGAGCCGGTGAGCAACGTCTTCACGCCCGTGGCGTTCATGGACGCGATCTCGTTGCCCTTATAGCTTATGGATACATCTGCCATCAGCTAACACCTCCGTTATAGACTGGTAAACTTGCCGCCGCCCATGCGCCGTTGACAACAGTTAAAACCTTGCCGTTGTCCGATGCACTTACGGACGGCAACGGATTAGTCACACTAACCGTTAACGTCCCGCTACTGTACGATTTGGACAGGCCGGTACTCGGTGAGATTTTCGTGTATGCTTCACGGGTGGTCACGCTCCAGCCTGTCGAGGAATTAAGTTTGTATACAAATACCTGATCGCCTTGCTGTGAATCGCTGTGCGTTGCAACGGAGCGATAATATTGGAACTCGAACTCAGTAGGCGTGGTCGAATCGTTCACATAAGCAAGAAACGCCATTCGGTTCTGTGAGCCGGAGGACGGAGGGTTGCTACTCGACGCGCGGCAGTAGACTATTTTTTTAGCCTGAAATGCCGCCAGTACATCCGCATAAGTGGACGAACCGTATGACGCAACATACATCCCCGTTATGAACCCGCTATCGTTCGCCAAGTCGCTCGTCTTGGTGGGGACGCTCACCGTTACTGCACCAGTAGACCCGTTGACCGATGTTACCGGATACGGAGGAGGATTGGAGGCGGAATACTGTTGCACATTGTCAACATTTCCAAGCCCCACGTCACTCTTTGAGTATGTAGGCTTTGCATGGACATGATCGGCTCTGCTGTAATCAGTAGAACTACCAGCCGCAGCCGTGCCAAGGGCTTGCGGGGTGGCCGAAGACGCTGATGGGACCGTAACAGTAACGTCTCCGGTATTTCCGTTCACTGAGGTTACAGGGGCAGTATATGTAACCGCTCCCGTGCTACCATTGAAAGACGATACATAGGTTGTATCATCGGGAAGCGCACCCACATCCGTGGCATCGAGGACTACCGCACCCGTCTTCCCGTTTACGGAGGAAACAGCACCGTCAGATGCTGCATTAGTCCATTGTCTTACGCACCCGTTCTTGTAGCAGTAGACAGGATGCTCCAACACAAGCTCCATCGCCGTAGTCGAGTATGCCACACCAAGGAAGATGTAGATTTTCCCATCTTCCGTACTTGGCAAGGTCTGAACGAACGGCGTGGTACTGTCGATGATAGCACTCCCATCACTCTGCGGAGCGCATTTCAGATAGACGGGTTTCCATTCGGTCAGCGTAACCACGAACGAATAGCCGATTGTAAAGGCGTACTGTTGCCATAGGTAGCTCGCACTCGGTCTACTTCCAGCCGCCACGCTTGCGGTGGTTCCGTAGTAGACGATTCTGCCGAACGGGTCAATCTTCTCCTGTGTGATGCTCCGTGCTGTGGTGGCGTTCGTACTGGTCGAGTTGTTCGCTGGGACGAATTTGGTTCCGTCCGCAGAGGTGAACAGAAGCCGATACCTGTACACAATGGAGGCCATCGGCAAGGACATAGAGTTTGTCCTAACTTGGTAGCCGATAGTGTTCGTGTTGGAGTCATACCCGTACACATAGTCCCAACAGCCGCCTGATACACGAGTTTCGTTGTAGATCAACAAGGCCGTGTAATTGACGTTGAACAGCGTAGTGGCTCTCGACGCAGCAGACTGTGAGGAATACACCGGCTTTCCGCCCAAACCATTGATGTTGATAGTAAAGTTCGCAGCACTTGTGATGACTCCGTTTGTCAACCACACGCATACACCGTTGAACAGCGCATCGATGCCAGGAACGGTAGCCGTCATCGCGGTAGAGGTTGATGTTGAGTCAAGCGACCCTTTCGGAATTACCGCATGGATAGGAGCGAGGTTTTTCATCCTCTACCCCCTATCACGCATACACAACAACGCAAGTCACAGCCGCCGAAGGAGCCGCCGCCGTAGTAAAGGTCACGCTGGTAGTTCCTACCGCAATGTCCACAACAGCGATATTGCCGCTCATCGTGGCGTAGGCGTTGATGAAAGTGCCAGAGTAGCTAACGCTTGCCGTAGTCGCACTCGTGCTGATTGTCCCTGTAGCAGTCTGAACGGGGGCAAATGCGCTGATCTCCTGCTGTACGAACGCAGTAGTCGCAAGCTGTGTAGTGTTTGTACCAGTTGCGGCTGTCGGTGCAGTAGGTGTACCCGTGAACGCAGGAGATGCGAGAGGTGCATAGCCGGACAGGTCAACAACAACGCCCAGCTTTTCCCAATCGGATGCTGTTCCTGTTGCGGAAGAGGATGTCCACACATACTCGGAGTTGTCTGCGGACACGAGCCATACATCACCCTGCTTATTGCCGGACAGAGGCAGTTCGGACGTGGTGGCTTTCGTTCCCTTGAACGTGAACACGGCCCCCAGAGCGGCAACGGAATCGTCCACGAACTTCTTCGTGGCGGCATCGCCATCGTTTGTCGGTGTAGCAAGACCCGTGATCGAGTTGCCACCCATAGCGATGTTGCCAGTCATGGTCCCGCCGGAAAGACTCAGTTTCAGAGCCAGGGCATCATACGCCGCATCGCCAGTTACGAAGCCCGTGTTTCCGTCAGCGATGCTGCCCGTGAAGTTCGTCTTCTTCGTAGCATCGGACGTGTTGTCCACATTTCCGAGTCCTACATCGGACTTGCCGATAGTCACAACACCCGTCTTGCCATTGACGGACAGAACTGCTCCTACCGCAGACCAAGCCGTGCCGTTCCAAAAGTAAATCAGGTTGTCCGTGCTGTTCAGGTAAATCTGACCATACTTCGGATTGGAGGGAGCCGCCGCCAGAGGCTGTATGACAGCGTTCTGAAGCTCGTTGCCGTTCAGGTTAATGCTTACCAAAAATGTTTTTGCCATTATTATTTCTCCTTAATTCATGTATGCCATGCCGGAAAATGCACCGGAGAATGTGATGACAAGGTTGTTCTCGTCAATGTACTCCACATCTCCAACCACTACGGTGTTCGCACTATCCACAACGGTCACGGACGGATACTTCCGCAGATTATGGCATATTTCCCACCGTGCGGATGCCTCGCCCTGTGTGTATGCAAAAAACTTGTCTTGACCACCGATAGCGTATCCAGAAACGGTCATCTGTGCAGAACTTCTTGCGGTTCGTGGGCGCAGGTTTATCGGATCGTTATCAGCAACGCTGAGTGTCATGCGGATCGGGGCGCTCATCGTATTACTCTCCTGATTTGGTTCCTAAGAACCTTGATAGGTGCTTCGTATGTCGGGATACGAACCTCTCCGTTGTTCATGATGAGGTTGATCTGTACTTTCGCCTCTCCAGGTTCAAGCTGTAGCGTGTCCATTTGGCTGAGTGACACGAATATCGTGTTGCCGGAATAGGTTACATACGGCTCCCCGTGCTTCTCAATGGCGGTTTTGTTAAACTGCTCCGCTGAGAAATAGATCGTGTACTCATACAGGTCCATGCCGGGAGGCATCCCCAACTCTAACACCTGCGTTGACCCTTGGATTATTTCGAGCATTGTGCGCTCCTCCCACTTTCAAATAGTATGTTGTTTTACTCTACGGCTTCATGCCCGTGATGGAACACCTGCTTCTTATCCATCCAACAATCACCTTCTGAGTTTGCAATCATCACGGTATGCGTGTCACATGACGAAACCACCGCCGAAGCGCACTTGTTGTAGAACGCCGTGAGACACGCCGTTTCATCGGTGTACCCCAATGGCGGGGTCATGGTGCAGGAGCCGTCATTGTTGGCCTGAAATTCCAAAATAAATAGTGTCATTGGTTATACCTCCTTAACCAGTATAGTATGTGAAGCTCAAATAAATTCCAGTTCCAGATGCGATAGCTGTATAAGGCCAAATAACTACGTTTCCAGTTGACGTTTCAATTCTTGCCTGCATATGTAATTCGCCAGCATTATTGGCGGCATTATTGATTGCAAGGAAATCGACAGAGGAATACGGTCTGAAACCGGAAGGAATGTTGGCTATTGACCGCCATGCGCTTGCTGGGACGGTTGCGTTCATCTTTGCTTTGATAAAGCCAGTTACGATTTTGCCTTGACGATACAGATACGTCCCGTCATAAAACAGCTCAGTGTATGCTCCTGCCGTAATAGCCACAGTGCCATCCGTATTCGGCGCAAAGGCGTACTCCGTCAGCACCGTTTCGCCTGACGGGGAGGCGGCTACGGATTGCATTGATTCTGCGACCCAATATTTTTCGCCAACAGAAACAGTATCCTTATAAATCGTCCAGTATGGGTCAATACGAGCCGTAACAGCGTTTCCTTGCGATAGGTTATAATGAATATCTACATACAAATTGCGGGATGTGCTGTTAAATGTAACTCGAATCTTATCTATTCCCAATACGGACGAAAAAGATTCCTCACCAAAAAACTCGAATCTGTTATAATTTGTAGCAAGGCTAATCTTGTGAACTTCATTATATGTAAAGCCAGCGGCCCTTGTAATATAGAAATTAACAAACGATCCTTCCGCGCCAGGATAGGCCGTTGCATTGTTACAGATACATATTCTATACCACCCGCTTGTGGAAATCGATGTTTTATAGCAACGGCGAGAAACAACGTCAAGCGAACCTGCTACAGTAAAGTCCTTCTCATCCACTTCGGCAAAGCATGATACGAAAGCGTTCGTAGCGCCGTACATCCACTCGATCCAAACGAAGTCCCCGACTTTAGCGGAGATCATGTTGGACACGAACGGAAGGAACATCTCGTCCCCGAACGCTTCCGTGACGCCTATCGTGTTAGTCGCAAGGGATGGGGCCGTTGTGACTTTCGCCTTTCTACGCTGCACCATCCCCTGCGTTCTGCTGCTGATTTCTTGGTCGATCATGGGCTTCAATGCGCCCCATACATCCAATGCCTCTTTATTTAAGTCTGACATGCTTTCTCCTTTAAGGCGCTGTTGTTATTGTGGCTACAGGCTGGTCCATGACCGATGTGGCGTTTAGTACCATTTCGCCGTTCTGTGCTATTGGCCTGGTGTACCCAGTAATAAGATGTCTCTCAATCGGGTTGCCGTACTTGTCTGTTCTCTCAATAGTGACGAGGTTGTTCTCCTGCAAGTGGAACATCTGCGAACACTTGATCGATACGGATTTCTTCAGAACGCTTTCTCGCTTCAGTTTGAAAGTCGCAAGGCTCTCGCAGATATCCTGCGTGTAGTAGCCGGATTGCTGATACCGCTTCGTCTTCAAACCGATAATGTTCACGTTCGTATCGCTCTTCGGGTCATAATTCGTGGCCCTGCCAGCGGTCTGTCCATACTTTGACAGGCTCTCGCCAATGATGATGATATCGTTGTACACCTCGCTGTTCTTGACGGTGTATGTCGCCCCCAAGAACGTGCTGTTGTTTGGGGAGAACTGCCACTGAACAGGCTTCGTGGTATCCAGGATGTCATCCTGAGAAGGATCGAGTCGG
>JAEIGA010000373.1_pt1 | contig 65359 bp, 111 predicted proteins | sample 9270691 | NCBI WGS metagenome assembly JAEIGA01 (sample SAMN17057246, study PRJNA624740) | gut metagenome | biome: biome; isolation source: fecal sample | host: Bos grunniens | place: China: Xizang | collected 2019 | reverse complement strand
TAAATAGCGCGAACTCTTTGCACCATAAGATTGTCCATATAGCACTAATCTTATCCTTAATTCTTATAAACTTTTCTTTCATACCACTATCTCCTTATCAATTCCACATAGTTTCAAAGCATGTTGCAGTTGGTGGACATATTTAATTCTTTCTTGAAATGCACATATAAATATAGGATAATCGCTACCACTTACTCCCGCATTCTTATAAATGCTGAACCAATTACTTGTAAAATAGTAGTTTATTTGGTATTCTTTGCATAATACCATAAAACGCTCTCTTTTTTGCGCTTCAAATGTTGGGTCATTAACCCCATTTTTCTCAAGTATCTCTGGTGTGAGTGTGATAGGTTGAAATTGTCCTCTTATCAGCCATGTCACTTTGTCCTTTGTTTTACGATAGCCAATCTTTCTTTTGCGCAACGCTTCTACTTTAATTGCTCTGCCTTCATGGAGAACCCAATCGCCAATCATCAAATCTTCTTCTTTCATAATCGTTATAGTTTAATGTTAAAATACTTTTCTAAAAACTCTTTGCAGTCGGTCATCTCTCGGTTATCTCTCGGTATTCGCTCGGTGGAACAGAGGAAGGTATAAGAGAGGTGTTATAATGGTTATGTACTCAAAATAATGTTAGTTGTGCTTGCTCTCGTTCTATCCTTTGCATTGTTTGGCTCTGCATTGTTCGGAGGTCATAAGTCAAATAAACTTCTTTCGGTGTGTTGTTGCTCTCTACCAAGAATAAAATCGCAGATAAAGTTGCGTGCATAATCAGGGGAAATCATTGAGCGTTCTTCGGAGCATAATCCTGCTATTCCTGATGGTTTACAATGAATGATACTTTTCCGTACTTCTTTTGGTTTTTGAAAAGACATTCCATAAGTAGGTTCGCAATTGAAATACCAATATGCTGTAGGCTTTTTGTAATAGTCACCTCTCCTCGTTCTATCTGTATCAACTATTGATGGTTCTTTCAAAAAAACATTCTGCTTTAGGTATGTATTCATTGCCCATGGGTTCTCAAATATCAATCTAATTCTTCTCATTATAGCGATGGCGCACATCTTATAGAGTAATTCGAACATATATGCTCTTCTTTTGTTTTTTTCTATCATATAGTCAAACTTCTGTCTATCATTCTCCCAAGACCGTATATTCTTTTGGTCGAGCGAATACCAAAATTGCGCTACACAGGAAAACTCAATACAAGGGAAAAATGCTACTATCAAATCATCTTTTGTTATATTGTCAAATACACTTTGCCCCCCCCTATACGCATTTTCAATCTCTGCAAACAAATCGTTTGTGTGGTCGGTCTGCCCAAAATTGTTTTGTATGTCGTAGTCTTCAGCAGGAATACCTAACTTTATAAACTCATTCTTAAATGTGCCGCTCTGCTCAAAGAAGCAATGCACTTTTCCTTTTATCTCCATACTCAAAATAATTGTGCCTGCATAGGCTCTTGATACAATTGTTCGTTAGAATAACTTAGGCGTACACACTCGCAGCATCTTTTCATTGGCTTTCTTATAGAAGTCTTTTTTAATCTCAAAGCCATACGCTCTACGCCCGCAATTCATGGCTGCTCGGAGTGTTGAGCCGCTACCAGCGCAAGGGTCTATCACTACATCGCCTTTGTCTGTGAAAATCTCAATCAAACGCTCAAGCAGCACTACTGGCTTTTGGGTTGGATGGATGCGTGGAATATCTTTGCTATCTTGTTGCCAATCAAAGCAGTTGAAAATCATACGACCCTCATTGTTAAACTTTGGGAGTTTGTCTTTATAGAGTAACAATCCATATTCGCAATTACCTACCACTTTCATATTGGCTTTTAATACTTGTGCGCTGAAGTTCTTACGGAATACCAAAGGGATATAATGTTGGAATCCATAACGCTTGCCAAGGTCTATGAGGTAATGCAACTGCTCAAAAGCGCAAAAGATAATCATACATGGTGCTTTTGACTTCTGGCGTGTTTTCTTGCCATCCTCATTCTGCTCCTCTGACTCTATCTCTTCGTCTGTTACGCCATTCTTTGGTTCTTTGACTAACATTTGGCTGCAAAAGTGCATAAACTCTGCTGGGCGGAAATCTTTATCCGTATCAAAGAACTCTTTACCTGCTAACTCACTTTCTCCATTCTTATTGTCGCCACCTTTGTACCATGCTGGGTTAGAAGCGTATGCGTTTACACCGATGTTGTAAGGTATATCAGCGATGATTAATTGTGCATGAGGAATGCCGTAAGTCTTGAAATTTTGGAAATGGTCATTGTATAATTCTACTTGTTTCATCGTTTTAATTTCTTGATATAGTTTGTTTCCATGTCTTGTTTAATTCATTGTGCATTTGTTCGTAAATATCGTCATATCCTATGTATCTCCACTTACTAAAAATCAAATCATCTTGTTTTAGACCTGCCGTGTAGATAATCTTTTTCTTTTGGCTTCCGATAATAACCTCTACTCTGCTATTCTTTGCTGGTAATCGTGTGGATGCTGCTATATATTTCATAAACTTTGTTTAATGGAACATTTTTCAGTTTCTTACGCGTTTCATCGCTCATCCAGTAACGCGTGTGTTGACCTTTACCATCGGAGTTGGGTTCTCTTTCTTTGCAGATAGGTATATTATAGTCTAGTATTAACTCACTAATACGACTTGCTAAACGACCTATATGGTGGTCTAACATTGCCTCTCGCGTTGTGATACTATAGCCTGCTAAAAGCCATTGATAAAGATGCTCGTTTTGTGATTGTGTGTCCATGGTTGTATGTTTTTAAGATTTAATAAATACTTTTAGATACTTTTGGTCGCGGTTATTCTCTACTATCTCGTAACCAGCGTATTTGAAATCCTTGCGGAGTTTTTGCGAAATAGCGATATAATCGCAATGTGTACAGTCTAAAATCTTTGGGTACTCTTTGCCTTTGTTGCTTTCGTTTTTACTTACCCATTCGTAAACTTTAATTCTCTCTGATTTTTCCATCTTTCTTAATCGTTTTATTTGTTATTGTGTAATATTCTACATACTCTTTCACTACTTGCAATTTCTGGTAGTCATTCTTGCAAGCCTTTATGTCTAACATAAACTGCTTATATGTAGGAGTTGTTATCATAACCCTCTCTCTTTCTTTTGTGCATTAGTAATCCAAGGCTTGTATTCAAGACCTAAACGCTCTGCATCGGCTTTTAGGCATATCCACCACCTATCGGGGAACTTTGCGTTTGCGTACTCTTGGTCAGTTGGCATATTCTCAACCTCGGCACTTGTCCAATGTGGAATATCTTTGTCTATCTCAAGGAAATCTGCTGCGGTAAAGGTTGCATACTTGTAGTTTTGTATCATGAGCGTTACCGCGTATCGTACTCTCTGCTCACTCCATCCTAAGTCTTGCAACTGTTCGCCTAACATTGTCCAAAACGATACGCCTGCAAATTGTTGGTTCATCTTTGGGAAATTTACCGCGAGCCGTGCGAGTAGTGGCATTATCTGCTCCTTTGATGCAGGTGGCAAGCCATTAAAAACGCTCAAAGCATTGCTCTTGTTGTTTTCTTCTCTCAGCATTATCCCAGCCTGCTGCGAAGTCTTGCATTGCGCGAGTAATCGGGTCAATTCCTTGTTCATATTCTATTTGTTTTTGTTGTTGTTCTAATTCTTGTTTTCTAATGTATTTTGGTAGGAACGCTTGAAAGTGTGATTTTATACCTAACCTCCCTATTGCGTTTATATCTTCTTTGCCTACTACTATCAACTGCTCGTAGAATGCTTGAATGTATGGCTCTAATAACTCCTTTGCATACTCTGGCGTTACTAACCCTTGAATAAGATTGCACCGCTTGAGTAATATCAATACCGCATCTTCATTATCGCATATCCATTCCCGCACTCTCTCTATTCCCTCACGCATACATGTATGTGCGCTCGTATCCTCGGTAGTAGATATATCACTAGTTTTATTATTAGTATTATTATGTTGCATTTTGCAACTACCCCCTGTTGCATTTTGCAACTGGTAGTGGTATTTTGCAACTACCCCCTCTGGAACGATATACCGATTGAACTTTACACCATTGATTTCTTTCTGCGTTTTCTCAACCAATCCTCTCTCCTCTAACTTCTTCATTACTCTTATAGCAGTAGATTTGTCGCACATTAGGTGGTCTGCTATATAAGAAATGCTCCCCTTAAACTGACTCTCTCCATCTTGGCTAAATCCGTAAACCAATGCTATTGCTAACAATTCATTTAATTTCTCCAAACCAAGGTAGTACATCCACCCTTGAACTACAATGTAATTGTCATTTTTTATCGCCATCTCTTATATTCCTTTTGGTAATTCGTTAAACTTAATCATGAACTTATCCACATCGTCTTTATGATACCAGCATAGTTTGCCCATAACGCTCCGAGGGCGCAAGCCACGGTCAATGAACCACTTCTTTGCAGTACGCTCGTCTTGTAAACCTAGATATACACACAAAGACTGCAAACCTAGTAACCAAGGCGATTCTACAACTGATATTTTACTTTCTTTTGCCATATAACCTACTTTTTATTCGATTTGAGCCGTTTTCTTTGTTTCAATGTACATTTTCTTTGTTTTGAAGAAAAAGTTTCTTAAAAACGCGTTTGTTTAGTTTCTCAAAAAGAGCAGAACTACCAAACTGCTGCCAAATGAGAAATATAATAACTAATATGAAGACACAGGAAAGAACACTTTGCGCGGTAGTTTTTATGCCCTTGCGCTTTGGGCTTGTTTCTGTTCGAAACTTCGCAACTTGCCTTTCGGCTTTGTGATGGGGAGCAAGATTCGAACTTGCTTTTGCAGGTGTGCACTTACCTGCCGTTTTAACCAACTAAACTATCCCCTCCTTTGTGTGCGGGCTATTTATCACAAACTACCCGCACGTAAAAAATCAAATCATGTCAAAAAATTTTTACTATCAGCCTAACGGCTTTGTGGGATGAGTAGGATTCGAACCTACGACCTTCACATTATGAGTGTGCTACTACTAACCGCTGAGTTATCATCCCATTTTGAGCAGTCTATCTGTCGCAGACTAACTGCTCTTAAACCTAAACCTTAACTATGAAAATTTAATACTTATGGATACAAAAATTTATCTAATTAATACAAGTCATTGCTATCATCTAAGTCCCAAGGGAGAGAGTCATTTTCATCCATTGTTGGTGCATTGTTGATTTGCTCTTGTGTAACCACCTCGCCTTGTTTATTAACCCAAGTGTTCAAATAGCCAATACTATATGTGGCACCTTCTTGACGTTTCTCTTTAACTGGAGCACATGAGATAAAATGGTCATTTTCTTGATTGTCCTCAAAGGTTTCAAAGATTGCTATGTTTAAGTACAAGTGATTCTTACCATCTCTACCTTTGATTTTCTTTACTACGTGCTGCGGAATCTTTGTTAAGTCAATGTAACCGCGCAACTTTAACTCTGCTTTTTTCTTGTTCTCTTCCATTTTGCTATAAATTTTAATTGTTTAACATTATCTGTATTGTCTTGCCCATAACTCAAAGTGCATATCGTCTGGATTAGGGAGCATTATGCCATATTCGCTGGCTGCATCTGCTTGCACCTTGTTTAAGAACTCTGTCATCTGCTCAGTCGTTAGACCGCTTGTCTTACCTGCTATCACACCTTTAGGAGTTTCTATCGGTAAAAACATTAAGCAATACGCATCATGCACATTCTGGCTCGTAAATGTTCTACCAACTGCATCTGACCAGCCTTTCGCTATACAAGTAAACCATAACCACATCAACCGATTTTGTTCGCTCGAACGAGGCTTTTTCGCCCTCTCAAAAGTAAGGAGATATGTGCCGAAAGGAGCATCAGACAACATTACACTTACTTGCGCCAATATCTCGCTTACATTGAGAGTTTGATTCTTAATCTTATGAATTAGGAGCGATTTCATTAATGGGTAATCTTTAACGTGGTCTTTGAGGTTTTAGTGTATCGCCCAGCACCTTTGAGTATTGTTTCACGACCTTTCTGCTCAAGTTTCAGCGCGTCTATCTGCTCTTGCAAGTCTGACCATTCTTTGTCCGCAGAGTAATCGTATTTCACGCCACCCTCTACGATGTCAATGTTTACACCATATATTCGGCTCTCTTTGCCCCATTTCTCACGTTCACTGATAGCAGACTCAAGAATATCTTTCATTGCATCTTCGCACGCTTTCTTAATAGCGTTGAGTTGCCCGTAGGTGCGGAGGGCACTAGCATTGCCCCCTTGCACCTCACTTACTATCTCTTGTACCTTAGCGGTTATCTCTGCTTTTGTAGGCACCATCATGCCACTTGCTATTACTATCTCGTTCATAATCTTATGATTTTTTAGAGTTATTTAATTGGTTTTTACGTGCAGTAAACTTACTGCGTATATACTCGTCTATAATTTCAACGTTTGCATCGTAAAGTGACTTTAACACATTTTCACTTTCAGCGGATTCTACGCTCACTATCAACGCTTGACGGTTTTCTTCTATACCTTGCTCGCCTTTAATATTAGCATGGTTTAGAACCATATCTACTACCTTATCTACTGGCATTCTTCTTGGATTAGAACATAACCCCCATGCTTTTGCTACATCTGCACAATCGTCATTTGTTATAGAGTATTCTTTGCCGTACCACTTTGCACGGAAATCTTCAATCGTTATTGTAGCCGTATCTGTAGCAGTTACTTTCTTTGCCGATGGTGCTGGTTGTTTCAGTTCTACTGGCTTGTTGGGTAGTACCTGCTTACCCATTGTGAAACGAACATTACCACGTTTATCCACAATCTCAAGAGCAACAATCTTGCCTTCTACCACGCTTATATTAGATACTTTCAAGCCGATATTGCCTTTGGCATTACGCTCGTAATCATCAGCGAAATTAATCCAAATTTGTGGGCTTGTGTAGAGTTCGCGACCGATACCCCAATTGGTACAAGCACGCTTAAAGGAGTCACTTGCCTCGCCTTTCTCTTTCTCTACATTGCTCTCTGCACCTGCATCCCATTTGGTTACCCACTCGCCTTGCTCGCTCTTAATGGAAACACCGCAATAAATAACACCTTTTAACTCTTTGTGTTCGCGTTGCCAATTAAAAGCACCAAACACCTCGTCAAGAATCTTCATGTCGCAACGGCTATCTTTGTAAAGGAGATAACTTGCGCCAGAGCCGTCTTTTTTCAAAGTACCCACGCGAACCTCAATCTCATTCGCCATCAAAGGTCTAATTTCAAACTTTGCCATAATCATTAGAATTTGTAGTTAAACATTGTAGCATCGTAATCGCATACATCATCTTGCATTTGATACCAATTAGAATTAATCGCATCAATAAACATGGTCATTGTCTTACTCATTGTTTTTTTTGTTTATGAGCAGGGCTTGCGCCCCGCTCTGGTTAAACTATAATAACTCACTTTCTAAACGCTCTAAACGCTTTTTAAGTAGGTCTATCTCTTTCTTTTTTGCTACCGCATCAACACTCTGCATGTACTCGCGTATTCGGTCACTTACTGCAACGCTCTCGTTTAGCGAAACGGTTAGTCCAGTATATTGACCATAACTTAATCGAACACTCAAATTCTCGTTGTTAAAATACTTTATTGACGTACATTGCTCGCACTCAAATTCGCCAGCCAACAACGCTGCAACGGATGCGTTAATCAACTCTTGAGTTAAAGACTCAATTACATTCTCATCATCGTAAATAACGACTACTGGTTTTCTCTCATCCATAAACATTGAAATTTATAAGTTAAACATTAATAATCCATAACCTTGTACACATTATTCAGCGTACCCTCTAGCACCTTGAGATTTTGAATAGTTTCTTCACTATACACAATATCATCTTTGTATGCCCACCATAAATCGGTACACGTATCCATAACATCGCTCATTTGAGCCTCGGTATAATTGCGCTCACGTACGTACGCTAAAACCTCTTCGAAAGTCTTATCTAGCAACTCAAATACTACTCTTCTCATAGTCTTACTTTTTTAATTCGTTATACATCTCACGTACGCTCATGCGAACTAACAAAATAGTCAATAGGCTTAGCGCGATAAACGCGATATGCCAACTATGCCAGCCTGCAGTCAAAAGGCTATAAACTGTGTAAAAATTTACTGAACCTGCGATAGCCGCGTAAAGGGCTATTTGCGAAAAATACATTAACTTTTTCATTTTCTCTAACATTTTTTTGGTTAATTCATTGTTTTTTCTTAACTTTGCAGCCAAATTTTTGAACGTTTATTTAGCGTGTTTGTTAAATTCGGTGCAAAGGTACTACTTTTTCGTAATACTACAAAATTATTTCGTATATATTTTTGTAAAACTACAAAATTGTAAAGTAGACTTTGCAAATAATTCGTTTTTATACGAAAAATACGAAAGAAATGTTAAACAATGTTAAATGGTTGAAAAAATGGACAAAATTTCAAAACTGCAACAAATGTTCGAATATGCTAAGCAGAAAGGTATATGCAAGACAAAGCAAGAATTTGCAAAGCATATAGGCATAGCAAATAGCAATCTATCTAGTGCGTTTAATGGCGACACAAGGTACTTAAATGATAATCTGTTAAAGCGCATAAACGAGAGCTTAGAGAACGTCTTTTCGCTAGAATGGCTAATGTATGGTACTGGCGAAATGTACGCGCATAATAATAATGTACAAGCGCACGCACCAGCACCCGCGCGCGTAAACACAACGCTTACCACTAAACCTTCCTTTGACGATGACGACATAGAGTACTTGCGACACCGAATAAAAGAACTTGAGAAATTCAATGCGTCATTACTCCGACTTAACCAATTACTAGAGAAAGAAATAGAGCAACTTAAAAAGGGCAATGCTTCCGCTCGTGCAAATTAAGAATTAACCAAATAATAACTAAACTATCATGCCGTTAGCATTTATTGAATCGGGAATAAAACACAGAATAAAGCAATTTATCGCTTTCAAAGACACCTCAGTCAAAGAACTAGTAGGAAAGAGAGAACTCAACCACCGAACTCTCTCCGAACAACTAACCGAACCTACTATGAAGTTAGGATACTGCCTAATATATCTCCTTGCAGATAAGTATGAAGACCTTTCACTACGCTGGCTACTGACTGGCGAAGGAGAGATGATAAAAGATACGAAACTCAAAAAGAAAGCCGACAGAATGGAGAAACGTATATCCGAGCAGGAGTATGTGATAGAGATACAAAAGAAACTGATTGACCAACTAGAAAAGAACGCTATATAATCACTTTTGCTATGAATAAGCGATTTTGGAAACTATACAAGAAAGATGAGGATGGTCAAAAGACTATTGCGGCTTTTACTTTTGGTTTCACAGAAGACTTTGAGGTAATACACGATGGTTTGCAGTATGTATTCGAACTGACTGGAGGAAAACAATGCTACATAGAACACAAATTGGATAATGTAGCACGATTCTGCGATATGCTCCTTAACGAAGATATACCATACCCTTTTGCAGATGATGTAGTAACGCTTGAGGAGTACGAAACTTTCCTAGATAGATTTGACACAAAGTTTTACCGAGTGCTGGCAGCGCAAATGGACACGTTCTCTATTGCACTTATGTACTTTCATCCTTTCTTCAAACCTATGCTTATGCCGCTTGAGTTCCACAAATTCCAATCAGCATGCAATAGGCTAGGAATAGAACTACCACCAGTACCTCGCACACGTGACTATAGAAAATACCTATTATATTACTATGATATTTGTTGCGCCTTAAACGAATGGCAAGGGCGAGAGGATATAGACCTCTCCACCGAAGAATTATGTGCATGTATATACGATTTTGCAATCAACTACATGGACACACAAGAGGAATACACAACTGGACTGCCAGCACCAACCAACATTTGGCTTGTAGGAGCAGATAAGTTAGATATAAAAGCAATAGAGCAAGACGGACTGACAGAAAGTATCTGGCAATGCAACGAGCAAACGCGCAGAGGCGATATAGTAGTAATGTACGCACGCACTCCTCATAGTTGCATACATTCTATTTGGCGCGCATCTTCGGGTGGTATATTCAATCCATTTGACTATTATCATTGCAGAACAACAGTACAAGATATGATTAAAGTGCCTGCAATCACTATTGCAGAACTTAAAGCGCACCCATACTTCTCTCAATTGCCTATAGTAAGAAAGAACCTACAAGGAGTTAATGGCGTTGAATTATCTGCACAAGACTACAACGAGTTACTATTATGGCTCAAAGAAAAAGGTTGTGATATAGATAAATTGCCTAAAGTACTTGAGGTAGCAGACTACACCATACCAGAAACTAATATAGAAAAAGATGTAGAGGAGAAAATACTTATTCCTTTCCTTGAGAAATTAGGTTATAGCGAGCAAGACTATGTACGCCAACTATTACAGAAGTTTGGTCGCAAAGAAAAAGCAATACCCGATTTTGTTTTATTTCCAAGAGAGAAAGAAGAGCATATACATATTGCACCATTCTTAATAGAAGCAAAATTAGATTTTAAGAGCGCGCACCAAAGACAAAAGGACTATACGCAAGCATTGTCTTATGCAATAGGTTTGCAAGCACCTATATTTGGCATTTGCGACAAAGATAGATTGATAATATACAAAACTGCCAGAGCCAATTTCAATACTCCTATATTTGAGAATCATTGGGCAGTCATAAATACTAATCCAGAAGTATTCCAACAAATAAAGAAACTAATAGGTAAAGAAACCTTACAAAAACGATAATATTAAAACTTATGACACTAAAAGAACGAGTGCAGGAGATAATCTCCGACCTAAACATTTCGCAGTCCATGTTTGAAGATGCTATTGGCTCTTCACGTGGTACAATAGCACACCTAGATAATACTATCTCTTCTAAACTCCTTACAAAGATTACCACCAAGTTTCCACAAGTTAGTAGTGATTGGGTTCTAACGGGTAGGGGAGAGAAATACCTAGATGCTATACCTGCTACCGAAGAACAGACAGAGCGCAAAGAGGTATCATCATCTCGCTCCAGAGAACTCCTAAACGAGATTGAGAAACAACGCTTAATGATAGCACGTTTTCAGTCACAGATAGAGAGAGCAAATGAACAAATAACAATGTGCCAAGAGCACATAAACATACTCATCAACGCGATAGCAAAGGAAGTGTAGCCGTGCAACTGCCGTGCAACACTTTTCAAAATCAACCATAAGTCGCTGATACTCAGCAGCGCGGTTTTAGATTTGGGAGCAGGAGGTCGTGAGTTCGAATCTCGCCATCCCGACTAACCGAAAACAAGTGAAAATCAAAGACTTATGGATAACCTCCATAGGTCTTTTATGTGTTTATATACCGACTTTCTGCCCTTTTAATCCGTGCAATTTCCGTGCAATTTTGCATATAGGGTACATTTGGGGTACATTTGCCATACATGACCTATACCTAAAATCCGTGCAATTTCCGTGCAACTAAACTAAAACAATTAACAACTATGGCAAAACTAACAATTATTCTTGACACAAGAAAAGCAAACGCAGCGGGATTATTTCCTATTAAATTGCGTATCTCGAACAACAACACATCTACCACCATCTCTACGGGGTGTTTTTGCTCTCCCAATAATTTTACTAGCAAACCAGAGCAAGCCATCTCAAAGAGTGTTCCTTTTAGTAGTGAAAGTAACACTAAGATTAAACAACTATATCTTGACTATGCCACCGCTATCAATGATTTGGAGAGAGAGGGTAAAGCACTCCACGCTACTGCTGCATCTATCAAAGACCGAGTAGAGAATATACGGAACAAAGAAACAGAGAAGGAAACTACTTTCACAAGCGAGATGGCTGCATACATTGAGATGTGCGATAAACCAAAGACGGCAAAGGGCTACATATACTCCAATGAGCGACTACATGAGTTCTTTGGTAAGAAAACAATTTACTTTGATGAATTGACCTTTACCATGCTGGATAAGTTCGATAGATGGATGAGCGGAAAGGGACTGGCTATTAACACACGCGGTATAGTATTCCGCAATATACGCACAGTCTTTAACTATGCTATCAAAGCAGACAAAGTGTCATACGCACTCTACCCATTTCACAAGTTCAAGATTAAGAAAGCAAAGAAAGAAAAAGATTTCCTTACTGCAGAGCAAATACACCAGATAGCCAACCTACAACTCAAAGGGCAAAGACTTAACCAAGCACGTGACTTCTTCATGCTCTCCTTTTATCTTTGTGGCGTAAACCCTACTGACCTATATAACATGCACGCGCCCGAACGCGGGAAAATCTCCTTTGTGCGCCAAAAGATAGAACATAAAGAACCCGATGCTATTCACTTTACACTACCGCAAAAGGCATTAGACATAATTAACCTATACAAAGGAGAGAAACACCTACTTCGCTTTGTAGAGAAACACGAATACGTTACATTCAAGAGTAGGATAGGCAAAGACCTAAAGACCATTGGAGAAATGATAGGCAAGCATATATATTTATACATGGCGCGTTACTCATGGGCAACCATTGCGGATAGTTGTGGTATCTCGCACGATGTGATAAGCAAAGCGTTAGGGCATACCGATAGTAGTACTGCTGAAAGGTACTATATATCTTACGATTGGTCAAAGGTAGATAGAGCAATTGAGCAAGTTATAGAGAAAGTAACAACTTGCACACCCAGTTAGTTGCAGAAAAAATACAAAATTTTCTATATTGATAATCAGAGAGTTACAAAGAAAATGCAAAAAAGTAGTAAAAAAGTTGTAAAAATATTTGCATATGTAAATAAAAAGCAGTACCTTTGCAGCGTAATTCAATAACAAATCAATGACAGACATCTAAATTCAATGTATTATGAAAAAGTATTTTAAGACTAAGAAAGAGGCTCAAAAGGCGTTAGAAGAAAGACTTGTAAATAGCCCTAGTCTAAAAATCTTCAAAATGCCAAAAGGCACAAGAAGACATGGCGAGTACGCAGTATGTACAGACATAGAGTACTTGAATACTTATTAATCACAATGTTTAACCTTATATACAATGTAATATGAAAAATTTAGAGCAAGAAACTTTAAGTCTTATTTGTCAAAGATTTAATGTAGAAGAACCAGTAGCACAAGATATATTGCGCATGGTATCAAGTATGTGCAGCACACGCGGTGCAGCATGCTATCACATCATTGATTATATAAACAAATAAATAATTTACTATGAAAAAGTTTATTCAATTACCAGAATTAGGTGGACATGAATTAGCATACGATATAAATGGCGATGCTTTTGTTGTAGATGCTTTCTGCTATGCAGATGGTGGTGCGCCAGAGGGTGTTAATTCACTTGAGAATTTATTGCGTGAATACGATTGGTCACACGCTATAAGAGAAGAAATAGCAAGCGGTCGCTTAAGTGCAGATGATATTATAGTAGGTGTGCATTCACAAGAAGATGAAGACGATAAAATGGCTGCTATATAGGGCAAAGAACTGCAATATAAATAATAAGCGCAAAACACTAAGCCACTCTATTTGGGGTGGCTTTTTTTGTTTATTTTAGTATTAGTCACATCATCCACTCGCTAGCCTCATGCCAGAACTCATAGTCTGGCACTTGCTCGTCAAAAAGCAAAAAATAAATCATCTCTTCCATATTGGTCTAATCTTTTTATAACGTTTTTCAAGACAATTCAAGCAGTTGCACACGAGAACTTCTATCACGTCTGCCATTTGGCTTGCTATATCCCCTGTAAGGTACGCCACATCTTCCCCATTGTCGGATATGCCTACCACGCTTGCAATATCATCGCATAAGTGCCGTAACTCGTGCGTGATAGAGTTGATATACTCCGCATTGGATGTTGCTCTACCTACTACCATTAGTGTTTCGTGTGCTATCTTATTAGAGTACGTGAAACCTGCATTCTTTTCGTTTCGTTCCATCTTTTCTGCTACTCTATCATATACCGCACTACTACAACCGAGAGAGTCTAATACGCTTAGTATCTCCTCGGTGTAGTATTTAGTAACGGCAAAATAGCAATGTACATGCCAACGATACTTTTCTATGTACAGGTCACGAATAATCATAACACATCTTCCCACTCAATGCCTATACCTTTGCCCATGCAGTCCGCATAGAACCGAGTAAGAGCCACACCATCATAGCCATCGGGGTCGTTGATATAATCTCCCACGAACTTTACCAAGTGTTGCTCATCAGCAATAGCAGAACCCATATAGTCGGACTTAGCCATATGCAGCACATACACCGCATCGTAAATCTTGTCAGCAGGAATCTCCACTCCGTGTTGTGTAAGCATACTCTCTACTTTCTCTTTCTCAATAGGCGTGAGTTTGGCTTTGTTCCTATCACGCATCATAGAGATTGCCCACATGCAGAGTTTCTTGTTAAAGTGCCACCCATAGTTAGACAGGTATGCTCTCATCGCTTGTGGCATTGTATCATATGTATCTAATCTCTGTTTCATAGTTGTAAGGATTTAGAAAAGGGCGCAGGCTTTGTCCCACGCCCTCCTTGTTAATACTCAACGGCGATAACGTCTGCGCTCTCCATAGCCGCCACGCTCTCCGTAGCCACCACCGCGCTCGCCATAGTCGTCACGCTCATACATGCCGCCTTCGCGTTCGCCAAAGTACTCCTCCATCTCGTCAAACTCCTCGCAGAGTTCTTCAAGAACAGATTTCGCTTTGTGGGTTAATTCTTTCACGCGAGAGTGACCACCTTTGCCACTACGCTCACTAATACTATACCATGACATAAATTTTCCTCCTTAAAAATTAGTTCAGAAACTTAGAGAGCATACTCTTGAGTTCGGCTAAATCGCCTTTAAGACCGCCCACCTCTTGTTTGAGAGAATCAAACTCCTTCGTTCTTTCAGCCTCTTTACGTATCTGTGGATTGAGTTCGGCTAACAATGTATCGCACTTACCTACGATACCCTTATGTTGCTCTACACTCTCAATGATATGTACGCTATTCTTGCGGAGCACATCTATCTCATTCAAGATAGCATCCTTACTCTCACTTATGACCATACCATTACCGAAATCCGCTATAGATAACTCCGCAGGCAGTTTTTGTAACTCTACATCTCCATTCGCAGTCTTTATCTTGACGTCTACCAACATTTTTGGGGTCATAGGATAACCTGCATTATAGGTCGTACCAAATTGCGGTGTAGGCTGGCTGACAAAGATTACCTCTCCTACTTCAAGTTGTGGCTCGTTCTTGTGTAAAACATACAAGGGTGTGCCTACTCTAAGATTACTGAACATAGTTAAACAATTTAGGTTAAACAATTAAATTAGTTGCAACGTACCACTAGCAGAATCATAGTAGAACAAGTAAACGCCTGTACCTGCTACATCTGCTACGGTCAACGGCTCTCCGTCATAAGTGGTTACTGGCTGAGCATTGCCACTATTGAAAACAATAGGCAATGTTGCAGTCGTTCCTGTTGGGATAGGTTGATTCAATCGTACCAACACTAACCCATTGAAAGGTCTGCGAATGTAGTTATGAGAGCGAAAGTTGAACACTACGCTATCAGTACCTACAACCACTCCTGTGCTTTCAATACGTGGAATGCCGTTGATATTCGCCATGAAATAAGCGGGAATCATAACAAGCCTCCTTTACAAGAAACCATTACCAGAACCGCCACCAAATGGAAAACCGCCAAACAAGCCCCAGTTGTAAGCCACGCAGTTAGGAACCGCAGTAGCAGGAGAGTAAGGCAAGGTTACTGTTTGTGGCAGTTTGCACTTGATACCATCTACTTCGCTTTGCAAGCCATTCAATGCCGCGCTGATAGGTGCAAGAGATTGAGCGGTGTAGTTTTGCAATGCAAGAGTTTGGTGCTCATTAGAGAGTTGTGCCTGCAAAGTAGATTTCTCCTCACGAAGAGCGTCAATCTTGTTTTGCATCTCACGTTTCTCTAACTCACAGAACTTGTCAGCAAGGAAAGTAGTTTGGTAGTCAATTTTTGCACCCAAGAAGTTGCTTTGCTCTTGTGTAGCGATACGATTCTCAAAACCTTGAGTAGTAATCGCATTACGAGTGTCGCAGCAGCATTGAGCGAGTTGGCTTGACAAACCGCTTGTGCCGTTTTGGATGGCTTGTTGGAGTGCGAGCAGACCTGTCTGCACTTGACCAATTGAGCAGTCAAGATGAGTAGCAAGGTTGCTAATAGCGTTGCCGTTACCTGCAATTGCTTGACCCAATTGAGATGCCACAAAATCGGTGTTCGCGTTTCGGTTTCCGCCTCCGAAGCCAAAGCCACCATTGTTCATTGCTGCAAGGAAGACCAATGCCCAGATGGGGTTGTTCCACATTCCACCACCCCAATCGTTACCATTTCCACCATTGGAGTTAGGTTCATAAACAAAAGTTTTGTCCATAATAAATAAAAAGTTAAGGTTTAGGTTTCCGCATCTTTCCCTTTTGCGATTGGGGCAATACGCTCTATCGAATTGCGGTGCAAAGATACGGCAAAAAAGAGCGCGAACCAAATTTCTAGCCGTTGACTTTGGCATAGAAATTGGCTCGCGTTTTGACCTATGATTGGCTATACAGATAGCCTGCTATTTAGTCGTTTCGTTTGGAGTAGAGTTAGCAGTAGAGTTTTCCATAATCTCGGCTAAATCTCGTGCTTTCTCCTCATCTTCTACTTTCTTTAATATAGGTGGTAAGATACGTGAAATTTTATCGCTCATTATGCGATACATAGTATAACTTGCATAGTTGGAATGATAGTTATTAACCAATTCAGTTACGCAGTTCTTATCTTTGCGGTTGATATACTTTATAATGTCTTTTGCACACCCTCCGTTTACCTTGCAGAACCATACAAAGACTTGTCGTGCCTCTGCTATCTCTCTGTCACGCTTTGGCGATAGAATGTCATCTCCAGACACTTTCATTACCTCCGATACTACCTTGAGTATCTCTTCGAAGATTTTCGTTTTAATCATATGTTTAACTATTAAGATAAGTTTCTACCTCTCTAATAAAATCGGCTAGACTACGGCAAATAACAACCTTATTGCCCAATAACTGCAATCGTGCAATCATCTCCTTTTGGTGGTCGCTCAACCGACCTGCTTTTCCGTTCTTCATCTCTATATATAACGCGTGATAACCTCCACGAGCCATTGGAATACAAAGGTCTGGGACACCATGAGTTACACCCTCTGCAACTAACTTGCGTGCAGTAGTCTTGGTAGTATATGCTCCGTTGGGTATAGCATAGCAGAGTACATCTTTATGGGTAAAATGCAACCAACGCAAACATTGCACTTGTAAATCGTGTTCGGTAGGTGCTGATTTGCCCTTATTCTTTTTATCCCAAAGTTTATGTAACTCCTCTATTGTCATTGTGTAGCAAATGTGTAAAAATTGTAAGAAATGTGTAATATTCGATATAAATGTGTAGAAAAAATGTAAGAAATATGTAAACGTAGTGTGAAATACGTGTAAATGCTCATGTATTTGGTTGTGCATATCATTCCTCTTTTTCAAAGAACTTGCATGCAGGCTTGTCGCTTGGCTGATTTGACCAGTCATTATATAACAACGCTCTCTTGGTGCATGAGTTATCAAATGCCATATTCCAATAGATACACTCGCAGCAAGTATGTTTAGTCTTACTCATAAATCTTTTAGCAATTCTCTAGATAGGGCTTCATCTGCAGTAAGGAGTTGGCTTTCATATTCATCCAACTCTGCTATCTCTTTCGGTATTAGTTTCTCTCCTAATGCCTTCTTGAGGTATAACGATGCAGCCCTTTGTATTGTTACCATAGCGTAGGTTCGTTATTGCGTTTATACGACAAACTAAGCTCCCACTTATCGCAGGGCATGAAGCCGCCCAACCAGCATCCACCCATTGGTAAATAGTGGCGGCATGTGTCGCAACATTTCTCTATTTCTTTTCCCATAACTCGCATGCTTGTCTTCCTCTGACCTCTGATGTAAACTGCCCCATGTCGCAATGATAAGTCAAAGGTTTACCTTCCAAATCCCTATTCCATTGCTGGGTGTGCCACACACACCACTTGCAGTCATCGCAGATGTGTTCGCTCTTATATGTACTAACTTTCTTTGCCATATACCATTTTGTTGGCTTCAACGATTTGGTCTATCTATCAAAACTTCGACACGCCATCTTCTGTGCGCTTACCTCTTTGAAGGTAATGTCGCAAGTCTTGCCATTGAAAAACACGCAGTCACCACATTGGTAACTCATCTTACTCCACGCATTCATAAGCATCTAAAATGTCGTTTATAATATCATCTGCTGCCATTAAGTTTGCCGCATATACTGCCTCCGAAGGGTCATTCCAATCTATGTTTTCAAGTTCGCTCATTTCGCAACTCTTTTGCTTTGTTCAAAAACCATTGTTCTTTCTTTAAGTCTTGCTCTATGCTATTGTCGGGTTTTGTTCCCATTCGCATACGATACTTAAACGCAGTTATCTCGCACCAATCGGCCACTTTCTCCTTACCCCATATGGCTACCATCATAGCAATCGTTTCGCTTGAGTAATGGTTGTAATGTCTGGGGTGCTCTATATACTCATACATAATCGAATATAGTCTTAATGTTTATCTCACGTTTGAAACATCCTCTTGCAATCTCCTTTGCAATATAGATTAGCATGTTGATAATGAAATACAAGTCCAACAACACTACAATGGTCAATAGAGCATAAACAATAAACATAACCTTTACTTTTATAGTTTCACATATAAGTTACAATGGCAATCGCCAGTATCTCTAAAGGTCTTACAAGGGCAGCACTTGTCTTCCAATGGTGTGCTATCATCCCATTCTTTATGGTCACAAGGGCAAATACCACCAGTCCTTACTAATCCTTTCGAGATACCTCTCAATGCTTTTGGGTTTACTCCAAAGCCTTTTGGAGCTGAATATGTCAGCGCATACTGCACTTTTTCTTCTAACCAGTTCATTTCTTTTGTATATTCTTTTGTATATTCTTTTGTATATTCTTTTGTTTATACTCTAAATTCATACACTTTATCTACTATTCCCCATTGATTCATCGTGTCAAAATGCAGCCAAGACACTCCTCCTTCTATGCGGATGTTGCAAGGTAGCAAGTCTGCATTCTCTTTAATCTTCTCTCTTGCTTGCTCAGCAGTCATACCTTTAACAGTAAAATCTCCTGCTTTTCCAAACATGTGAGCAGATAGGTAGTTATTGCTCTTTCCTTTAACCAACTCGCATACATTACAACGCAATCCTCGTTGAGTATAGTTACTGCCATTGTTACAAGTCATCGGTGCTTTAAGAATATCTCTGCGGATAATCAATAAACAATGCAGCCAATCGGTGTCAAGGAACTGCCACGATGCTTCTTTGTGCTTTGCATAGGTGTGTGGACAAACTAACTCCTTTATATCGAAGTACTCACTCAATTCTTGTATAATATCGTTTCGTTTCATAATCTTTATTATATCTTCTGTCACGAACTTATCGTAGCAGTTATTGAGTAGGTTGGTCTTGCTCATCCTCAAACTTATTCATTATTTCTACATACAAATACTCGCTCAAATAAGAATACGCTTCATCGATTTCTCTTGTATGCTCCATGCCTAAATTGTCTAGCAGATAGAAAACTGCGTGATTTATCTCGTGCAATAAAACGCCTTCCAAAGCAATAGTATCTGGCTCTTGTGGCAACCAGATTGTGTAAGTATTCGATTCTTCGTTATAAGTGAATATACCAGCAGAGTTCTTTTTGTGTTTCTCCAAGTGCTCAATCAAAGTTTCTGCATTTTTATCTCCTAACTCATATTGCTCCATAAGAGCCTCAACACTCTCTTTTGGAGTGCCTGCTAGCACATATAAGTATTTTTTGTAAATAGGTATATAAACCTCAAACGCTTTTGCCATAAGTCAAATTTTTGCTATTTTCTTTACCAATCGAAATAATAGGTCAAGTTTCTTGTATTTTCTTTACTGATTTACTTTGCAAATAAAAACTCACTATGTATCAATTATTTACGCAATCTGCGGATTTTCTCGTAAAATAAGATTACTCCTTGCAATCTGTACACGAACCAATGCACTTTCTGTCACGTGGTGGCTCGCGGTGGTCACAACCATTAACTCGGCACTCATTCCACTTTAACTCAGCGTTCTGCATCTTTAACTCGGCAATCTCTTGGTCTTTCTGGCGCATCTCCTCTGCATGCTTAGCCTCTAACTGCTTTAACTCGTACTCACGATTTGCCATAAAAGTATAACGTTCTTCTAATAAGTCGTTTTTCTCCTTTCGCAACTGCTCTATCTTTTCATCTTTCTTGATGATTATCTGGTCTTTCTCTGTACACTTTTTCTCTTGTACGTTGTACATTTCTTTCCACTCCTCCATGACCTTACCATCATTGTCAATCTTCTTTCCACGCTTGGTTTCGCGCCAATACAGAATACCACTACCACCAATCAAAATGACAAACTCGCCAATGTTATTTTGCAAAAAACTTATCCAATCCATTTCTTACATACTCCTATAATTTTAATTGTTACACTTTTAATACCAAATTCTTGTATGCAAACAAGAAAATCTTAATAGATAAATAACGATAAAGAAAACTTATCTTTACTTGAGCCACAAGCAGGAATCGAACCCGCAACCTTATCAGTACAAATGATTTGCGCTACCAATTGCGCCATTGTGGCAAACTGACCAACCACTCGCATCCCACCATCTTGTTGCTTACTAACCATCGTAGTCCTAACGATTACTCTCCTACTATCGGTGTTCTGCTCATATGCCAAAGCCTTGTCCGTTGGTCTAAAATGGGTTTTTATAAGCAAGAGAGAACCCTAACTCTTGTGGACTAGCCTTCGATTCCACCGCACCGACAAAGGATGCGCATGCACGATTCGGGTGCTTATCGTTGTACACCGACCCCGACCACTATACTTTCAAAGGGCGTATAATTTATTTGCCTTTATTCGCCTTTTTATTTGCCCTTTACATTTTCAATCCATCAGCGGTTGGAGCAATGTATGTTCCTGTATTGGGGTCTTTGCTACCAACATAAGGATTTGAACACTCTTCTGGATTCGCATCGTGAATACGCTTCAAATCCATTCCAAGCCACATGACTGCTTCTTGTAGTTTAGTTATTGCTAAACTGCGTTCTCTTGTTGCAGGACAATTCTTAACTTCTTGAATCAACGCATCAATTTTTCCGCGCAATTCTTTGTCTTTCAAAATTTCGTCTTTAAGTTCCATGACCTTATAATTTATTAGTTACACTTTCAATATAAATCTCCTATTCACTTTCAGCACTACCCATAGCACCACTAGCAGTATCGCTCCAGCACCTATCCACGCAAGCCACTTAACGAAAGAGGGTATGTACTTGACCTCTATTGTTTCCGTCTGCTTGTTATTAGATAGTTCGCTTATCTTCTCATTCTGCGAGGCAATCACTCTCTCAAGACTATCTTGCTTGCAGTCTATCACGATAGCAGTCCCCTTGTTGGTGTTCTTCAATTGCGCTTGCAGAGCCACGTTCTTACCTTGCGTTTCCTCTAGTTCCTTGATTAGCACATTGCCTGCGCTATCGCACTCTAGCAATGCTTTGATGCTTGCAGAATCGGGTGTGATAGTCACGATGGTGTCACGCACCTCGCGTTCCACGATTACCTCCTTAACCTCCGTCTGCACGATAGGTTGAGGTGTCTTGCAAGCAGTCATCAGCCATGCGAGAATGATGCAGGCGAGAATGAGCAGTATGTCGTTAAGTGTTAGTTTCATTCCTCCTTGCGTTTCTTGCGTTCTTCTACTACCTCCTCTGGGAGTTCTTGCTCCGTTTCTTCGTAGGTGTATGCACTAGGGTACAAGTCATTCGCTTCTTCGTACACCTCGTTAGTGCCTACTTTCTTAATGTAGTACTTGTCGCTGATGGTGCGAGCAAACTGCTTACCGCCCATCTCAATTATCTCCGTTGTTATCATAAGTCATCAATGAATGTGTAGTTAGTGTTTGCGTATAGTGTTGCCCAATTCGTTGCATGTGCGTATGCTTCTAGACCAGTCCATGTATTGCCACTTGCATCGGTGTAGGTGGCATCTTTGCGGATGTGGATAGTCACTCCTAAGCCATAGTCATTCCACCAAAAGACCCCCGTGCCTCCTAGTGTTGGTGGTGTTAGTGTTCGCATATAGACATGCGCTGGACATGTTCGTAGAGAGTTATTGCCTATGCTCTGCAAGGTTTCTGGGAGGTCTATGATACCGCCTTTTGCAACTGGATTTCGGTAATCTACACCTCTAGAGAATATTCCATTACCTATTGTTTGTATTTTATCAAAAACGATATTCTTAACATATGGGAATATGTAATAACTATTAGAACCTTCTGTAGTTGTTGCCCCCTTAAATGAAAAAGCCCTTAAGTTAAGCATTGTTGTTAACTCAAATACCTTGCAACCATTCGCAACTATATATTCCATTCTGTTCCAACTAACTGCTGCGTATGCCATAGTACCAGTTCCAGTTACTCCATCGCCAACGATAAGTGCTTTTAGGTTGTAAAGTTGTACTCCCCAGTGAGCACCTATATCCCCTGTTGCCGAACTTGATACACACAATTTCTTTAATGTAGTCATGTATCGGCATTTCCCTAAATTTATCCCATCTGCAAGGTAGATTTCTTTGTAGATTTCAAAACCTGCATTAGTTCCAAAGGAATAAGGTTTTTCCCATTTGATGACATATGTTCCTGCTTTTTCGTAGGTATGGGTTTTCTCTCCTTGACAATTAGACTTAGTATATATTTCCCCATCTCCCCAATATATTGTTGAGCCTTGTATTACTCCAGTATACGGAGCATAATGAGAGACGCTTCCCCCATCTTCTTTTATATCTACCACATAATAATTGCACCCATCAGTTGTATGGTAGAAAGCACCTACCGTATGGCATCTTCCGTCTTGTATCTCCTCTAGTGTTTCCGACCATTGCTCAAAAGTAAGGTTGTAGTACTCATTTGGCTTTGGCATCTCCGTCAGTTGCATAACCTCCTCAATAGTCATGGATAGCACCATGCCATTGAAGTCCACGAAGTTAATCTCGTTTGGCTCCATCTCCTCTTGGTTCATACGGATAGCATACTTGAGGTTGCCGATAGTCTGCTCCTCTTTGGGTATCATTCCAGTATTGCCTTTGAAGGCATCCCATGCAGCAGTAGCACCCTCTTTGTGCCTTAATGCTTTCTCTTTTATTGATTTAAGTAATTCCGAAATGCTCATAATCAAAAATCTAATAGGTTATCTACCTCCGTTAACTGCGATTGCACTATGTCTATCACATCGTCTTTTATGTAGTTGAGAATGTCATATATCTTACTATTCGTTGCATCTTGGTTCTCTCCTACAATATCATCCACACTTTCTCCGTAATCACACTTGATAGTAAGTAGGTCGGTAGAGTTAAGCGAGCAGACGGATGCAGGCACATCAACTAAAGTACCACCTTCTCCTTGCACTAGTGATACATTATCTTTGGTAGCAGTAGAGCATATGAGTTTCTTTTGAGTTTCGTTGAAGATAAGTCGCAAATCCTCAATGCTCGTTTGCTTTGGCAGCAATATCCTCTGCCCCTTAATGGTATAATCTTTTATTCTGTATTCCATACTATAACGCTGCGTATATTTGTAATTGTTGTTCGGCTATTTTATTTTTTAACTGCTCATTCTCGCTCTTGAGAGCCTCTATTTCTGCCGTGATTACTTTATTCTGTACCGCGTTGGTAGAAACAACAGAGAGATGGTCGTCAACCGCCATCTCTTTGAGAGCATTTTGTGCAGCATCTGTTGCTATACCCTCTACACGACCCCAATCAATAGAATCGTCTATCGTGATTGGAGTTCCGCTCTTACCCTTGCCACCTATTACTATAGCAGAAGGCTTAACTGGTTTTACTACGATTGGTGTTGCCATGATGATTCTTTAACTTTAGCATAGTTCTCATAACACGCTACTATAATAGGCTCTCCAGATGCTCCCATAGCCACTAACTCAAGATTATAAACACCTACTGGAATGTTACCCGTTTCGGCAGGAGTAGCCTCTAACTCGTATTCGTACATACCATTAGCGTTTTGCGCACCTCCGTTTAAGTCTAAGTCTACAACCACACCAGTCGAAAGATTATATAATCGTGCATCATCAATCTCTGTAGGCGATGTTATCGGAACTTGATATAATGTTCCTCTGTAAATAATCTCCATACTCTCCCTTTCTTTTCTTTTCGTGGGGGAGGCGCGCTTTCAACTGCACCTAGTCCCCACTACTCAGAAACAAACATAAAACAATCAAATAACCAAGCGGTAAATCCATGAAACCCGCTTTTACTTCTTATTATCTTTACGCCAGCGTTCGTAACGTTTAGCCGTACTATATGATACTCCTACTGCATCGCCAGCCTCTTTTACACTCTTACCCATGCTACGTAGGTGTGCGAAATTCTCTCGTCTTACAGATAGTTCATAGGCTGCTAACGGCTGCTCGCCAACACTCTCCTCTTCTGGTTCTATTACAAGACTTTCCAACTCAGCATCTATCACTTCCAATACCTCACTTTCGTGTATTTTTGTCAATAGGTCAATACTCATCTTGCAAGTTTCCAACTCTGTGTTTACTCGTGCGATTAAATTGTAATTGTCTTTAGAACGAGCGGTGTTCGCCTCTATCTCTCCTTGCATGGTAAATGACTTGTTATAAATGTCGTCAATACGACTTTCTAACGTTCCCATTTTGCATAAAGTAAACACTACTAGTCCTGCTAAAATGAATAAACTAATGATAATTACTGCAACCATATCTGTAAAAAAAATATAAATTAAAATCTGCCACAAAGATAACAAAAAGTGTGGCATTTTTCAATTTTATACACGCTGATTTCTTTATCTATAACCAACGATGAGAAAAATATTTTTGCATAGCCTAATTTTATGTTCTGCAGCATGTTTTTGCCTTTCCATTTTGCCAGTTCAAATATTTGCAGTACCTTTGTAGGAGAATTATAAAAACACAATGTTATGAAAAAGAGTATTATTTTAATGTTTATCTGCGCTATTGCGCTTATGTTCAGTTCGTGCAGCAGAAATAGTGGAACGAGCCACCTCACACAAGAGGAGAAATTGATGAAAACACATATTATGACTTATTTTAAGCAACATGTGAAGTCGTACAATACAATAGTAATTAAATATGCAGAACCTACACAAGAACTATTCTATAAAACATTAAGCGATGCAAGTAAATCTTTCCCTACGCACTCCGATTATATTGTAACAGTTGCGTATGCGTATGGGAAAAAAGGATATGAAGACGTAGAGTCTATGATATTAAGTTATACGTACTTTGATGGCACAGAACCTAAATTATTCCTTTATGATTTAGAGAAAAAATACTATTGGATATTAAAAGAAGGCGTTATGGATTGGAAGACGTTGTGGATGGAAGACAAATAAAGCGGGAATTACCCGCTTTATTTTATCTTGAGATAGCCTAACGTATCTTTGTAAATCATTCCTTCTTCAGTCGGCTCTGTATCTGGCAGACCAATAGCCTTTATACCATTGCCACTAATCACAAGATTCGTATTTCCAACACTACACTCTATCGTATCGTCTTTCACATTGAAAATAGAATTACCAACCTTGCATTCTAGACCTACACCATCTTTGTAGTAGAGATACGCGTTTTCTCCTTGATACGAGAACACACCCTTGTACGCTATAGTAGTCTGTTTGTAAGTTGCTACGTACGTGCATTTGACACTCGCACCACCCTTTAGAGCGACCTCGGCAGTCACGTCATCTCCATTACCATAATACAAACACTTGACCTTGGCGTAATACTCTATCATGTACTCTCCGCCTTCTTCTAGGTAGAAAGTCAACGTGTTTTGGTAAGCATAACCTACCACGCCACCATGCAGAAGAACTCCATTCTTGTATATATTAACGTGCAATCCAGTTTCATCTGTTCTTCCTAAATCGTCAGCCTCTTGCTCATCCAGAATATTAAGAAACTCTGTATCCCCACTCATAGAGGTAATCTCTATACCACCATTAATAGTGATAGTAGTGTTCTTTCCGCAATAGAACGGCACCTCGTAGTGCGTTGTTTGAAGTGTGAAATCTGCATTATCTGCACCTACTATTCTCTGCTCTAGGACTTCTAGCGTTAGGTTAGTTTCTTTATTCTCTCCGCGCATCATCTCTAGGCTAGGCAACTCGCTTGGTGTGACCTTGACAACTGGCTCACTCTCATTAGGTCGCATACATTTCATGCCATCGTTATCGTCTACAACTACCGTTCCATCATTAGTAGACACACGTATATTATCGCGGTTGACATTAAACACGCCTATACGACCAGTACCATCCTTAAAAATAAGCGTATTGATATCTGTGCCTAAATCTCCGTCTGCCAAAGCCAGCGCATCGTCATAACTACCACCACCCCATAGTAGTATATTGTCGTCTGCTAAGCCACTCATTCCTGCTCGTACACTTTCATTCAAGTCTTTTAATTGAATCAAATTAGTAGCAACAAGACCTCCGTGAATATCCGTGCTACCCTTAGCCAAATACTGCTTGAGATAGTCGTAGGCGTTAATCTCGGATTCAACATCTTTGCCAGACAAGAAAGTGAACTTTCCTTTTATCTCTGCGCCATCGCGTGCAATAATGCAAGGAGGGTTACTTTGGAAATCAATTATCAATCGTCTGTTAGCATCTTGTATCTGCTCGGTAGTGATAGTACCACCTGCGATAGCAGTAAAACCATTGGTGCGACTGAATACACGTTCTCCTTCGTACTCACTTGATAGAATACCTAACAAGAGATACTCGGTGTCTTTTGCATGGTCGGTAGTACTCAACTCTAACTGAGCAGGCTCGGTGTTGTCGGCTACCACGGCATAGAGATAGAAAGACTTATCGTACGCTCCTTGGTCATGCAAAGGCATCTCTACACCATCTACAAGACCAGTAGTGATAGTCTGTGCGCTTATCTCCCAAAGACCACTATTGACGTACTCAATATATGGCGATTGGGTATGTTGCAGGCTGCCATAGCCTATATGCAACTCTCCATTCTTAATCTCTACACCAGAACTGAAAGCGAATTGGTATTTCTCATTACCCACTAGCATCATCTCAGCCGTTATGCTATCTAGCATCTCTGCTACCTCGCTTGCATCTCTCCATGCTCTGCGAGAGAGATTGATAGCACGTTGTGTTAAACCACCAGTAGTGTTCGTAACGTCAGAGATAAGGCTATTCATGGTAGAGAGCGTTCCCTGCATGATAGCACTTGCCAGAGAGAACTGCGCGTTATTAGGTGTGGTCAGTTTGTACGAGTAAGAGATAACACGCGAAACGAAACTATCCTCGCTACTAAACAACTCCGACTGCACTTTGAATGTGTAACCAAAATCAATAGGGTTATTCCAACTGACTGGGTCGGTTGTACACTTAACCTCTGGGCGCGTGGTCTGCAACTCAATCAATTCGTTATAAGCCTCTTGTGCTAACTCGTTTTCCGCATAAGTAACATATATGCTTGGCATTTTCATGTTGAATAGCGCAAACTCATCGCCTATATGTGGGATAAAGTTTCCACTAGGAATAAGCGTACCATCTTCGATTGAGCCGTCTGCTACGATAGTGAACTTAAGGCTATAGGTAGTCGCTCCTTCGTCTTTGCTAGTCTTGTTAGCAATCTCGAACTCACGACCATTAAGAAAACCACTCTCAAAGCGAACGGATAGGGTAGTAGCCTCTTCAATCTTAATAGGGTAAAAGCCGTCTTCGGTAAGCGTTTCCTTGCTAGTGCTTATAGGGTCAGCCGTGATAGTATACTCTGGTACTGTTTCGCCATCTTGACGTTTATTCCTTACGTCTACGCTAGTAACCTTAAAGTGGCATTGTGGGTATACATGGTCATAGAACTTGACCTGCTCAATACCAGTATTTACCAACTCGTTTCGTATTGCTCCGTGTGCATCGGTATTGATTTGCACCTCGTTACCATCTTTACCTTTGACCTTGTAGGTGTAATTCGGCTTAAGGCGCAAGCGTTTACCAAATGTTGATTGCATCTTGGTTATCTCGTCTATACCTTTAACGGAGTAGAACGACATATTGCGGTCAGAGCCATAAGGCACTAAGACATTCGTTATGCCAGACCATGCTTGTGCGTACTCCACTTTCTTTAAGCCACCAGTTTTGTAAGGGTGTACACTACTATCGTGACCTACGTTCTTTGTTGTATAGTCGGAGATGACTTGTGTACCTTGTTGCTCATTAACACACTTGGCGAAATGCAGGGTGCAACTTTCAAAGGTATTCATGTTAGCAGATGAGATATACCACTCTGTGTCTTTCTTATCGTCTTTGGTAAAGTTATTAGCGATAGTCGTACACACATTAGCGATATTCTCTCCGTTAAAATTAAACGTCAGCAGTTTTGTGCCTGCCGTCAGTTTAACTTTCTCTGTATTCGGTTGCTGCACGCCATTAACCACGGCTATGCCATTGTTGTATATAGCGTGTAAGAGCGCGGTAAAGAACCAGCCTTGATTGAGCCTTTCGGCTGCTTGCTTGATGGCTCCCATTACTATCACGTATAACGTTTCTAGCGTACCATTAATAGCAATCTCTGGCTCATCCCAACTCTGTTCGCCTACTACCACGTGACGATAGCAGATGAACTTATCTAGCATGTTTCCTATGCTCACAAACTTGACATCGTAAGCATACTGCGATAACACCCACTCTTCGCCATTAATCGTTTCCTTGCGTGCGCCATTAGGGCTTGGCGCATACCTCTCCTTAAGAAAGAACGTCTGTCCGTTATACTCTATGAAAGAGAAAGCATCGAAAACCACTCGCCTATCTAGGTTGAATACCAGACGAACATAGTCATCGCCCATTAGTTTAGCACTACGCTCACAAGAGTTTGTTATAGGGAACTCCCCTATAACATCTCCACTAGGATTGTGAATAGTAATCTTCTCTATCATACACTTCGGTTATTTGGGTTGGGTTCTGTAAATTTCAAAGTCACACGTGCTACTCCGTCAAGTCCAAAGTTACTATAACTAGACATGCCTTCATAGAACAATCGGTAGCACTTATTCAACTCGTGTACATACAACTCGTTTATGCCAGAGTTATCTTTACCTGCCACTAGCACTTGTGCAAGGTTATCTAACTCGCGTTGTAAGTCCACAATAGAAACGCTGCGGAAAAGGAAAGGTATACTCACAGTACGTTTCTCTACCATTCGCAAAGCAGGATTGGACAGAATCATCGTTCCATCAACTGCTGCATTCTCGTTGGTTACTGCTTTCTTGTACGTAGCAGGGGTCATTAAGGCGTTTAACGTGCCATCTAAGGCAGTCAAATGATACTTATCTATATCATTACCATTCAAAGAAATATGTAATCTCATATCTTACGTATTTTAATTCGTGAAAGGTTACTCTTATGGAATACTGAACAACGGCTATCATCTTTCTGTCTTACATTGATAAAGCAGGAATAGAAAGCGGTTATAGAACATCTACTATTCTCTTGTAGTGTCACTTTGTACATATGTGGTTTGTCACAAAGCAGCGTTATCTCTGCATCTCCCATGACCACAAGGGGCAGGGTAGGGTTCTTAACTGCGTGTATGCCGTCAAAATACACTCCGTTGGCTTGTGCTAACTCTTTGTACTCGGTGGTATTGAACCATTTCTTTACCCACTCGGCTCTAGGTAAGCACTTATAGCCTAAGAAAGCAGAGAACTTAGCAAGCAACCCGATAAACTCTTCGGGTGTACTTGCTGCATGTATGCTCTCTATACTCTCCTCGCACAACTCCTCTTGGTACTCTACCAATAAGTCGGCTTTTATCAACTCTAAATACTCTCTTGTCATAGTCTGCCAGTATTTTGTTCGATAGTTTTCAAACGCGATTCAATCTCCGCCAGTCTACCAGTATTATCTGCGATAGTAATCATCTGGTCTAATTGGTCTTGTGCAATCTGCAACGCGATATTTGAGTTATACACAAGCGACTGCAGACTTGCTACATTGAGTTTTGCATCCGCACCTACCTCGGAAACGATAGCAGCCATGGCTTGTGTCGCAGCAGAGATATTCGCTCCTTCAATCTGCAAAGCCGTGAAACGTGCAGTAAGGGTGTCTGCTTGGTCTTGTGTCATTTGTCCAAAACCTTGACTACCTTCCGCATCTGCATCGTCTAACAAGCCCGCTTGCGAGAAGACATTGTAGTACGCATCTGCCAGAAACTTAGCGTTCTCTTTGGCTTTCTCCATATCCCCCATTATCTCCTCTATCTCGGACTGAGTAAGAGCATTGGAATCATTAGCCTTGGCAGAAATCTTATCAAAGATATACCCAAACTCTTTCTCTAGTGCCATTGCCAGTTGCTTGGTCATCATAGAGCGGTATAGGTCGTCTAACACATCGTCAAAGGCATCGTTTATACCCTCCGTACCATTCTCAAAGCCATCTACTATACTCTCTGCAAGCGATTGAGAGAAAGATGAAAGGTCAGTGGTGGCAAGCGAGTTGGCTACCTCTTGTAGTTGCTCCGCTTGTGTGTCCATTGTTTCCTGCAAATCATCTTTTATGTCATTCATTTGCTCTTTGGCTTCTTTAGTCTTATCGCTATCCTCGCCAAATTTCCTTAATTGCTCATTGTACAATTGAGTAGCATCGGCTAGTGCTTTTTTCTGTTCACGAATTACTTGCTCGTAGTCCTTTGCAGCCTTGGTCATTCCTTTATAGTAGTCTATACCAGTCTTATCTTGGTAGGCACGTTGTAACTGCTCATTCTGTCTTTTTAACTCATCTACACGTTCCAAATGCGCATCAATGCTATCTTGGAGTTGTGCAGACTTCGTGAATTGGCTCACAAACTCAGCGATTTTCATTGCTAACTGAACTGCCGTAGAGATTATCATGAGTATAACACTTGCTTTTTCAAGTGCGCTTAGTTGGTTGAAAGCAGTTACTCCAGCAGCAGTCATAGCATCCTGCACACCTTTGACAGTATTTCCTATTCCTTGTACTGCGCTAATACCAAAATCGGCTACTTGTGATATTGTTTCAAGTGCTTTCTTGCCTTTTTGTGACAACGCTCCACCAAAGGTGTCTGCTACTTGCTTTGCCGTATCACTAACCAATTGCAAAGACTGAATAGTCACTTCATACTGCAAATTCTCTTTCCTTATCTGCTCTTGCCTTTTCTCACCACTCTTTTGTCTTGTTTGAGCGGTAATTTCCTCCATTCGCTCTCTTGTATCAAGCAGTTTGTTTAGTTCCTCGTTTAACTCTATCTCACTCATATCCAGATAGAGCAAGTATTGCTTTTTCTCTGCTATCTGCGCAAGCAAATCGTTCTTTGCATCTTCGTTAGGCGCAATTTCTGCTGATAACTGCAATTGGTCAATTTCCGTTTGAGTTTTCTCTTTCTCTTTTGCTTTGGCACTCGCTTCCATGCTGCTAATACCAGTGAGCATATTCTCCTGCTCTTTTAGCGCGTCAAAGAACTCTTGTGCAGCAACATCCACTTGGTCATGTGTAACATCTGCAAGACTGCTAATAAGGCGAGAAACTATGTCGGCAGCCTTTTTCTCCGTTACATCTATTCCATGCTCTTTTCCTGCTTTCTCAACACGCGCATTGTAGTCTTTCTCTACCATGTCTGCGGTGCGGTTTGTTTCTTGACCGCTCCTAATAGCAGCAAGTGCATCTTCGCGCTCTTGAGCCGCAGCGATTATCTCCTCGCAATATGCCTCGTAGTCTTCAAGGTCTTGTTGCAGTAGATTAACATTTTGCTCTCGTGTCATTTGCCCGATAATAGCATTTTTCTTCTTCTCAAACTCGGTGTAAAACAATTCTAATTTGTCAAACACGGCTTGCTCCCCTTCTTGAAGAGCATCGGAAGTCAATGCACCTGCTTTGTATTGGTCGTAACGCTCTATTGTTTTTTTGCCAAACTGACTTTCTGCGGTTTCTTGCATTTCGCGGTCTAAATCTGCGGTCTTGATTGCAATCTCCTTTTTGTTGATTTCCTTTTGTTTCGCAATCTTGGTGTTATAGTCGTCTGCAAGGTCAATAGCACGCTCTAACTCGGAAATCTCTACTTCCGTGTTGATTTGTACTGTTTCACGCGTAATGCTCTCTACCCACTCGTTAAACTCATCGTCTAACTTTTCAATATCCGCCTTGAATTTTAACTCAATCACTTGCTCTCTTTCTTCAAAGTATGTTGGTAACTGACGTGTAGGGTTCTTCTCCTGCCACTCGCGTTTCTCTTTTTCTAAGTCTTGTAGTTCGCGCTCTTTCTGCGTAGCAATCTGCACACGCTTAGAATACTCCTGCAATGTTATGTCCTCTCTCTCGCGTGCGTTCTTTAGTGTTTCCTCGGTTTTGAGTTTCTCAAACTCCTTTGTAGCCATCCACTCTTGACCTGTCATGTCTTTATAAACACCTGTCAATCGTTTCAATTCCTGCACCGCTCCATCGTAGTTTGTCTTATTGTCTTTGGTGGAGTCTTTCGCGTAAATCTTGCGTAAACGCTCTACCTCTTTCTCTTGCGCATAGATACCATTCTTGAGTTGGTTATTCTTATCGGTGTAACCATATAGGATACCTTGCAGGTTAGTAGAGTCTGCATCGTTATTCTTTAGTGTGTCTATGGCTGAACCATAACCACGTACTGCTGCATCGGCACGAGCAATCTCTAATTCAAGTAATGCCCAACGGTTCTTCTCATCTTCCGTCAGTTCGGTTTTCTTTGAAAGTAACTCATGTTCCGCTCTGTATTGAGCAAGTTGGTCTTCTTTCGCTTTTTGCAGAATACTTAAGTCGGCTATCTGTTCTTTAGTGGCACGGCTACTACCATCTTCGTTCTTTTTCAAGATGTCTATCTCATCTCCACGAAGTTCCGCATCTTGCTTTAATATCTCGTCTAATGCCGATTTAGCGTGCGCTTCTGTATACTTTGTACGAACATTGCGAATAGCATGCGGATTCTCCCAATCTTTCGTTTCAACCAATTGCTGGCTCTCTTCTACTACACCTAACTTGCCCTTTTTGTATTTCTCTATATTCTCATTGATAGTATTTTTACGATAGTTTTCAACGGCTTTATTATTCTCATCTTGAATAACCTTTTCCGCTTCTTTTTGAACCTTGCGTATCTCTGTAATCAGTTGTTCGTTGCTCATTGCAGACGCTTGCTCCTCGGTAAAGTTTCCACTCTTAAGTAACTCTTTTTTTAATCGCTCACGCGCATCCAATACATCATTAAGAGCAGATGCTTCATTCTCAAGAACCTCTATATCCTTATTTACCTCCTCTTGCTCATCGCGTAGGTTCTTAAGGCGTTTATCGTAACTTTCGTTAATCTTATCAATAGCCGTTTTCTCGTTTTGGTGCGCCTTAACGATTTTCCATATAGCCACGCCAAAACCTACCAATAAAGCAGTAATAAGCACATAAGGATTAGCAAGCATGGCTGCTCTCTCCGCCATTAAGGCTTTGACATGCGCCCATATTGCTGCCGTAGAAAGACTTTTTGCCACGCTCTCTCTTACCGATGCCGCAGCACTCAGTTTCTTTTGTTTGTTAGATTGTTTGATTAAACCCAATTCTATAAGTCTTGCTTTTGTAAGCCTTTCTATTGCACCTGCTTTCCATGTTTCAATGGTGGCAACTACAACACTTATGGCTTTATATGCTCCAATAGCAGTTACAAGCCCCATGATTGCCGCACCTACATCCTTATAGTGTTCTATCAATGTCCCAACACCACCGAGCATAGAGTTAATAGCACCCTCGCTATTCTCTCCTATCTCGTTGAACATCATGTCCATCTTATCTTTGATATTCGAAATCTGTCCATTTATAGTCTTTGATTGTGCTTCCATTAAGCCACCAAACTTACCACCTTCGCTGGACATAGACATAATAGCCGCCTTAAATTGCTCCGCGCCTACCTTACCCTGCGTAACCAACTCACGCACTTGGTCTTTAGTTACACCAAACTGCTTTGCTAACTCTTCTGCTAGCGGAATACCTGCATTCATAAATTGTCGCAAGTCCATACCGTACATACGACCTTGAACCATCGTTGTACCGTATAAGTACACTAATCGTGACAATGGCAACGATAGTCCTGCTGCGATATCTCCTAAGTGCACGAGTGTGTCGTTAATCTCATCGGCTGCAATACCATATGCAAGCAACTGTTTTGCTCCTTGTGCTACTCCCTGCAAGTCAAATGGTGTCTTTGCTGCGGTTTCAGTCATCTGTTGCATCAATTCCAATGCTTTGTCTTGACTGCCTAACATTGTCGTAAAAGCAATCTCCAATTGTTGAAACTCGCTACGCACATTCATTACTTGCTTAGCAAAACCAACTAGAGAGCGTGCTCCGAAATCAATACCAGATAAAGCAAGACCGCCTTTGACTATATCTCCTAGCATACTGCTTATGCCGCCTAACTCTTTATTTAACTCTTTAGCATTATCTAGCGTTTCTTCACTAATAATCTCTTCTTTTGGCATCTCAATGTCGGGCTTAAGACTTATCTCCTCTGCATCTCCGCCAATAGCAGCCGTGAATACTCGCGCTCTCTCAGCAGCAGCCGTGTAAGCATTGCTCAACTCTGCTAACTTATATCGCATACCTTCTAACTCCTCTTGCTTATCTTGCATGTCTTCTGGTGCGATTTTTCCACTACGTATCTTTTCTTGTGCAACCTCGTAGGCTTTGACGTATTGCGCCATTTCGGTAGTTATACTACCCATATTCTTTTTCTCCTCGGCAAGCATAGCATTTAATTGCTCTATGTTCGTATTGCCGTGAGCACTTTTCATTGCATCTAGAACATCTGCATAGTGATTAGCGGTGTTAGCATTTTGAGCCATATAGCCGTTAAAATTAGACATGGCTGATTGTGCATTCTGCAACTCCGCCTCCATAACGACTAAGGCTTGTGCATTAGCCACATATTGTTGATATAACTGATTGGCTATCTCTTGGTCGCCATTGCGTAACGCTTGCCCTTGTGCAGTAGGAAGTTTAGTCTGTTGCTCCTTTAACTTGGCAATAGACTCTTGTAACGCATATTGTCTTTTTACATAAAGGTCTTGTGCGTTTTCTAATTCAGCATAACCATTAGCAAGACTGCGCGTAGCATTTTCCAACTCCTTCAAACTCATAGCACTAGCAGATGCCTGCTTATAGCCTGCAAACATCTTACTCAACTTGCTACTAGTAGCCTCTGCTTGACTAATCTGCTTATCATAACTTTTTACGCTTTCCTTTAGACTAGCAATCTCTGCGCTAAGGTCGTGTATCTCTTTAATCAAATCCATAATTATCCTTTCAAATGTGCTAACATTTCTTTTATACTGGTGTTCTTATTAACCTTGAGTACATCTCTGTTATTCGGAATGGCTGCTTTCTTACTCTCCTCTTTGGTCAAGAAAACGTTTACCACTTTATCCGCCATGAGCATGTTAAGGTTATTGAGCGATATACCCCAAACAACATAATCCATACTCCAACCATATCGCTCGCATACCACATCTATCAATGTGCCATAAATACTCTTGCCATTAAAGACCATACTACCACTATTCTTGTCTTTGGCTTCGTGTGCGCGTTGCATGTATTTTTGCTCTAAGTCTAAATGAAAATGCTTTATGAAACCCTCTAGGTCTTTCTTCCATTCAGCAAACATCATGTAGATAGGCATTAACTCCGCAATGCTCGCGCCCTTGATTTGTTCTTTTCGTTGCCGTAATCTGCTTACGTACTTAGCATCGGCTCTGTTCTCAAAAGAGCATATAGCCAACAACTCCGCTATTAGTTCGTGCTCTTGAATATCTCTGCTCAATGCTTTGTTCATTAAGATTGTGCTACCCAGAGATGGTGGGTATAAATAAAAAGTTTGCCCATTAGCGATATACTCAATAGGCAACTCTATAATAGCATCTCCGATATTGGAAAGTAGCAAATCGTTCATAAAAGAAAAAAGGGTGCGGGTGCTCCGCCCCACACCCCTTATCTAGTCATTAACCTTTTGCAATCTCAGACTCAGCAGTTACCTCCTCAAAAGCGACATTGGTTACTTTACCACCTGCCTCTGTGAGAGTAACAACACCGAATTGGCATTGTGGAGTGTTTGCATCTGGCGACAAAGCATCAAAAGCAACATCACACATAATACCATCGTTAGCAGTATAAGAAGTCTTCATAGAAACGTGTGCTTTAAGCATTTGAATACCGAAAGCCTCTACGTCTTCTGGTTGTACCCATACAGAATACTCGCCTGCTACGATACCATCCTTATTTGCGAAAGGAAGTTTGTCGCCTTTTTTCAAGCGGATTTGCATAGACAACTTGTAAGTAGATTTGTCGTAGCGTACTGCTTCAACCTCTCCACCTTCAATCTTTGCCTCGTTCTTATCGCCTTCAGTAGTTTCCAAGTTAGTAGAATCATCTACTGGTGTGTTGAGCAAGCGATAGATTGCGCCCTCAACGTCTAACTTAACCACGATTTTTGGTTTACCCCATGATAACATATTTGTACAAAATTTAATTGTTAATAATTCTTATTTAATGCCTTAAACTCCATTTTAAGCGAAACGAAATGCTGGTTAATACTCTCTTCTGCAAACGTATAAATCATATCCGATTGCTTAAAGTAAATACCATCTTCGTTTTTATTCGCAAACTTAGGGAATTGTTCAAGTTTCCCTGCTATATATTCACAACGCTGCTTGTCTGCGTAAAAAATACCACTTTTGGCTTGTTTATCTGGTATATACACGTTAACTAAACAAGTTCCACTTTGTATATCTCCACTAGTGCCAGTCAAAAAAGCAATGATAATGTCTTCTTTGTAGAGAGATATGTTCTTCTCTGTTGGTCGTAACCCACGATAGTAGATTCCGCCAGACACATCCAAAAACTCAAGGTTAAAAGACTTGGCTATATCATACAAGACTTTTTCTATTTTCTCTCCATTCATAATCCGTAAATCTTTACTTTATTCAACTCTGTGGTCGCTATATTGTCAAATTGCAGACCAGCCGTGTCTAATACTACATATCCTCTACGTTCTACATAGGTTGCATAATCCATTCCCGCAACAACTATCAATACGTACTTTGCCGCTCTATGCATCGTGGCTACTTGCTCTAACTTGGCAAGACCTTTTTGACCGCCTTCTCCACTACCAAACCCACCGACTGAGTGCTGAACACCTTTGTAATACACTCCATAGCCAATAGATGCCGTTAGATTGCCAGTCTTGTCTTGATACGTCTTTGTATTGCGAGCCACCTCTACCATACGCTGACCAGTACTATCCAATGCTTGCAAGATTTTCTCCGACACGTCATCCACCGATTTGTGTAACCGCTTGGATAAGCCTTTTAAGTATCTTGCTAAGTCCATATTTGAATAGTGCGCGTTAGGTCGTAGAACTCTATACGCTGGATAGTGAATATGCCCAAATCCCCTTTCCTATCGTGCTCTAAACGCACTTTGTTGGGATTGAAACCTTCTTCTACGCTATCATAGTCTAACGAAATAACATAAGAGCCGTTAGGGTACACACCCTCTTCGTTACGACCACTCCTATTCTCCACACCTACCTCTATATTACATCTAGCAGAAGATAAAAACTCGGAACCCGATACTGGGAAACCATCTTCGTCAATATCAGAACCAGAGATAGGGTAATCAAAATAAACTATTCCGTTAGAAAATATCAGCATAATTAATTGTCAAACCAACTTGTGAATGTTAATGTACTCTTTGTATCAGCCGTTTCTCCTATGAGTGTTTCGCCATATTTCTTGTAGATAGCGTTAGCAGTACCTCGCAATTCTGCGATAGATGCTTGAGAAACACTACCACCACTCTGCGATAGATTGACCATAGTTACAATAAAACGGAGCAAGTCAGCATATGCTAACTGGTACTCTTTATCTTCAGCAACCACCTTATCAAACTCATCGTTAGGGTCTAGACCTCGTGCTATGGCTATGCTCAACACATTGTCTTCCGACAAAGGGTAATTGACTGCTGCTTTGAGTGCATTTAATATCGTCATTCTGTTAGTTGTTTAGAAGGTTTACGACCACGTTTACGTTGTGTTCCCTCCACTGGGAACAACTCTGTTTCTGCAGGTTCTTGAACAATAGTAATAGGCTCTACCAATCCCATTGAGATAAGGTGTTGAGCGCGGCTCTTACCGAACTCACGCTCCTCACCTACCTTGTAAATAAGATTGTAGTTATCCTTATCCCTAAATGTTTGCGTTACTTTTACTTTCATTACGCTTGTACTTGAGTTGTGTCTTGAATATAAATGCGGTCAACATTATCCAAAACTGGAATAACCATCGCTTGAGAAGATGTGTACTCGCGCAATGGGTCATTAGTTGAATACTTAGACACCAAGATAAACTCCTCAGCAGTTTGGTAGTTCACACCATTTACAGGGCGAGTTACCTCTGCACAAGTAGTCCAAGCCAACTTACCAAGTTGAGCATCGCAAGTGAATGCACAAACACCAGTAGCCCATGCGTTGTGGTTCTTCTTAACGCCATTGCTCTCCGTTTTAATCTTACGATTAACGCGGTGCAAGGTCACACCCCACTTAGCAGCAACTACGGCAGCAGCCTGCTCGAATGACAAGTTAGGAATGCTTTGACCTACATAGTTTTGCAAGAAAGCAAATTGCTCACGAGCCTCCTTGTTTGCATAGAAAGCACGCAACCATGTGTCGTCTACCCACATGTCGGTAATAACATTGTTGTCTTCGTATGCTTGGTCAAATACCTTTTGAATATCGGAAATAGGAGTAGCAGTAGCATCAGTCCACGCTTTAGCAACGCCAAACTTGTGGTTGTCTGCATAGCCCATATCAATACGAATACCCAAACCATTGTTCTCGCCAGCAACACCTACACCAGTACTCAACATTGATTGGAAAATGTCCTCCAAACGCTCTTGTACACCAGAGATAACGCGTGCGGTATCGCCAAAAATCTTTGCAAGAATTTGTTGCTCTGGCAAGCGGAGTGCCATCATAGCATCAATATCTTTCATTTGCTTTTCGGTCAACGCCAACTTCATACCAATCTTTGGAATGTCGCCAGTTACCTTAGAGATAGCATCACGGCTCTTTACTGGGAGTTCGCTATCCAATGAAATAACATCGGCAGCAACACGAGTATAGTTAGCCAAAATAGATGCCCAACGACCATCCACAGAAAACTCTGGAGTAAGCAAATCTTTGTACAAGTAAGGAAGAGTCTTTTGGTTCTTCTCGTTCAATTTCTCTACAGTAGAGATTACCAATTGAGGAAAATATTTCTCAACGGCTTCAAAATAAAGTGATTTCTCCATGCTCTATTCCTCTTATTTATGCCTTTTTATCTACTGGTTCGTCACTCTCAAACATGATATGAGGGCAAGCAGTAGCAAAAGCGGTTTTAATACTTGAGATAGCATATGGGAGTGCTTTCTCGTTAACTACACCTGCATTCAAGATAGATGCAGCAGGTTTTGCAGCCAAAATGCTGCGATAGAGTACGCCTGCATAAGCGTAACCCTCTGGGAGAGCAGCGTAAGCATCGCCATCTACTGGCATTGGTTTGTATGTACCATTACCATCGGTAATAATAACATGACCTGCCAAAATTGTCTTCTCCGCATAACCAGTCACATCCAAAACGCGACCACCTGCGAGAGAGTTTCCGTACTTGCGGATAACAATAGAATCGTTGCCAAATACAATTTCACGTTTCTCTCCTGCCAAATTCAATTCAGCCATAATCAATACGGTTTTTTGTGTTACAACTTACTAACCAGAACACCTGCAAGAGCATCTGCATCTGACTTCTTATAGTCAGTTCCTACCATTGCAAAATGACTATTAGTTGGTAACGAGTTAGTTTTAATGTTTCCTGCCACCTTTGTAAGATATGTGCCGATTTCTTCTTCAGTAGCCGTGTCGCTAATGTTAAAGCCTTCGTCAATACGATACTGTGGAATCTGTAATTCTTTTGCCTTTGCTAAGATTTTCTCCTGCCGTTCTGCTGCGGCTTGCTTACTTTCGAACACTTTCTTTTCATCCTGCAAGGTTTTAACCTGCTCCTGCAACGCTTTCAATGTGTCCAACATAGGTGCTTGCGCTGCAGCGAACTTCGCTTGAAAATCATCTCCGACTGGTTGTGTTGGTGCTGGTGGTGGAGTAGGAGTTTTTTTTAACTCATCCAATTGCTTCTGCAACTCCGCAGCCTTTGCTGCTGCGGTGTCATTCGCTTTCTTTACCGCATCTGTCACACGCTTGTCGTTTGTCTTTTGTACACTCTCAAGAAAGGCTTTTTGAGATTGCACTACACTATCAATGTTTTCCTCAGTAACTAAACCCATAGCAGCAAGGCTATCGGCTTGTGCCTGCAAGAATTCATCTCCTAACCCAAGCGATGCATACGCTTGTTTTAGTTTACCAAATAACTTACTTTTCATACGTTTTTGAATTTGTGATAAAATTTTCGGCTGCAAAATTAGCAATTGTAAAGAAAAATATGAAATATTTTCTTTGTTTTTTCTTCATCGTTACGCATAGATAAAGAAAAAGCAGAGCGCGCATCCCTGCGAACTCTGCTCAGTACATGTTAAACCTAATCTTTTTGTATTATGAAATCTTTTTTTGCTTTGTTACATGGCTCTTTTATGCGAGTATGGCAGCCAGTTTAAGTTTGAATAATAGCAGTTACCAAACTCTATGTAGTCGCCATAGATATACACGTCTTGCCCTTTCATAAAGGCGAACTTTGAATAGCCTCTAATCTCATTTACTACGTTATCGAACTCTCTGGACTCTATGCTAATTTGCTTAAGAGCGGGTACAAAACGCGTTCTGAAAGCGATTTCGCTATCTGTCATATTGTTTACGCTTTTTATCGGTAACACGCCATTGTGCGCGAACCAATAGCCAGTTTCTTTGTCATAGAAAGGGTGGCAATTGCTACTACATACGGAGCCGTGGGTAGCCCATCGCATATGCACGATACAAGCCTCACTTGCCGTTACCTTACTTAACTCGCGCAAGAAAATATCATAGTTTGTTGTTTTGCAGTTTTTACCATTGCTAGTACAGAACCCGAACCCGTGTTGGTTGTGGTCTGCAATCATATCTAAAATACGTTTATTTGGCATTTCTACGCCTGCTGGTTTTATCAAGATACAACACATATCATTTACATTGTTTAATCGTTATACATAGGTTTATTGCGCTTGCAGGGTGGCTTATGCTGCCACACCTGCGAACTCGTTAGCGCGTTTTTGGAAATAGGCTTTCTCTTTGTCTGTCAAGAAAGGTATATCTTGTATAGTGACTACTTGCTCAGTTAGGCAGTTCTCTGCTGACCAAACTACTAACTTAATACAGAAAGCAGCCCACATTTTAATCTTCTCGAAATTGGTAGTGCCTGCGTGTTGGCGAAACTCTATTGTATGGTGGCGTACCCAACTCTCAGCGTTTACGCGGTGGTAGCGGTCGTGACCCAATACCTCGCGCACGTCTTGCGCACATGTGCAGCCGTCAAAGTTATGGTCGCTTAGCGTTCTGCACCAATTACTATTATTTGCACGTCTGCTCTCTGCCATAAAGGTATCAATAACGCGCTCAAGCATTTGGTAGTTACGAAATACATTTACGTATTGTGTGTGCGTTTGAATACCGCCTACGTGAACGTGCAAGCCAGTAGAGCGATTTACGCGAACGCCAGCCTCATTGAGAGTCTTGCAGCAGTTTTTCAAATCTGCAAAACCTTGCTTGCCTTTAAGAACTGGACTCACGCACTCAATAGGCATCTCGCCTTGAATACTACCATCAATTATGAACTTAAAATAATCATGACCATCGCGGTGGTTATAATTCTCATACGCGATATTAAGGTTGTTAGCAGCAGCACGCTCACGAATGATAGTACGTGCAGCGTTGTAGCACTCTATCTCAACACCAAAGGTCAAAGAGTTAATGATAGCCTCTGCTGCGCGCTTAGCACGCGCTTGCTCGCGTTCTTCACGTGCATAGGCGTATAATAGGTTGTATACGTCAATCTCACGTAAACCTAACTTAATTAACGCGCGTTTCTTACTTGCTACTGAAACATTGCTCTTTACGATTTCTTGTGTTTGCTCAAAAAAAGTTTTCATATTACATTGAATTAAAGGGTTAAACATTGTGCTTTATCATTGAATTGCGGTGCAAAGGTACTGCTTTTTCTTGAAACGTGCAAATTTTTCAGCAAAAAAATGATGAAAAAAATTCATTTTCTTTATAACTCGCTGAAAATCAATAGTGAAAATTTTACACTTTTTTTGAGCAAAAATCACTTTTTTCGCTATTTACTTGCATATGTCAATAAAAAGTAGTACCTTTGCAGTCGAAAAAGATAATAGATTTTTATGCAAGTTACAAAGGTAATTAAAAAGTATGGCTATACGACAGAAGAGATAGCCAGCAAGGCAGGTTATGCGCACGCGGGTAGTCTACGTGTATGCGTAAGTAATAGAGGTGGTAAGCCAGCCAATCCTACTGTGTCTACTCTACGAAACATTGCGAACGCTATCGGGTGTAGTGTAGGGGAGTTCTTTGACGATGAGAGAGAGATAGTGTCAAAGTCATGGAACGGAGTACAACCTAGACTGAACATTAAACGCGTTATGGATTTGCAGGGAGTAGGTAGAGCGGACTTAGCCACGCGATTAGGGTTATCGGTGCAACGTGTATCGGAGATATTACGTACCCAGTGCATTAGCCTTACGTCTGCGTACAACATTGCCAGCGCATTGAATGTTCCTATTACTGAATTATTCGACTATGAGTAAAAAAAAGAAAGCCTCAGCGGGCTTTCTTTTTCTTTGGAGCAGTTTCTGCTATAAGCATTCTGTACATATGGCACTCTCCTGCGATAAATGTACTCTCAATAAGATTACGCATGCTCTCAATAGCATTTTCGCTCATGGGAGCATTGTTTTTCTCTGCAATGCTACTAGCCTGTGCGATTACGTTGTCTGCGTACTCCTTAGCGGCACGCTCAAGTAAGATGTCTAACTTGGATTTCTTTTGCTTGTTCATACTCTTTTGATTTTATAAGTTCGTTAATGTTCTTTCCGTGTTCAAGCCACTCTCCATGGTGTAAGCGTACACCTAGATTTAAGTAACGTGCAATCTTGCAGACTGTATCTTGTTCCATGCAAGTGTGGGATAGCAGATAAGCAGTAGGGTAGGCATAGTGCTGAGCAAAAGTGCCTAACATGTAACCAATACTGGCTGCTACGTTCTTCCTTAAAAAATAATTCTTTGCCATAATCAATCTGTTGTTACTTCATAAATTTTCCTAACAATAATCTTTAACGAGTTTACAATGTTTATGTCGCCTTTCGAAAACTCTTGATTGTTTTGGAGCATATTGTTTTTTCCTTTTTTCTTACTCTCTCTATCTTGCTTGCCTAAGTTGTATTGACGATACTTATTCTCTAGGAGCAATAGAGCAGAGATGGTATTATCTAGTGCAGGGTATTTAATATTCAAATCTGAAAATAGGTTGCTTTGAGATATTACTAGTATTGTTTGCATTTCTAGGATATCGCAGATTACATTCCTATGCTCAGTAGGTATATCCATTAACTTTTCTTGCAGAGCATAAAAGTGTATCTGCAGGTCGCGCTGGATGGCGTTGTATATCTTGTCGGAGTAATCGCTCATAAAACAAATCTCGTCTTCGTTTAACCCTCCATAGATACAACCTTTGGTGTTATACAGACATTTCTCGAATAAGTTCTGCACTCGTTTCTTGATAATCTTTAACTCTTGCTTTTCTGGGATATTAACTACTTTCTCCTGCCATTTACGATAAGCAATATCTATCACACAGAAAGGTATAAGCACTATACGATTAATCTGTTCCTCGTCTAATCCTGCAAACCGCTCTAATGTGTGCGCTGCTCTTATTTCTCCAATACCATGATTTAGTATCTTGTCTTTTATTTGACTCGCTATACTCATAACTTTGTTGCTCTTATAAATTGTATCTCCAAAACACTTTCTAAGTCTTTCAGTTTGTCCTTGCAGTATAGAAGACTATCTGACCTATAAATAGTTTTCCAGCCCCACCATTTCTTTATTTGCAAAAGATAGCGAGTATCATCGTATAAACCTATATCAACATTTATTCTTGCTAGTATCATAATTAATATTGTTTTATAAAGTCTTCACATTCTTTGTTATTCCACATTCCGTTTGGCACGACCCATGCTCCGCCTTTGTGCTTGTGCATCTCTTGGTATAGCCAATGTCGGTAGCACTCGTCTTTGCGTTGGCAGTCTATACCCATGCAATGACCTACATCGTTGTTGTAAATCATAACTACTCCTCCTTTGGTAATTCTGGTATCGGCATCCAGTGGGTTACATTACGACATTTCCCAACATTAGTATAAAACCCATCACCATATTTTATACAATGCGCAACGTTGCTGCCATCAGTAACTATTACATTGGTGTGTTCCTCTGGCAACCTATCCTCAATGCTTATCCATGGAGATGGCTGATTTGCATCTGCCCATTTAGCCCCCTCTAAAAAAGCTTTTGACACTGGTGGTCTCATTGTACTGCCACCAGTAACAGCATACCCATAATTGGTTGCTTGATTGTGTATTTGTTCTTCTCGTGTCATACTCTCATACCTTCTCTTTAACATTTCCAGCCTTTCTTTGTCGGTCATTTCTTCAGTTATAAGTGTTCGTCTTACTCGCTCGTAAGCCTCATCAAAGCTGAGAGGTTTCCATTCTTCTTGTTCTTCTCGTTTCATAACTCTTTAATCGCTTCTAAAAGTTTTTTCTTGCTTTTATACACTTTGCCATCGTATCGAAAGTGTCGATACGACCGCCCAAACTCGCCATTGGATTTTCGTGTGACATGCACGCACATTCCAATATGATACTCATCATTTACATAGGAACTCGCATGTTCGTGTTCCATAGCAAGGTGTGATACGAAGCGGAATTTAAGTTTATTTAATAGTTCTTCGGTCATAACTCAAATTGTTTTAATAATTACATGTTCTTGCGGAACACCATTTACTTTGATAACTCGTTTTTCTCTAACCACTACACCGCTTTGTGGTAGATTGGTCTTTAGTATCCGTTTCATAACAACTCCAATGCTTTAATGATTGCCGCCTCTTCGGCTGCCAATCGGGTTTGGAATTTCCCGAAAATCGGTTCTGCATTATCTTCGTAATGTTGCTCGCTTTTCATAAAGTATAACCATCCATCAATAGTAGGCTCTACCCATACCACTATCCCCTTGCTCTCCAGCCAATCAATGGCTTCGGATTTGGTGGGAGCGGAGTACTGATTCATATAAGAAGGTGCAGCATTCGTATCACTTATACTCAATTTATAACGAGAAAACGCATAAGGACGGAACTCATCATTTTGATAATATGCAATACAAGGTATATCATACCCTTTCTCCTTCAGTAGCCTTGCCGCCTCAAGAGATATATAAAATTTGCTATTCATAACCATTCTCCTTTTTGAACTTATCTAACAAGTCATCTTTCGTTAGAAATAACTCATCTTCATATAGTCTTTCACGATTACTATATTCCGATTTAATATCATAAGACTTAACCTCGTATGCTTCTCCAAGATTTGTACTCTTAAAATAAGAACATTGTGTAACAATACCACGATACACTTTTGCATTGCGGATAAACCACACGACATCATTTATATCATACTTAAATTCTATAATCATACCACTATCTCCTTATCAATTTTACACAAACGAAGGATATGCTGCAACTCATGCACATAGGTAAGTTCGCAATTGGCTATTGGATAATTGTCTTCATCATAAACATAAACATTCCATTCATTGTTAGAGTTTATCCATGCCTTATCATTGTTCATTTCAACTCTACCATCTAGACAACTATAAAAATCATCTAATTCATCAGTTATAAAATTCATTTCTCTCTTAAACCCATTCTTCTTGATAATTCCTACGGTAATGGGAAGAGGTTTAATATTATCACTCCATACGGTCAACGCAGCGAGTGTTACACGGATTGGTATGCCACCAGCAAGAACCCAATCTCCTATTGATACTTCTTTTATGTTCATACTACTATCTCTTTTTCAATTCCACATAGTTTCAAAGCGTGTTGCAGTTCGTGGACATAAGCGCATGGGCTTCTAAATACTATTTGAGAATTCCAATATATAGTTAATACCTTTTCATAAATATTATATAGTAATTCTCTTTTATCTTCAAGAATCAACTCTACTTTTGGTTTTTTGCCGCCAAACCCATTCTTCTCCAGAATTTCAGAAGTTAATGGAATAGGTTCAATATCATCTGCAAATACAGGACACAACCAGTTTTCGTTAGATTGTATTAATCCGATTGGAGTATTGGTGCGTATGTGTTTTAATGAACACATTGTTGAATTACTCAAAAATGTTATTTTCATACAAGATTCTTCGTAAGATAATGAATCATCTTTTAATCTAATCCAATCTCCAATCATTAAATCTTCTACTTTCATAATGCTACTTTTGTTTTCCAGTTAATATATCCATAAAAACACTATCGCCAATTTGATAAGACATATATGTTTCCTTTGTTACTTCTATAACTCTAACTGTACCATCGTATTTAACAGATATATACCAGTCGTCAGATAACAAGTCCCAATCATAATGTTTATCAACTATGATAGCATTTCTATAATAATCCATTCGGTATTGTATCTCTTGTCTTTCCATCCATGAACTAATGTCAATATTACACTCAGCACATATGAACAAACCAATGAATAACAACATACAAAATATACACTTCAGTACTACTTTCATACTCATAAACTATATATTGTCTCTACAAATTTTACGTTCTTCATTATCTTTTTGTGCAATTTCTATTAATTCGAATACTGGTAGATTTTTCATTAACCATATTCTATCTATCGGGAACCCATCTTCTGATAAACGACATAAAGACGCCCTTGCTGTTTCGATAGGACTATCTGGAAACCAATACTCAATAAAAATTTCATAAAATCTTTTTGGTGCGTAGTTGAATCTATAATATCCAATGTTAACTTTTTCCCAATTTTTTAACTCTTTCATACTCATTCTAATTTTACAGGTTATAACACTCTCCGCTTAATGGCTCTGCGCAGCCGTAAAAGTCACATTTGCCGTAGCCACACCATTGTGGTTGTTTTAGTTCTTTGCTCATATCGTTATAATTTTAAGGTAAAAGTTCTAAATTTAGTTTCTTAAAATTGTCATATTCAATCCAGTAAATAGATAAAAGTTCCTCTTCTGGATAGGGCGATTCTCTAAAGGAAACAAATATACCAAAGTAATTAATTTCAACTGTATAGTGTTCGTAACATCCATAAGACAATATTGCCTCTTGTAATATGAAATCTATTGAAGGTACATCCCCTCTATTATTTTCTTTCCCATAAACAAATGTAAACTTTTCATCATATCGTTCTTTGCTGAATTTCTTATTGCATATTTTTCGTGCAACATTATCAAAACTATAAAGTAATTCTTTTAATTGATTTGATGTATAATCTGTGAGTTTTTTTCTAATAGGAAATCCAATAATGCTGGACTCTTCCGTTTTGTTAAAATCTAATGCCATACTCATTTTAATTCTACAGGTTCATCATTCCAATTTAATTCTCGACCTATCAGTTTCTTGATAGAGCCTTCGGGGAGTTCAATATAATTGCCAAAGCAATAAACCCTCCAAGTTCCATATGGGCTTCTTGTCGGTTTAACTGTGAAAACACATTCTGTGCCGTTTTTATCAACTACTAACCATGCCATACTCATTCCTCCAATTTTGAAAAGTCCGTTCTTCCTTTATTTTCTTCCATAAACTCAACTATAATTTCAACCAGATTCTTTCTTGGATATGCTAATTCACAAAATACTTGGTCAACATCATCGGGATGATTGCATATATTCATTATCTCAATCAGCCTGCCGACAGACCAGCAGGGAGTATATTCTTGTTGGTCATAATCAGTAAATTTATTCCTTTTATCTATAACAAGTGGCACATCATCTTTGTCTATTTCCAACCATCTATTATCAAGAAGACAATCTGCACTATCGGCAGGTACTCCTAACTCTAACAACCTCTTACTTTGTTCGGGGGTTGTGAAATTTCTTTGTAACTTTTTCATATCTGCTAAATTTTTACCACCTTGGTCTTTTGAGGTCTTCTACTTTGCGTTGCGCTGCCGCTTCGGACGAGAAGCATAGGTCGTGGATTGGTCGCTCCTCTTGGCATGTTGGTGCGCCATGACCGACTACCTTATACTCGCCACCCTCCAACTCTACCGTCCAATAGGGCTGACCAACCTTTGGATAGAACAACAACTTGGTCTCGTCTGCGTTGCGACGCATGCCGTTATCTTCCAACAATTGCCAATACTTCTTCTCTTCCTCTGGAGTAGCAACACGCATATAGCACTCATGATAGTCGGTGTCTTGGAAGACATTATTGTGATACTGACCGCCATACATATCCACTCCGTGCTTGACGCAGAACCCCGGTTTCCCTTTGCCTTCAAGGCAGCATATTTGGTCTAACATATACATGAAGTAGAACCCGCTATCGCTGCTCGCTTGCAAGACGATGTCACCCTTTTGGATGTCAATGCAGCCGTGTTGGATATAGACGCGGTTGCAACTGTTGCTCTCAATGCCGCCGTTAATCACGCCGTTTGGCTTGATGCCGAACCAATCTACATAGGGGCGGTCGGTGTCATTGTAGTAGCGGGTCTCCGTCTCCACAATGAACATGTCCTTGTTGAGACCTACATGCTCTGCGATGATGTAAACCTCCACTCCTCTGCCAGTTACAAGACGAACAGGCAGACCTTGTTGTTGATACTTTTGATATTTCTTGAACGAGAATCGCTCAAAGGTTACTTTCTGTAATTTTTCCATATTCTCTATGTTTTTAGCAAAAATCTGCATCTCTAGCAATACGCAGACCTTCTTCTGTTATTGTTTCAACACTCATTCCCTTATAGTACTTTCTTTCTTCGGGATATTGCAGCAAATAACTTTCATGTGTAAACCCTTCGGTATTTGCATATTCTTCCCACACTTGCTCCGGTGTTAGATACTCGCCATATTCGTTAAACAAGACAACATCATCTCTGCGGAGGAATTTATCAATACTTGCTTTCGTGTTATCGTACCACTTTGGATTTGGTGCCCAAAGGAACTGCCAACCACCAGACAGCTTGCCAAGATGCACTTTTGGATAATCCCATGCAAACTCTTGTAACAAATCCTCCAACTTGCTCAAAGCGAACAAATCGTCGCTATCTACAATTTCTTTAACCTTTAAGACAAACTTTTCTCGTTCTGCCTTCGGTGGGTTAACCCTTGCATAAATGTTTGTTCCCATAACTCTCTCCTTTCTACCATACCAGCCACAAGCCAATGAATGGTACTTTGATTACTACTAAGTTATCGTCTGCTAGTATCTTGTGACATCTAAGCCTGCACTAGTCTAGTGATTCTCTCAACGTTGGGTACATCACGTTGGAATACTCTGCGAACATATGGTGCACTCTATACGCGCCACACTCTAATTTTTTAATCGTCAACATAACTTACCATCTTTTAGATATTTATCTCTAAGTTTAACAATATCTTCAGCCGCTTCTATTGCTTCGGGATATCTAAATGGTGCTATCCGTGTGTCTTTGTGGTTAAAGAAAAGCCTATCTGCGTATTTAAGCACCTCTTGCCTGCGTTGGAGTTCGTTTTCTTCTGCAATCGCATCACGGCTTTCTCTGAATTGTTTTGTTCCTTCTTCTATTAGTTCGTCAAGAGGCTTATCAAGGACTTGCACTATCAAATCTGAAAAACATTCTCGTTCGCTTAAATATCTGCCGTCTTTTTGAACTTGGTATTGGTTGTCATTTTTACTAGAAACAATATATAAATCTAACAAATTATCATATTTAACATATTCAACTACACCCCCACCTCTTGTACGGAACTTGTCGCCAATCTTGGCTTGGCTTAAATCAATGTTGCTCATAACTTACCAGTTTTTAGATAGTTGTTTTTGGTTCTAATAAAATCATTCGCGCTGGTATATATAAACTCATGGTACGGAACTACACTCGGTGCGTTTTGTGCCGACATATCTTGTAGATATTTTTCATAAGCCTTATACAAAGAATTGGAGATAAATAATTTCTCAGCCAGTTCTGCCACATCTTGTCGTAGTTTAGACTCGTCATAGGAACTTGCACCGCCTATCTTGTCAATAAGATAGTCTTGAAGTTCTACTAATATCGCTAACGTCTTTTTGCCTACTGACCTTATTTGTGCAAACTCACTCTTGCTGGTCTTAGAAAAGGCATTGTAGTCAAAATTATACTTATCTTTTACCCTGCTAACAAAACGCATTCGGAGTATCGCTAGCACTCTCATACGCAAATCGTAGTGGTTTAAGTTGCCCGAAATCTCTTCTACTAAGTCGCATATTTGCCAAAAAGGAATAAGTGTGTTCGAGCCAGAACGCTCTATGGTTAATTCTTTTTTCATAATCAACGACCTTTATAAATACTACCCATGTTTGTGTGCGCATCGCCTTCTACTACTTTGCAGGAGATTGAACCGCAATTCGTGTGCGCATCGCCTTGAATGTCGCCTTGTACGTCTATACTACCGCAATTAGTCTTTACTCTTTTAGCATTGCCAGAGATATTAATCTTATCGCATTGCTCTACCTCTAAACGCTCTATATCGCCTTGTATATTGATAGTGATATTAGGATAGTCAGTAGGAATATCTGTTGCCTTGCCGTCAATAATAATCTTACCATTGTTAATGACCATGCTCTTGATGATTTTTGGAGCACCTATTACTGTGCCTACATTCTTAATAAAAATACCCATGATTGTTTTGTTTTAGATTGTTATTTACTTGTTTTTCTTCTCATGTTGCTTAGGCAACTGCCAACCTTTTACGCTTGCAACTGCTTGATTGAACTTGTACCATACATCTTCATCTACAAACTCAAAGTGCATTGTACCTTTCTTATAGCCACGAACTCTAAATAGTGACCATTCGCGCAATACAATATCTTTGTTTTCTTTATCGTACACCTTGTATGTCCATTCGCACCAATCGCCATAAGGAACGCGATTATCGTAGAAGAAAGAACTTAAACTACTTGTGTCGTTATAATCTCTACCAGTGATATAGCATAGTGCCTTAATAACATCATCTATTCGAGAGCCATATGATGATGTTCTCACAAATGGATAGCAAGACGGATAGCGTGAATCGTAATCTACAACATTTGGTATTATAAAGCGGCGATTTATCATGTAATCGGAATTGGTTTTCCATTTCTCGCCTGCTGTTGAGTTCTCTGCTGACAGGCTGCATATATAATCAAATGCCTCTACCAAAGTGCGCTGCATTCTATCGCCATGAGTTGCTACGAGCGATTTAATGAATTGATATATATTACGAACCGTAAACGGCATATTCTCTACAATCTCAATTGCTCTATTCAAGTCCTCTTGCACTTGTCGCGTTACATACTTACGCATATCCAATTTCTCAAATATACCTTTCCACGCATCTTTTTGTAACTGCTTACGAAACTCATCACGGCTGATATTCGTATGCTCTAAATTATGATTATACGAGTTGTAACGATTTGCACCAAACTTAATAGTTTGCCTACCTAAACCACTGCATATGTCATTTATTTGCTTGTTGGCTGCCATCACATTGTCGAAACAATCAAGCGCATCTCTATATCGGCTAACTAGGTCTTGTATGTAATTATACTTCACAATACCACCTTCGCTATTCATAGTTGTTTCTTCTTCATCTGTTAGGTCAAAAAAATCATCAAACTCATGCTCGCCTGTCTTTGGTTTGTATAATCGTAAGACTGATACTGATACATCTGTAGTTCGCTCTGCGCTGGTAAACACATTACCTAGATACTCACTGCTGCCATAGAGATTTATCAACTCATTCACTTTACGGCTGTTCTCTGTGTGCGAATAACTTAACATACTATTATTACAAAGAGAAATAACCTCGCAGCCTTCTGGAGCAATCTCGTATGCGTGAAGAATATGCTTTTCTTCTGCAGAGAAAGGTGGATTCATGACAATCAAATCTACATGGCTTACCATGTCTGCTGTTACTTCTAAAAAGTCACTTGCTATCACACGGCATTTACCTGCCACTATAGCACGTAGTTTATCATTTATCTCACATGCAATAACTTCGCGTGCACCGCGCTTTTTGCAGAAATTTACAATATTGCCACTACCTGCTGATGGTTCAAGAACTATCTTACCTCTTACGTCTGTAAGTTTGAGCATCTGCTCTATTACACTCTCTGGCGTTGGGTAAAAGTCCCTATTGAATATGTTTTGTCTATCTACCATAATCGTATTAAGAAAGTGTCATCAAATTTATTTTTATTGAACCTATATAATCTTCATTTGCTTCTTTCAAATTGTCATATGACCTAGAAAAAATATAGGTAATTTTTTCATTCTCACGAAACGCCACATTTACCTCATAAGTGCCATCTTCTATCTTTACTAGCAGGATGTCTTTCTGTAACTTTGTAGATAAATCGTCTTTTAGAGTAGCATGTCTCAAGATTTCTTTTTTCATATTACATTGATTTTTCATTGTTAAACATTCATTTGTTATCGAATTGCGGTGCAAAGGTACTGCTTTTTATTTGATTGTGCAAATTTTTCAATGAAAAAATAATGAAAAAAAATCATTTTCTTTGTAAGTCATTGATTATCAATAACCGAAAAATGAAGAAAATTTTTCACAAAAATACAAAAACGCACCTCTTTTCACAAAGAAGTGCGTTCGCATTTACAATGAAAAACAAAAAATTGATGAAAACTATTCAACCCTCTTGCCTAACCCTATAGCAAAGAGTTTGTGTCCTTTATACGCGCGTATGTCCGTAACCTTATATATAGCACTTTTCTTTTTCTCGCAATAGAAAGTAATCTGTTTAATTGCGCGTGGGTGCAGTTCTAGTTTACCAGTCTGCAAACCCTCCATGACCTCTTCTATGTCCTTTCCCTTGTAACTATCTACGTCTACAAGTTTCTTAGTCCAGTAATCGGTCATCTCTCTGTACTCAGTCGTCTTTGCTCCCTTGATAATCTGCTCAAGGTACTGCTTTTTTATACTTGCGTTGATATTCATACTTATTCCTCGTTAGTTGGTTCTTCGGTAGGCTCTGTGCCTTTCTGTTGCTCTTGCTCGGCTTTTAGTTCTTGCTCCGCCATGAGTCTCTCCATTTGTGCCATCTTAATGCGGTCAATCTCCTCTTGTGGGGCTTTGGTTAGCGCGAGCATCTCTACTGCCGTTTCAAGCGATACAAGTCCTGCTCCATACAAACCGCTCAAAGATGTCCACATGGCACGAGCATCTTCGCCAAATGGCTCTGCAAAAGTAAAGGAGATAACCAACTCATCAAGTTTCTTGGTCAGTTCTGGGTGTTGGAATTTCAAAGCAGAGATAATCAAACTCTTTTCCCTATCTATCATCTCCTCGTAAATCTCCATAAGGTTAGCACGCTTGAGATAGCCCAATGTCATGGCGCGTTTGATTGCCTCTCCGCTCAAGTCGCCAGTACCACGTAACTTATCGGTGTCTAAGTCGGGAGTAAAACTATCAAAGAGAACAGTCGCGTGCAACTCCTTCTTTTCCATACCCAACAAATCGCTTGCTGCAGGTGGGTTGATATACTCAAACCTACCATTTTTCGTTGCAGTAATCATCTTGCCCATTGCATCTGGGTCTTTCATCATCTCCACTACGTCTGCAGTAGCGAAAGCGATAGGCTCTGCGTACATATTGTTGGTGTCGCCTATCTTACTATCAATCTCCTCTATACGTGCAATACGTGGCTCCACGCCATCCCATGCCTTACGTTGCTTATAGTAGATAATATTAATCTTGCCAGTTGGGTTGTTTCGTGTTTTTACATTCCAACCAAGCAGAGCATCGTGACTACACTCGAAAATGAGTTGTGGTGTTTCGATATTCCAATGTTCTACATTATTGCCGTTTGAAGATTTTGTCGTAAAGCCGTAAGCAAAAGCAATTAGCACACCATACTGGTCAAACAATGGTCGGAGTTGATATCCAGTACTACGCGACATGATAACGGGCTTGATAAAGGCATTATTCTCATTATCTTTGTATAAGTGGTATAGTTTAGCGCACTCCGTTTCGCTACCTGCTATACGCTTAACGCTACGCATAGTCGAATTGAAACGAGAAGATTTGATAAACTCAGTAAATACCTTGTATGCCTCGTCATCTCCACTCTCCTTGCGCCATTGTATATTGTTGCCAAACATAAAGAACAACTCCGCTTCGTTGATATATCTTTGCAAAGCACGTGGCAGTTTGCAAGTGATAAAAGGTGCCATGTTCTTTCGTTGTTTGTTAGGTCGTGACATAATCTCATGCTTTTGTGGGTAGTACTCCTTGAGAGCGTTATCCACATCGGCACTATTATCTTGCATAAGGTCTATGGCTTTCCATACATCCTTATCCTCTAACAACTTATACAAATCTCGCTCTACACCCAGAGCGTTTAGCGTTACATTCTTAAATAATGTCGCAATGTTAGTTACATACTCCGATATTCCCATATATTAAAATCCAAAGTTTGAAATATTATTATTTACTTTCTTTCCATTCTCTTTCTTACGCAAAATCTTACCCAGCATCTTGCCTAAGTACCAATAGCGAGTAGCGTCACAATTATGCACTAACACGCCATTGGCAAAGTACTCATGCACTTCTTCTACCTCAAGGTCATATACTTGCGCATTAGTGATATAAAGGTTATATATAGCCGTTATTCTATTAAGACAAAGATTATTTCCATAAGTCATAATACTATCGCCAGCCTCTAAACTTCCAAACTCTTTCCATTCCCTATTTGCAAATACCCTATGGTCTTTGGTAGCGGTCAGAGTAAACGATTTAGAGCCACTCACTATTTCGCGCCTTATAACTTGCTTTATTCCGTTATCAAACACATTCAACACGCGCTTATACCCTTGCGAAGTCAGCACCATATCTCCTGCTTTGATTTGGTCTATGCGCACTTGCCCCTTGTCGGTTGTTATGAGCGTTTCGCCTACAAAACATGCGTGGTTGTAACAATCTATCGGCATATTGATATAATTACCATCTTTATCTTTATCCCATGTATAGTTTCGTAACTCTTCCTGCACGTTGTAGGAGCGTTTGGTAACAAAGATATTATCATAGTCTTTCAAACCCTCTATACCCGCTAATATTGATTGTCCGCTCTTATCTACTGGATAAATGAGCACTCCCGACATAGCTATCTCATCTACCAATCGTGGGTCGGCACTTTCACTATATACTGCTGTGCTATCTTTCTTTAACTCGCGTATCAACTCCGCAGTACCCATTCCTGTTCGATAAAACTGCTCATCTATATACAAGTCATTATTAAGTACTCCCACTTTAACACACGCTGAGGGGTCGTGGGTATAACCCATATCTAATCCGCGTGCTACGTGCCTACACTCCGCAGGGAACGAATCAACAATACCCCATTTCTTAAAGATTGCACCCTCTGCTACGTCTGACCATCTACCCATGACGATATGCGCGTATTTCTCTGGGTTGTTCTCTTTCATTAACTCTACCTCTTTGATAAACTCCTCACTCAAGTGTTCGCGGTTATCAAGGTAGGATGTATGAATATGCAATACGTTAGGGTGGGTGCTTATCTGTACTGGTACACCATCATACTCCACAATCTTGTGCGTGTCTTTGATATACTTTTGGTAGATAAAGTGATTACTATCCGTAGGGTTCATAATGATAATAATGCGGTTCTGTATTCCCTTTGTACGAATAGAGAGCATAATCGTGTCAAACTCTTTCTCACTTGTCCACTCCTCCGCCTCGTCACATACGAAAGTCGTAATGCCGTGGATAGATTTCAGTTTAGCAGTCTGGTTACCACTACTTGTCTTTATACCACGGAACATAATCGTACTACCCGTAAGTAGATTAGTCACATCGGTACGAGTAGCCGAGAAATACTGCTGCGTGCCATCCGCCTCTATCTTCTCCAAGAACTCTGGTATAACAGAAATGTTTGCCGAGGTCATTGTGTAACGCGTATAGAGTATGTTATGCACAATCTTACGCACCTCTCCGCTATCCTCTATGTGCTTATTTAACTCAAAGGTCAATCGCTCTATAAAGGTAGATGACGCGTACGATTTCCCCGAACCTCTACCTCCCGTCACAAGGATAATAAATTTATCTTTGTCTAAATACATTGGGTTATATACCTCGCTGCACTTAATCATTGCTTTCCTGCTCTTTCTCTTTCTTTCTACCTTTAACTACCACATGGTCTTCTATCCATGCTGCGATATTCACTCCTTGTTCAAGGTTATTAGCGTTGGCTGCTACACTCTCGGTAGGCTCGGCTCCGCGTTGTACCTTTCTAAACTCTGGGTCGTGATGGTAAAGCCATGTACTCAAAGCCTGCATGTTTGGTGCAAGTTCGGTTTCGGTTTCTTGCACTACCTCCATTGTTTGGTCTTCTTCTCCACGAATATAGCGGGTAGTCTTGCTCTTTACTTTAATGCCGCCTAAGGCAGCCGCAAGGTACTTTCCGCGTACTTTCATGTTGATTTTCTCACGAGCACTCGCTAACACCCTTGCTAACCGCTTGCTGCGCCTTTCGTTTTGCTCGTCATTCCACTTGTTATAATTGCCGTTGAGCATACACCCAAAGACATCTGCTGATAAATCCAGCATGCTTGCTATCTCGGAGTTGTTTGCGCCATTGAAAGCCCAATAGAAGGCTTGGTCGTAGAACTCATCTCCGTCATAATCATGTTTCGGTGGTCTGCCCCCAATCGGTTGCGACATTCCAACCCATGGTTTATCGTTAGCCATATTGTGTTTGTGTTTTAGTTTTTATCCGTTTACTCTACCCATGTAGGTAGATTGTGAATACTTGCGCGTGTATTTACTTCTGTTATCTGCAATTATTTGTTTTACTGTCATCTTTCCTCTATTTGTCAAATCCCTAATTCTTTCGTTACTCTTTCGCTGGCGTTTACTTATATTTTGAACATACCTTTGCGTTATTTCAGATACTTTTTCAGCCCTTTTAAGATTAAAAGAATCATCTAATAAATAATAGTCCATAATTCTTGCTGCTTGATTGTGTATATCTTGCCAACTCTTCTTACGTGCCATAATCACTCCTTTCTTTTAGTTTGGTTAAAACTCATCATCGCTATCGGGGTCAAGCAGGTTGAGTACTGTTTCTCCTTTAATAAACTTACTATCTGCAGGTAGCCCTAATAGGTCAAAAAACTCTTGTCGGTTCTCTAAGTTATCAAACGAAAGTACTATGTAGGCATCCATCTTTCCTGCCTCTTCCATAGCCGCTTGTTTGACTTGCTCTTTAACCTCTTTCATGTGTTGCACTCTGTCTTGCCATTCGGGCGTTTCTTTAAGTGCTGCTTTTGCTTCCTTTGCGATAGCCAAATCTTGTCGGTGTCGCTCGGTTACAGGCATCATTAAGCGTGTCAAATCATCGGTGGTAGCAGTCTGCATATCCGTCATGAAATTGTAATCAACTCCAATCATAGATAGGTCAGCATCCGTAAGACCAGCCATCTTGTAATCAATGTTTGGTACGAGTTTACGGAGTTTCTCATAATCCCACACACCTTGTGCGTTAGGGTTGTTGAGAAGGACATTCAACTCTTGCTCTGTCTTCAAATCTACCTCTACTACCTCCACACGTAACTTGTAATCGTTCTCATGTGTGAGCGGGTCGTATTTCTCAAGCGCATCTAATTGTGTGATACGTTGATGACCGCTAATGAGCGTGTAGCCTTGTTCGCTCTTGTTTGCTACTAAGCCGCCTAAAAAGCCGTGTTGCTTTATTCCGCGTTTTAGTGTACTCGCACTTGCATCGTCAATCTTTCGTGGGTTGTACTCTGCAAAATTAATCTCGGAGCGTAGCAGTTCTACATACTCGCCAATGAAATATCTACTTAATTCTGGCATAATTGTATTTTTTTGTTATTTTTTTGTCAATATGTTTTGTTGTTTCAAAAATTTGTTGTATCTTTGCGGCTGAAAAAGATTCTTGTCAGTAGAGCCACGATGTAGAACGGTGGGCGGTAACTTGTTACCTCATGATTAGGTGCAAATCCTAACGCTGCTAAGAATCTTTTTTATTTTATCTCTTTGTACTTTTGCATTCTAAACTCATTTATATCTGTTAATTTAGATGCAGTAATCATTATCACATTTTTCCCTTTATACTCCTTTGACTTAATTTTGTAATTCGGATGTATCACATACTTGTTTACATTATCGTGATATACAAATGTCTTTGACTTAGTTTCATAATACAACTTCATTTTGTACCTCTTTTGAGGAAATTCTGCTAGAGCATCTTCGTTTGCGGTTTTGCCAGCATCTCTTTTACTTTTTCTAAGAGCATGGGATAATCTCTCGTCTGACATGTACAGACTTTTAGAGGCTAGTTCTATATTGTTTTCTCTCGCATAATCTGCCATTCTTTTTTCTATACGACCTACAGAAAAAGGTTTTGCAGATGGATTTTCCTTTATGCCCAACTCATGCCTTTGCTTTATTCTTGAAATCAATCCCTTTATTTTCGTTGTTGCATTATGCAACCTAAACATAAATATCGGTTCTCCCATCCACTAAAAGTTTTATACAAGGCGCGTTTCCACGCCTTGTAATTTAACCTGCCACAATTCCTCGGTAAACATTTTGCGAATATTTGCGACTATCCGCTTTTGCATATCCAGCAGTTTTAGCCTCTATCTCTTCGCCTCTTGTCAGTACTGCTCTTCCAGCAGAATAACTTGACTTTCCACTTTCGTAGTCACTCTTCCAACTTTTAGATTTTTGGATATTGGTGTAGTATCTATCCGCTATGTCAGATGCTCTCTTAAAATGTTGGTTATTCATGCTACCAGCATATCCTCCTGCCATCTGATACATTCTGTTTATTTGGTCTGCAATATCTCGAACACTTTTCTTTCGTGCCATAACTAACCATTTTGTAGTTTGTAATCATACTCATAGAGTATTCTCCTACTTAGTGGAAATGCCTCGTATATCTTTTCCAAGTCTTGTGGGTAGTTCTCCCGTAGCCATAGGAAACAATCAAGGTTGAATCCTACACCATTGCTCGCTTTCTTACCATAGCGGACTGGTTCGGGTAATCGGTGCATCTTCATATAGGAGAGTACATCTTTTTGTGTCCACTCTGCCAACGGATAGACTAAACCTTTATTCTCGTAACTATTCTCTACATAGCCATTGAGCATTAAACGCCTATTCATTCCGTCTGCCTTCTTCATACCTAAAAAGCAATAGTCAATATCATACTTTATTCGGAGTGTGTTTACCACATCTGCCAATTTCAGTAGTTTGACCTCTGGGTTGGGTACGCAATACATACCTCCCCGATAGATATAAGTCAAATTCCAATGCGGTACTTGAACAAACTCAATCTTTGGGTATCTCGCTTTGATATAGCGTATGTACATATCCACATGCTCCAAGTCTTTCACAAAGTACATGAACACACATACAATACGCTTAAAGTGGGGATAGATTAAGTCTAATACAACCAAACTATCTTTTCCCAAAGAGCAGAATAATATACACTCATCTCTCTGCTTTGCTATGTTCTCTATTACCGCATTTGCGGAATCTAACTTTGTCATTGCTTTTTGTAATTATCCATTTGCTAAGCCTATGTAGATGCGTTGAGAATACTTACGGCTGTCTGCCTTTTGTGCAATACTTAGCAACTTTTTTTCATTTGCTGTGTTGTTTGCTTTATCCATTGCATTACGGTACGATTTAGTTTTTGTAATATTATCATCGTACTTTTTGTATGCTTCCCACGCCCTGCGCTCTCTTGGTGTCATATTTTTTCTACCATTAGAGAGTGCTGCGTTATCCCATCCACCTGCTTTAATTATGCGCTGATATTGATTAAACAAATCCTGCGCTGATTTCTTTCTTGCCATAATTATCCTCCTATTAATCCCTTTGCGTTTCGCGCGTATTGCTTACCTTGCAGTTGCTCTTGCATCCATTGTCTTTTCTGCTCCGCATCCATCCTGCTTAGTCTTGCCGCTCTACGCGCTCGCGCAAAAGAAAATTCGTGAATGTCTTTTCTCCTTGCCATAGTCTTTAACCTACTGACATACCTAATGCTCTACGTACATCGCGGTAGCGTTGGTCACGAGAAATCATCTTACCGCCATAAGATTGTGACTTTGTGCCGTCTGCATTCACTTGTGTTGCTCCTTGACGACCACCTGCATAACGACCTTGTGATGTAGATTGACGACCAGAAGTTACTGATTGAAAGCCTACATTACTCACAACATACGATTGTCTGTTCTTCTTTGAAGCCATAATAGTCCCCTTTCTTCAATTTGTTAAACACTCTTTATCTTACTCCCCAATGTATAAAAACAAACATAGTGAACAATACCTTGTACTGCCCACTATGTTCTTGAAATAAACTTATTTATGCACCCGCTCACGCGGTTTTTCTCTATACTCTGCGCTTCTTCGTTTCGGTCTTAATATCGGTTTCAAGTATCTTACCTAAGTTGTAAACTACTTGCTGAACCACCCAAAACTCTGGTTCGCCCGTTTTCTCATTAAGCACCTCAAACTCAATAGGGTTGCCTTTGTCATCTACAAAAATCTCACAATACGCATCTTTAACCTCTACCAGCGCACTGTCACGGTCTTTGTTGTAACCTACGAAAAAGCGAATGGCATCGTACTTAATTGGCTGAGAGTTACCATGCTCATCTATGATTTCGTAACCCTCTTCATCCAGTTGCAGGAGTTTCTTGATAGTTGTGGGCTTAACCTCACGAAACTCTTGTACCTTCTGACCGCACATAATTGAGTCAAAGTACCTTTGTTTAATAATCAAATTTAATACTTTCATCTTACTTCACGCGCTCTTCACGCGTTCTAAATTGTTAAACATATATTTTACTTGTTTAACGCTGCAAAGATACTCAAAAATCGTGTGTTTTCAAACACCTTTGCAACGCTAATTCTTCATCGTTAGTTATAGATAAAGATTTTATAGTGAGCATTGCTCTAAAATCTCTTCACGGCTCATTTCTTTGGCTCTCTTGAGAAATCTCTTGTAGCACGTATCGCCTATATACCAGTAGCCTAATTCGCTTGTAGGCTCAAACTCTATAGGCTCGTGTATGTCATCTACTAGTGTGCCGTCTGGACACATGTGCAACATATGCAGCCCTTGCGCGTTCTCTTTTGCGATAGGCTTACCACACATGCAGCAGTTCTCTTCGCCACCGCGTGACTCATTGCGCTCTTTACGCTCTTCTTCTGCCTCTGTTAGTTGACATGCTTTCATTTTACATTGAATTTTATAGTTAAACATTGTGTTTGTTATCATTTTCGGCTGCAAAGGTACTGCTTTTATTTTACATATGCAAATAATTCAGCATAAAAATGATGAAAAAAATTCATTTTCTTTGTAAGTCATTGAAAATCAATACTGCAATTTTTACATATTTTCTTTGCAAAATTCTTCAACTATGCTATCGTACACCTTATCTGCCATTGTGCGTATAGGCGCGTAAATCTTATAAGAAAGCACCACAGATTGCTTATGTTGTATAAAGTTCTGGTAACTCATATTAAGCGTTTTGGCTATCGCTCTTAATATGGCACTCTTACGGCAGTTATGTACCAATGACATAGGAGAGAAACAATAAAGTAGCACGAAAATCTTTATCGTTAGCGCATCGCCTTTCCGCACTCCATTGAGCATTTGTTTAATATGCTCATGTACTGGTTCGATTAAGTTCATATCTTGCAGCAAAGGTTGTGTGGCATTCTGCATATTGCGCTCCACCTCTTGCAACTCTTTCTTGGCTGCATTAATAACCTCTAAGCGTTCAAAGTCAATCATGGTAATTATTCCTTCTTTTCTTCATCTGGTAGCAGGATGCAAATCACACCCGCTACCACGATGAATAATAATGTTAAATATGCTTTCATGCTTTATAAAACTCGTCAAACTCTATTAAGAAATCCTCTACTGACTGCTCCAGATAAGAGCCATGTATCTCTGGTAACGTTGCTATGTACTCGCGTTTCCTTTTGGCTCCCCATTGAAAACTAAAGTACTCATCTCTCAGCAAGCCAAAACACAAATCTCCTGCGGGGCTATCTAATCTAGATAAACGAGTTACAAACTCCTTGAAACTCTCTTTCATGCCGCGCGATATATTTCAACGATTTTAGATTTCTTTACGGAAACAATCTCGCAGTCCAGATTATGCAGACTTTCCGACAATACGCTAACTGCCTTTTGAATAGACTCAGCCTCTACGAGAATAGTTACTGCTTTGCGTTTCTCGTTGCCATTGTCCTCAATAGTAATCATCTCTACCTTGCTTTCGTACCAGTCCTCTACATTTCCGTTAGGAATAATGTCGTAGAACTTTCTATTACGAATGCTTGGCACATCGCACTCTCCGCTAATAAATGGTTTCAACTCTTCCATGATGCGCTCTTCTACGCTGCTTGGAGTTAATGCCTCTACAAGGTATGTTTCACTTACGCTTGCAGGATTGTCCTCGCCAGTTTGGCGGGTGTAATTTACTTTAATCTCAAAAAATTCCATGATTTTAATTGTTTTTAGTTAATACTGATAGAATTACTCTTTGTTTCTTCATATAAGCCTCTGCTTTATTATTAAGCAACGTGGCTTTCGTTATGTGGCGATATGATAACCTAAGATAGAAATCTGCTGCATTATTATAAAACGCCAATTTCAAGATTTCCGATGTTTTCATGATACAATTCTCCTAATATAAATTCCAATTCAAATATTTCAAATGCTCTACCTATTTGGTGCAGATAGATACAATTTTTAAGTGTTATTGAACCTATTTTTCTGTCATTTATTGTTAGTTTTTTATTTTCCTTGTCATAAGTTGCACCTTCTATATGCTTGTAAACATTTAGGAAATCAGAATACTCAAAACCCAGTTTTGATAATACCTCGTCTGTTAGTGGAATAGGCTCTACATCTAATGTAAACACATCCTCTTCTCCGTTGGATAAGTCTAAACCGAAAGAACGAGCAAGACCTGTTACTCTGCAAATAACTCCGTTTCGGGCTACCACATCACCAACTCTATATATTATTTTATCATTTGACATAACCCTTTTGTTTATGTGTGGGAGCGTTGCACTCCCACACTATTAAACATCATTGTAAGTTCACGATAGGCATCATATCGTTTCCGCCTTGCACATTTGGCAACTTACCATCCCACTTCTCAATCCAATCTTCCATGACGATATTGCGAGTTAGCGAGGCTGCGATAGTTCGATTATAGTACGCTTCTGCATCTGCCTTTATCTTCATTGCCTTTGCTTCTCCTTCTGCTTTTGCAATAGCAATCTTCGCATTTGCTTCTGCTTTCTTTACCTCATTTTCGGCACGCAAACTCTCTTGAATGGCTTGGTTCTTTGCATCAATAGCGTTTTGCAAACTTTTAGGTGGGTCAATCTTAGATGTAAACTCGGAGATAATAAATCCCTCTTTCTCAAGGTTCTCTTTTAGCATACTATGCACCTCGTATTCAAACTTACCACGATTTGACATTAACTCATCGGAAGTATAGTTATTAGCGGTTATTCGATACGCATCATATATACAAGTTTTCATATAACCATTTGCTATGTCCTCCAAAGGTTTACGATACTTGGCAAACACATATACCGCTTTTTCTCTATCAATATTAAATGCGAGTGTCGCATCCATAGTAAAGATAGCAGCATCTTTTGTAGTGACAGTAAAAGGTTCGTAGTCCTTACGCTGAATAAATGCAGGATATGTAAACACAGACTCTGTGAAAATGTTGTAGAAAACAAAACCAGTCGTTTGTGTCGCATCCAAAGCACCTTGCTCTGTCAATGAAAACTTTTTGAACTTGATTCCTACTTCTCCCGAATCAACGAGAGTACAACTTGTCATCATGCCTAGCACGAGAGCAATAAAGAAAAAATACTTTTTCATAAAATTTAATTTTTAGTTAGTTATTTGTTTTTTAATTATTCTTCCTCGTCTATTCCGAACAAGAATTTTGTTATTTTATTTCGCTTCAACTCTACTGCTTCTATTGGTATAATTATCGCCATAGTAATGAAAAAGGCACCAAATACAATAAAACTCCATGTAGGAACAAATGCCGAAACTAACAATAGGATATGTATGATATACGCTCTACTATCTACACAACCTAACATGAACAAAACGCACAAAATGCAAAGTAGCATTCCAATAAAATACGCTAACATAATCAATTTTTTTTATTTGTTAATTATTTACCTGTTGAACCATAGCCACCAGTACCACGCTCGGTATCGGATAAGTCATCCACCTCTACAAACTCTACCTTAGGATAAGGGAGAATAACCATCTGCGCTACGCGGTCGCCTTTTGCGAATGATATAGCCTCGCCCGATTGATTAAACGCCATCACTCCAATCTCTCCGATATAGTCGCTATCTATAGTCCCAAGAGCCACATGTAAACCCTTTTTAATAGTATTTCCACTACGACCCATCACATAACAGAAGTGACCATCTGGAATCTCCATTGCCACACCAGTAGGTATGAGCATTCTTTCGTTAGGTTGAATTGTTACATCTGCACTTGCGTACAAATCTAATCCCGCTGCACCGCTTGTGCCATAAGTAGGCATATGTGCATCTTTTGATAGTTTAATTTTTACTTTCATATTGCTTAATTATTTGTTTGGTTTCCTATTCCGTTGATATTCCCAAGAGCAAGCAGGAATACCAATGCCCATATTGGACTATTTCCGTTTGTGTTGTTAGTTAGCAATCTCTCTTGCCACGGCACATCTTCGTCTTTTGCTTTCTCTATGCAGTAG
>JAEIGA010000372.1_pt1 | contig 65365 bp, 29 predicted proteins | sample 9270691 | NCBI WGS metagenome assembly JAEIGA01 (sample SAMN17057246, study PRJNA624740) | gut metagenome | biome: biome; isolation source: fecal sample | host: Bos grunniens | place: China: Xizang | collected 2019 | reverse complement strand
TGGAATAGACAACGCTGTGATGGTCCAGAAGTCAGACGGAAAGATTTATCAGTTTTTGCATGGACATAATTTGATGCTTGCAGCAGATTCATTAAGCGAATATCTGCTCAATGGAGGTGATTTCCGAAAAGAAAGAGTTGAGTATTGGAAGGCAAGGTCAAATGATTGATAAAAATTATTATTAGAGGAGAATCTACAATGTACAATTTGAAATTTATGTTTGATTGGGGTAGTGGCATTTGTGTATGGACTGATAATGAAGCTGCAAGGAGAATATTTAACGGTTATCCCATTGAGGCAGATGATTTGCCTATATCCGACGAATTAAAGGAGACTTTGAATAATCTGATTGATTTGTATGATACATGCTTGAATCGAGAGGAACCAAACGGTGATATATTGTGGAATAAAAATCAAATAGAGGATTTTTTGAGAGTTTCCCGTGATGCGTATGTGAAGTTGTGTGAAGAATTAGGACCAGAGTATGATGTAAAAATGATTTTGAATGATTTTGATGAGGACCTTTTGAATCTAAAGTAAGGTCAGTTCGATGAGCCTTATTTGTTTTCCTATGTTTCTGTTTTCTCATTATTCCTATTGCGGGCAGGTTTGAAACCAGCCCCTACGATCATGGAATTCTCCTTTTTATCGTGTTAAAATGCCAGAAAAAACATGCCTGCTCAAGAACATTTCTCTTCTTATCTAAATCTTTTGTCTTTTTCTTGTAGATTTCCAAGATTTTATGAATCTTTGTGAAAAGGTTGCGTATGTTTTAATTGCAGACCTTTGTTAGTTTGATCTGTGATCTACTGATTTTAGAAGTTTTTCTTAATCTAACGTGAGCTCGATGAAATCCACATGCTTTTTGATTGTGGATAATTAGAAAATCGAACGGATTATAATAATTTCTGAGAACCATGTGTCTCTGTGTTTGATTAAGATTGTAACCAGCTTTTTGATTAAGCGTATAATTTTATATAATTCCGTCAACTGATACGAACATGGAACAATTTATCAAGCCTCCTGTAGAAGTGCGCTATTCGGAAGAACTAAGTGCCCTTGAAAATAATGATAAAGCAAGAAGACCTGCCAACTGGAGACTCTCTCCTGCTGCGGTGAGAACATTCATTCTTGGTGGAGACGTCGATACTCCTGACGGTAAAGTGAAAATCAAACGTAAGTTCTATGGCAACGATGCTCTTGTGGAGAGGGCGATCATAACACTTGCCGGAAACCGTGGCCTTATGCTTGTGGGTGAACCAGGCACTGCTAAGACTATGCTTTCTGAACTTTTGTCCGCTGCGTGCTGTGGCATTTCAACAAATACTGTTCAGGGCACAGCCGGCACCACCGAGGATATGATAAAGTACAGCTGGAACTATGCGTTGCTTCTTTCAAAAGGTCCTTGTCGTGAGGCTTTAGTACCGTCTCCTTTGCTTATCGGAATGGAGAAGGGCATATTCGCTAGGTTTGAGGAGATCACACGTACTCCGGCAGAAATACAGGACAGTTTGATTTCTGTCATGTCTGACCAGATTCTGAACATACCTGAAATGGGCGATGAGGGTCTTGTCCTTGCCAAACCAGGTTTCAATATAATCGGAACTGCCAATACGAGAGACAAGGGAGTCAACGAGATGTCCGGTGCTTTGAAACGTCGCTTTAATTTTGAGACGGTAGAGCCTGTGAGAGATGTAAGACTTGAAAAGGAAATCATAGTCCGTGAGGCTTCCGAACTTGCTAAAACGGCAAATATCAGCTGCCCTGTTGATACTGATGTGGCTGAACTTCTTGCTGTGACATATCATGAGTTGCGTGAGGGAATCACCTCTGATGGCACTGTGATTGAACGTCCTAACGCTGTGATGAGCACGGCAGAGGCAGTGTCTGTGTATTATCAGGCTCTGTGTCATTCTTGGTATTACGGCAATGGGCGTATTGAGCCGGCGTTGCTTACTGAGGGGCTTCTTGGAGCGGTGTGCAAGGAAAACAAAGATGATTTAGAAAAACTTAGGGCTTATTTCAGAACCGTATCAAAAGAAAAAAGCAAGGCTGGCGATTTATGGAAAGAGTACATCAAAACAGCGGATCTGCTGAGATGATTAGGTTTGATCTTTCAGCTCCTGTGTTGTTTTTCCCCGTCAGACATCACAGTCCTGTCTGTTCTTACCAGCTTCTCCGCACAATAGAACTTTACAGTCCGGAAATAATTCTGATTGAAGGACCGGAGAATGCTTGCGACTTGATTTCTGTACTGACCGATGACAAGACTGTGTTGCCGGCGGCAATATACTATTATTACAAGGATAAGAAAAAACTTGTTGACGACGATGGTGAGGATTATCGTTGTTACTATCCGTTTTTATATTCGTCGCCAGAATACAATGCGATGCTTGAAGCCAAACGACTTGGAATCCCGTCGCTGTTTATCGACCTCCCGTATAGTGAGATCTTAATCAATACCGAGGGTGGAAAGGGTTTGCGAAAATATGAAAAGCAGAATTATGCCGACGACGGGAAATTTACAATAGGTGATTATTATAAACGTCTGTGTGAAAAAACTAAGGTGCAGAGTTTTGACGAGTTCTGGGAAAAGTATTTTGAAATCTCCGGCTTGGAACTTACTCCTGAGAAATTTATACACAACATGTACACCTATTGCTCGCTCATACGCAGAGATACAACTGAGGAAGACCTGTCTGCCGACGGTACGCTTGTCCGAGAACATTATATGGCGGCAAATATTCGTAAGGCTATGGGCACATATAAACGGGTGCTTGTCGTGACTGGTGGATTTCATACACCTGGTCTGATAAAGCTTCTCGAAGGAGAAATCCCGACGGTGGAGCTGCACAAAATTCCAAATGATTGCACGGGATGCTTTCCTGCCGCTTATTCCTATGAGGCAGCGGACGCTTTGCATGGGTATGCTTCCGGAATGAAATGGCCTTATTTTTACGACTGCATATTCAAAAATCTGAAGAGCAGAAAAGATTACGGTGGTGTGTATGATGACGAAACACTAAGTCTGCTGATTAAAACCAGCAAGGAGGCGGCTAAAAAAAATATTCCGGTGTCGATAGCTGATGTTACCGCCGCAAAAATGTTGATGAGTGGTCTTGCTTCGTTGAGAGGCGTGCGTGAGTGTGGAATGACTGAACTTATCGACGGCGTGACAGGAGCTATGATAAAAGGTGAGAAAACCATATCTTCTGCTATGCCGCTTGATATATTGAATAAACTTGCGACAGGCGATAAAATGGGGCATATAGGTGATAAAAACCATATTCCTCCTCTGATTGCGGATCTGGAAGAGCAGTGTCGCAGATTCCGACTGAAAACTGATATCGTTACTGCTCAGCATGTGGAATGTGCACTGTTTTCTTCAGAGAAAGGTCTGCAACTTAGCAGATTGTTCCACAGACTCTGTTTCCTTGAAACTGGGTTCTGCGAGAGAGAAAAAGGTCCGGATCTTCACAACGATTGTGACCGCAGCCGAGTGCGTGAGGTATGGAAATATCGCAGATCACCTTCTGTAGATTCCATTCTTATCGACCGCACTACTGACGGCTTTACGATAGAGGATGCCTGCACAAACGTCGCCATACGTCTGTTTCGAAACGAACAACGTTGTGAAGATGCTGCTCATCTGGCAGTGGATTGCTTCCTTATGGGAATAAGCATTGATGGCGAAAGCGACACTCTTCAGAGACTCGTCGTCTCGGATGGCGATTTCTTCTCGGTGGGCAATGCTCTTTCTTATTTTCGGACGCTGTTTGAACTTAAACGTCTGTATGAATATGACGATAAAAGCATTCTGCCTCTGATGACAAAATGCTTTGACAAACTTGTTATGCTTTTGCCGACGATGGCATCTGTGACTGATGATAACGCTGATGAACTTTGCTCGTTGATGAAACAGTTTTTTTCGTTGACAGAAAGTGTTCTGCCTGATCGAAGAGATTCGCTCATCGCGGCGCTCCAACAGCTAATTAGAGCTAATGACAAGAATCCTGCCGTATACGGCGCAGCAATGGGACTCCTCTGTACTGGAGACCCGGCTTGTCAGAAAGATGCTGAGGCTGCGATGTACGGATACCTTAATGGAACGATTGCTGTCAAGAAACAGGGTGCTGATTATCTTAAAGGTCTTTTCCTTACTGCAAGAGACATCGTTTTTGAGGAAAATGACTTTCTTGTTATGACGGATCAACTCCTGACTTCGATGGAAACCGATGATTTTATGGAGATCCTCCCGTCGCTACGACTCGCATTCAGTTATTTCACGCCTCAGGAGATAAGTGAGACGGCAGAGACTATAGCTGGTCTGTATAAAACAAATGCTGTCTCTCTCTTGTATGAAGAGATTAAGGATGAGTCGCTATGGAATTGCGGACGTGAATTCGACAGTGTGATAATGAAAGAACTCTTAAATGGAGGATCCGAATATGCTTGATAGAGATCTTGCTTTAAATCGTTGGAGACTAGTGCTCGGTAGTATGTCAGACAATAGTCTTTCTTTCAGTGGAAGTGATAGAGAGATCATGTCTTTTGAGGATATGGAGCAGTTGCTTGATTATCTTTATAGTCATGCTCAGGGAGACGATGTCCGTGGCGAATCCATATCCGACCGTAGCGGTGGACTTGGAGAGTCGCAACTGACTGCGGCAAAATGGATAACAAAAGTAAGAGAGTTGTTTCCGAAACAGACAGCTGAGGTGCTCGAACGGCATGCTCTTGATGAATTCAAGATGACGGAGTTGCTGACTGATAAGAAAGTGCTGGAGCAGATGAAACCCGATATGTCGCTGCTAAAAACTGTGCTCCAGCTTAAACATCTGATGAAAGGCGAGGTGCTAGAGACAGCAAAGAAGATTGCCCGCGCTGTGGCTGAAGAACTGAGTGAGAAACTGGCTCAAAGCACAAGGCAGGCTCTCACTGGACGACTAGACCGCAACTCCAGAAGCCCTGTGCGTTCGGCACGCAATATTGATATTCATAAGACTATAAGGCGTAACCTGAAAAATTATGACAAAGAAAACGAAACACTTATGCTGAAGGATGTATACTTCTCAAGCAGAGTGAAAAAATACAACAAGAAGACGGTTATTATTGCCGTCGACGAGAGTGGATCGATGCTCGGTTCTGTGATATACAGTGCTGTCATGGCTCAGATAATGTCCAAATTGCCGTTTGCCGAGATCAAACTTGTGATATTCGACACTGAGATTGTTGACCTGTCTGGCATGGTGGAGGATCCTGTTGAAGTTATGATGAGCGTACAGCTTGGTGGTGGCACGGATATTGGAAAAGCTCTGTCTTATTGTGAATCGCTGATACAAACCCCTTCCGATACATGTGTGTTGTGCGTGACTGATCTTTGTGAAGGTGGTTATCCGCATATTTTGCTCAACACGGCTCAAAATATCATGACAAGTGGAGCGAAACTCAGTTTCCTTACTGCTCTTGATGAATGTGCCAATCCCGTATACGACAAGAATATGGGTCAACTTCTAGCTGATATGGGAGCGTTTGTCGGTGCATTGACACCCGATCAGTTGGGTGATTATATAGGTAGAATATTTAGTTGACGGAGGTGATGATATGATACAGAACGAAACACTTGCAGCCCAACTTTCTGCGGCAAACGAGGATACTCTGACTGCTCTTGCAAACAAGGGTCTCTACAAGCGTGCTGTGAAAGATACTGAAGGTCTAACTGCGGAATATGTTGAAACGGAAGACACGATACAGATCTCCGTCGGTGGTGAACAGTGTGTCATTAGATTTCCGTTTGAAAAAAGCACTTGCTCATGTCCATCAAGGACAGTGTGCAGACATATCCTTGGAGCATTATTGCTTCTGAAAAAGGAAGTCCCGGAAGGCTTGGCTAACCCTCAGACTGAAGAACCTGAGGCTTCTGAGCCAATAAAAGAATCTCATGACTTGGAGCCAGTTGAAGAATCGCCTAAGAAAAAGCCTTTAGAAGTAGTAGCCGACGACGCTTTGACATCTGAGGAAATATCCGAAATAAAAAGTTGTGCCAAACATAGTCTTTCGCTTCTAGGCACATTGCTTGCGAGGGGACTTGTCCGTGCGGACAGTTCGGTGGCTGATGCTTTAGAACTTGCGGCTGTCAGTGCCCACGCCGCCAAGATGGCTGATGCAGAACGAAAACTTCGTGCATTGTCTGGCAGACTCTCAGACTGTATAGACCGCAGGGCGTCGTTCGATATACATATCTTTACAAAGTCGCTCTGTTCGTGCGTCTCAATGTTAGCAGACCTTGAACAGAATGATGTGACTTCAAAAAAACTTGGCGTTTTCCGTGACACTTATGAATCATATCCCGGGAATCTTGAATTGTTGCCGATTGGTCATAAAGAGGTAGTGAGAGGCGAATATCAGGGAAGTGTGTATTATTTTTTGAATCTTGACGAGAGTGTACAACCTCGTTTCCTTATTTATTCCGACCTTCGTCCTACATTTTATTCCCAAGATTCACATAAAAGACCGACACAAACCATTGTCTGGAGCTTGAATACATCTCTTACAAGCATGATGTATTCAAAACTATTGTTGAAAAATGCCAAACTTAGTGGCGAAAAGATTTCAGGTTCTTCTGCGACGGAGGTCGTCTTTACAAGTAAGGCGGAACTGAATTGTCCGCAGTTGAGAAAACTCGTGATAACAGATTTTCGTGAACTTGCGGAGTCTGCCGGCTACAATAGAGAAAAATTGTTTCTTATTCGTGTCAACCGTCTTGACGACTATGGTTTTGACAAACATACGCAGATTCTTTTTATGAAGATCTCCGACCGTGGTGGCAGAACTGTGACTGCAGAGGTGAAGTATTTTGTCGAGAATAAGGAGTTGGTGGAGAAAATAGAAGAGATATGCGGACGAATAAAAGATACTGAAGATGTGTGGACAATGCTTGTCTCAGCAAGAATAAAAGACGGGGTTGTTGTGCTTAATCCGATAGAATTCTACGATTTTATAGAAGATATGGATTTCCATAGTTTCTCACCGTCTACAGAAATCACCACCGTCGATCCTCAATATGCTCATGTGCTTTTGAAACTTATATCAGAAGTGGAAAGTAGTGTTGTGAGGTGTGTCAGAAGCGGATTAAGTTCGACTACAGAAAATCATGCTCCACTTATTGAAAAGATCAAACGATGTGGTATGTCTGGACTTGCCGAATTAGCTGAACAATTTTTCGCGTCGGCTGATAGTTACCGGCATAATCTTGACAAAGATGCGGAAAAAGTTCTTTTTGACGCGTCGAAACTAATGAAATATATTATTTTAGCAGAAAATAAACTGGGAAAAATCTCAGCCTTATATAATATGGATAACGAATTAATGGAGGAATAACAATGCTTTACGAAAAGAAAACATCAGCGTTTGAAAATTTTCTGAACGACTTTAGAGAACAATTGAAAGATGCAATTTCAGAGGAGGAACTCAATACCGTATGCGAGTATCTTGATATAACTCAGCCGAGGAATAACGCTTTGCTGGGCAAAATCGAAAAGAAGTGTAGGGATACTTTTCATGTACATAGATATGATCTCAATACGATCGTTAAAAAGGAGATAATCAGGAAAGATAATACTGAACTCGCTGAAAGATTCATACTGGCTATTTATACGCTGTTCGGTTGTGAATGCTACGAACTTTTTGATAGTTTCGTAGATCACAGTAGTATGATAGAAAATTCTGAGAAGTATAAATCCCGTATTATAAAACCAATTTCGGATAATCTTGGTATAGATCCAGAGGTTTTATATTATGCGATGTGTTTTGACGATGCTTCCTACCGTCATATGCCTAAGACGACTAACACATCCGTTCTTAGAGGTGTATATGATCTTTATGACAGTCGATATTTATATAGGTTTATTTTTGTCAAAGCTAATCTTCTTTGTTATTTGTTGGAGCAGGAAGGTAAAAATCTTTCAGAGGATGGAAAATGGGCAGTTGTGGCTGCAGAAAAGCTTTGGAAAGAATATTATGACAGTGTTTTGAAGGAGTACGAAAATGCTGCCAATGACGATGAAAAAAAATCGTTTTCGAGACTATTGGCTTATTTGACTTGTGCATTGGGTGAGGCTGCTCCATATTCAAGCAAGGCATGCGAATACTTCAAGGAAGGATATGATAAGGTCTCTTTTAATATCGTAGAAGTTGCAATAAATGTTCCGAATCCATTTGTTAAATTATTTAAATATATTGAAGGTGATGGCGTCGCAAGTGAAACGGAAAAAGGTAATGTCCTGGATAAATTTGCAAAGCTTTTCAAATCAGCCAAACCTGACGACTGTTTGGTTACGCCGGAATATATAAGTTCCGTAGTCTACGAAACTGGTTCCTTAGTCTACATAACTAAAAGAGAGTCCGATTCCATAAATAAGGAGGTTCTGCCGGATAGAGATGAGTGGACAGAACGTCTTGCCAAAACTTATCCGGAACAATACAAATCGGCTATCTCACTTCTTGGAGATGAACTCAAACTCGTTAAATATATGAGTGAGATACTCCAACGAGTAGACCCGGATTCAGCCACTATTGTTGAAGATCTTAGAGATACGAGCCGTAGAAAGCTTGCGGATGTTGTGAGAAGAAGTTTTTCTAAATCAATAAAAGGAAACCCTTATTGTAGGGAAGTCGCAAAATACATACTTGGAGAAGCTACTCTAGATGATGTTCGCCCATTGATCGATGGTAGCTGGAATATGGAGGTCGATGGCATTTGCGACTATTACAGTGCTTTTGGTATTGACGAATATCTTGCACGTGCAGTTACCGTATTGTCTCTTTGCTCCTATGATGATTCGTGGAACAGAAGGTATTACGTTCGTAAATTAACAGGTATTTATCTGTATGAACATATAAAGGAGACTTTTGATGTCCTTCGAGACTGTGGATTATCCTTTGGGGAGACTGTAAATATTATCGGTCTTGTCTTTGGGGAAAGATATAGCAATATGAAGGATTTAATGAAAGCTGTGGAAATCATATCTTCCCATCCTGACGAACTTATTGCTACGGATTTTTCTCAGCTTTCCGATGGGGCAAGGATACTAGCAATAAATGCAATGGGCAACGATGCTGAAAGATTCAAGACGAAACTCCTTTCATGTGTCAATGATAGCAGCAAAATGGTCCGTAATGAACTTGCGTCGGTGCTGGTGAAGCAGGAGTGGCATGATGATATTGCGTCTTTGCTCAAAGATAAGAAGGGTGCTGTAAGAGAGCTGGCATTGGAGGTTATCGGCAGACAGGGTGCGAATGCGTATGCCAATGAGCTAAATGCAGCATTAGAAGTGGAGAAATCTGATAAGATCAGAACGTATATCGGTGTGCTTCTCGACTCGGCTCCTTCCAATACTGGGTTCTCACAACTTGATATTGACAAGCAGGTTTCAAAACTTGCTAAAAGTGCAAAGAACAGCAAACTTAGATTCCTGTTTGAGGATACTCTTAAAACCGTTCATAAACTTGATGGTACGGAAGCAACGGAAGAGCCTGTCGCTCTTGTTATGTGTTATGCAGGAATGACATCTCCGGCGAGAAGTGTGCTTGCCGACAGCATCGCTGCAAATCTGAATCAGAAGGATTTGGAAGAGTTTTCCGCAGATATTTTTGCACGTTGGTATGACGACGGCGCTCAGACAAAGTTTAAGTCTGCACTCTATTTCTGTGCTATCCATGGCGGACAGAAAATGGTGGATACGCTGATTCGCAACATCAAGGAGTGGTCGGAGGCTATGCGTAGTGCTATAGCAGCCGAAACGGTTTTTGCTCTGGCACTCAATGGCAGCAATGAGGCATTGATGAACGTTGATAATATGTCAAGGAAATTCAAGAACAAGAGGGTGCGTGCCGCAGCTGTAGAGGCTATGGCCGCCGCTGCCGATACTTTAGGAATCACCTCAGAAGAACTTGCAGACAGAATTGTGCCAGACTTAGGATTTGACAGGAATCTCTGCCGTGTGTTCGATTATGGAAAACGACAGTTCAATGTATACCTCAAACCTTCTCTTGAAATGGAGGTGTTCTCTGGAGACAAACAGATAAAGACTCTCCCTAAACCGGGAACTACCGATGACAAAGAGATCGCTGAAGCCGCATTCAACGAGTTCAAGGAAGTGAAGAAACAGCTTAAAAATGTTGTGGCAGCACAACGTTCGAGACTTGAATATGTCCTTATGTGTGATCGCAAATGGACAAGCGAAAACTGGGAAAAATTGTTTGTTGGTAATGCCGTCATGCACTGTTTTGCGGTTGGATTGATTTGGGGAATTTATGAGAAAGGTTCGCTCAAAGATACTTTCCGCTATATGGATGACGGAAGTTTCACCACCGCCGACGGAGATGAGTTCACATTGCCGAATGATGCACAGATAGGACTTGTTCATCCGCTTGAACTAACTGAAGAACAGATTGCCGTTTGGAAAGAGCAACTTTCTGATTACGAACTTACCCAACCATTCGATCAACTTGGAAGAATGGTGTTCCGACCTGAAGATAAAGAGTTGCCATGTAATTCTCTCACTCGTTTTGAGGATACCACAGTCAACAGCGTGGCAATGATAAACAAAATGACTAAGAATGGATGGTATAAGGGCGACGCTGAAGATGCTGGTTATTTCTACTATTTCTATCGAGAAGATGTGAAGAGCCGAACTCTTAACGCAGACGGTTCAACAACTTATGAAGGTTGGGGCTCACTTCTGGTTCATTCCGGGGCATCAACGGTCATTTATGATTTTGATGGAGAAGAGGTGACACTTAAAGAAGTCGTATTTTTTAAGGCTGGTCATATTCCTAACTATTGTGGAAATCATGACGGTTGGGTGAAAATATCGGATGTGGATCCACGTTATTTCAGCGAAACAATGCTCCTCCTTTATTCTCTTGCTCCTCGTGAGAATGAATAAAATAAATAGATGAAGAGACGTCGCATTGCGGCGTCTTTTCATTTATATACTGTTCTTGGCGAGTACAAGGAATCGCCCCTATGGTTAAAATCAATGCTGCAGATTTAATTCACAATAATTACGAATTTATTTTGATGTGTTCTTTCTATATTGGAGTGGGGTAGCCCCGGTCATTTTTTTGAACATACGGTTGAAATGGTTGGGATAATTGAATCCAAGTTCCTGGGCAATCTCGTTGACCGGCATTTCTGTTGTGTCGAGAAGATATTTGGCAGTCTCCACCACTTTGTTGTGTATGTAATCCTGTGCTGACATGTGTAGCTCCTTTTTGACCAAATCACCGAAATAGTTTGGCGAGAGGTTGAATTGCTTCGCACACCATGATACTTTTAGCTGGCCCAACTGCTGGGCTGAACCACTTGACAGGTAGTTGTCTATTATGGTCTCCAATTTTTTTTGAAATTGGTTGTCGCAACGCACTTTGTCGGCAAACTGACGTTCGAAGAATCGTTTGTAGTAGGATAGCAGTTGTCCGATGCCTAGACGTAGCAAGTGACCAGTCAAGTAGTCTGGCTTAGTAATAAGTTCGGAGTAGATGTTGGAAAAACAGTTTAATAGAATACCACGCTCCGACTTACTCAGTTCAAGTGCGTCATTCACATCATGGTTGAAATAGTCAAACATATAGAAGTCTCGTCCTAATCCCGTCTTCTCGGTCAACTCTTCCCTGAATGCAAGTATCCATCCGCGTGGCTTCACGTTGTAGTTGAGATTCACTTGCATCACCTGGCCTGGACGTAAAGTGAACAATGTGCCTGGCTTGTAGTTGATGATTTCGCCTGATCTTATCAGTTCACCAAATTGGTTGTCCATCAGCACCACACAGTACATGTTGAAGTTAAGAGGGTCAAACAGTGTCAAATCAGCACGCGAAAGGTCACCAACAGCGATATGTTGGTGCTTAGTCCCTTGATTGAAATAATCATTGAATTCGTCTATGCTTTTTATGATTCCTGCCATTTAACCAATCTCTTTTAGTTTATCCTTCACGAATTGAATTTTTTCTTCTGTCGGCATTGCATAGTCGATCCACTCAATATGTATTCCACGTCGTTCCATTCCACGGAACCATGTCATCTGTCGTTTGGCAAATTGGTGGATTGCTATTTCCAGTGTGCTCACCATTTCGTCGTAGCTGATGTTGCCGATAAGGAAGTTTGTCACGAACTTATATTCCAGACCGTAGTAGATCAGGTCTTCTGGTGCTATTCCTCTGTCGAGCAATGCCTTTACCTCCGCTATCATTCCTTCGTCAAGACGGGCTTTCAACCTGCGTGAAATCTTCTCACGTCTTGCCTCACGGTCGATGTCCACACCAATGATGAGGCTGTGGAGTGGGGTGGTTGTTTTCTCTTTCACTTCATCCGGATGCTCGGCATAGTATTGCTGGATCTCGATAGCACGGATTGCACGTTTGGCGGTGTCGACGTCGGTAGTGTTGTGGAGAGTCTTGTATTGTTTGAGTATCTCCGTCAGTTCTTCCAAACTCTTGTCACTCAATTTCTCTCTCAATTCTTTATTCTCAGGCACAGGGAGTAAGCAATATCCTTTCAACACAGACTCGATATAGAGTCCGGTTCCGCCGCAAAGAATAGGCAATTTGCCACGACTCTTGATGTCGTTGAAAGCCAAGTTAAAATCTCTTTGATATTCGTGCAGATTATATTTGTAGCCGGCATCCTGGATGTCAATCAGATGGTATGGGATGACGGTGCCGTCGATAGTATAGTCCGACAGATCTTTGCCGGTCCCGATATCCATGTTGCGATATATCTGGCGAGAGTCGGCACTGATGATTTCGGTGTCGAGAGCCTTTGCCAAATATGCGGCGAAAGTGGTTTTCCCCGACGCCGTAGGTCCAAGAATGGTGATTAGTTCTATCTTTTGCATGGTTTGTATCCTATATTCCAACGGTTAAAATGTTTTGACGTATAAGCTGCAAACAATATGACTGCAGTCAAATTAAGCACGGTTCCTATGATGTAGAACGAAGATATCTGCATATATTCGGTGATTGCTCCGCCACAAAAGATGCCGATTCCTGCTCCAATTTCCCAAGAAGTGAGGTAAGTAGACGTTGCACTTCCACGTTGGTCGTTTCGTCCGAGTGCTACAAACAAAGTGTTGTAGGCAGGGAAGATTGTGCCATAACCACAACCGAGAATCATAGCACTTGCGATGAAAATCACTGATTTGCCATCGATGTTGAGATATGGTAGCGTCGCCAACAAGAAGAATGCGACTGTCGCTATTGCTGCTCCTATTATGATGACGCGATTGAGATAGCCTCTGTCTACCATTTTGCCTGAGAATATTCTGCTAGATGCGATGCCGACTGCCATACAGCTATAAAATGCTCCCGGTGTGATTCCGACGCTGGTCTCTTGTGCGTAGATATAGATGTAGTTCATCGTCACTGCGTATGTTATGGAGAGCAGCAAAAGGTTTATGCCTGCTGGAATACCCTTTATCAGGAAAAATCTGTCAAGCGAGACGGCTGGTCGTTCCACAGGTGGACGATACTTCGTGTGGATTTGTGAGGCTGCCACGACTGCCAATATGCTTAATGCGAATGCCACACTGAAGATGGTGATGTATCGCGTCTCCTCGGGAAGAGAGTCATGCAATGAGACACCGGCGATTGGACCTAGTGCCATGGCAAAATTGTTTGACAAACCGAAATATCCCAACCCTTCTCCACGGTATTTGGATGGCACCACATCGATGACGATGGTGTTGGATCCGATCGTCGTCGCTCCGAATGATAATCCATGAAGAGCTCTCAGAACGACGAACATTCCTATTGTGGATGCAAAATTATAGCTCATGAAAATCGTCGCAAAGATAGCGAGAGCACCTACGAAGAAAGGTTTTCTTGGAAAAGAGTCGATAATATAAGCCGAAAAAGGGCGGATTACCATGGCTGCGATCACGTAGATCGAAAGGACGAATCCCACTTCCGCACCGTTGGATTCATAAGTCTCTTTCAGATATAGCGCAAGAATTGGGATGACGATAAAAAAACTAAAATTCAGCAGAAAATTTGATAGACAGCAGAATATATAGTTTTTGTTGAATAGCTTTTCCTGTTCGTCTGCCATTTTATTTTATAAAAGCGAATGCCACTGCAGCGAGTACAAGCATGAATGCCACTATGTGGTTCCAATGTAAAGCCTCGCCGTTGAAAAGTTGTGTGGAAACCAATGTGAAAACGATTAAAGAGATTGCTTCCTGTATGATTTTCAACTGCATTAGAGAGAACGGTCCGCCAGTAATTTTAGAACCTATTCTGTTTGCAGGGATCATGAAGCAGTATTCGAATAGAGCCAATCCCCAAGAACAAAGGATTATAAGATAAAGAGGCCAATCCTGAGACGGTCTCATCTCTTTGATTTTCAAATTTCCATACCATGCAAATGTCATGACGACATTTGAACATATCAACAATAGAATTGTAAGAAAAGCTCTCATTTTAGTTTATTTAAATCATAAAACGATTTCCTAATCACTTAGAAAATCGTTCATCCCCCCAAAAAAATATTACAAGTGGCTCGCTTGGGGCTCGAACCCAAGACCCCATCCTTAAAAGGGATGTGCTCTACCAGCTGAGCTAGCGAACCTCCCGATTTTTCAATCGTGATGCAAAAGTAGTGCTTTTTATTTAATCTGCAAACTTTTTTGCACTATTTTATCAAATTATTGAAAAAAACGTGATAAAACCGTCTTAGTAAAATTTATTGTTTAGAGTTTTCCTGAACTTTGAATTTAACCGATGAAATCATGGCTTCTAATTGTCTGTAAGCAGAACGTTTGCTTTTATTTGGACGGTAGACAAAAGCTTCCACAGTGATGATGTTTTTATTTTCTGGATCCAAGTAGCTTCTGCTGACGAATGGTCCGCCCATAATATCACCTTCAATTCTCCATAATCCACGTATCTCCACGCTGTATTTGCCATCCACTGTTGGAAGCACTGTTGATACTGGTGGCATGATTTCATAACGTGTTGTCATGTATGATCCGTCTGATGGCCCTCCTACGTATGCTTTCATCACAGAATCTCTGTAGTAGAGTAGATTGTCTTTCATGAAATCACTTTCATCATTGTATGGAACTTTATAGATCACAATGTTTTCTGTGAAGTCAGGATTTCCATTTGAAAACCATGCGAAGTCTTTTTCAAAGCGGGCTTGAGTCAAAGAAGACGGAATAATCAGTTCGGCTCCGAATCTTTTTCTTACGCTGTCACAATAGTCTGCATGTCTGAATTTGCCGAAGAATCGTACGACTCTTTCGTTCTCTGCATTGATGTAGAAACGGCGAATCAATTCGATGTTTTTATTGAAGAATGCTTCCAAAGAGTCTTTGCTTGGCGCTGTTATTCGTATGACAGCTTGCGTTTCTGCCCAGTTGTCACGACTTGCTCCCATTTTAGACTGGGTATACATTGTCGGGTCGATCTCGTAGAAGAGAATGTTGCGTACCGGTTTTAGAATGCCTGTGAAGCCATCAGTAGGTGTGTATGAAACGTCAAAAAACTTTTCTAATTGTGGCATACATGGCATTTCATGTGTCAGAGAATCTTTCATTCGTATGCCGACGGAATCTTTCCAAACTTTTTGATCGCCGACTACCAATAGTTCATAGCTTTGACCGGTCACAGTAGGCTTATATCCGACAGTTCCAGTGGAGTCGCAGCTGCTCATAAATAATGTTGCAATTGAAGCAGCTATGGAAACAATACTTTTTGTTCTCTTCATATTATTTGTTTTTTAGGTGGTTCCTAATTAGAAGTCTTAATTTTCAGGATGGTTAGTTGCCTCCTTATTTCTTTCTGAAGATAACAGTCCGCATGCGGCGAAGATATCTTCTCCTCTAGATTTTCTGATTGTTGCGTTTAATCCATTCTTCCTCAATAGATTTTCGAATGCAAGCATTTCAGCATCTGTCGCTCCTTCAAGATCTACATTTGGAATGGTGTGGAAACGGATAAGGTTGATTCTGCATTCCAAGCCTTGGAGTAGGGTGGCGAGCATTTTTGCGTGACGCGGAAGATTGTTGTTGCCTTTGAATACTGTATATTCAAACGACACTCGTCTTTGACCGGTGAAGTCGTATTTTTTTATCTCTTCAATCACCTTTTCCAGTTTGAATGCCTTCTCCACTGGCATCATTGCCAATCGTTCTTCCGAGAATGGGTTGTGCAGACTTACTGCCAAATGACACTTTGACTCTTTCAGAAATCTCTGTAATCCTGGAATCAAACCGACCGTTGAGACGGTGATTCGTTTGGGACTCCATGCGTAGCCGTAGTCGGATGTCAGGATCTCCAGTGATTTAAGTATGTTGTCCACGTTGTCCATTGGCTCTCCCATTCCCATGTAGACAATATTAGTAAGAGTCTCGAACTCTGGAATTGATTGAATTTGATTAAGGATTTCGTTTGTGGTCAAGTGTTGAGTGAAGCCTTGTTTTCCTGTCATGCAGAATTTGCAATTCATCTTGCATCCCACCTGGCATGATACACAAAGAGTAGCTCTGTCTTTGTCTGGAATATAGACAGTCTCAATATATTTCTCACCTATCTGGTAAAGATATTTTTTTGTTCCGTCAGACGAAGTTACACTTGAAAATGGAGCACGTCTGCCTATTTCATAATACTCAGACAGGAGTGCTTTGTTTTTTGCAGAAAGGTTTGTTATTTGTTCAATGTTATCTGCACCTTTTTTGTACATCCAATCTGCAATTTGAGTGGCTGTGAATTTTGGCATGGCAAGTTCAGTCACGGCATTCCGCAACTCTTCAATTGTCATTCCAAACAGTCTTTTCTTTTCCATCTTCTTTTAAGTAAAAAAAGGAGGCGAACAGTTATTCGCCTCCATAATTAGTCAAAGTATTATTGATTAATAGAAGTTTGATCTATTATCGCTAACATCTGCATCTTTACGTAGAGACTCATACATACGGTTTGCAACCATACCTTTAAGGTCTCTGTTTAACATCTGGATGTTTGCCTTTGAATTAGAAGGATTTTCGTTAAGAACCTTAACCTTGTAAACTCCCATTTCACCAACAATGGCGTTGCTAACTGCGTCAACAGGAAGTGCTGAGATAGCTGCTACCAATTTAGGCTCGCGACCGATACCAGGAACACCATCTCTCATGAAGTTTATGTTTACTGTATCTGCACTAGAGAAATTGTCTTCTTTAGCTAGCTCTTCTGCAAACTTCTTAGCACATGCTTCGTTCTTAGCTCTTCTTAAGACCTGATTTGAAACATACTCTTCAGATAGTGGAGCGTACTCACCGTCAACAGCGTTGACAAGAGTTCCAACGATGTAAGAGTCTCCTACCTCGAATACTCCAGAAACATCACCAACTTCGTGGCTCCATGCCCACTTGATAATGTCACGAGTGTTGCTCTGACCTAAGAATTGGATATATGGATCATTCTCGCCAAGTGGAGTCAGGTGAGTAATGTCCAAGCCCTGAGAGTCAGCATTAGCAATGAATTTATCTTTTGTATTGTTGTCGATGATAAACTTATTTGCTGCGTTATACATATCTGTATATGTGTCTGTGCTTGGCTCAAGCTTTGATCCGTAAACAAGGATTTTTGCCTTTCTGACAGGTGTAGTCAAATTGTTTACCTTAACGATAAATGTCATTTGGTTTTCTGGCATTTCGAATGTGAAGATATCACCTTTCTTTGCACCACCAAATACCTTTGCATCAAAGTCGTCAGTTCCCAATGGGAATCCTTCCTTCACCCAACCAACTTCGCCACCTTTGTCTGCTGTGTTCTTGTCAAGAGAGTGTTTTGCAGCCAAATCTTCGAATTTCTCTCCGTTGCTCAAACACTTGTTGATGCTATCAGCTTTTTGATTAAGCTCCTCTTTTGTTGCTGCTGCCAATACGATCAAACTGATGTTCGCTGAGTCTGGTGCCATCTTGACATCGTCCATTTTTCTTGCGATCATGAAATCGCCACCTTCAAAAATCACGTCTGAAACAGAATCTTTTTTTGCATTGAATGCGAAAGACTGGAATGCAGTTTCGATATCTTTTTCTGATCGGAAAAAGTTATTGTATGCGAATACAGAAGAAGGATCTGAGAAAATAAGCTTTAGATCAGCTTCGTCAGCATTCTTGATTTGTTCTTTCATCTCTTCCATGCCTGCTTTTGCATCTTCATAGTCCTGCTGTGAAGGTTTTACGTTGAAAATGATTGCGTCTACTGCTCTGTATCCACCGTTGTTCAAAGCAAAGTATTGCTTTTTCATCTTCTCATACATGTTTTTCTTCTCTGTGTCAGAGACTTCGATGTCGTTGCTTGCTGGAGAGTATGATTTCTTGATCACAACAGCACTTTTGTCATTTGCTGATATACTGTCCATCAAGTTTACAATTGCTGCAGGGTATGAAACTGCGCTGCTTACAAGGTTGGCAAGTTTGTCGTTGGCAAGCTGAGACTTGATTTGTCCTTCCCAATATGCCCACTGTGCCTTCAACTGCTGCTGTTGAGCTTTTTGATTTTCATCCAAAGATTCCTCAGGTCTGCTGATGTACTGAAGAAATGCGGAAACCTGTGATGGGTTGAATCTTCCACTCTGGTCTCTGAACAATGGAATGCTCATTAGCATTGGATGGTTTGCTGAAGACACCAAATCGCTGATCTCTTCGTTTGTCACTGCCATTCCAATTTCTTCCATTTCACTCTCAATAAGAGCGTCGTTGATGAACTTGTTCCATACGAAGTTGCGTATCTCGCCTTCGTGTGGGGCTTGTTGTCCAGCGTATTGCTGTTTGATGATTTCGCTGAACTCTTTTTCTTTTTCGTTGAAATCCACTATGGAAATCTCTTTTCCATTAACGCTTCCGACGATGCTTCTCTCTCTTCCTATGATAGACGAAGTGCTTGTTAGCAAGTCTCCTACCACAAAAGCCGCCAATGCCACTGCTACAATTCCAATAAGCAGAGTGGCGTGGTTTCTGATGTTCTGTAAAGCTGCCATTTAAGTTTTATAGTTTTTTTATTATTATTCGTACAAAAAACGACGCAAATATAATAAATAATATTCTTTAATTTGCGTTTGATACTCTCAATTTTACTAAATCTATCTTTGTTGTCTCAACTTTGATCACTTCGAAGTTGTATTTTTTGCCTATTTTGATGATTTCACCTTTTTTAGGCAATATGTTGTGATGGGTCAGAATCAGTCCGGCGATGGTTTCGTAATCTGGAGATGTCGGTAAATCCAAACCGAATTTTTCGTTTGTCTCTTCTACTTCAAGTCTGCCAGAAATCAAATACTCTTCGTTGCTGATTTTCTTTTGTACATACTCATCTTCGTTGTCGTATTCATCTTCGATTTCTCCGAAAATTTCTTCCATCAGGTCTTCCATTGTGATGATTCCTGCTGTGCCTCCGAATTCGTCAACTACCAAAGCCAGACTTTTTTTCTGTTTTTGCAGTACCTTCAGTAGTTTGTTGGCTGCCATCTCTTCCGACACTACAATGATTGGATTCAGAATGTCTGATATCTCTGATGGCTTGTCGAATATGTCTGAAGAGTGGACGTATCCAATGATACAGTCGATATTGTCTTTGTAGACTAATATTCTTGAGTAGTTGGTCGAAATGAAAAGCTTTTTTAGCTCGTCGACGCTGCTTCCTACTTCTATTGCTGTGATTTCTGTTCGTGGAACTATACAGTTTTTTAGTTTTAGAGATGACAAATCCAATGCGTTTTGGAATATTTCGACTTCATTTTCAGCCTTGTCGTAGGATCCTGTCGCACAATTGTTTAGCTCGTAACTCCTGTCGACACTGATTTCATATTCTGAATTTTTGAAGAGTCTTGCGATAGGGTAGGCTGCCAGATGAAATACTCCGGAAAATGATTCTATAGCTTCGTTTGGTAGTTTTGCAATATTGCTCAATCGAAGGATTATCTCTGATGCCACGAATATTCCTAGAAATGTCAGAAATGTTATATATATATTGTATTCGCTGGCTGTCACGTATGCGCAACATATGGCTGCTGCGAGATTTGTGATACGTAGTCCGGCTTTGAATGTCCTTACTTTTGTCGCAGAATAACTTGCAAACCCGGATTTTGCCTGGTCGTCACTAAATTCAATTTTGTTTTTGTATGCACTTATAAAATTGAATTCTATAAGGTATGTCGCAAATAATATGAGTGCTATTATGCCTGTCCACATAATTATTCTTTTTCTTTTTGAGAATCGTCGTTCTGTTTCTCTTCAATAGGAAATATTCCCTCTGGTTTTTTGATTGTGTAGTTTGTGAACGACTGATTTGATTCAAAACCACGACCTGTGATGATTCTTTTATCTTGTGTGATTTTGATTTTTTCTTTTGAATAGACTCTTTTTTCTTTCTGATTCCAGAACAGTTGGTCAGTCTCGAAATATTCACCTTTGATGTTCTTGGATTTCACGCTGTCTCTTAAATCCCATAATTCCAAATCTGTATAGTATTTGGCATATTTGGATGTGATCGACGCATCTGTTCCCATAGTGTCGTTAAGAGTTTCGAAGAACAATCCCTGAGGAAAGTACCAGTATGGTGTGTCTACTCTGTCGAATATGTACCACTCTTTAGTCTCCATTCTATATTTGACGATTCCGGAGTCTGAGATTAGTGTATACACATCTTTTGCATATTGTCCTGCTACAGAATCTCTTTCTATTGCGTCTGTCGTCTCTATTTTGTCGTTGTCGCATGAGACGAAAAATGAAAAAAAAGACACGATTGCCAAAGCAAATGCTTTGACAACCATGCCTTTATGATTATGGTTTACAATTTCTTGCATTATCTAACAGTTGTTGTCTCTCCAATCCAACCTGGAACTTTGTAAGAACCACCCTTGATACCTCTCATAAACAATTCTGACTTGTCTGGGAATTGTTTCTTGTAAGAAGCGATCAAACTGTTTGCCTGGCTTGCCAACGATGGATCAACAGCCTTTGCTTTCTCTAGCTTGTCTACCGCAGCCCAGTAAGCTGTCTTCTGGATAACAGGATCGTCGTCGATTGATGCAAAACCATATGCGTATGCGTATGCAATCATTATGTATGCCTGTCCAGCACTTGGGTCCATAGCAAGTGCCGACTGTGCGTTAGAACGGCATGCTTGGAAATTCTTCTGAGACAAGTAGATGTTTGCGATATTTAGATAATAGTCGCTTTTTACACTTTTGCTAGTCTCAAGCTTGATAGCTTCCTGAAGATACTGGATCGCCTTGCTGTTGTCTTTCTTTGATATTGCCTGTGCAGCCATACCTGCTGCAGATGCTGCAGTCGGTTCGATAGCGTGCAAATAAGCAGATCCCTTGAAGTATACAGCAGACTCTTTACAGTCAGCAATACGGTAAAGCTTCAATACGTCGTTCAAGAATGCCTTGTCATTCTTGTTTGCCTCAATCTTAGAAGCGTATGCCTTATCAAGAGTTCCACATTCTGCGGCTCCAGAACGTGCGAAGACTCTGTTCACAACACCGATTGATGCGTCGAATGTAGAGTCGTTGGCAGCAGCAGCTGTCATCATAGGCATGATCTTCATATAATCTGCAATATACAAATCTCTGTTTACTGTTGGATTTGCTTTGTATATGCCGTCAGACAAAATGAAGTACTGCTGGAATACTTGGGCTTCGTTCTTCTCTCCACCTTTCTCGATTGCTTCTTTCAACCAACCGTATGCTTTCTGCTTTGTGGCGTCGTTAGTCAATGTAGGAGCATAGTTGATGTAGTCGAACGACTTGCGTCCAAGAATGTAATAAGTAGGATATTTCTTTACGTTTCCAAAATACTTGATTCTCAAATCGTAAAGATTCATCAGTTCCTCAAACAATGCTTTCTTCTTGTTGATATCCTTCTCGTTTTCGATCTCCCACTTCAACATGAATGCACCGTCTGTATAAGCACGCTGAGTAGCTCTTGGACACTCTGTTGTGATTGTCTTCCAAGACTCATGCATATCTTTGTAGTTCTTTTGTTTCGCAAAGTTCTGGAACAATGATACGCTTGACACACATCTAACACTGTCCTCTCCTGTTCCAAACTTTGAATTTGGAGTGTTCACTCCTAACTCTGCCATCGTTGGCACACTCATTGCTATGCCTAATGAAGCTAGAATTAATGATTTTGTATTCATTTCCCTAATTTTTTGATGTTTCAACTTGTTTTCGCCGCTTATTCTAGTCTGCGACGTACGAACCATTTTTCATTAAGAGTCGCATTTAGCACGAATCTTAAGAATCTGTCACTCATCATATCTTTGTCGCTGAGTGTGGTGAATCCATATTCTACAGTGAAGTTGATCACTGTTGGATTTAGACCTCGTTTAAGTGGAAAACCGAAACCAGCAGTGATTAGGTTTTCTCTGTTTGTGTCGCCATGTACTTTGTAATATGTGTTGGCTGTCGAGAATCCCCATCTGTAAGCTACTCTGTTAAAGTATTTCTTACTCATGCTGTTTGGACGAAGCTCCGCTCCTAAGTTCAGCTTTCTTCGGTCTTCAAACACTTTTTCTCCAAAATATTCTGCGTCGCTCCATTTCTGGATTTTATAGTCGACGCCAATAGTCCACCTGTTTTTGAATTTATATGATGCTCCGAATCCCAATGTGAACGGCAATTCAAAAGCACTATCATATTCTTTTGTTAATGTGTCAATGCCAGTCGTGACAATCGTTTTGCTTGCATCTGCCTTCAATTTGTTTTTTGGCTCAAATGTCGCACCTAGCACCACTGATTTATCTTCACCTGTCTCTATCTCATATTGTGCTCCAAAACTTATTGAAAAGTCATGGATGTCTATCAAATTCGACTGAAGCGTCGGATGGTAGAAATTCTTGTTCTTGGAATTGTTAAATAAGACCTGACTTTGTGTCGTTATGTCTCCAAACAAGAATTTAAGGTTGCATCCGAATGAGAATGGCTTCCATGGCTTGAATCCCAAACCGACAATGACTTGGTTGATTCCGCCTTCTCCTGAATAGGTGTCAACTGATTTGTCATCATTGTTGACTTCTATTTCCTTCTCAGAATCTGAGTAGTTGTAGCCAACAATAGAGTAGGGCTCTATGCCTAACGCTATACCCATCCAATTCTTGATGGGGATTTGCAGCCCTATTCTTTCCAAATTTCCAGAAAAATCACTGCTCTTTGAATCCCCGCTGGAATAAAAAGATGATCTGAGTGATGCTCCGACTTCAAATCTGAAATTGAATGAATCGATAGCTGTATATGTCGCAGGATTGCCGAAGTTTGTGTGTTGGTTGTCACGAAGTCCGATTGACAAACCTCCCATTCCTCGCCCTTGTGCAGACGTTCCATCTACCAGTGATCCGTATCCATATCTGGAGTAGGGTGAACTGGTGCTATTCTGACCTGTAGCGGCTATAGCTGTGCAGAGACAAAGCAGCGCGCTTATGATTATTCCTTTTGACATTTATCGTTTAATATTCTATTCAATCCAATCCTTAACAGATTTTCTTTTGCAAATATCTTAATTTTTATGTTGCTTTCAAAGTATTTTGAGCCTCCACCCGTTAAAAAAACTAAAAGTTTTGGAAATTTTTTGCTTAATCTGCGGTATGACCCCTCTATTTCATGCAAAATGCCACTGTAGCAGCCTGAATATATGGCTGTCTGTGTGTCGTCTCCAATCTCTTTCCAATCGGTGTTTATATCCACTTGTGGTAGTTTTGCGGTGAATGTGTGGAGTGCGTTCAGACGCATCTGCATTCCCGGCGCTATATTGCCTCCGAGATATTCTCCTTTGCTGACGATGTCATATGTGATGGCTGTGCCGACGTCGATAACTAAAATGTTTGCATCTTTCCCAGCGATCGAATATGCTCCCACACATGCTGCGAGTCTGTCCATTCCTAGGGTGTTGGGCGTGCGGTATTTGTTTATCAGAGGAACTTCCGTTTCATGTGTCAGCTGGATGAAGTTGACGGAATGACTCACGTCTGCTATCAAATCTTCATTCCCGCCTCTTACACTGCTATAAATTGCGTGTCTGACATTATGTCTCTTGATGATTTCTGCAACTTCTTTGGCATCGTAGCCTTTACTTTCATATAGTGCGACTTCGTTGTTGCTTCCTTCTTCAAACACTCCATATTTAATATGGGTGTTGCCTTCGTCGATAATCAGATTCATCTTTTCTGACTTTTTGTCTGATCGTGGTCTATAAAAAAATGACAGACTATTTCTAATCTGTCATTTTTTTGACATTTGTTGTTTTGCTTTTTAATATTTCACTACACCGTATTTGTCGTTCTTCAATACGACTGCTGACTTGTCTTTCACACCTGTGATCTTGCCGTAGTTAGTGTAAAGTTTGATGTATCCATTCTTGTCGACCAATCCGAATTTGTTGTTCTTCTTGTTCTTGAACACACCGCTTTCGTACAACTCTGAATTCTTTGGTAGGAATGGCACTCCGCTTTTGCTGAAGCACATCTTGTCTCCGTTAAGCTCTGCCTCCACAACCTTGCCGTCAAATGATGTGATCGACTGTGCGAATGGCACCACCACTTCTGAACCTGCCTTATCCAAAACTCCACATTTTCCGTTTGCGTCCTTACATACGAAATAGTCGTTTGAAAGTTCTGTGATCTGGCGGTAGTATGGCTCAACCACAATTTTGCCGTCAGGGTTGATCAAACCAGTTTTTGCTGCGTTGAAGATTCCCATCTCAGCTGTTTCGAACGCTGTGTATTTGTTTGAGAATTTTTTCAGACGAACCTCATCTTTTGTAGTCGTGACGATCTTGCCTGCTTTGACAATGACTCTTGTTGAAACTCCATTCTCGAATACGTTCAGTAGAATCACATCTGAAACCTTGCCTGAAAGAAGTTCATCGCAGTCACCATCGATTGCATGGTTTGGATCAAGTATCTTTTCGTATTTAGCCTCCAACACTACTTGACCATAGTATAGAAGTCCTTTTTTGTCTCCACTTGTCACAACTGAATATCCGTTGCAGTATTTTGTCATGTCGTCGTAAGTTGGAGTGACACACTCTTTACCGCCTTGCAATGCGCATGCCTGACCTCCCTTGTTGACGATCAACATTCCGTTTGAAACTTCTTTGTCGATGCTCGAGAATCCGGAGATTGTTCCAATCTTACCTGTCTTGTCATACATGTCGTAGCTAGATCCGTTGGAATAGTAGATGATTCCGCCAGCACGAGTCACTTTATTGTTTTGGCTCTCAGGAACGCTTACAATTTCTTCTCCGGCTTTGTTGATGTAAATCCACTTGCCAGCTTTTTTAACTTTTGCTATTCCATCTGCGAAACATTCTCCAAGTTCTTCATACTGAGGCTTGATGTTTGCTCTTGCAGGTGTTTTGTCCAAGAATCCCCAGTTGCTTCCGACTTTGTAGGCAATCATTTTGTCTTCACCACCGCAATCTTTGTATTCGCTTAGTGCAGCACAGTAAAGGAAAGCTCCTGTTGTATCCATCCATCCTTCAGTGGAAGGGGATGTCTTGATGATCGCGATTCCATTCTGATCGTAGTAAGGCATCATGTCGTGGTTGATGCTTCCGATCAGTTCTCCGTCTGGATTGTAGATTCCGTATTTTTTTCCTTGGCGAACTTTGATGTATTTGCTGTCGATATCGTCAGCGTTACGCCACTGAACCTGATCAAACTTCTCGTCAACTTTTGTGTTGCCCTCTGAATCAACAATCACTAGTTTGCCTGCATCTGTCATTGCAACACCACCGTTTCTCAAAACTTTGAATTTGAACTGAGTCAGCGATCCTGAAACGAATGGCTGGATTGCTGTTTTCTCACCCTTGTAGCTCAATCCCCATAAATTGCCTTGCTTGAACGCAATGAAATTTTTTGAGATGATGTCGATGTCGGATGCTGAAGTGGCTACGAAATCGAGGATTGTCGAACCGTTTGCTGGATTGATTACTCCCCACTTTCCGCCTTTCTTTGCAATCAACTTGCCGTCTGCTATGTCTGAGAAATCATCGAATGAAGGTGCTACCAACTCTTTTCCTGTGAAATCCATGATTCCCCATTTTCCGAAATCATTCACAAGATAGTAGTTCTTCTTTGCAATTGAATCTTCCGCCAAACGGATGTTCTTGTATTTTGGCTCAACTTTCCAAGTCAGGTATTTTTGCAATTCTTCGATCTTACCCTCAAACTCTTTCACCTTCTTCTCCTCGTTTGGATACAGACCGATGAATTTTGCATACGAGTTGATGTTGTCGTTCGCCTTAGCTTCGTCGTAGCTCATCTGAAGCAAACCGCTTTGGATCTCAGACGCGTATTTCGAGTTAGGATATTTTTCCATGTACGACGCGTATGCATCTGCTGACTTAGGCAATTTCACGAATGCGATTGAGTCTCGCATGTTGATAGCCTTGTCTCTGTTAGGCGAATTTGGGTAGTCGAGAATGAATTTCTCCACGTCGCGCAAAGTTGCCCCTTTTAGCGTTTTCTTGAAGATTATATCCTCCTTGCCTTTCTTTGCTTCTTCTAGGTAAGAACATGATTCACAAGTGTTTATGATCTTGTCGTACGCATCGACAGTCCCTTTGGACCTAGCATAGTCAAGCAAATTGGCTTCCACTTCCATACGCACCGTCTCCAAATCAAATTCAGCTTCACGCATACAATTCATAACTCGTTGATTTGTAACGTAGTCACTGTATGAGATTCGTTTGTAAAAGTCGTACGCTTTTAGTGGATTATACTGTGGATTTTTCTTATTGTTATACGCTAAACATTCACTCAGCTGATACAAAAACTGGTCTGGCGAAGATGTGATTTTTATCTTCGAACGAGTCTTTAACGCACTTTCAACCTTGCCTTTTCTCAGTGTCTTGATTACATCAGTGATGTCCGACGCTGCATTTGCGACACTTAAAGTGAAAATGCTCAACATTAATGAAATCAACACTCTTTTCATCATAATTCTGTTCATTTTTCAGTCAAAATTTAGACAAATATAAATTTTCAATATTGTTTTGGCAAAACTCTTTTTCTATTTTTATGATATTGTTGATAAAAGAATGAGTTATCAACATTTTGTTTGTCGGCTTATTGTTGTGGATGCCACTATGATCGGATGAACTATAAGAAAAATTCAGCGATTGCACCTCTTAGTTTTTCAGCTTTGTTGGCTTTCAACACTTTTTTTCGGTTGCGTTTTTCAATGTCGGGAAGAAGATATTCAAAGTAAGCCTTCACATGTGCGACACTTTGTTCTTCTCCATTCATCAATTCTTCACACTGAGTGAAAAGGTTTTTAATCAATTGTTTAGACTTGTCTTTCTTTTCCTTATCAGACATTATCTCTCCATTTTTGTATTCCGACGCGAGTGCTGGATTCATTAGCAGACCACGGCCGATCATGATGCCTTTAAGGGTAGGGTAGACGGTGCTGATCTTGTTGATGTCGTCGAGAGTAGTCACGTCGCCATTATAGATAAGAGGGTGCTTGCAGACTTTTGCAAATTCAGCGAATTTTTGATGGTTTATATCTCCAGAATACTGGTCTTTTGCGATTCTTGGATGCATTGTCACCTCGGTAAAAGGAAAGTTGTTGATGATGTCGGTCATCTCAAATATTTGATTTTCATCATCGTAGCCAAGACGTGTTTTCAGTGAAAATTTCATAGACGGGTGGGCTTCCAACACTTTTATCATTGCTTTTACAGACTCTTTGTCTGCCAACAGACCTGATCCCATACCATGTTTGGCGATCATAGGAAACGGGCATCCCATGTTGATATTCACCTCTTTATATCCTTTCTCCTCAAGCATTGCGACCATCTTCTCTATGTCTTCTGGCTTGGTAGACGCAATTATTTGCGGAATAGTGCACAATTCCGTCTCATCGGGCAATTCACGTATGTCTTTTTTACGGAAGTCACCACGTTCCACACGAATGAAAGGGGTATAATATTTGTCGACACCACCAAAAAAATCGGCGTGTAGCTTTCTAAAAATTGAATCTGTATAGCCTTGTAATGGGGCAAAATGAATCTCCATGTAATTGATTTTGATTATTTATTGGCAAATATACGGATTTTTTAATTTGATTTAATCTATGTTGGCATATAATACGACATCATTATTATTATGAAAACATTAATCGGTGATTGTCAATTATTGATTATTTATATCAATCATTAATCATCAATACGATTCACATTATCGTCATTAATCCGAACCCAAAATGTCATCGGTTGATGACCGACCATAAAATGTCATCATTAATCCGACCCCAAAATGCAGTCGATCTTTGACCGACTGCATTTTGGGGTCGGCTATCGTTGCCTGCGGCAATATAGGGTCTACGACCCTAAAGGCACCATCCACCAGGGTCGTAGACCCTGTTTCGCAACGCGACGGTGGCCGATTCCAAAAATGGAAATCGTGCAACGATTTCCATTTTTGGTGTCGGATAAAAAAGAAATTGTGCAACGATTTTTCTTGTGATGTCGAATGCATTAAAAGAAATTGTGCAATGATTTCTCTTTGTGATGTCGAATGCATTAAATAAAAAATCGTGCAATGATTTATTTATATGATTGAAAATCAGATGTTGTTTTCTATGAATTCATCATATAAGATTCTATTTTCATCAAACAAATTTTTCATTTCTTCAATGAAAGTTTTTTGTTTGTGATGTTTTTTTTGATTCATGATATACCTCTTTACTGTCTCCAATTCTGATTTACAATAAGAAAAAGATCCAAAACTTTTTTGCCAACCTCTGAATGATGGAAAATTGGGATTGTTTTTCAGCATACGTGAACTGCTTTGTTTCACCACTTGTACAAAATCAGACACGGATATGTCGGGCTTTAGTTCCACCAGAATGTGTAAATGGTCAGGCATTCCTCCTATCCTATGAAGATAATGCCCGTTGTTTTGGCAATATCCCCAGATAAATGAATATAATTCCTTTTCATGCTCTTCGTTGATGGCGTAATCGTTTTTATATGTGCGAAAAACGATGTGGTAAATGTGACGGTAATAACTCATTTTTTTGTGTGTTACTATGTTTATTTGATTTTGCTTTTGCAAAATTATGAAAATAATTTGAATTTCAAAATAATTACTATGTTTTTTGAAATCGTTAATTGTCATCCATTAATCATTAATCCGACCCCAAAATGCAGTCGATCTTTGACCGATTGCATTTGGGGTCGGCTACCGTTGCCTGCGGCAATATAGGGTCTACGACCCTAGAGGAGTAGGGGCAAATCATCCTCCAGGGTCGTAGACTTTTGGGCATTTTTGGGGTGTTGCATAGTCTACGACCCTAGAGGAGCATGAACAGATCGCCCACCAGGGTCGTAGACCCTGTTTCGCAACGCGACGGTGGCCGATTCCAAAAATGGAAATCGTACAACGATTCTCATTTTGGGTGTCGGATAAAAAAGAGAAATTGTGCAATGATTTTTCTTGTGATGTCGAATGCATTAAATAAAATCGTGCAATGATTTCTCTTTGTGATGTAGAATGCGTTAAATAAAAAGTCGTGCAACGATTTGATTTTTTTGTGTTGTCTCATTTATATATGATTTTATGTCCAAAAATCGTTCAAATTGTTGATAACTTTTACTTTTCCTCCAGTTTTATTAGTATTGATTTATTTAACTTTGTTAGCAATTATACTATGGTTTGAAGTGTAGTGTAATGAGTTTTAGAGTTAAAAAATTGATTGATAGTTCTATAGATGGTTTGTGAATAGTTGCGAATGCAACGTCATCATGATTAAAAACCTATTTTATAGGAATATTAGGATATTAATAATTTATAAAAGGATAAATAAAAGGATGAAAGAAATGGAAATAGGTGCTTATATAAATATGTATAGACGGTGGTGTTATTGACACTCATATTTAAATATGTATATATATGTAGCAACGGATTTATATTAGAAACGTGAGATACAAATGGGAAATAATAAAAAAAATAATATAATCATGAGAGAATTTCTACAGAAATTTGTTGATTGGATAGCGATGCTTCTGCGTTGGCTTTACGCTGCGCCGAACGATGCCGTCCAATGCCAGCATGATACCCGAGTGGAAAAACTACGGGATGTCAGTGTGCGGCATGTGGGAAGAGGATTGAATTCCTCCGAGTTGGTGAAGGGCAGGATGCTCTTAGCCGAGTGTAAATCATTTATCCGACAGCGGCTAAAAAGGGTAGCGGTTGGGGTAGTGCTGGTTGGTTTGTGTGTTGGTGTATCGGCCCAAACAAATCGTAACAGTGAGCTAAACTTGAACTTCCATTCTGGTTTGAATGGATGGAAATTGTATTATGGTGCAGCTCTGTTCCAATATAATGGAACTACTCCAGAAAAGAAATGTTCAGAACTTCAAACTTATAATGAAACACATGCATCGTTTCATTGGGGATATGAAGAATTAAAAAACGCAAGAGATAACGTTTCTTTGTATGGTAATTATTCATTACCTGCTAAAACTATACAAGATTCATATAATCCAAATGGTGCAAAAGGAAAGACACCTGGAGCAGTGCCTGGTACATTTGAACAATATTTTTCAGAACATGAGATTGAGGGTGGTATTACTCAATATTATTATCAGGTGTCTGGAAATCAAAACTTCTTTGAGGTCGCAGCAGAAATGCCACGAAAGAATCAGATATGTGCCTATACTGTACATCAAGTAGATAATTCGAATTTAAGGCGTTTTCAGGTTTATGCATCAGGAGAAACAACTCCAACTGATGAGTTTATTGGTAAAGGTAATAAAGTAGGAGGCTCAAAAACAGATAATATTAATCTGAGTATTTATGGAGTTCCTAACGGTCAAACTTTAAGAACTTTTCCTAAAGTGTATCCTAAAAGCAAGAATGCTTGTCGACTAGGTTCTGCAGGTCATCATTGTGGTAATGAAGATTGGGGTGGCTATTGCACAGAGCTTGCAAAAGGTATGTGGGCTTCTAACCAGAGAAGTGGAACCGATCATGGATATAAAGACAATGGATTGCCCAATGTTTCTGCAGCAGAGCGAATGGTTTATGAATTTGAAAAGAAAGAGGGTGATGATGTTATTTTCATACACTATCTTGCTGCTGCTATTTGTCCAAGTCCAGAACACTGGAGAGCGGGTTCTCCTCGTTATTCTATTAAAGCATTCTATTCTAATAGCTCATCTGTCTTAGATGATGGTGAGGAAGGCGGTTGGAATGAGATTGGTTGTGGAAATCAGCTCATCACTTCATATGACATGAGATTGCAGAATGGAAAAAGGTACTGTGATGGTAATGAGTACGCAACAGCTATTTTTTCAACTGGATTTACGGAGAATCCTAATATAAATAATCCTAATTATGATGATCCCAATCGTGGATGGAGAACAGTTGCCTTCCCTATTAAGGATTATCCAGTAGGAACTAATATAGCAATTGAGGTTATTACTAATGACTGTAATTATGGATCTTGTCGAGCTGGTGGTCATGCTTGTTGGGTATATTTCACAGGAGAGGTATTGTCAAATAATCTTCTTGTAAAATATTGTAGTGCGGCAGATGGTCTTGAAGCTACTGCCTCTGCTGGATATGATTACTACTTGTTCGGTTATAAGCGTCCTGGATATGATCCTGTTTTTCCTCTTGCTATACAGGAATATAAAACTGATGCTAATGGAAATGTCATTAGTGCAGGTAATATTCTGAAGGCGGTGCCAAATGGAGTAAATAGGACTTTTTTGGCCACATTGGAATCACAACCAGCTGGAACAGAACTCGTTTGTTATATGTCGAACTCAAAAGAACGACTAGAAGCGATAAAATCAAATCCTACCGTTGTTAATGATTGTGATGTTTCTTCATCTGCAGTTTTTGGTCAGACAGATATTAAATTGACATCAGTTGATACTGTTTATGCATGTCCTTCAGACGCGGATATTGACAATAATCCTAATAAGGATTTGCTGATTAAGGCTATTTCTTTCAATTATGATAAGGGGTCATACGAAGGAGATCCAATTGAGAGTGTAGATGTTTATGTAAATGGAACATTTGTTGCCAATGTAGGTGGTTTTACCATAATTCCTGCTGTGAAAAATCCAGATGGAACGATTAAGGTCCATTCTAAACTTGTATTAAATAATCCATTGAAATTATTGGATGCTGCTGTTTTCAATTCAGCAACGGAGCATAATGTCAGTGTTAAATTTAAGACTAAAGCTGGTTGTGAAATAGAAGATGGACCGGTAAAGGTTAGACCGTCTGTTCCTATGAATTTGAGATTTGCTGTTGCGGGCAAATGTCAGTTCGAGGAAATTAAGATTGATGGAACAAATACAGGGTCAAACATTTCAGCTATATATAGTAGTGATCCTACTTATAGATTTAATGCAAAGTATTATTATGGTCCTACTTTGATCAAGGAGTTGGATGATCAATTGTTGGATAATAGTAGTGATATTTTAGGAGAGTATACTGGTTTAACTTTGGATAACGCCAAATTGGTTGTTAAAGATTCACATGGCTGTTATTTTTCTGCAACGTCTCCTGCATTAACTTTGCTGCCATCTCCAATAGTAAAATTGGATGTTAAAGAAGGAACTTATAATAGAAATATTCCATTCGTAATTAATGATAAGAATAGAACTGTTGAGGTGACTGTTTGTCCTGGAGGTTCAGCAAAGATAATGTCTTATGCAGAAAAAACACAAACGGGTGCTGATCAGTATATGTTTAATTGGACTAAAGATGGTGTTGTTGGTACGGCATCATCAAGATTAGGTTATGCAGGAATAAAAGAGGCGTATGTTCCTTCAAAATTGACAGGTGACTATGATGATGATGGCTATTTTGAAGTATCTACGGGAGATCTTGTTTCAGCCAATTATGGTTTGACTATAAAAGGAAGTGACAATCCAAATGCATGTTCTGTAGATTGGAAAGTTTATGTCAATTCATCTCCTTCTATCGCTTCATTTGAGAGTGTCGAGAAAAAATGTCCAAATGAAAAGGCTGAATTTATTATCAATGGAATTAAGAAAGTTGATAAACTCGAACTTGCTTATTATGATAATGTTAATGGACAATTAGTAGAGGATAAGTCATTGCGTGAAAATGTACCAGGATTTACTTCTGAAGGAGGTAGATGGTATATTACCAATTTGGCAAATCCTTCTAATCTAAAGGGACATGCAGCAGTTAAATATGTCGCTACTGTCACTAATGAGCAAGATTGTTCAGAGGAAGTTCCTTTCTATTTCTACAATTTGACAACTCCGAGTGCTTTATATGAGTTGATTGAAGCGGACGGAACTATTCATCAGGTTGATCCTGATAAGACAGTTACTGATGAAGATGGAAACAGTAATTACTCTTTCCCTCCTGTATGTGGCGGTCAGAGAGTAAAGATAAGAATGACAAGAACAAATTCAGCTGTTGTCAATTCTTATAAGGTGACAGACCCATCTTCTGCGACTCCGGTATATCAGTCGACTGAAGCAACAGGAAATGCTGTTGATTTCTTCGTCGAGATTCCAGAATCTGTTAATGGTGGAGCAGGTGGTGATTTGGTTAAATATACTGTTGATGTCACTGGATTTAGCGGTGGTAATCAAGAGTGTAGTATTACAGATAAAATCACTGTGACTGTCAATCCGTCTGTTGAAATCAAATTGTGTGCAACAGAAGTCGAACAAAATGCTTTCCCTACTACATACAATGCTTTGGATGCTAAATGTAAGGACAGATATTGCGAGAACAGTGATTTCTGGATCAATATGAGAGCACGTGTGAAGAATGGTAATGGTTATGATGATATTGATCTTAGTGTTGCGGCAAATAATGCTCTCATTTCATCAACTGCATTATCTACACCACTGTCTGCAGTTTACAACGGAACAGTGACAGCAAAACTCGGTTCTAATTCTGATGATCAAGGATATTATCATACGTTTGTCGGTGAGGTGACTTATGGCGGTTGTAAGGCAACTACGTCAACTAAGGTTTATGTATCCAAGAATCCAAATGTCAGATTTGATCAAACTGAGTATACAGTTTGTCCAAACTCTAATTTTGAGGTTAGTCTTACAGATTTGAATAGCGGTAATGATAAGGTAAGATATGTCCGTTATTCAATGGAGAAGAGTTTAGATAATGGTAGTACATGGACTACAATAGTGAATGAGGCTGGTAATGAAACTTCATTGACAAAGACGTTCACAGCTCCTGATACAGAAGCATCTGCAGAATTTAGAGTAAAAGCTAGTGTTATAGGAATAAATGAATGTGAAAAAGATTTCTATGTTCCTGTTAAACTAAATAATAAGCCAAGCTTTGATGCTAAAATATATCCAGTAGGTACATCTTCTGTAAAATTTGGAATTGATGCAAATGGATATGTGGTATGTCCAGGATCAAGCTATCAGCTTGGAGTTGAGAATGTAGAGAATGGTCCAATTACTGTGACTGTCAACAACAACATGACATTCTCAGCAACTAATAATGGAGGTAAGTTCACAGAACCTCAGGATAATGGATCAACAGATTTGACATCTGTAATATACAATTTTGTTGCTGTCAACACATCAACTCAATGTATGGCTGATCCAGTATCTATAAGTGTAAGAAATGGTGTTACACCAAAGATCACTATGGAGGCAGAGCCGTTGGCAAGCTGTGAGATAGATGGATCGAATACTGTTCCTGCCAATCTGCATGTAGGTTTGGTCTCTTCAAATAATGATTTAACATCATTCACTTCAACGATCGAGACAGAAGTGTTGGTGGTTAATGGAGTGTCATTTGCAAATCCTACGTTTGATTCTCAAACTCATGATTTTAGTCATTCCGTAGACTTGTATACAGCAGAAAACACTTATTCTGCTTCATATACAGATGCTCTTGGATGTAAGGCAGAGCCTGTAACCGCAAAAGCATTGAAGGTAGGTGCTCCTCGTATCAGTGCTACTGTCAATGCAACGGTTTGTCCTGGTGAGAGCAATACAATCACCATTAATGATATGAAGAATGGTGAATCAGATTATGAGATTCGTGCTTATGAGATTGTAGACGCCGCTTCTGCTTCGGCTTCTTCTCTTGATAAATTAGGAGATGGAACAAATGCACCAACTGGTAAAAAGTTTGATCCTAAGGGTGGTGTCGCTTATAAGAATGGAACAAAGTTTGAAATTGTCATTCCAGCTCAAGACTCAGAGACTTCTGGTGTGACTCGTGAATTTAGAGTCGTATCTTCTAATGTTGTAAACGGTACTACATGTTACTATTCGACTCCTGTTTCATTCAAGATCAATAAGACACCTGTAATTAATATTACTGCTACAGCAGATGGTGTTACATTGACAGATGGAGGTAAGGTTTGTCCAAATGCTGAGTTGCAATTTAATTTAAGCAATTCTGCTTACAATAGTTCTGTTACTACTTGGGGTGTTACTTCAGATAAGCGTGATAATTTCATCACAGGCAATGTTTCTTCAACTGATGGAGGCAATGCTATAATTGAAAAGAATGCATTGTCTACTGTCGCTACAGAAACTTTGACATTTACAGCAACTAATGGAGGATGTTCTAATAGTGAAACATTCCAGTTCACTGTTGTGAATGCCTCTCCTCTTTCTATTAAGTCAAGTGAGACAAGAGCTGCTGAAGATGGTGTGACATTGTTCTGTGAGAATGATAAAAACTCTAAGACTTTGTCTGTAAAACAGACAACGTTCTCAGAGTATAAGTGGTATATTGATGATGTCGTAGTTAATGGTGAAACAACATCATCTATCACTGTCCCTGGTCCTGCTGATGGAAATAATTCATGGAGCTCAGCTAAAACTTACTTGTTGAAGGCTAAAGATGAAAATGGATGTTGGTCAACTGCAACAGAGATTGTTAAGGTTGCTCCACTTCCAGTAATCACTTTGAATGCTTCACCGAAGACTGTTTGTGAAGGAGAGACAATTGAATTGACTGCTCAAAAGTCTGCTTCTTCATATTCTAAGTATGGTGATGATATGCCATTCACAGTAAAGTATACAGACAAGAATAATACAGTCAATTTTACTGGTACAATCGCAAGCAACACAGAGACCACTACTGCAAATGTTCTTGTTGCTAATATGATTGAGGATGGAACTCAAAGAAAAGTGTCTGCATTTGCAGAGGTGACTATAGACAACAAGGATGTTTGTGTTGGAGAGCCTGTATCTCAAAGTGTCACTGTTATCTCAACACCTACTATAATATCTGTTGTGAAGAATGCAAATGGTGTTGTTTTGACTCCTACTGCTCCTGTAGATGGAAAATATATGCTTTGTCCATCTTCTAAGTACACAATTGATGTCAAGGTAGATCCTGCTTTGTTCGATAATTCTTCTTATAGTTCAAATGCTAAGTTTGCAGTAGTAGTTGATGGAGATAAGAAGACATTGAACGGAACAAATACAATTTCGTTTGAAAAGACAGATGGAATCACTTCAGCTGTTTCTCATAATATTTCGATTGTTCCTTTGGATGCAAATGGAGATGAAAAATCTGTTTGTTCGGCTGTTGCAACGGTCAAGGTTGATGTATACAAGAATCCTGTAGTTAAGCTATATGCGTCAGCTACTCAGTCATCGGCTGAACCAAGTGGTAATAATGTCGGTTTGAACGGAGCTTATATCTGTTCTGGCAATTCATTGTTTGCTAATTCTTATGTAGAATTAGATCCAAGTCTTGCTAATAACAATTCAGTCGCGATAGAGTGGTCTGCAGATGATTATGCAGTTCCTTCTAGTTCAGGTCTGTCAATAGGTGTTAATCAGAAAGTCACAAATCTGAAGGCAAGAGTGACAGATGTCCATGGATGTGTCAGCGACTGGTCTGCTCCACTTGACTTTGTCATTTGTCAGCCTGCAACGCCAGCTCTTACTGTTCCAAATGTATGTGATGGCTCTGATTTGAAGGTTTCTTTAACAGAGGCTGATATCAATTTAAGATCTGAACTTTTGAATTCAGCGTTTACTCATTATCAGTTGAGTTATAATGGACAGACATTTGACAACTATGATCCTGCCCTTCTTGTCAACAATGAGTATGTATCTACATTCAGTAATATTACTTCTGAAGCTACATTTACAGCGACAGCATATAATGAGTGTGGTAACAGAAATGGTTTCTTGACACCTAAATGTAGCACTTCGACAGTTGTAGAGAAGACTGCTACAATAAACAAGAAGCCTGTTTTGAATGTTGTGTTCCAGATTCAGGGTGCTAATGGTGAATGGGAGGATATTGTTGGTAATCCATTGTCAGACGTCACATCTGAGATTCCTGCAATTTGTCCAAACACATCATTCAGAATCAGAGTGAAGGATGAAAATCATGAAGGTGTTTATACTGAAAATGTAGATTTCTCAATTGCAGGAGAAACTTACAGCACAACTGCAAATACATCTGGTGCAGCGTGGGTTGAGCGTACTTACTTTGAAGGATTGGAATATAACGCTTCTAATCAGATAGTGACGTTTAATATCTCAGCTGAAAACAACAGTGGATGTACAAACTCTGTGATAGCTAAGATTAAGGTCAATGAGCGTCCAAAGGTGACTTTGACTGCAAACACTACTGCCACTCAGGAATTTGATTACAATAATTTCATTGTGTATGTATGTGAGGGACAGAATGCTACTGTGAAAGCAAATGTGATGGGCAAGAATACTGATGCCCAAACAACGGCTTTCTCTTATTATGAGTATGCTACTGACACTAAGACAAAAGACGCTGCTCCAAATTCAGTTCAGTTAGGAAAGAAATATGGAGGCTACTATGCTGAGTATGTCGATCCTGCTACAGGATGTAAGTCAATGCCATCTAATTTGATTTATGTTGACTATTTCACTAAGCCTGAATTCCATGCTTATACTGATCCAGCAATGATTTGTGGAGATGAGTCTACTACTGCTATAATCAAGACAGTTACTGTTGGCAATGAGACATTCGATGCTAACAAGTATAACTTTACGTTGTTAATGAACTGTGTGATTGATCCTCAGACCAACGAGATTTCTGATGCGACAGAAGGTGTAAGATTCTTCGGACAGTCTGATGGCTCTACCGTCGCAACAATCAGCAACTATTCTCAAAACTCTCCATTTGGAGCCAAACTTACTTATGGAAAGGGTTGTGTCGCGAGAGATATTGTGACAGTTGAGTATACTAATGCTCCTGAGATTCAGTTCGGTTTGTTCGCAAACAAGACTGTAAATGGAACAAGTCCATGTTTGGATCGTAACGTAACGTCTACTAACGATCAGAGTGGTCTTGAAGAGCCTAATGGTGACCGTTCAAAGCACTGGGGTGCTAAATATGAAAACGATATCACTGATATTCGTTGGCGTGACGAGAACTTTATCAAGTACACTGGCGTGAACCTTTGTGGAACAGAGCGTGCATGGTTCTATATCAGAAATGGTCATGTTTATAATGCAGCTAATGGAGAAACTGCTCCTGTAAAAGACAGTATTGTTGTAAAAGCTCAGGATGTAGTTATTTCAAAAGTTATAGATCGACAGCCTGGACGCATTCCGTCGTTTACTCAATTCTGGTATCGTCGTGATCTACAGTATAATTCAGATGGATCGCCAATACTTGACGCAAATGGAAATCAGACTTATAAAGATACCTATTTGCCATACGCTTCAAATGGTGTGATTGATTATACTATTGAGATACATCCAATCATGGCAGATGGATCAATTTCATGTCCTGCAATTAAGAGAGTTACAGCAAAGGCATATAATGCTCCTACAGGTAAGTTCCTTGTACCTACGTATGTATGTGAGAATACAGAATTTGATATCAAGTTCCAGGGTGTAAAATCAAATCCAGGAGATACTTTGTTGTTTGATTACAATGGAAATCCAAACTTCAAACTTCCATATCAGGCAATAACGAATCCTGTTTACACAGCAGGTACTAAGTATTTGTACTATGAGCGTGAGGGTGGAATCGCACGTTATAATGGATTTGTGGAGCCTCGTTCAGCTGCAGAACTTGCTGCAACAGAAAATTCAAAAGATGTTGCGACTGGTACTGCTTACAATGCTTATGATAATGATCTGATTAAGATTTATCCTAAGAGATTCAATACTTCAGAAAATAAGATTGAGATTGACAATGTCATTGCAGCTAATTCTGAAGGAAATAAGTTTAAGTTGAATAAGGCAAGCGGTGTACTTACAATGGCTGCTGATGGTACTTATGGAACTTGGGCGGTTTGGGTACGTGTAGAAAACCAATATCGTTGTGCAAGCACTGTAAGTAAGACAATCTATTGTTATACAATGGATGGAATTAATGCACATGCAGATGTTGCATGTGAGGGAGATCCTGTTAAGATTTATGCTAATGATGGTACTTCTAATTTAGGAAGAGGATATTCATTCTCATTCTATGAATTGGATAAAGAATGTGGTAAAAATGGTGTTGATTGCACTTCGACAGATACTTTGAATCGTTTGGTAAACACAACAAATTCTGTTAAAGTAAACAATATTTCATACCGTCATTATAATACAACAAGTCTTCCTGAGTATGGGGATACTCGATGGGTAGATGTCGTCGCTTCAAGAGATTACACTTCTGATATTGACGGTACTGCATTCACTGTAACATGTAAGTCACAGCCAGTACGTGTAGAAATCAAGCCACAGGCTAAGCCAGAACTTGAGATTAAATTCTATTCTGATAAAAATCGTCAGAATGAAGTTGTGGATGGTGTATGTCCTGGTTCTACAGTTTATATGGGTGTGGAAACTAAGAATGCAACTGAGTTTGCAAATGATTGTAAGAATCATGTTCAAATTGTTTCTTGTGAGGATTTGAATTACTCAGTAAATAGATCTGCTGCTGTAGGTACTTCTAATGTTGAAACTTATGAAATAAAGTTGCCTACTGACATTGAAGGTTCGGTACTTAACTTTACAGTTTCAAGTTCTCCTTATTGTGGTTGTGGAGTAAATGTTCCTGCTACATTGACAATATTTGCTCGTCCTGTTGCTACTATTTTGAGCGACGGTACGTCAGGAGTATTTGAAAACAATGTATTGACATTGTGTGATGGAACCACAGGCAATTTGATTGGATCTGGCACAGGCGCAGGTACTGCTCCAATTTGGGCTTGGTTTGATTTCACATCAAATCAAGTGATTGGTGGAGAAACTGAATATTTAATGAAGGTTGGTAAGGTTAGTGAATCGGTTTCTCGTGTAGGTTCTTATTATGCAATCGTTAAGAATAATGAAACAAACTGTTTCTCTAAGCCAAGTAATGTAATAAGCATTTCTACGCGTGAGAAACCACTGGTTAGGTTGAATGGATCGTCAACTTATGTATGTCCTAACGAATCTGCTGAGATCACTGTGGTTTCAACATCTCCATTGGATAGAGATAAGTATATCCTTGAGGCTGTTACTAAGTCTGGAGAGAATAATGATATTACTTATTCTCCAATGCCAAATGCGACAATTGATGCCGCTACAAACTATTCTTACGCACTTCAGTCAATACCATTCCCAGAAAATGGAAATGAGTATATATTCTATGTTCGTGCAATCGACAAGGAGTTGCTTGGCGAGTGTACTGGTGTAGGAAGTGTTTCATTTGAGAAAGCTGCTGCTCCTCAGTTGGATATTACAGCTTTGATGAATGATGAAAACAAAACTCCTTATGGATCTGGTCTTCCTTGTGAGGGAGATGAGTTCTATGTGAAAGTTGTTGATGTGACTGGTTCTGCATCAAGTGATGATGTTGATATGTTTGTGACATTGAAGAGTGGTGATGATGTGATTGAGTTGGAGAAGGTTGATGCTGTGTCTTATGTGTCTACAAATACATTTACTGCTGATAGAATCAGAAAGTTCACTGCAACAGCAGAGAACAGATATTCTGATGGTACAATCTGTAGTTCACCAGAGGCTACGATGTCGCTTGGATTCAACAAGCGTCCGACATTCAATTTGACTGCCACTACTGCTTGTGAGAAGTTGATAAGAACTTATAATGGTGATATAGGTGGTAATTATAAAACAGAAAATGGACAGACTACGTTCTCTGTTTCTAATCTAGTGTTGGATAGATCAAGTAATCTTAACAATAAGATTAAAGCAAATGGTTATGTTTGGAATGTAAATGGATCTGTAGCTACGGCGGATAATAACAAATCAACTACTCTTTATGTGTTCCCTAATGGTACAACACAAGCTGTTGCTACCCTTGTAGTTACTGATGAAAATGGATGTTCGAGTGAAACTGTAGAGAAGGTTTCTGTATTGAACAAGCGACCTCGTCAGATAATTTCAGCGGAGGCTAAGTGTGTTGGAGACAATGAGGTTCATATTTCTAACGCCATGGATCCTAATTGTGGATTCACCACTGATGAGGTTGATTTCTGGTATCGTTTGTATGAAGCAGTTGGAGATGATCATGCTGCTGATACTTCAGACATTCGTAAAAATGGTCTGACAGGATGGTTGCAACAGTCTGGAAATCCACGTTTGGGTGAATCTTCTGGATGGAGAAATGCTTATTCTGAGCATACATTCTTGACTAATGTTTCGAAACCTATGTGGGCATGTTCTCGTATGAGATCAGTTAAGCCAGGTAATGTTTGTGAAAGTGAGGTTGAGTGTGTATTGGTTGAACCAAGCATAATTCCGGAGTTCTCAATTGACGGGAAAAATGGTGATGTCCAAGTTTCTATTTGTCCTAATTCAAATGTTTCTTTGAGTTTGAGTGGACCGGTAGAAAATGGAACTGCAACCAATGGCGTAAAACTTGGAACTAAATGTAGTTCTGCGACGGTAACTGTCCGTGAAGCCTCTACAGGCACTGTTGTCAAAACAGAGCAGATTACGAATGGAGCTAGTAAGACTATTGATTTAGGTTCTATTTCGGAATCTAATAATTATGTGGTTGAGGTTAAGTCATCTTGTGGCTGTGCTGCATCAAAGAGTGTTAGTGTAACTGTTTATCAGACACCAACTGTAATACTTGATGCAGATGGTAGTTTGGTAGAAAACGGATATATTTATGTCTGCCCTGGAGGTAAAGCTAATCTGAAAACAATTGTCGATAATCCTTCTGGAGCTACTATTAGTGAATATAAGTGGTCTTATACTCTCGAAACAGGAGCCTCTTCTAATGATGATTTAGGAAATGAAACAAGAAAGGATTGTGCTCCTGGAACTTATAATGTTAAGGTCGTTGACGATCACGGATGTTCTTCTCCATTATCAAATACAATCATAATTGAAGAGGTTGAAGCTCCGACAGTGTCGGCATCGGCTCCAGAGATTGTCTGTGAGGGTACTCCATTTGATATTTATGTAAATGCTCCTGAAAATGGAATCAGTTACGTTTTGTATGATGTTGACGGAAATTCTTCAACAGTACGTAATACAATTAAGAAAACTGATGCTATTTCTGAGGTTAAATTTGCAATTCCGTCTACTTATTTTAGAAAAGATGAGGATGGAAATGTGGCAAATGGACAATTCTCTATAGTTGCTAAGAACGAAAGAGGATGTGAATCAAATGCTGCGAATGTTCATGTTCAGAGGGCAGAAAAGCCAAATGTGCTAATTAAAGCAGCTTTGAATACAACAGTTGGTCAGGAAGTATGGAAAGAAAGTGGAGAATTGAAGGTATGTCCTAATACAGAGATCAAGTTTAAATTGACCAATAATGGTTCTTTGAATCAAGATTTCTCTTATACTATAACTTCTTCAAATCCTGATGTCCAAATTTATAAAGTACAGAATGCAGATTATGCTCAGTTGCTTGATAAAAAGACAATTTTCACATTCACGTTTGATTCTGAAGAATTGTCTGGATGTTCAAGTACAAATAGTTATGTTGTTGATATAGCTAAACCTCAGTCGTTTGTTATTACAGATGATTGTCAGAATCGTTATGATGGCAAACCAATTGTTTGTCCTGGTGGTGAGACTGAAGTTACCTTGTATGCATCTAGCGGCTTCTCTGTAAATTGGAAAAACGCTGGAATGACTCTAATTGAGGCAAGTGGTGATAAGCCTGCAAATTATGATGCTAATACCACTCATGATGCGAACAAGTCGGCTTATATCAAGTTTAATCCATCAGTAGAGCAGACTTATACATTCACAGGTACAGATGCTAATGGATGTGAAGTAAGTGCTACATACGATATCTTGGTCGCAAATCTTGTCAGTCTTGATAATGTGGCTATTTCATTGCTTCCAAACAATGATCCTATCACTAATAATGCTGTTTGTGAAAATTCAACGATTACACTTACTGCATCCGGTTCGATTTCAAATGCTAGGGATGGCGAGTATATCAGAAACTATGTTTGGCGTTCGGTTCTTGAAGATCAACTCATGAATCCAAATAAAGATACTCTTCCTGCAGGAAATGGAGCGTCTATTAGCCAGACTATGAAAATAAAGAGTGAGGCTAAGAATGCAGAGGATTTCTACAGTGACATTCAGGATATCATAAACTATTATGTTTCTGCAGAATCTAATTTCGGATGTAAGTCTGCTGAATTTAGTACAACTGTAACTGTAGACCGTATTCCAGATATTAGATTGAAGAATGCGACAGACCCTTGTATTGGTACTTTAGACTTTAAGATTATTCCAAATATTGGATCTGATGGTCAGAAGTTTACTATTACAAATTTGACTACTGGAGAGGTAAGTACGGTGGATGATTACTTGTCTTTCACTCCAGAGAATCCTGGACAGTCTTATAACTTTAAGATTGAAACTGTGCGTGGAGCATGTAAGGCTACTGTTATCAAATCAATAAATGCCAAGGCACAGCCAAGAATTAAGGTGTCTGACCTTGAGACTGGTTTGGCTCAGATGACAGCTTGTCCAGATGTTGATAAAGTGAAACCAAAACATTATCTAAAGATTACTGTTGAGGATGGCAAGTTCGGTTCTATAACTAATATTGACGGTGCTGCTTTGGCATCTTCTACAAATACCTTCTCGGTTAATGGAGTCGTTTATAATGACTCGCAAACTGACGCTTATTATGCGAATTATGAACGATCTGAAAGCACTGTGATTAAAGTTACTGCTAAGGGATCTAATGGATGTGAGGCGACTGCGAATTTCCCAGTTACTATCAAGCCTGTTCCAAATGCCCCTGAGATTACGGTATTGCGTAATGGTGTTGAAACTGAAGACCGATCATTCTGTGATGGAGATAAGGTTACTGTTATTGCAAAATCAAGAAACGATAACGACAAGACAGTGTCATTCAACAATCCTCCTGTTAAGGTAGGGGATGAGATGGTGTCTGGATTGTACGGAGAAAAGACAACTACATTTGATCCTCAGTCTGGAACTGCAGTCTTTGAGTTTACTGCTTTGAATGCTTCTCCAAGTCAGGTGATAAGAGTATCTTCTACAAATACAGATGATTGTAATTCTCCTAAGGATTCTGTCCAAATCACAGTAAGTGATAAGATGGATCTTAGTGTAAATGTTGAAGAGAACAGTAATTCAAGCAATGTGTCGGCTGGAAATACTTATAAGGCTTGTGTGGGCTCTTCTTTGAAGTTGACTCCTATTCTAAATGGAGGTGCAGTAAGTCAGTCTGATTATATGGTCGAGTGGTTCGCTTCGGACAAGTCTACTTCTCTAAGTACAGAGTTTAATTATACAGTAGAGCCAGATCCTGTATATTCTAAGACTTTCTGGGTGAAACTAAGATCTAAAGAGACACTTGGATGTGAGAAATGGACAAGTATCACAGTTGCTCCAGTAGCGGTTCCTTCAATCACAATTGTTGCTGAGAATGAAAATAACGGTAAACGTGTGACAAGTTCATCGTCAGAAAATGACAAAATTGTTTATTGTAATGGTGATGAGAAACCGTTGAAACTTTCTGTAATTGCTCCAAGTGGTGCGACTTGGAATTGGAATGGTGGAACAAACGGTGATGCCCTTAAATTGGAGAAACTTACTGCTTCAGAAACAAGTACTTTGTATGTGACTTATGTGGTAAATGGAAAGGAATGTACAACTGAACGTAAGTTTGAAACTATAGTTAAGAATCCAGCTAAGTTTGGTAGTGAGGCTACTGCTACAACACCTGCTATACCTGAATATTCATTGACTTCAATTGCAGCGGATGGTTCTATAATTACAAATCCAAGCAAGTGTGTCGGAGAAAAGGTAGTATTGACTCCTAATATCACAGATGGAGATGTAGTTTCTTACTTGTGGCATACAGGAGCTACAACATCAACTCTTGAAGTTACAATTCCTTCTGTTGTGGATCCTGCAGATGCTGATTATGAATTTAGTGTGGTTGCTACTACAGCTGATGGATGTAGTTCTAAATTGGAAGGTGACTTTGATATACACTATGTTCCTGATTTCACTATTCCTACAGCTTATGCTTGTATCGGAGGTGTCGCTACAATCACACCGGTCGTTGGCGAAAATGCAGGTATATCGTTCTCATATTATGATGAGAGTGGAAATAACTTGTTGTCTGAGGGTGATGATGTAGATGGCTCTTATAAGACAACTCCATTGAGTCAGAATGCTCGTTATACAGTTGTAGCCACTAAGAATGGATGTACAACGACTAAGAGAGCAGTCGCAAACATCTTGTCTTATCCGGCTCTTCAGGTGGATGAGAATGTTGAGGTTTGTGCTGGAAGTAAAGCGACGTTGACTATTAAAAATGCTGATATTACTGATCCTAGTATTAATTATTATTGGAACAGTATTGAAGGCACACAACCGACAGATCCAACAATACTTTCTAATTTGTCTGTCGGAAGTGACATTATGACTGTAAAAGTATTTGCTGTTAAGGATTATAGTAAAATTTATACTTCGGCTCCTCAATGTACAACGTCTAAGACTATTACAATTACGCCAAAGAGTGTTCCTAGTTTTGCTATTTCAGCAAGTGCACAGAAATTGTGTCCAGATGGAAAGATGACATTCACTATCAATGATGCATCTTCTTCTAACATCTATGTATGGAATGTATACGATATAGGAGATGATGGCAAACCTAGTGATCTGATTTCCGGATTTACTCAAACGTTGAGAGCTGATGAACCTTTTGAAACTAGTGGACTTAAACCTGCAGAAGGTAAGACTAAAGTAATTATAGTTGCTGAGGGATCTTCTGAAAATGGTTGTCCGTCTCGTGCTTCTATAGTAATAGAAAAGACAGAGCAGCAAGAAATCCAATTAGTTTCTGTTAAAGTTGTTGGTGATGATGAACCTTTGTCAGAGAAGGATCCTGTAAACTTATGTAGTGGTAGTGATGCTGTGTTTGAATTCACTCATGATCTAAATTCTTATGAATTCAATGGCACTCCTATGTCTAACCATATTTACACTTATAATGAGATTGTTAATATTAACAAATCATTTAGTTACACGGTTACTGCAAAAGATGGATATGGATGTCCTGCAAAACCAGCTACGGTTAATGTAAATCTTAATGTTGCTCCTCAGGTTTCAGCTCCAGAAAATATATCTGTCTGCGACGGAGTGTTGGCGGAGGTTCAGGCAAGTTCAGACAAAAAATTGAATTGGTATTATGCAGATTCAAAGAATCCAACTGTATGGAGTGATGTATTCGTTGAAAATGCTAATGTGGCAGTTAAACATAATATCAATGTTGAAAATGCCGGCTCTTACATCTTGATCAAGGGTGAATATCCTGATCTTAAGGGTGTATGTTCTACGGTTAAGCAGATTAACTTGAATGTCATTGATAAGCCAGATGTAGTGTTGAACCCTACTGGTAGTGTTTGTCCTGGTGAACCATTCAGACTTGAGACTAAGTCGGAAGCTGGTGTTGTCGGTGCAGATTACTATGCTAAGAACTGGTTTGTTGTTGATGAGGATCATAAAAACTTTAATCCTACAGCTACTTCTAATCAGGTGCTGAGCACAGGTGAAAGACACTATGCATTGGTTGCTTCTTCAAATGAATTAGCTACATGTCGTGATACATTCTATATTAAGTATACTGCGGTTAACGTTCCTCAGTTTACTGATGCAAATATGAATGTAAATGATAATGAGACGAAATTAGGTGAAGATGGCAAGATAGTTCCAGTTGAATTCAAAAAACGTTTCTGTCTTGGTAATGACGGAATTGTTCTAAAAGTCGAGAATCAGTCTACAATTAATTGGAATGAGGTTCGTTGGTATGCAGGTCTTAACTCTAATGGTGAAATGATCACAGAGGGAGGAAGTCCTGTATATGGAGACCATATTACTGTCGCTCCTCGTGCTACTTCAAACTACTATGTTGAGGGTACTGGTGAGAACGGATGTAAAGTGTCTGCTTTGTTTACTGTCAAGGTTAACGAGGCTCCTAACTATGTTCTTTCAAGTTCAGCTTTGAACGGTAAAGTTTGTAGTGGTGCTGACTTGGTTGTTAATGCAGTCAATTTGAACTCTGCTGTTCCTGCCACTTCGTTTACTTGGGATGCTGGTACTGCAAATGGCTCGTCAACGACTATCAATAATGTTACAGAGCCAAAATCGGTTGCTTTGACTATTACTACAGCTGCTGGATGTACTCAGGAATTGAAGACAACATACGGTGTAATCGAGGCTCCGACATTTAGAGTCGAGGCTCCAAAGAATGTATGTGCTAATGGAGACGTGATCGCAACTGCTACTGTAAATGGTTCGGTTGATCCTTCTGACTATGTTTATTCTTGGTCTGTGGATGAGAATATGACATCTGATGTCAAGAATGGTCAGACTTATACATTTGATAATGTTGTTGCTAACAACGGTGCTAATGGATTCAAGTTTTATGCTACTGTTAAGGATAGAAATTACGGATGTACAAGTGAAATCGTTGAGACTTCAGTAAATGTGGTTTCTCCTGGAACTCCAACAATCAATTATGTTGATAAGGTCTGTGAGGGAGAACCTGCAGAAATTGTACTTACAGGAACATCTGCTGGTTCGGATTTGACAGGATACACATTCTGGATCAAGACTCCTGAAATGTCTGAGTTCTTTAATGAGGCTTCGTTGAAACATGCTACAGGCCCTATTACAAGTGCAAGACGTTATGAGTACTATGTTCAGTTGGCTCAGGGTGAGGCTGTTTGTAAGTCTACTTCGTCTTCAATAATAATAAATGTTGAGACGAAACCTAATATTCAGGTTCAGGAATATGGTTCTCCATGTTCTAATCAGGAGCTTACATTGAAAGCCTCTGCTTATGGTGTCGAACCAACTGATATCAAGTGGGAAGCTAATACAGAGTATGGTCCTGATTTGACATTCACAAATGAACAGGGAATTCTTAAGGTAACTGAAAATTCTCAGAATGTGATTGCAGACAAGAAGTTTGTACAGAAGCAATTTGCTGGAACTACATTCACAGAGGTTAATTTGACTTGTAGCCAGACATTGAACTATAAGTATAATGTATATCCATTGCCTCGAATCAATGTGATTGAGAATGTAGAAAAGTCATCTCATTGTCCTGGAAGCAGTGTATACTTTGATGCTGATGCTTTGACTGAGAATTTGAAGAGTATTACATGGTCTGGAACAGGAGTGTTCGCATATCAAGATCTTAGTGATACAATTTCAAGTCAGCATGTATACGTAACTGTTCCTAAGGATGAAAACATGCCTGTTGATGCAGAAGGTCATAAGATTCTTCATACGCAGCTTTACTACACCGTATCTAATGATCGTTGTACTAATTCAGGTTCTGTTGACGTGACATACGATACTACTCCAGGATTTAAGTTACTTCAAATTGAACCTGTTGCTTCAGAATATGGTCATAATAAAAAAGGTCCTTTTGGATCTATTATGAAGTTCTGTGAGAATAGCAAGGTAATTCTTGAAGCAAATTCAGATCAGGTTGATGGAAGTAGGTTCACTTGGAGAGGTGGTTCAGATGGAAATAAAGGTCGAGAATACGATCAGCCTGGAACATATGAAGTTTCTGTTGTAAATGACAAGGGATGTACATCTTCTATGATATTTACAATTGAGATGGAGTTGTTGCCTTCTCTAAGTATTGGTGTTAAGGGTGTTAATGCTAAGAATAATTACTGTTATGTTGAGGGCAACGATAATGGTTTGGTTGTTGACGTTGCTACTTCAGATAATGCATATTGTTATGTGAGTCTTGAAGAGCCAACGGTTCCTCCTTTCGATGAAGACCATATGAAGCGTGAAGATAAGAAGGAAGGATGGAGCAAGAAATCTAATCGTGGTGAATACAACCCAGAAAAGGACACATGGGTATATGCATACGCAATGTCCAATTCAAATTTGAAATGTGTTAATAAAAATCAAAAATGGGTTGAAGTTCACAAATCGCCAGCTGTTGCAATCATTGGTGACAAGGTCGCTTGTGGTGGTAACTCATTGAATTTGGATATCACTTATAGCTCTCCTGAAAAGAGTCCTATTAGTAATATCACTTGGATTGGTGAAGCTATATCTGGTTTGACTGGTGCTCCAATTGTTGCGGAAGGAATGAGTGCAGGAACGAAGGACATTTCTGTCGTTGTGACTGATGGAAATCAGTGTCAGGGACAAGCAACGTCGCAAATTAAGATTTTGAGCACTCCTATTATTGGTCTTTCTGTTGATGGCGCTGATCCAGAACGTCGACTAACAGAGTTGAAGTTCTGTGATGGTGAGTCTAAGACTGTAATCCCTTCTTGTATGAACTGTGATCCACAATATAAGTTGCGTGATTTCAGTTGGGTATTTAATGAAGGAAGTCCTGATGAGGAAGACATTATAGACGCTAATGGACACTATACTCAGAATGTGACTGTAAGTAAGCGAGGTAGCTTTAAGGTTTATGGATCTTTGTATGATGCTGATGGAAAAGAACTTTGCTATCGTTCTACAAGCTTCATTGCTACTCCAATCGACAAGCCAATTATTAATGTGACTGGTGTAAATGATGATGGTACCGCTACTATTTGTGCTAATGACCAAATAGTATTGGAGGGCGCTAATATTCCTTACTATGTTTACACATGGAGTGGAAACACAGTGTCTGGCTATGTAGGTAATAAGTTTGAATGTGAGCCTTCAGCAAATGGTACTACTACAGTATCGTTGATGGTTAAGGATGAGAGTACTACATGTACTAATTCTACAACATTCGAGGTTAATACAATTTCAGCTCCAAGCCCGAATGTTACAGCACCTGAGATTATTTGTGAGAATGGCTCTTCAGAATTTGTGATTAAGGATTATTTGGAGAATAATAATCCTAAGTATACAAATATTAAGTGGACTGTTTGGAATAACGAACAAACAGAGTCTTTACCTCAAACATCAGAGGGAACACCTATGTTCAACCTGCAGATGACAGATGAACCTTTGGTTGTACGTTTGGATTTGAAGTCAAGTGATATGCAGTACCCTTGTGCTTCTACAATCGTTTATCCTGTAGATGTACAGAAACATCAAGCTCTTCAGTATCAGGGTGATCCTGTAGCTTGTCAGAATTCAGATGTGACTTTGGAGGTTTCAAAAGAAGGAACTAGTCATATCAAACCAGATGCGAATGTTTCTGGACAGAACAATCCATACACATGGTATTTGCCAAATGGTGAAGAGGTTAAGACTGCTACAAACCAGTATACATTCCATCCAGAAGCGTCTGGTAATTACATGGTTGATGTAGAGAGTGGTGTTTGTGTGGATCGTCTACAGTTCCGTTTGGAAGTTAAGAACGCTCCTCAGGCATATCCTTCATATGATAAGGCTGTATGTAGTGGAGATAGTACAACATTAAATGTTACTCCAAACAATGAGACTGGTCCTATGACTTATGTATGGAGTAATGTCGATCCTGATGATCCATCGAAGACTGATACAACAACATATCCTACTTATAAGGTAGGTCCTAGGGGTGAGAAGACAGTTTACTCAGTTGTAATCACAAGTAAAGCTACTCAGTGTAGTAGCGTTTATGAAATGCCTGTTGAGGTTCGTCCTGCACCGTCTATCATCATTGATAAGACTTTGGGTGAACTTGAACCATGTGCAAATTCATATGGTGAGGCTGTTGCTGATGGTGCGGTTAAGTATCAGTGGTTTGATGTCACTGATCCGGCAAACAAGCAACTACTTGGTTATGGAACGTCTAAGAAGATTTATGTGGCTAATGATCCTGTAAATGTTCAGGTTGTTGGTTATGACTCAATTGGATGTGAAAGTGAACCATTTGATGCAACTTTGACACCAACTCCAGATCCAGACTTCAGTGTTGCAAGAAAGGATGGATTGATAGAACCAATTTGTGCAGGTCAGAAAGTAACTTTGGTTACAAAGTCTAATGTTCAAGATGCATTGTACCAGTACAGTTGGTATGATCCGATTAGAGATCTTACTATTGATGCAACTGAGCTTACTAATTATATCTTGGAAAAGACAACTCAGTTTGAGGTTACTGGTACGAGCGTAACTAAGCATGGTACAAGATGTTCTGTTAAGAAGGCGTACAAGCAGGAGGTTGATCAGTTGCCAGAGTTGACTATCTATGGTAATCAAAATGTATGTGACGGTGTAGAATACACATTCACAGCTGCTGGTGCTGAATCTTATGTATGGCAGCACAATGAACAGAACAATAGCGCTGAATTCAAAACTTCATTTAAGTATGATGCAGGTTCTGTTGCCCCTGTGGTGGTCGTAGGATCGAATGGTAAATGTTCTTCAGTTCCGACAACATATTATGTAAATGTTCGTCGTTCTCCAAACTTGACATTCACAGGAGATTCTGTTGTTTGTGGAAATAATCAGGCTACTATCACCGCTCATTCAACAGTTCCTAATGTCACTTATTACTGGTCTACAGAGTCGATCTCAGCTCAGACTATCAACCCTATAGTTCAGCCTGCATATCAGGTGTTCCCTTGTACAGTGACTGATCCTTATGGTTGTACTACTACTGATTCATTCAAGGTTAATGTTGTAGCTGCTCCTAAGTTGCTTTTGAATGCTAGCTACTATGATTCTCCACTTTTGGGTGGAAATATTCCTTATGATTCTGCAAGTAGTAAGTTTAGAGTTCCTTTCTGTGACGGTGATTCACTTTCACTTCGTTTGACTGGTGCTTCTTCATTTGAGTGGGTGACATTAGCTAATGACACATTGTCTAAGGATGATGTCTACAAGATCCGTCCTAATGGACCTATGACATTCACAGCTACAGGTTATTTGAGCGGTTGTCAGACTCAGGTTGACTTTGTTCTTGATATGAACCAGAAACCAACATTGTTCTTGTTGTCAGATACAGTCCCTTGTCGTGGTGTGGCTCAAGATATGGTTGTTGCTGCAAGTGGATATGGAACTTTGTTGTACAATTGGTCAATGAAGGAGCATAACAATCGTGGATTTATTGAAAATGCAGATTCATTGCATAATGTTATCGCAGAGCGTCCAATTGAGGATTCTTTGAATAATATTTATAGTGTCGCTGTTAAGATCCAAGAAACAGGATGTACAACAACTAAGGATTTCCATTATGGATATGTTAAGAGTCCTGAGTTCCAGATCGACGGTGAACGTGCTGCTTGTGTTGGAAATTCATTGTTGTTGAAGGCTGTTCCTGATAATCCAGACGACAAGTACAGCTATACTTGGACAAGTGCGGATGGCTTGATCAATAGAACAGGTGATTCGTTGTCATATACATTCCGTACGGAAGGTCAGCAGTCGAAGATTAAGGTTTCTGCTTACGACGGTGGTTGTCGCGTCTTCCAGGATGTTGATCTTGTAGGTTGGGCAGCTCCAGGATTGAAGGCATTCGCTCTCGGTAAGGATGTTGAAGGTCAGGTTGTGGTTTGTGAAAATGTTCCATTCAACATTAGTATAATGGATACGACTACAGCAATGATCAAGAACTGGTGGATGAAGGCTAATGATACAGTATCTAGAACAAGTGCATTGCATGTTGTGGCTACTGAGGCTGAAACTTATCTTGGTTATGCAAGAAACACTAACGGATGTGAGTCTGTTATTGCCGTTCCTGTTGTTGTAGAGTATGCTCCAATTGCTACTAACAGAATGGGTGGTGATACAGCAAGTATTTGTAAACTTGATACTGCGGTATTCGACCTTCAGGCTGTAAATGTAGCTGAGTATACTTGGGATGATGCTGAACGTACTGTTGGAAATGTATTGAAAGTTAGCCCTGCGGTGACTACAAGATATCTTGTAAATGTCAAGGGCACTAACGGTTGTGAACGTGGACAGTATTTCACTGTAGCGGTAAACAATCTTCCAAGTGTTCAGTTCAACACTATCGGTGGTGTCAAGGGTGATAATGAGGCTGCTTGTCTTGGCAGTGACTATAAGGTAGTCGTTTCTCCTCGTATATCTGGAGATTACAGCTACTTGTGGGATACTAAGTCTGGTCTTGATACTTTGTATCTAAGAGCAAATAGTATGGATCCAGAGAGACATGTGGTTAATATCACTGATAGAGTTACAGGATGTAAGAGCAGTGATACTATCACTATTCGTACTCAGGCTCTTCCTGAAATTACAGTTGGAGGTGTGACTGCGGTATGTCGTGGTGAACATATGGTTCTTAATGCAGGTGGTGCTGCTAACTACTTCTGGATGCGTGGTACTGATACATTGTCTAAGTCTGCTACATTGCAGATCGATGAGGTTACTTCTGCCGGTATCTATACTGCATACGGTGATGACAGAGGTTGCGTTGGCAAGACTGAGGTTCCTGTCACTGTCCGTGAAACTCCAAATATTTACTTGAACTCAGCTTCATCTGGTGTCGTAAACGGCAATACAGTAAGCTTGTGTGATGGCACTAATAACCTTGAACTTGAGGTCGCATCTTCGTTCGTCGGTGGTGTTGACAATTCAGATTTGAAGTACACTTGGATGAATCTAAGTCCTGAGGATAAGGCTGTCGACCAAACTTTGACAATCCCTTCTGTTACTCAGAATAAGGATTACATGGTTAAGGTTTCAAGAATCAGTGCTCCTGAGGCTTGTCCTGGTAACATTACGGTTTCTGTACGTGTGTTGAACACTCCAAGAATCTACGTGAAGGGTGATCGCAACGTCTGTGATAATGATTATGCAGAGTTGATACCTTATGGCGACTTTGAGGATTCGTTCGACAACTATGTATGGAAAGATGACAAGGGTAATTCATACGGTATGGAAGATACATTGAAGGTTCTTGTAACTGACACTGTAACTTATATCGTAACTGGTTACAATACTCATACAGGATGTTCTAACTCAATATCTCATACTGTCAATAAGATTAATGCTCCTGAGGTATCTCTTGATATCCGTGGTCAGCAAGGCACTTATGTATGTTCTGGCAAGCAGTTTGTCGTTCAGGCTCACGGTGCATTCTCTTACTTGTGGATGAGAGGTAAGGATACATTGTCTACTCAGGATGCTTATGGCGACACTGCTAAGACTCAGACAACTTACTATGTTGAGGGTTACGATGCTAACGGATGTAAGAATAACGCTACTATTACAGTGGATGTTCGTCCTACTCCTGTTATCTGGACTGATGGTAACAAGCCAATCTGTTTGGGTGAAACACTTGACCTTGAGGCTAAGGGTGCTCAAAACTATAGCTGGACAATGGGTGATGTCTCTGGTGAGAACAACCAGTTCATGTCTTCAAAACCTAAATATAGCACAACTATATTCTTGACAGGTTACGACGAATATGGATGTTCGGCATCTGAGCCAATCGAAATCACAGTTCGTGATACTCCGATGGTATTTATTGATTGTCCTAACACTTATGTTTGTGAGGGTGATATCGCAACTCTAACTGCTACTGGTGCTGTTAACTATCAGTGGACTAAGGGTGTTCAGAGCTTGAGTGATGTCGTAACTCAGATGATCACTGAGGATCAGACATTGTTTGAAGTTGTCGGTACAGATATCAATGGATGTATATCAACAGCGAGAAGAGTTGTAAAGATGCAGGCTGCTCCTGTTCTTACAGTCACTGGTGATACTATAATTTGTGAGGGTGACAAACTTTCTCTAAATGTCGCTGGTGTCGGTGCTAAGACATTCCAATGGGGCGACGGTTCTGTCGGTAACAAGTTTATTGACAAACCTAAGCATGATACTATTTACTTTGTATCTGGAACATCACTTTACGGATGTACTTCTACGAAGTCAGTTCCTGTGATTGTTAATCCACTTCCAAGTATCAGTATCTATGGTAATGACAATATCTGTCAGGGTGATTCTACAACTCTATATGTACTTGGTGCTAAGAACTATGTATGGAGTTCTGGTGATAAGACAGATACGATTACAGTAAAACCTCGTAAGAATGCAGTTTACCAGGTTACTGGTACTGATGAGAACGGATGTCAGGCTATGGAGAAGATTAATATCAATGTGTTTGATATGCCAGAATTGTTTGTACAGACTTCTGCTGGTAAAGTTTGTGAAGGTGATTCTGTTCAGTTGATAGCTAGAGTATCTAATGGAGAGTTCGATCAGTTCTATTGGAGCTCGAAGAAGGGCATCATGGGTAATACTTATGGTGATACAATTACTGCTTATGTGATGTCAACAGATACATTCTATGTTACTGCTAAGAATGATGTTTGTACAAACAGAGCAATGGGAATCGTTTATACTCATGATACTCCAGTCTTGAGTTACTCTGGAGATTCTGTCGTATGTCAGGGGGCTACCTTACGTATGATAGCTCAGGGTGGAGCTTCTTCATATAAGTGGGTGTTGCCAGATTCAACAGAAAGTTATGGTCCAGAACTTTTGACCATTCCTACTGAGGCATCAATGCTTCCTATTAGGTTGGTTGGATTATATGGTAATTGCTCAACAGAGAAGGTGTTCCCAATAACGGTTAAACCATCTCCAGTAATGGCTTATACTATTATTGGTGAGGGCACTTCTGATACAGATGGTTATGTATGTAAGGGTAGCGATTATTTAGTAAGTGTTTCCGGTGCAAATTCTTCATATACATGGAGTACTGCTGACGCAAGAGGAGAAGTGAATGATAAAAATCTTGAGATAAAGGGTGAAAATCTTCAAACTCCTGTTGCTTACAAAGTTACTGGTTATAATGACAACAACTGTTCGACAACTATAAATGTTCCAGTACGTCTTATGACATTACCTAAGGTAAAGATCAACCTCAGCAAAAATATAGTATGTCCTGATGGTGATACTGTTCATTTTGCAGCTACAGGAGCTGAAACTTATCGTTGGGGAACTAATCCAGCAATCCCGGATATTGAGAACAAACCTACTTTGGCAGAATTTGATGCGTTTGTAAGTGATAGCGGTTGGGTATCTGTTGCTGGTACAGACACTAACATGTGTGTTGGTCATGATACAATCTGGATTAAGGTTCACACTCTTGAACCAATCAAGTATGTGATTAATCCAACTTTGATTGACGAGAACTACAATACAGTTAGTTTGTCAGGACGTACTCCTTCTAGCGAACTTTACAATGTAGATTGGACTTGGGAAATCAGCGATGGTACTATATTGAATGGTAAGGCTGTTAAGCATACATTCGATGTGCTTGAGGATTCATTCCTTGTTACGGTTCATGCTAAAGACTGGAACGGATGTTCTTACGATAGCTCAAGCCACATCTACAAGTGGAAGGATGTTTGGGCTCCAGACAAGTTTACTCCTGATGGCAACGGCTTGAATGATAAGTTCCAGTTCGAGGGCGGTGATTGGATTTCTGAATTCGACTTCATCATCTACAACCGTCTTGGTGAGGTTGTGTTCGAAGGCCACAGCTTGCGCGATGCTTGGGATGGAACATTCAAAGGCAAGTTATGTTCTCCTGGAGTATACGGATGGACTTGCACATATAAGTCGACTGTAGGCTCTTACACTAAGAGCGGTGAGGAAAGAGGTAAGATTACACTAATTAGATAATGGAGGTTTTTGCAATGAGAAAGTTAAGTGTTTTAATGTTGATGGCATCATTTGCCACTACAATTTTGGCTAACGAACCAGCTCAGGAAATGGATTATACATTGAGTGGTCATGCAACTTCTCCATTCTCTCTAAATCCATGCTTTGTAGGCGAATCTAACGCCTACAGAGCTGGCCTCAACTATCGTATGCAATGGCCGAAACTTGAGAATGAGTATAGAACAATGCGTATAACATACGATCAGAACTTCTATAAGTTGGTTAGCTCAGTCGGTGTTCACTATGTGTATGATGGTCAGGCTCAGGATTATAAGAGTCATGAGATGGGTCTTACTTATAGCCATAATATCAGGGTCACGGAAGGCCATTATGTACGTCTTGGTTTGACTGCGGCAGTCTTCATTAAGAAGGTCGGTGAAGACGGTGCTTATGGCGACCAGTGGCAGAATGGTTCTCTTCTTGATAACTCTTTGGAGGATGACAACATGAAAGATAAGGCAGTGTTCCCTGACTTTACTTTCGGTGCTGCTTATGTGATGGAGAATACATTAAGTGTAGGTGCTGCTATCTACCATATCTCCGCTCCAAGGTACGGTTTTGTGGATGACGATGCTATAGAGTTGTCGCGTCGTTATAGTTTCCATGCTCGTTATATGCACAACCTAGAGTCTTCTGCTGGTTTGTGGGGTAACAGAGGTAAGGCGGAAAACTATGTCATGGGTACGTTGAATTTCCAACATCAGGGTGATTACAACATTGGTAGTATCAATGTCGGTGCTTTCGTTAGCCACATGATGCTTGGTGTCGCTTATCGTCATGATTTTCGCGATACGGAGGTAGATGGTGTCAAATATGCAAAACTAAACACTGTATCGTTTATGATTGGTGGTAGCTATAAGGGTCTTCAGGCATACTATACTTACGACTTGTTTACATCTCGTAAGACAAACGGTTCATGGTCGCATGAATTCTCTATCGTGTATGCTATGGCTCCTAAACATTATCGTTACTCTTGTCCGGTTGTTTACTGGTAATCTAGAGTTTCGAACCTTTATAAAAAGCAGTCGGGGTTTCCTGACTGCTTTTTGTTTTATTTGCATTTGCTTTTGGCGTAATTATTCTTTATTTTTGTGCCACTTAATGATTATTTATGAAAGATGGAAAGATAGTTGTTGGTATTACTCAAGGTGATATCAACGGTGTTGGATACGAAGTGATAATAAAAACTTTAGTAGATACAAGAATCAATGATTTTTGTATTCCTATTGTTTATGGCTCTTCTAAGGTCGCGGCTTTTCACAGAAAGGCTCTTGGAATTGAAAACTTTAGCCTTAATGCTATCAATTCGCCGCTTGAGGCAAATGATAAACGTTCTAATGTTATAAATTGTATCTCAGAAGACGTGAAAGTGGAGCTGGCTAAAGAGTCTGAAGAGGCTGGTGATGCGGCAATTCTTGCTTTGGAACGTGCGACAGAAGATTTGAAAAACGGTTTGATTGATGTTCTTGTCACAGCTCCTATCAACAAGAAAAATCTTAACGCTGAAAGATTCAATTTCCCTGGCCATACTGAGTATCTTGAACAAAAATTTGCCCCTGAAGATAAGGGCGTGATGCTGATGGTCAGTGATGTGCTTCGTGTGGCAATCCTCACGTCTCACTGCCCTTTGAGCAAGGTTTCTTCTTTGATCACTGAGGATGCGATCGTGTCAAAGCTTCAGATATTGAACAAAACTTTGATTCAGGATTTCGGCATTGTCCGTCCTCGTATTGCTGTTTTAGGTCTGAATCCACATGCTGGAGACAATGGTACTCTTGGACTAGAGGAACAGGAGATTATTATCCCAGCTCTTCGTCAGGCTAATAGTAATGGCGTTTTGGCTTTTGGCCCTTATCCTGCAGACGGTTTCTTCGGAGCTGGTAATTTTGCTAATTTTGACGCAGTGCTTGCAATGTATCATGATCAGGGATTGACTCCATTCAAAGCTATTGCTCAGGATATGGGAGTGAGCTTCACTGCTGGTTTGCCAATCATTCGTACCGCTCCTATTCATGGCACAGCTTATGATAAGGCAGGTGTGGGAGAAGTTAGGGAAGATTCATTCCGTTCGGCTCTTTATTTGGCTTGCGATATATTCAAGAAAAGAAATAATTATGCTGAGTTTTCGGCAAACCCTCTTCGTAAACAGACGAAGAAGGAAACTCATAATCCAGAAAAAGAATAGTTTTTTTGCATCATGTCTCCAGAAGATATACAAGACATTAAAAATAGATTTGGTATCATCGGTAACGATGATCGTCTGAATCGTGCAGTTGAGGTGGCATATAAAGTTGCTTCAACTGACCTTTCTGTTTTGGTTACTGGAGAGAGTGGAGTGGGAAAGGAGTTTTTCCCTAAAATCATCCACCAGTTTAGTGATAGAAAACACGGTCCTTATATTCCAGTCAATTGTGGCGCGATTCCAGAAGGTACGGTAGATTCTGAACTTTTTGGACATGAAAAAGGATCTTTCACTGGTGCAGTTTCTGAAAGAAAGGGTTTTTTTGAGGTGGCTGACGGAGGCACAATTTTTCTTGATGAGGTCGGTGAACTGCCGTTGACTACTCAGGTCAGATTGCTTCGTGTATTGGAGACGGGAGAATTTTTACGCGTCGGTTCTTCCAAACCGATTAAAACTAATGTTCGCGTCGTCGCCGCCACTAATCTGAATATGGAGAAGGCAGTCAAGAATGGAACGTTTAGAGAGGACTTGTACTACCGTCTTAATACAATCTCTATTCAGTTGCCATCTTTGAGAGAAAGAGGTGAGGATGCCGCCTTTTTATTCAGAAAATTCGCACTTAATTTTGCTGAGAAATATTCAACTAAACCAGTCCGCTTGACTGAAGACGCTGTCAGAGCATTGTTACAATATCATTGGCCTGGTAATGTTCGCCAGTTGCGTAATATTGTGGATCAGATTTCAATCCTAGAAAAGGATAACAAACTGATATCGAGAGAGACTTTGCTGAATTATATTCCTGTAGAGGAACATAATAATATGCCGATTTTGTCTTCTACTCAGGAATCTGGAGGACACTCATATGCTCAGGAGAGAGAGTTCCTTTATTCTGTTCTGTTTGACTTGCAGAAGCAGGTGACAAATTTGAAACATGTGATTAATGAGCTTGTCTCCAAAGGTCATGTGAAAATTGATGATGTTGATCTGGAATCTGGAGATCTGAAAAAGCCTTTCGACAATGTGATCCGTCAGTCTTCTGGTTCGTCTGTCCCTGTTGTGCATGATGTGCATTCCGATGATGGTCCGAAGACGTCTATGATAGATAAGGGAGACTCTAGCATTCAGGATGTTGAGGTGATTGACGATAGCGCATTGCGTTGGGATTCTTTGCAGAAGGATGCCATTCGTCGTGCGTTGGAAAAACATGGAAATCAACGTCGTGCTGCGGCTAAAGAACTGAATATTTCCGAGCGTACGTTATATAGAAAGATTAAGGAATATGGACTTGAGTAAATTAAAATATTTTTTGATTTTAATTCTGGCATTGTCGCTTTTGCCGGCTTGCACGGTGTCGTATAGTTTTACGGGATCTTCTCTTGATTATACCAAGGTTAAAACTATTTCGATCGCGAATTTCCCGAACAGGGCGACGTTGGTGTATCCAGCTCTTGCTCCTACATTCACAGAACAATTGAAGGAGACATTCTCGTCGAAGACAAGTCTTAATCAGGTTCCTAAAAATGGAGATCTTCAGATATCTGGAGAAATAACAGGCTATTCTTTGTCTCCAAGTGCTATCAATTCTTCTGGTTCTTCAACCATGACCCGTCTGACTGTGGTTGTTAGGGTCGTTTTTGTGAACAGGTCTAATTCATCAGAAAATTTTGAACGTAGTTTTAGCTCATATCAGGAATTCTCAAATACGCAGACAATCAATCAGGTTCAGGAAGAATTGTGTGAAACGATCATAAATGAACTTATAGATCAGATTTTTAACGCTACCGTCGCAAATTGGTAATGAAATATGAGTGATTTTAAGGATTTCTTTGCAGGATCTAAATATGCGGCCGCCGACTTCCATGATTTGGAGATGTTGACGGTGGAATATCCTTTTGTATCATCATTTCGTTTGCTTTATCTTCAAGAGTTGAAGCGACGTGTGGATGTGCGATATTTGCAGGAGTTGAAAAATTCTTCTTTTTCAATTCTTGATAGACGTCTGTTGTTCCAAACACTTTCAAAGGTTGGTGGAGATAGGCAAACAAATGTACCAGAGCCTGAAACTCCATCTAAAACTGTTCGTGAAGCTACGCAGGCACCCCAAACTGTAGATATTTTGCAGGAATTGGAGCAACGACCAGATATAGACGAGAATACTGGAGATTTGATAGGCTCGGATACTTTGGAATCATTGATGAAAGGAGCGTCGTCTTTACGAAAAGGACCTAAAATTAATCTAGGTGATTTTGCTCCGTCTTCCCAACTGCATGATTCAGATGTGAAGGATGATGGATCAGAACAGGTCTTGTTTCAACCTGCAGAAGAACTTTTTTCTGAAACTTTGGCAAAAATTTATGTAAAACAGCATAAATATGAGAAGGCAATTAAAACTTTTCGCAAGTTGATGGATAAAAATCCAGAAAAAAGTGTTTACTTTGCAGACCAAATTGCATTTTTGGAGAAATTGATAAAAAATTTGTAACATAATATGGAATACGTAGCTATTATTATCTTTATTTTGATTATTTCAGTTTTGCTGATTTGTGTTGTTCTAGTTCAAAACTCAAAAGGTGGTGGACTTTTGTCTGGTTTTGGAGGTGCAAATCAGATTGCTGGTGTTCAAAAAACTACTGATTTTATCGAAAAATTGACTTGGTCATTGTGGGGTGCTTTGGTTGTATTGTCAGTATTGGCAACTCACTTTGTAGGAAGCAAAGGTGGTGAGGCAGTAGAGGAAATCGACTATCAGTCAAAAGTAGAGACTCCATCAGCTCCTGTTGAGGAGGCTCCATCTTTCGGTGCAGAGCAGGAATAAATAGTGAGATATGATATTTTAGCCACTCCGAGAGATCGTTGAGTGGCTTTTGTTTTTTATGCTTATGATAAATTTCGGAGATCAACTTGCGGTGTTTTGTGCAGCTACATTCTGGTCTGAACTTGATGTGCCGCAGGAAAAAGAAGACTTGGTGGAGAAAATCGCCGCTGATTTTGCCCAGCAACCAGATGTCTTCAGACGTGCTGTTGACAAACAGATTGCAAAGCAGGCTCCAATGGAAGATGATGAGGTGACGAGTTATATTGCCTCTGTCGGTGAACAGGTGCCAGAAGACAGCCGTCGTGATGTGTTGAAAATGGTGATTGAGATGATGCTGACTACAGCTGATTTGAATGAAGATTCGTCAGCTACAATACTTTTCCTTTGCGAGGCTCTTGGACTGCCACTAGAAATTGCAATGGTAGAAACAATGGCTTTTGTTAAAGGCAACGACGTGGTTGTTGATAATAAAGAGGATATTGTTGTTGTAGATAGATTGAGTGATATACCAACAGACAATTGATTTTTAATAAGAGGAGATGTATTTAATCGTCTCCTTTTGTGTTTAATGACATGTTTTGTCTTCTTTTATGATTATCTTTTTTTGAATTGTGGACTTGTATTATAATTTTGTCCTTTAATAGGGTAATTTTATAATAGGGTATATAAATATGTTGAAAACGTTGAAAATTATGGGAAAGGATATATTCGGTCTTAGATTTCTATCTTTGGCTACTTTGTGCGGATTATTCTTGTCTGCACAGGGACAGGATTGCGATAGTAATTTAGGATCTACCGATTTTTCGCCAAAAGCAGGAGGTGGTCTGTATTATGATGTAGATAATGTTAAAACGGGAGGACCATCTGGAGCTCTTCTTACTTCTGGTGGTGATTTGCCTTCTGATTTGGAAGACTTTTTGTCTACAAAATCGCATATTCATGCTGCCACATCTAATCCATATTCTTTGAATGCTCAGGTTGCTGCTGATGATTTGGAAGAAGGTGTTGATTATGATCCTGACACTTTGAATTTTAAGAATATTGATAAGTCTATGCTTTTGGTACATCCTACTGGAAAACTATCAGAGATATATTCAATGAGGGTGTATAGTGCAAAACCAGGAACAGAATATAAGGTGACATTCACTTTGTATAATGTGATGAATGCTAAAGGAAGTGTAGCTAAGAAATATCCGTCTTATGCGGGTTATTCTCCTTTTGATATCATGGTAGGTACTCCTCAAAATTCATATGGGGAAGGAATGAAGGAAGTCTCGTCTCTAACGGAGAATGCAGGAGTTGGTAAATTGGAAATGTCTGACGACTCAAAAACGTATACGTATACGGGCAAGGTCGGGAATGATGAGTCATCAATATATTTTGCTATATGGACAGGCTATAATTTTGTAGAAGGTGCCACGATAGGTATTTCTGATATTAAAATAGAAGGCTGTATAAACCCTCGTATTTCCTCTGGTCAGGGTCTAGAAGTTTGTCAGGGAGAGCAGACTTCATTGATGTTGGACAGAGAATATGGAGCAAAGACATATAAGTGGGAAAAATCTACAGATGGCGGTTCTTCTTGGACAACCATTTCTACTAAAAAGACAGCTCTTGATGAAGTTAATACAAAGACACTATACCGTTGTGTTGTTGATGGAGTTGAAAGTAATACATTGACGGTAGAAACAATGGTATGTTGTGAGGTTAATGGAAAACCTGCTTCGAGAAAAGTTGTTGTTGAGGATAATTTTGGATATTTCAAAAATGAACATTTATATGTTGATTCGGAAGGAAATGAGTCTACTACTCCTAGTACTTATGCTCCTTTCCGTGCGACAACAACGTTTACTATACCGGAACATACATTCGATCCAACAGGTCAAATTGGAGATGATTATTTTGGTGTGATAGTGCCTTTCCCAGATGGCTTTTACCGACTAGAAGGAAGTGATCAGCCTCAACACACGACATGGTTTGATGGAGTTTCGCAAGATCATACAAGTATGGTTTCTGGAAAAGATAATAGTGCTTGTCTTTTCATTAATATAAACAAAGACGTAAAGTCGTTAGGAGCACAAGGATATAAAGGTCCTATTTTTGAGAGCCAAATTGATAATCTTTGTACAGGAAAGGAATTATATTTTGATTGTTATATAGCAAGTATGTCTGATACGGATTATGATCCAATTGTGACAATTAATATTTTATCTACATCTGGAGATGTCATTGTAAATGATGATGGCAAGAAGGCAACAACAACTATGATTCCTAAGTATGGCGATGGTTGGGTGCGTTGTGGAATTAGCGATATTATTCTAAAAAATGAATCGTCTGTTATTCTGCAAATTATTGCAGATTGTGGTGACAATTGTGATAAAACTGCTTTTTGGGAACATGGTGGAGATTTGGCTATAGATGATATAAAATTTATGACTTGTGCACCTCCTCAGGTGTCTGCATATTTAGATTTAACTTCTTTATCTCTTGATACAACGGTATGTAGTGGTGCTGATCTTATGATTGATATGCCAGTTTCTCAATTGCTTAATGATTATTTTGGAGGTAATCAGAGATATGTGCTCCAATGCAGCGTGGATAAAAAATCATGGAAGCATCTGCAAGTTTCGAAGACGAATCATTTCGATTTTAATTCTGATGACATTATTTCTTTGTTCCCAGATGAAGCTGTTATATATATGCGAGTGATAGTTGCTAGTGAATCTGCTGCAGCTGAGTTTGAAAAAAATCCGAATAAGGTTGGTGATGGCTCAAATTGCGATGATTTTTCAATCTCTGATCCATTTACCATCACCATAGATTGCCCTACTTGTACTGCAAGTGAGGATGTCGAGATTATATCATCGGAGAAAGCTGTCGTTGAAAACAAGAAGAAAACGATACATCTTTGTAAAGGTGAAAGTGTCACTTTGAATTCCAATGATGTGACTTCTACAACGGAAAAGGGAGATCCTTATTCTAATTTCTTGATGACGTGGTCTCTTGATGGTGTCGCAAAAACTCCAACTCCTGGAGCTGTGGCGGATGAATTGGTGATTTCTTGGGAAGACGCTACAGAAAAAGGTCTTTCTGTAAAACTTACATCTGAGGATGCGGATTATCCAGGCCAGACAGGATGTATGAAAGAGGCTGAGATAATTATCATTGCTGATCCAGTTCCCGACGCTGAGTTCAGAAAGCCAAAGACAGAGTTCTGTGAGGGCGAAGGCAAGGATTTGGTAGACATGGAGTTGACGAAGGGGGCTGCGTCCGACTACACTATTCGTTGGTGGAAGGGGTCAGATACATTGT
>JAEIGA010000371.1_pt1 | contig 65404 bp, 86 predicted proteins | sample 9270691 | NCBI WGS metagenome assembly JAEIGA01 (sample SAMN17057246, study PRJNA624740) | gut metagenome | biome: biome; isolation source: fecal sample | host: Bos grunniens | place: China: Xizang | collected 2019 | reverse complement strand
TCTAACAAGCGCGTATGCATTGCTCGATAATTCTTATAAAAACTATAAGAAAAAAGTAGAGGAATTATACGGAGAAGAAGCCGATTTTCACGTAAGAGAGGAATTAGCAAAGGACAACTACGAGAAACAAGATATTGAAATAGCCGATAATAAACAGCTATTCTATGACCAATTCTCCGAGCGTTATTTTGAATCCACAATGGAAGACGTTATCAGAGCCGAATACGCGATAAACAAAAAGATATCCTTGTGGGGAGGCGCGGGCTTAAATGAATTCTATGAGGCTTTGGATATTCCAGCGGTTGATTATGGAGACTTTTTAGGATGGTCCGCCGGTGGATTAATGGAGATGGCTTGGAGCGATTGGCTCGATTTTGATCATGAAAAAGTGGTTATGGATGACGGTTTAGAGTGTTATATTATCACGTTCTCTGCCGAGCCTATGTACGATTATGAATATTATTAAAAACCGTACGCAGGTGACAGAAAAAGCCGTTATTATGTAATCAATCCGCGAAAAACACAGGTCATATTATGAAAGGAGATGATAATCATGAAATTCGACAAAGAGAAACTCATGAATCTTGCCAAGATCGGAGTTACGGTAGCAGGAGTTGGTATCACACTGGCTCAGAACTACTTTGCTAATAAAGATCTCGACAACAAGGTTCAAGAGCAAGTTGCGAAAGTTCTTGAAAATCAAGCTAAGGAGTCCAAGTGATTGGGCTCTTTTGCTTTTGCGAAAGGAGAGTAAAACAATGAACAAACAGGGTGCATCAAACTTCTTCAAACACGCGAAGGAGGCTGTATCCAAACACAGTCCCGAAATCTTAACGGGAATCGGAATCGCGGGTATGGTAACAACCACCGTACTTGCAGTAAAAGCCACGCCAAAGGCGCTCGTGCTCATTGAAGAAAAGAAAAAAGAAGAGCGCACAGACAAATTGACGCCGATTGATACTATTAAAGTTACTTGGAAGTGTTATATTCCAGCGGTAGTAACCGGAACGGCATCGATCGCGTGCCTGGTCGGAGCTAGTTCGGTAAATGCGAGACGCAATGCCGCTTTAGCAACGGCTTATCAGCTTTCAACTACTGCTCTTTCGGAGTATAAGGACGCCGTTGTCGAAACCATCGGCGAAAAGAAAGAAAAAGCAGTTAAAGACAAAGTCGCGGAAAAACAGATCGAAAAGAATCCGGTTGCGAAGAGCGAGGTAATCATAACAAATAGTGGCGATACATTATGCTTTGAACCGACTTCTGGTCGATATTTCAAATCTGATATCGAAAAGATCAGGAGAGCCGTTAATAATCTTAACGAGCAGATGATCCACGATATATTTGGATATGTGTCTCTAAACGATTTCTATGACGAACTCGGATTAGACCATACCGATATAGGTGACGATCTCGGATGGAATATTAACGAAGGGCAGATAAAAATCGATTTTAGCTCCCAACTCACGAATGACGGAACGCCTTGTGTTGTCATCGATTATGACGTAAGACCAACATACGGTTACGACAAGATCAAATGATTCGCGAAATTTACAACGCATCTAATGAGAGAGATCTCGAAAAAAATTTATATTTCAGGAGGAACACGAAATGAAAAACGGAAAGACAGTGAAGAATGGAAAGGGTAAGTTCTTTATCGGCGCCGGCCTGGTGGCTCTTGGTTACGGCATTTTCAGATATGTAACCGGAAAGGCAGCAGGATCGGAGGCCATCGAAGCACCCGAAGAACCCATCGAAGCTGATGAAAACGACGTTGAAGTTTCAGACGAAACCGAAGAAGAATAACGTCGAGAACTCGAAAATGGGTTGAGCTCTATAACACGGGCTCTTCCCTTTTGTTTTTTTACGAAAGGATAAGACTTATGAATTTATATTTATATGACGGTCCTGTTATGGAATTTGAAAGATGTATTTCGAATCGTTGGCGGGGCTCTACGTACGCAGTGTCCGAATCGAAAGCTCGATCAAATTTGACATATCAATTTAAAAAGCAATTTGGCAAAGCTCCGAGAGCCAAGATCACTCTTCCCGGAGAAATCAAATTTGCTGGAAGAAAGGAGACGGTTTACCAATGATGGACTATAAACCGAATTCCCATCGTTATAAAGAAGCGAATAAGGGAACAAACATCGAGAAGAAAAAAGTAGAAAAAGTGGTTACTGGTGTTGTGAAGACTAAAAAGAAAAGCGGACTTCAGAAATTTGCGAATGTTTTTATCGCCGAGGACGTATCGAACGTAAAAAACTTTGTGATTACGGACGTACTCATCCCGGCCGCTAAAAAAGTCATTTCCGATGCCATCACGACAACAATCGATATGCTTTTATATCCGGGAGGCTCTGGACGAAGAACCCCTGGCTATAAAGCGGACAAAGTGTCTTATAAAGACTACAGTGGTATTAGTTCACGCCGATCCGCGGACACTCATACCACGAGAACCGGCTATAGCTACGACGATATTACACTGGAGCGTAGAAGTGAAGCTGAGGAAGTACTCACACAGATGGATATTCTTGTCGAGGAATACGGACATGCAGCCGTCGCCGATCTGTACGATCTTATCGGTAAAACTTGCGAATATACCGACTACAAATACGGTTGGACAAATCTTCGTAATGCGGAAATCGTACAAGTCGGAGACGGATATTATCTTAAGCTTCCTAGAGCACTTCCACTTGATTAAAGGAGAGTAACATGAAAGATAAAAATTCACTCGGTTATATTCTTGGACAGGCGTTTGCATTTGTTACGTTTGTTTGTTTTTCCACACTGGTTGTTGGAGCAACGATAAAAATTATAGCCTGGATGCTGGGCTAATATATCATAAAGGAGAGTAATTAATCATGAAAATCATGAACAATGTGTCAAGAGCATTTCATAAAGCGGGATTTCAACTTAAAAAGCATAGTCCTGAAATCTTGGTTGTGGCCGGTGTTGCCGGAACAGTGACCAGCGCCGTGTTGGCTTGCAGAGCTACGTTGAAAGTAAATGATATTCTCGAACAGACAAAAGAAGATGTGGATAAGATCCATGCAGTAAGAGAAGATGAAACTTTTGCTGAACAGTATACAGAAGAAGATAGCAAAAAAGATCTTGCAATCGTATACGCACAGACTGGTATAAAAATCGCTAAGTTGTATGCTCCCGCTGTTGCGGTTGGTGCTTTATCTATAACAGCGATTCTTACCGGCCATAACATTCTTCGCAAACGTAATCTTGCTCTTGCGGCGGCATACGCAACCGTGGATAAGGGATTCAAGGATTACAGAAATCGTGTTATCGAGCGTTTCGGTAAAGAACTTGATCGCGAACTTAAATACAACATCAAGGCGAAAGAAATCGAAGAAACTGTCGTAAATGAAGACGGAACGGAATCAACCGTAAAGCGTGTTGTTGAAGACGTTAATATCGATCAGTACAGCGAATACGCACGCATATTTGACGACGGTTGTCTCGGATGGGATAAGGACGCAGAGCATAATTTGTTTTACGTGTTACAGCAGCAAAATTATTTAAACGATCTGTTGAAGACGAGAAAACATGTATTCCTTAACGAAGCTTACGATTGTTTCGGAATCCCTCGAACAAAAGCTGGCAATATCGTTGGATGGGTATACGATGAAAAGTGTCCTATCGGCGATAATTATATCGATTTTGGAGTTTGGGATATTCACAATTCAAAAGCGAGAGACTTTGTTAATGGACGTGAAAGAGTACTTATCCTCGATTTCAACGTGGATGGACCTATCTGGGATCTGTTGAATTGAAGGGATGGACTCAACGCCATAGGGTCAGGAAACTATATGCGCGACGTGCTTGACTATCCTTGGTATTTCTTACCGCCTGAAAGGAGGGATGATTATGACTGGTAGAGATTTAATAATTTATATTCTCGAAAACGGTCTCGAAGATGAAATGATTTTCGAAGATGGACGTCTTATCGGATTCATGTCTATTATAGACGCGAGTGTTCAGTTCAACGTTGGACCAGCCACCATTCAAGCATGGGTTGATGAAGGCGTTTTACCTGGAATCAAGATTGGAGAAAAGGTTTATATTCCAATCAATGCTAAACCAAAAATTAAGAACGATACTGTCAGTTTTTCGATTCGCCTGTTTTAAGTGAAGGGAGTAAAATACGATGGATAATAAATTGCCTATTATTTCCTATACGTTAGCCGTAATGTCCGGCATTTGTTTTATAGGGGGACTTGCGATCTTATCCAGCGAAGGGAGAAATGATAAATGGACAGACTTGAAGGGGTTCTATCCATGCTAGACTATTCATTAAACACGAGACGAAAACGACATATTGCGGGAGGTATTCTAATGAGTATTTCCTTGCTATTCGGCGGATTAGCGCTAACAATCATGACTATAAAAACGGAGGAAGACGAAAGTGACAAGTACATTGAGTAAAATCATTATATTTGCCGTTGGAGCCGCAGTTGGCTCCGCGGTTACTTGGAAGCTTGTTAAAGACAAGTATTCTCAAAAGACAGAAGAAGCAATCGCAGATATGAAGGAATATCTGTATGGTAAGGCGAACAAAGAAGAGAAACCTGTAGAAAAAGAACCTAACGAATGGGATTATCGCAAAAGCGATATCGCTAGTTACAAAGAGAAACTTGAAAAATACAACACAAACACAGAGGAGGTGGACACGGTGAGTGAACCTTATATTATTGCGCCTGAAGAATTCGGCGAATGTGATTATGATACGGAAAGTCTGACTTATTATTCCGACGGAGTTCTGACAGACGATTGTGATAATCCCGTAGCTGATATTGAAAACACGGTTGGACTTGAATCTCTTAACAGTTTTGGAGAGTACGAAGACGATTCGGTATTTGTCAGAAATGACAGACTGAAGACCGACTATGAAATTCTGCTTGACGAAAGAAAGTATACAGACGTTGATCGAGTCACAAATCCGTTCGAGACGGAGGAATAAAATTTGCGAGACAAGATCAATAACGAGTACTTCAATTGGCTACTTGAATTGATATGCAAAAATGGATTTTCAAGTAGAATCTCTTATAAAAAACTTCTTATGCATTTGCATAACACGGAGTTTATATTCTCAATTCCAAACGATGGTAACAGAGCAGATGACGGTATTTACTTACGATATCGTTTTGCGCTTGTTTATGATGCCCTCGATCGAGACATTATACGGGATATCCTAGATGGTCCGTGTAGTGTTCTCGAAATGATGATAGCGCTCTGCCTTCGTTGCGAAGAGGACATTATGGACGACCCGAATGTTGGCGATAGAACACAACAATGGTTTTGGGGTATGATCGTTAATCTCGGTCTTGGAGCTATGACTGATACCAACTTTGACAGGGCTGATTTCGAACAAAAAATTACAAAATTTCTTAATCGTGAGTACGAGCCGGATGGCAAGGGAGGATTATTCACTTTGAAATATTGTAATCGAGATCTTCGGACCGTTGAGATTTGGCATCAACTATGTTGGTATCTAGATAGTATTGTGTGAAAGGAGAATGGAAATGTGGTTGACTTTTTAATAATCTCAACACGGTCGACTAAGCGCGGAACCATAGAAATCTATCCGAGATTTCGTTTATATCCTAAAAGTTCAGACCTAATGATCCGAGGCGGCGACTTCTATGCCATATGGATCGAAGAACTTGGTATGTGGTCAACGAACGAGCAGGATGCTTTACGCTTGATAGATTACGAGTTGGATAAGTACGCTGAAGAAAATCGCCACAAATTTAACGATAACGCCATAGTATTGCACATGTGGGATTCGGAGTCCGGCATGATTGATTCTTGGCATAAATACTGTCAGAAACAGATGAGGGATTCGTTTGTACCATTAGACGAGACTCTCATCTTTTCTAATACCGAAACTTGCAAAAACGACTATGCCAGCAAGCGTTTAAATTACCCACTCGAATCCGGCAGTATAACCGCCTACGATAAACTCATATCTACTTTATATTCTGAAGAGGAACGGTATAAATTGGAATGGGCGATAGGCGCTATAGTAACTGGCGAATCCAAGAGGATTCAAAAATTTCTAGTTCTGTACGGAGCTGCTGGTACGGGTAAATCTACAATTCTTAATATTATTCAAAAGCTTTTCGACGGCTATTATTCGGTGTTTGATGCAAAAGCGCTCGGTTCAACCAGCAACTCGTTTGCTTTGGAAGCTTTTAAGTCAAACCCATTAGTTGCGATACAGCACGATGGCGACTTATCAAAAATCGAGGATAATACGAGATTAAACAGTCTTGTATCTCATGAACTTATGACCGTGAATGAGAAATTTAAATCGGCTTATTCGAATCGATTCAACGCCTTTTTATTCATGGGCACGAATAAACCTGTAAAAATTACGGACGGTAAATCAGGTCTTATTCGAAGACTCATTGACGTATCTCCATCGGGTAATAAGTTAGATCCAAAAGAATACAAGACCATAATGAAACAAGTCGATTTCGAGCTCGGAGCGATAGCACACCATTGCCAAGAAGTATATTTGAGCGATCCTGGCAAATACGACAATTATATTCCAATCACAATGATGGGCGCTTCGAACGATTTCTACAATTTTGTTATCGACTCGTATTCTGTATTTTTGAAAGAGGATGGGACGACTTTAAGAGCTGCTTGGGAAATGTATAAGACTTATTGCGATGACGCAAAGGTTCCTTATCCGTTTCCGCAGCGAGCGTTTAAAGAAGAACTTAAAAACTATTTCCGTGAATACGACGATCGTTTCAGCCTCGATGATGGTTCAAGAGTAAGGAGCTATTACCGAGGTTTCAGAACAGAAAAATTCGAGAGCGAGACCAATCGAAAAATAGAACCGGTAAAGCCGAAACTTATATCGTTCGATTATACCGAGTCTATATTTGACAAAGAGCGCGCTAACTGTCCGGCTCAGTACGCCACGTCAAAAGAAACACCGTCTCAAAAGTGGGATGAGGTTACGTCAACTTTGTCGGAATTGAATACTTCACAACTTCATTATGTGAAAGTGCCAGAGAATCACATAGTGATAGACTTTGATATTCCGGACGAGAGTGGCAAAAAATGTTTTGCTCTGAACGTTGAAGAGGCTAGTAAATGGCCGGCTACGTACGCAGAGCTCAGCAAAAGTGGACAAGGGGTGCATCTGCATTATATTTACACTGGCGATGTATCGAAACTTAGCAGAGTATACGACGAAAACATTGAGGTTAAGGTTTTCACCGGCAAAAGCTCACTAAGGAGAAAACTATCCAAGTGTAATAACCTTCCAATCGCGACTATTAGTTCTGGTTTACCGTTGAAAGGAGAGGATAAATTGGTAAATTTTGATGCTATTAAAAGCGAAAAGGCGCTCAGGACGTTGATTAAGCGTAATCTGAACAAAGAAATACATCCTGGGACAAAACCGAGCGTGGATTTCATCTACAAAATACTAGAGGATGCTTATAATAACGGTTTGTGCTATGACGTATCAGACATGCGTAACGCTATATTGGCTTTCGCTGCTCACAGCACAAATCAGGCTCCGTATTGTATGAAACTTGTAAACCAGATGAAATTCAAATCGGAAGAACCGTCTATCGCTGAAAACGATCACGAAGCTCCTATAGCATTCTATGACGTGGAAGTGTTTCCCAACTTGTTTCTTGTAAACTGGAAACTTCAAGGAAAAGAAAAACCGGTTGTAAGAATGATAAACCCAAAACCATCCGAAATAGAAGAGTTAATGCGATATAGATTGATAGGATTTAACTGTAGACGTTACGACAATCATATCTTATACGCGAGACTCATGGGTTATGACAATGAGCAATTGTATAATTTGTCACAGCGAATTATCGGCGGTAACAGGAGTGCCTTCTTTGGTGAGGCTTACAACGTTTCATACACAGACGTTTATGATTTTGCTGCAAAAAAGCAGTCCCTTAAGAAGTGGGAAATTGAGCTTGGAATTCATCACCAGGAACTCGGTTTGCCTTGGGATCAGCCCGTACCAGAAGAATTGTGGGCAAAAGTCGCTGAATACTGCGATAACGACGTAATTGCAACGGAAGCGGTGTTCGATCATCTGAAAGGTGACTGGACCGCAAGACAGATTCTGGCCGATGTCGCGGGCTTGACCGTAAACGACACCACGAACACTTTAACAACCAAAATTATATTTGGTGGTAATCGTAAACCCCAAGATCAATTCAATTATCGAGATATGGGCGATATGTCGGTTAGATCCGATCGATTCACCATAACCGATGATAATGTCTTTTACAACAATTTCGGAGACGAATATACGGTATTCGACATGCAAGGCAGACCGTTGTTTCCGGGTTATACGTTTGATCGTGGTAAATCAATTTATCGAGACGAAGAGGTCGGCGAAGGTGGTTATGTATACGCGGAACCCGGCATACATACAAACGTCGCACTTCTCGATATAGCATCGATGCATCCATCCAGTGTAATAGCTGAGCAACTATTCGGCAAAGAATACACCAAGCGATTCCAAGAAATCAGAGACGCCCGTATTGCCATCAAGCATAAAGATTTTGATACGGCAAAGGGAATGCTGAACGGAGCGCTGGCTAAATACTTGACAGATGAAAATGCTGCGGCAGACTTGGCTCAGGCTCTGAAGATTGCTATTAATTCTGTTTATGGTTTAACATCTGCCGGATTTGATAATCCTTTCAGAGATCCTAGAAACAAAGACAATATCGTAGCAAAACGCGGAGCACTCTTCATGATCAACCTTAAGCACGAGGTTCAGAAGAGAGGTTTCACGGTCGCTCATATCAAAACAGACTCGATAAAAGTTGCCAACGCCACTCCGGAAATCATACAGTTCGTTACCGATTATGGTAAAATGTACGGCTATGATTTCGAGCATGAGGCTACGTACGATAGGATTTGCCTAGTTAATGACGCAGTTTATATTGCCAGGTATAAGGATGGTAAGCACGCTGGAGAATGGACCGCAACCGGTACGCAATTCCAAGTTCCTTACGTCTTTAAGAAACTCTTTAGCAAAGAAACGATCATGTTCGAAGACATGTGCGAGACAAAATCGGTGAGTACTGCTTTATATTTGGACATGAACGAAGGTCTGGCCGAAGATGAGCACAACTACCGTTTCGTAGGAAAAGTCGGTCAATTCTGTCCGATCGAAGAAGGAAAGGGTGGTGGTATACTCTATCGAGAAAAAGACGGTAAGTATTATGCTGCCACCGGCTCAAAGGGTTTCAGATGGCTTGAATCCGAAATGGTAAAGACGCTCGGTAAAGAGAACGATATCGATCGCTCATATTATGACAAAATGGTCGATGATGCGGTATCAACTATTTCGACGTATGGCGACTTCGAATGGTTTGTATCGGATGATCCATACATAAACTCGGACAATCCTCCATGGTGTGCTCCATGCGGTAAAGAGGATTGTTTGAACTGTCCCGATCTGCATAGTGATACATTTCACAAAGATTGCCGAAAAGGATACGACATATCACATATAAAAATTAACTAACAAAGGAGTTTATATTCATGCACATTACTTTTGCACCTAGAGGAATCTTACAAATCGATGACGCGAGACTTACTTTCAAAAACTTTGAAGGTAGAGAAGACAAGTTTAATCGCAAAGGGGATCGTAACTTTGCTCTCGTGGTCGAAAGCCAGGAAGACGCAGATCGCCTTGTCGAGGATGGATGGAATGTAAAGATCAGACCGCCTCGTGAAGAAGGAGAAGAACCGTTCATGTATCTTCCGGTAAAAATCAAGTTCAACGACCGCGGACCTAGAGTACGTCTTCGCACCGGAGATGTCGAAAACCGCCTTGACGAGGAAACAATTGGCGAACTCGACTATATTGATATTCTCAATGTGGATCTCGATATTCGTCCTTATGACTGGGAAGTAAACGGAAAGGTTGGGCGTACAGCATACCTTCAGGAAATTTACGTTGTCCAGAAAGAAGATCGTTTCGCTAAGAAATATTCTGACGATTTACCTTACTGATAGTTTATATTTTGGTGCCGACTTGGGATGATCGGTTAAATGTCCAATGACGGGCAGCGAGCGGTGTACAACGCATTCGGGCAATAGAGGAAACAGCCAAATAAAAAACCACCAGGAGAGTGATTTATCATGAAAAGGCAAGAGTATTTGGATTTGATGAATAAACACGAAAAGGAGTTGACTGATTTTCCGATCGCTTATGCTTTTAGTGATAAGCAACTCGAAGAAGCGCTTGAAAAACTTGGAGCCACTAAGGACGAATGCGTAACTGTTTCTGGCCACGGTGATATCATGAAACGTAGTGATGTACCATCATTTTTTGCCATGATGAAAAGACATAAGGAAGAGCTGCATGAGGCGATGAAAGATGAAGATTTCGCTGAAGCGGCTTTTCTTTATGAGATGGACAATCACGAATATGCTATTAACTGGAGTGGAGACGATGACGTATTGGCATGCTTCAATATGACTTTTGAGAAAGTCGATGAGATGGGTTTAAGAGGAGCTTATCTCAAAGCGCGAAAACAACACATGGACCACGCTAGAGAGTGGGATATGATTTAAAAAGGAGAGGGTATGTATGATCAGCAAAATTGAACCAGACAAACGGTGGTATAGTGTCGAAATGACGAAAGAAAGAGCCGAGTTGTTTAAGGTTTATCTCGGAGAACACAGTGTCACCTTTGAACCGAGTGAAGCATTTAATCTGATCCATTTTGAATGTCTCATGACACAAGATGAACTGACATCCGCCAATGAGTGGATTTCGGCAAATCTCTATTAAAGAATAGGAGTAAAAAATGAACGAAGGCCACCAGGAGGTACGCTTCGACAAATATTGCAAGACTTGTAAGCATTATAAGAAAAAAGAATCCGAAGAGCCTTGCGACGAATGTCTGAGCAATCCTACAAATTTATATTCCAAGAAACCCGTTAATTGGGAATCTAAATAATGCAAAAAAAGGCCAATGTCTAATAGATGTTGGCCTTTTATATTTTAGAAAGGGGGTTCGATATGAGAACCATAAATTTCATCGTCGAGGGTCAAATTATAAAACTCGATCCTCAGTTCAACTGCGACGATCTTGTTCCCGGGTCGGAAGGATATTTGCGAGCTAGTTTCGATTTCTCTTCGGAATGGAACGGATGCACGAAAGTAGCCGGTTTTTATTCGCTTCTCGGAACAGAATACGAACCACAGGTCTTGCATGACGGTAAAACATGTTTGATACCGGCGGAAGCTCTGAAAAAGTGCGTATTCAAAGTACAGGTCATCGGTAGAAAAAACGAGTTAAAAATCACCACCAATAAAGTGGCTGTTAAACAGAATGGAGGTAAAAGATGAGCCAGGCTGAAAAAATGTTGGACGGTATAATGACCATGGCCGTTAGCGGCGAAATTAATACGGAAGACGTTTTTGCTGTAATAGGCGAAGATCGTTATATCGTTGTTCCAGAAACTATGAAAAAGCTGGGAGTCCAGCACGATCATAATATCGAGACTCACGTGTTTATCGCTCCCAGATATTGGGACGGTTACGACCTGTCCGAAATGGTTGCGTATGTTAACTACATGCTGCCGAATGGAGATCTCGGATCATGCTTTATGTCGAATGTTCCGTACAACGACACGCAAATACGCCTCGAATGGACAATAACCAATCACGTTACACAACTTAATGGCCAGGTAACAGTCCTCGTATGTTTGAAGAGCGTCGATGAAAACAACATCGAAACTTTACATTGGAACTCCGAACTTTGTACCGATTTCTATGTGAGTGAAGGTATGGAGTGCGAGGTTCCGATAGTTAACGAGTATCCCGATCTCGTTACCTCGATTCTCTTAAAACTTTCGAACTTGGAAAAAGAGGACGAAAATATATACCGCATGTTGCCAACAAAACTTTCCCAGCTTCAAAACGATTCGGGATTCATCACCGAAACAATTGCGAATGGTAAGTACGTCAAAATCGATAACGATGCATCCAGAACTTTAAAACTGTCGAAAACGACACAAGACAACACGCTGCGTGTTGATGGAGTAAGTTCGATTCCTCATACCGTCAGAGTAACCGTTGCCAACCACGACCTCTGGAATCAGAGACTTGAAAACGGCGTCATCGAAGACAAGGACTTCGGTATCACTGACACAGGAACCGGTGTTTACAAATCCATCAAATCATATTTGCCGGCTGGTAACTATGTTCTCGAATTCTCTGGCAATACCAATGTTGTAAGAAAAGTGATAGACGGTTTTTACGTTATAGTCAACGATGCTAGTTCGATTGGTACAACCAGATATCCGTTTAAGACCACTATGGATGGCTATGTCGGATTTACATTCAGAGACAGTTCGAGCGCGACTACGACATGGGACGACTCGAGACGAATATCCATATGCAATGTCGATAACAACCCCGATGATACCGCGAATGGCTACCCGACAGTCGCACTCGATATGAAGGTTTATCAATTCGGTAAAAATCTCTTCCCAGATATTCCTGAAAGCGAAGCAAACGGCGTTACCCTGAGTAAGATTGGCGATTATTATGTGTTAAACGGAACTGCAACCACGAGTGGGCTGTTTACAAGAACTATCGGTCTACAGAGCGGAACTTACACTCTGAGTGCGAACAATCTCTATAACAACGGTCTCGATATGCCTATCGTCCAGGTTTATTCGGATACCACAAAACAGTCGATAGTCGCAAAGGATAATGCTAACAACTCGTATGCAACGATGGAGATAGACGGAGCCACCGATTATCAATTCAGAATAAGATACGAGAACGGCGTTACTTATAAAAACTACGTCATTAAACCACAGTTCGAACTTGGTAATACCGTTACTGAATATGAACCTTACACCATGACCGAGCACGAATTGACTGTTATCGATCATTATGGATATGTCGATATAGAATCCGTATCGCCGACCATGACGTTGATGCTGTCGAACACGGGTACGATGTATCCCAACATAATAGATATCGCTGCCGAGTACAATGGCGATATAAGCGAGACTGTTAAAAATATTCTGAACGAACTGGAAAGCTTGAAGTCGACTAACCGATAAGGAGTTTATATTTACAAATGTCTATCCAACTACGAGATTATCAGCAGAAAGCTATCGATGAAATGAAAAACGGTTGCATATTATGCGGAGGGGTTGGCTCTGGCAAATCCAGAACCGCCTTGGCCTACTATTTTCATGAATGCGGTGGGGATTGGAAAAACGGTTATAAACCGATGACTAATCCAAAAGATTTGTACATAATCACGACTGCTCGTAAGAGGGATACGCTGGAATGGGAGGGGGAATTTTCTCCCTTCCTTCTTACAACGCATCCTGAGAGCGCCTACTACAAGCATAATATTGTAATAGATAGCTGGAACAACATACAAAAATACAAAGATGTCCACGGGGCATTCTTTATATTTGACGAGCAGAGAGTTGTCGGTAGCGGAGCATGGGTTAAAGCGTTTCTCAACATCACCAGAAAAAATAAGTGGATATTATTAAGTGCTACCCCTGGAGACACATGGCAAGATTATATTCCAGTGTTCATAGCGAACGGCTTTTATAAAAACAAAACAGAGTTTACTAGGGAACATGTTGTATTTAGCCGATTTACTAAATACCCAAAGATCGATCGATACATAAATACAGGACGATTGATACGACTGAGAAACGATATACTTGTTGATATGGATTTCAGTAGAAAAACAATAGCGCATCATGAGGACGTCTATGTAAAGTACGATATTTCACTGTATAAAGACACCATGCGAAATCGTTGGAATCCTTACGAAAACGAGCCCATCAGAGACGCAAGCGGCCTGTGTTATATTTTGAGAAAGATTGTGAACTCTGATGATTCTCGCATGGTTTCTTTAATCGAGTTAGCCGAAAAGCATCCTCGTATTATCGTATTCTATAATTTTGACTACGAGCTTGAATTGCTTAAAGTTGCATATTATGGCGAGCACGTTGAGATAGCTGAATGGAACGGTCATAAGCATCAACCAATTCCCGAAAGCAAACGTTGGGTTTATTTGGTTCAGTATACGGCCGGATGTGAGGGCTGGAATTGCATTAAGACCGATACGATAGTGTTCTTTTCACAGAACTACTCATACAAAGTGATGGCGCAAGCCGCTGGACGAATAGACAGGCTAAATACGCCTTTTCAACATTTATATTACTACCACTTCAAAACCAGATCCGGAATCGATTTGGCGATATCAAAAGCACTGAGCGTTAAGAAAAAATTCAACGAGACCGCATTTATTAAGTGGTGAATATTCGCGAAATTTACAACCTCCTTTATGAAATCAATAGCTTTAAGGAGGCTAATTATGAACATTAAGAAGTTGAACAAAGCAAAGGAACAGTACGAACTTATCGTTGATACTGTACTTGGGGTAGATATGATTTGTATAGCGATGACAGTGCTTGTCGGCATAATGTATTTGTTGAAGGCATTCGAATCGATTACTATAAATCCTTTATATCTTATACCCCTGTATATAACAGCGGTAGTACTGCGAGTTGTTAAACGCGGTGTGTTTAGAAAGCTTAAAAGTATTGAACACAGAGACGCAAAGCTCTAATAAGAACAAATACGAAAGGTTCTGATTTAGGGCTTTTCGTTTTATTTTTTATCACTTGAAAGGAGAGGGAAAATGAAATACACAATTCGAATATGTGATTGTTGTGGCAAGGAATTTTATTCGGATTATTGGGCTGGAGGTTATATTGATCATGTCGTGAATTTTTCGAATCGTCGATATGCGTATAGCGATAAAACACCGAGGGATATAGCTAGAAACATTATATTCAGTGGTAATAATCTGCGATCAATCGAAGATATTGTTATCCGACTTGATTGCTTCATGACTTGGCGCACTGTATCAGACGAGACGAAGACTGAAGTTAAACGCATCGTCGATGAAATGGTTACACAGCTCTGGGACGCCTTAAATAACGCTCGAGAAATTGCGAAAAACACTCCCCTTATGGTTTTGGCAATGCTGAGAGAGGACGACCTCGACGACTCTTTCTGGGAAGCATTCAACTCTATCGTCGGCGAAGAGGTTGAGGAATGAAATGTCCTAGATGCGGCGGTCGCATCAAAGTTATTGAGACCGCGGATATCACTTCATCCAACGAAATCTATCGAAAAAGGAAGTGTGATGAATGCGAATATATATTTTACACTGCCGAGTTCGAGGTGGAGCATGATAAAAAATTCATTAAAGAATGGAGCAAATACCGAGGGCATGAAAGGAGAAAATGGAAAATTTATTCAGAGGAAAGAGTAAAGAATGATGAAAATTTTTAAAGAGTTTAGTATATTTGCCGCATCGACTTACAAAAATTTCTCCTCAATATTGAATGATCATGCGCGAATGAACGAGGTCGACAACCAAATAATCTCGTTATCAAGCTGCGCTTTCGGCCGTTCGTTTAGAAATATTGCTATGAAAATAAGCGAAGCGAGACTGTTTCCAACCGCCGACACATATTGTATGTTGGCAAACAAAGCACTTGAAATGTTGGCGAGTGGTGAAAACGAGGCGGACGTATTATACTATTTTGATAATTTATTAATAAAAGAATTTGGGAGGAATAAATGATGGAAACCATTAAAGCGTTTTGCAGTGAAGACATTGCTAAATCGTCTTACGTATCACCAATAACCGTTCTTGAAACCGAAATGCAGATACGTGTGGAAGACGGTGTATACAAAGCGGTTAAGAATGTTGGTTTTGACGTCGACAAGGATGAACTAATGAGAGCTTTGAGATACGATCGTAAGCAGTATCAAAAAGGGTATGACCAAGGGTTTCAGAATGGCTATTACGCAGCCATTAGATATTTGACGAGGGAAACAAATGATTGATGCTACAGATGCCATGAACGATCTTTTCGGAGCATTTCAAAAAGCGATGGACGAGTTCGTTGATATTTTCAAGGATGCTTATTACTTCTACGAAGAACTATTAACCCCAAAACAGTACGGCATGGCTCGTATGAAAATTAAAACCCCACTTTATAATCCCTACAATTACATCAGAATCCACCCAAAAAATTTACCGTATCAAAGACGGTGTTTTTAATATTTATATTTAAAAAGGAGAAGAAAAATGATTAAACTTGAAAACTACGAGGTATGTGGCCTCGAACACGCAATCAGAGGTATGAGAAACCCATGGGACAGTCATGAAAAGAGCGACAGCTACGCCACTCATATCGAGAATCCACAGTCACTCAACACTGCTGAATTTGAGTACTTCGTCGGAGATGCCGACAAGGAGCTCATGCTTAAGCTCGCAAACGGCGGTCCTGTTCACGCTAAGTACAGGAGAATGATCGACGTTTATGTTGATATTACTGCGCCTTTGTATTGGTGGAAGGAATTCGATACATACAAGGTCGGTACCGTTGCAAACTCTTGCTCAACCATGCACACGATCGCCAAGAAGGAATTTACGGTTGAAGATTTCTCGTGTGAGCATCTCAATCTTAATAATTATGGACATCTTCTGGAAACCATTGATATTTTGAACGAGCATAGAAATTCTCACAATTACCTTAAATCGCTCAACACTCTCGAAGGAGATAGGGGCGCTAAAAACGAGTGGTGGCAGATGATTCAGCTTCTCCCCAGCTCGTACAACCAGAAGCGCACCGTGAAACTCAACTACGAAGTCCTGGCTAACATTTATAGATGGCGTAAGGACCATAAGCTCGATGAATGGCACACCTTCTGTGAGTGGATCGAGACACTTCCGCATAGCGATATTATCACTTTGAGAGAGGGTTCGTACGGCGTTAAGGAGGGCTGAGGATGACCTGTAGAGAAAAACTTAAAATTGAATATCCGGAGCATGTTAATGATACATATGAGGGTGGATGCTTTGGATGCCCTAATGATTATGGATATCACACACATGCTTGCGATAGTAGACGCCTTAGTTGTGAACACTGTTGGGACCGCGTAATCCCAGGAACTGAAAAATTGAAAGGAGAAACAGAAATGAAAAAGACTAAGCAGGACTTGCTTGACGAGATTAAGAATCTTAAGGAGCAGATCGAACGAATCGAGAATAAGTCTAAGTACGACAAAGGTGCTATGGAGATAAAAGCACTGTTCGATTCTTACGTGGACGTCGGATTCTCCGAAGAAAGAGCATTCGAGTTGGTTCTTACTTCTATGAATTCGGCTATGAAGTAAGGAGGCATCGGTATGACCTGTAGAGAAAAACTTAAAATTGAACATCCGGATAAAGTCGATCTTACTTATGTGGCTGGCTGCGACGGATGTCCTAGCGACTACGGTTACCTACCACCCCCGGATTCTTGCATTGTAGGTTATAACTGTTTTAAATGCTGGGACCGTGAAATTCCTGGGACTGAAAAATCGGTTGGTTTTCTAACTAGCGATGATCGTTTAGAATTCACTGACAAGTCGGAAGAATCCACCACTCCGCATATTCTCGACAGCGGCGATCGTACTGAATTCGCTTCAGGGGCCGTCAGAGACATGAGAGAAGGCAAAGGACGGTGTGATTTGCTGCCTTTGGATGTAATTGCAGAAATATATGCAACACTTGTAGAAGACGACGGCGATGAAGAGGCTAATCGTATATTCCATGAAGTGTATGCTTTTCAGAACGACGGTCAGGTCTGCCACTTACAACGGGTATTACTTGAATTCGATAGATATGAAGCTTGGTCCGATATGCTCCTCGAAGTCGCCAAGCACTTTGAAGAAGGTGCGAAGAAGTACGGCGAGGATAACTGGCGGAAGGGTATACCCGTTAAGTGTTACATCGATTCCGCAATCAGACATTACCTTAAATATTTAAGAGGCGATAAGGATGAGCCGCATGACAGAGCGTTCGTGTGGAACATCCTTTGTTGCATTTGGACATGCAAGCATAAGCCCGAGTTGAATGAGTACGCCAAAGAAACAAAATAATAAAAATTGAGAGGATTTATAAAATGAAAAGATTTATTGCAATTATAACCGTTATATTCGCGCTTTGTCTCGCTAGCTGTGATGTTGTATCCGAAACTAACATGGATATTGATAGACAGAAGCAGGTAACCGATAATTTAGCTTCGTCACAGCAGACTCCTACCGATATTAATTATTCGTTGGAAAGATACAATCTCATTCGTCGTACATACTGGGTAAACGGACAGAGAGAAAAGGCTAACATGCTGCCCTGTGCGGTTGAGAAGCCGCTTGGATATATTGTACTGTTTACAGATAATGGTGCGACAGTTGGGAAGTTTATAGTGGATGGTAAAGTTTCAAGTCTTAATTCGTTCCTCACTCCTAGCGCGGTAGACGAGTATGTATCAAACGGCGGCGTTAAAACCATAGAATTGGCCGACGTTGATGGTTCTTATGGCGAAAACGATGCTGGTATTTTCTTCTTTACACCCGACGGTAAATATGTCGAGTGGACCGGCACATATCTTTACTCTGATATCCCCTTCGAAATCGGCGATTCTATTTTGAAAATGGAGGTGCTTGGCTAATGAGGGTATTCATTTGTATTTTTGTAGTCGTTGTTCTTATTCTGGTTATCGGACTCCCTATTTACTTTAACGCAACTCCTCAGGGCAAAGCAATGTGGAATAACTGGTTTCATGCAGTTCAGGTTGCTGACGACAATACTAATTACGAGACTTTGAGAGAAGTCGAAAATACCTGTCGTTCCATGATTGCTTCATACGAAAGTGATAAGCTTACATACGAGCAGTACAAGGATTCCGAAAGCGAAGAAGAACGTAGTTGGGGATCGCAGGCAAAGATGAGGGCAAACAAAACGGCTTCTACCTATAACAATTATATTCTCAAAAATAAATACGTATGGAGAAATAACGTTCCCGCTGATATTTACATGACTTTACCCATCGTTGAGTGAGGAGGTCGTGAGTGATGGATTTGGGCGCATACGCAAAAATTGACGCTCTCGAAAGCGTCGCAAAAGAGAATGGAATTGAAATTCCTCGCCTTAGAGGTTATAGGTTGATGAGCGAGGAACGGATCATCTCGGAAGAGCAAATCGAAGAAGCAATTAAAGAACAAGAAGCAACTGTGTATGAAGATGCGATTACCTCAATTCCGAGATTTAGCCCTAACAGTTGTTGGCACGAGTATTCAGGCAAAACTGATTGGCTTAAAAAGAAATATCTCATTTACAAAACAATCGAAGAAGTTGATGACGAAGGTGAGATGTATTCGTACCGCAAAGTAATCGGAATAAAATGGAGCTTGATTCACGGCAAAAATCGAAAAGCGATAAAATATGCTCTAAAAAAAGCAAGAATAGCTGTTTGGAAGAATCTCCAAACTTTCAACAAATATGTAGGGCGAGAAGATGTGCTTTATATTCACGCTCGCATAGGTGGTGAAAATTGGTCTCATTACGGCGGTTACAACTTAGAAAAAGAGCCGTGGTTTCTCGAAAAAGTTGATGATTTTTTCGATGATACATACTGTGACATTTACGCTAAAATCAAACCAAATTACAAAGGCGGTGAGGTGTGATGGGTGAATTGAAGCCTTGTCCTATTTGCGAGGGCAAAGCAAAATTGATAAAAGTAGGAGATAATAGAAACCTTTTCGTTTATCAATGCTCCGAATGTGGCTTTATTAAGGCAAAAACGAGTGAGGCTTGTCTAACACCGTGGGGAGCAAAGAGAGTGTGGAACACACGCACAAAAGAAAGAGGTGATTGAATTGAAATATTACACTAGTGATTTACATTTTGGACATTCTAATATTATTAAGTACGAAAACAGACCGTTTACGGACGTTGAGGAAATGGATGAATATCTGATCAAAAAGTGGAATGACAAAGTTAAAAAAGGCGATGAAGTTTATATTGTTGGCGACTTTGGTTTCTGTAAAGGCGAGAAAGCTAACAATCTTTTGGACAGATTGAACGGTCGTAAGTACTTGATTAAAGGAAATCACGATAGTTATTTCTTGAACGACAAGGTCTTTGACCGATCAAAGTTCGAATGGATCAAGGATTATGCGACCATTAAGGATGGAGATACCGTTATTTGCTTGTTCCATTATCCCGTTGCTGTTTGGGACAGGCAGCATCACGGATCGTTGCATTTTTATGGACATGTTCACAGTAATACAGACGGACATCACCCCCTGTTGCTCGAATTGGGCGACAACGCATTTAACGTCGGCTGTGATGTGCGTAATTACGAACCCGTAAGCTTGGCGGAATTACTTAAAGGCGGTGATTGAATGGCAAGGTATATTGATGCGGACAACTTTATAGAGCATATTAAAGACTTAATCGAAGAATGCGAAAATCCCGATGTAGCTACTCAACCTATTACCTATGGCACTGTTCTCGGACTTAAAGGCGCATTGAGTTATGCGGAAACATTACCTACCGCAGATGTTGTGGGAGTGGTGAGGTGTAAGGATTGTAAGTGTTACTATCCTAGAAAACACGAAGAACGTGTTGGATGGTGCAAAAAAATCGGAATAAATATGCCGTACGAACACTTTTGCAGTTACGGAGAAAGGAAGGTGGAGTGATGGCAACAAGAGACGAAATCCTCAAAAGAGATTTTTCAGAAGCGTTTGTAAACAAGATGAAAAACGCTATTGAAACATCGCATTATAAATACGGATGGATGAGTAAGACTTATCCCGAACTAGCACAAGCGTATAAGTGTATAGCCGAACGACTCGAAGCGTACGAGAAAACGCATAACACCGAATATTTAATTGATGTTGCAAATTTTGCGATGATCGAATTCATGTATCCGGCTTTCAAAAATGCTCATTACACGCCGACAGACAGTGACAAATCTGTTGGACTTGCTGGCGGTATTTCTTACAAGGAACTCATGGAAGAAGGTGTTGTCAATGGTTAAAATGACACAGAGTTTTGAAGTTTGGCTTTTTACATATCACAGAGGTTTAGTTGCTCCGTTAATGTTCGGGCACACCGAAGTATTGACCGATAAATTATTAAAGGAATATACAGAATGGTGCAAGACGGATGAGGGCAAACAGTATCTCAAAGGCGGCTCAAAATATGACGAAAACCACGAAGGTAATAAAGCAAGAGGTGAACAAACATGAGCATAGTTCTATTTGCCATAATTGGCGCAACGATAAAAGCAGGTGCCGCATATTGGATTTGCTTTTCCCTGTTTTCCATGTGTTGGGCGGTTCGGTTTTTCTGCAATATGTTCAAATTATTCAGGGATTTGTGAGGTGAATCTGATGCGTGAGATTTTGTTTAGGGGAAAACGAATTGATAACGGCGAGTGGGTCGAAGGTAGTCTCGTTCATCAAACCGAACATTATGGAGATTCAGTTGATCGCTATCATATCCTATACACTGGCGAATTTCATTCCGACTACTACGATAATGCAATTGTCATTCCCGAAACCGTAGGACAGTACACGGGACTTACCGACAAGAACGGCAAGAAAATTTTTGAGGGTGATATTCTTTGCTACACAAGTGCGTATAAAGGTCGCAAAAGTTTTGGTGAGGTCAGAAGCGAAGAATGGAATTGCGGTTGCTGCAACGATGTTTATGGCTTTTCGATATTAGGCGAAATCGGCTTGGCGGAAAGTCACCTTTGCGAAATCGTCGGTAATATCCACGATAACCCCGAATTACTGAAAGGCGGTGATTGAATGGCAGAACCGTGGCGCAGCGAAGAGGAGAGAGCTGAGTATTATGAAAAACGAAAAGTGATGGAACGAATAACTAAAGTTAAATATTATCTCGATATTGCACGTACAGTGGCGACCAGGTCCACATGCCTTCGTAAAAAATACGGAGCGATTATCGTAAAAAATGATGTCGTAATTGCTACTGGTTATAACGGAGCACCACGCGGAAGAGAGAATTGCACTGATATTTGCTTCTGCATGCGCGACAAGCTGAATATTCCACGCGGCGAACGATACGAGATGTGTCGCTCTGTTCACGCTGAGGCGAACGCTATTATATCTGCTTCTAGAGATCAGATGATTGGTTCTACATTATATCTTTGTGGAATCGACGCGAAAAGTGGAGAACTAGTATCCGATTCATGCAGCTGTCAAATGTGCAAGCGTCTCATCATCAACGCCGGTATCGAAACTGTGATCGTCAGAAATTCCGAAGATGAAGCAACTTTCTACCCTGTCAAATCATGGATCGAGGATGACGACAGTATTAACGGTACTTATGGATATTGAAAAAAGGAGAACGACACATGACACCACCATGCAAAGACTGTAAGGATCGCGTAGTAGGATGTCACGCTAAATGCGAACGATATGCGAAGTGGCGAGTGGACCACGCCAAGGAAAAAGATCAGTACAACAAATCAACCGAGTTTGATCGTTATTTGCACGGTACCAAAATGCAAAACATAGCGGATTGGTACGCAAAGCAACGTAGAAAAAACAAAAATTATTAAGTTTATATTTCATGAGGTAATACATATGAAGATTTATTGTAACATGGAATTGTGTAGGTTCAATGAGGCATTACATAATGAGTGTTTGAACGACAAGCGTCATGAGAATTGTCCTTATTACAAAATGGTAACCGAGAAGCGCAATAAAGAACTCGAGGAAAAACGTCGTGATAAATGGATGCTGTTTCTGCTTTGTTCCCTGGCATTATTGCTTTTACTTGCAGCGGTTTATATTTGGAAAAACCAGTCGAGTCTGTACAAAAAATATTCGGTTGTTGAACCAGAATCGGAGGAAGTATTTGTAGAAGAGACCGTTGATATTTCCGAAGAACCGATCGTCGAGGAACCAGTAGAGGTGGCTTCGGTTGAACCCGAGGTTGGCTATGTGAGATTCGATGTTCCGCTTGAACAAGATTTACAGAATCATATTTTCATGCTTTGTGCAGAACGAGATCTTGATCCGGCGATAGTGTTTGCGATGATCGACCAAGAGTCTAAATTCAACGCAGATATCGTTGGTGATGGCGGTAACTCGTTTGGTCTTATGCAGATTCAACCTAGATGGCATAGCGATAGAATGGTTAAACTCGGTTGTACTGATTTGCTCGATCCATATCAGAACGTCACCGTTGGGGTTGACTTTTTGGCGGAACTTGTTAGTGATGGTAAGTCTATTGAATGGGCCTTGATGGCTTATAACGGTGGTCCCGCGTATGCCAATCGAAAGACTTCCGCTGGCGTTTTGAGCGAATATGCAGCGAGCGTTTTGAGAAAAAGCAGCGAATTAAATTATGCATAAATTATGATAAAAACGGGAGGGTTTGGTGTTTACCAGCCCTCTTCGACTTGCAAAATTCGTGGCCATTTTCGTGTCGCAAAAGTGGGCAAAAACCGGGTGGTGGCCACTTTTTAAAAAATTTTGATGAAAAATGATGTTGCGATTTGATGAAAAACGGTCAAATTTCTGGCCATTTGGCCACTTTCTGCCCACTTTTAAAAACAAAAGTGGCCAGCAAAAATCCCCATTTATAGGGCTTTGTCGAGGGTTCTGGCCACTTTCCCACTTTTTTTCTTAATTTAATTGTGATAAAAAAATTAATAAATAATAAAGAATAGCAAAAAAAGTTGGCCATTTGGCCAGGGACGTATTTTTAGTACAAATTTACATGCAAATTTATATTTTCTTACAAATTTAAAATTCGCGAAAAAAACAAGCCCTTTTATGAGAGGAAGAGGTAAAAGCGCCATTTTTGAACAATGGCATCCTCTCTTAAGTTTTAGTGCTTTTGAAAGGAGACTTAACTTATGGCAAGGAGTTCGAGATTGGAAAGTGGTTTCCAGGACAAACTCATTAAAGATTTGGAAAATTTGTTTCCAGGTTGCATGACTTTTAAAATGGATCAAGTCCAGGGCATTCCCGACTTACTTGTTTTATTCAAAGATAAGTGGGCCTCGCTCGAATGCAAAAGAACTAAGGGCGCTAAAAGACAGCCTAATCAAGAATACTATGTTGACAAAATGAACAACATGTCTTTCTCGAGATTCGTATCTCCGGAAAATAAAGAAAACGTGTTGCGTGAGCTTCAGCAAGTATTCAATAGATAACAGAGACTAAAGGAGAGTTTATATTTATGAGGTTTAATAAACACTTTAATCTTGAAGGTCTGCATGCACCATTTAGTGCTAGTCAATCTCACTGGTTGAGATATGACGACGATAAAGTAATGGAAACATACAGAAACAAAAAAGCGGCCGAGATGGGAACCAGACTCCATCAATGGGCTAAAGACACAATAGACTTACGAATCAAACAACCAAGGTCCAACAAAACAATCTATGCGTATGTCAATGATGCGATTGGTTATGGAATGGATACCGAGGTTGTTTTATATTATTCTGACAGATTCTTCGGAACCGCCGATGCTATATCGTTTAAAAGAAACGTTCTTAGAATACACGATTTGAAAACAGGTAAAACGCCAGTCCACATGGAGCAGCTTGAAGTATATGCTGCTCTTTTTTGTTTGGAATACAGAGTGAATCCTGCTGATATTCAGATCGAATTAAGAATCTATCAGAATGACACAATCATATACCATGAACCGACAGTCGAAGATATTGTTCCGATCATGGACAAAATAGTTCATCTTAACAAACTACTAGAGAAAATAGACAGCGAGGAGGTTTGATCTCATGTGCCCTTATCCAGAGTTGAACGATTATTCAAAAGACGAAGAGCTGATGCACATCGGAATGCCTAGACGTTCTGGAAGATATCCTTGGGGCAGTGGAGACGACCCCTATCAGCATGGTACTGATTTTCTTGGAAGAGTTGATGAACTCAGAAAACAAGGTTTTACATTTACGGATGAGAACGGAAAGACTTGGACTGGAGACACAGCAATTGCTAAATCTATGGGCCTGAGCACAACGCAGTTCAGAACAGAATGTAGTTTGGCAAAAGACGAGCGAAGAATGCTCGATGTTGCAAGAGCCAAGTCACTCACACAGGATGGTCTTGGCCCGACCGAGATTGGTAGACAAATGGGTTTACCGGAATCCACAGTTCGTTCTCTTCTCAATGAGAATTCCGAAGCTCGTATGCAGCAAGCAATGAAGACCGCCGACTTTATCAGAAATCAGATCGAAACAAAAGGTATGATTGACGTTGGCGTAGGGGTTGAGCGAGAGCTCGGTATTTCCAAGGAGAAACTTAAAGAAGCTCTTTATATTCTTGAAAGAGAAGGCTATCCTATGTATCCCGGTGGAATACCGCAGATCAATAATCCCGGACAACAGACCAATCAGATGGTTATATGTCCCAAAGGAACGCAGCATAAAGAGATTTATAATTATGATAAGATCCATCCTCTCAACGAAGATGATTATGTATCGCATGACGGTGGAGAAACATTTGACAAATTTGTATATCCCAAAAGCATGGATTCGAAGCGACTCATGATTCGTTATGCCGAAGAAGGCGGTATCGAAAAAGATGGTATCGTCGAGATTCGAAGAGGCGTTGACGATTTGTCTTTGGGTGAATCTCGTTATGCACAGGTCCGCATACTGGTTGATGGTACCCATTATGTGAAAGGTATGGCTGTATATTCTGACGATATGCCGCCAGGCGTTGATATGGTGTTCAATACCAACAAGAAAATTGGAACTCCCGCGTTAGGAGATAAGAGCAACACCGTATTAAAGAACATAAAAGGCGATCCTGATAATCCGTTCGGATCATTGATCAAAGCAAACGGACAAAGTTATTACACAGACAAAGACGGCAAGAAACAACTGTCTCTTATTAATAAGAGAGCCGACGAAGGCGATTGGTCCGAATGGAAAGATGCGTTGCCTTCTCAGTTTCTTGGCAAACAGAATATTAATCTCATAAAAAAGCAGCTCAATCTCGCCAAAGCCAATAAGCTTGACGAGTATAATGACATATGCTCGCTTACTAATCCAACGGTAAAGAAACACTTGTTGCAGAAGTTTGCTGATGAGTGCGATGCAGCAGCCGTTCATCTTCAAGCAGCAGCGTTACCAGGACAGAAGTATCACGTAATCATACCTGTTAATTCTTTAAAAGAGACAGAAGTGTATGCTCCTAACTATAAGAATGGCGATAAGCTTGCTCTTGTTCGTTATCCTCATGGTGGCACATTCGAAATACCGATACTTACAGTCAATAATAAAAACGCTCTTGCTAAAAAGCTTTTAGGCTCTGATGTAACAGACGCTGTTGGAATAAATAGCAAGGTCGCGGAAAGATTGTCTGGCGCAGACTTTGACGGCGATACAGTTATGTGTATTCCGACACACGATTCGAAAGGAAGAGTCAAGATTACTTCAACACCCCCTCTTAAAGGTCTTGAAGGTTTTGACCCCAAGCTTGCTTATCCTGAAAGACCCGGTATGAAATACATGAAAAATACCGGTACTCAGATGGGAGTCATATCCAACCTCATAACCGATATGACATTGGCTGGCGCTGGCCCAGACGAGTTGGCCCGTGCGGTAAAGCATAGCATGGTAGTTATCGATGCAGAAAAGCACCGCCTGGACTATAAGCAGAGTGAGATCGATAATAATATAGCTGCATTACATAAGAAGTATCAGGGTAAGACTACTGGTGGAGCAGCCACGATACTGTCTAGAGCCAAGGGTGAGACATCCGTGGCAAAAAGACAAGGCACTCCCAAAGTAAACATAAAGGGTAAAGAGTGGTATGATCCCACCAAACCCGAGGGCTCGTTAATATACAAAACAGCAGACGATCTGTATTATACGGTAACTAAAACTAATAAGCGTACCGGCGAGGTTGTTAGCACAACAAAAATGAGAACCCAGAAGAGTACTAAAATGGGTGAAGCCGACGATGCTTATGATCTTGTATCCAATTTCAAACACCCAAAAGAAATTGTATATGCCGATTATGCTAATGATATGAAATCACTGGCAAATAGAGCTCGTATGGAGATAGCTTCTACTGGAAAGATAGAATATTCTTCATCTGCTAAAAAGACATATGCAAAAGAAGTAAGTTCTTTGGATGCTAAATTAAATGTGTCATTACTCAATGCCACTCGTGAAAGAGAAGCTCAACGAAGAGCCAATGCCGAACTTCAATCTAAAAAGAAAGCAGATCCAAACATGAAAAAGGAAGATGCAAAAAAGATAGGTCAGCAAGCATTGAACAAGGCGAGAAGCGAAGTTGGTCAGGTTTCTAGAAAAGAAAGATCTATAAAGATAACAGATCGCGAATGGGAAGCCATTCAAGCTGGCGCAATTAGTGAGAAGAAACTCAAAGACATTCTAAACAATACTGATGTTGACAATCTTAGAGAACGAGCAACTCCTCGATCAAATAATAAATTACCAACAACAAAAGTAAATAGAATAAAAGCAATGAGTAATTCAAATCATAGTTTATCAGAGATTGCTGAAGCTCTTAATCTTTCGCCTTCAGTAGTAGCAAAATACATAAAGGAGTGATTTAGCAATGCCAGAAGATATGCGTTACGACTATATGTTGACAACGTTCGACAATCCGTACGATTACTTCGAACAGTTCGAACAATGGTTCTTATTCGATATCGAAAAAGGTTATAATACTTGTTCTTTGCTTGCTCGAATCGCTCAGCTTTCAGAAGGAATGTCACAAAAAGAAGTTGACGATGAGATTGAAAGAGCAATTGATGAAATACTTTACTTCGATGACGCAGCAATTTATAAAAAAATCAAAAGAACAACTTCATACAATTAATATTTTACACACAACACGCTCCCGAGATGATTGAGAGAGGTCAAAAGGTATAGGGGGGGGGTCTCGAAAATCACACCCCCTACCCAAATCGCCGGCCTCTCCAAAAATTCCCCGGGGGTTTATATTTGAAAAACAATTTAAAAGGAGGTGTTTCTATGAGTTGGTTTAAGGATCTGTTTATCGACGAAGCTAAATCCGCTCTTAGTTTACATTCTGACGGTGGAGAGGGTGGAGAAACCAACGGCGTCACGGTCGATAGAAGAGAAATTTACCAAGGCACACGTCCGATCGAATGGTTGAGGATGCCTGATTATGATAAGTTAGATGCAAACACTATGTATTTCTTGTTCGATATTCTGCCTTACGGAGACAACATATTTGATATACTAGCAAGGCACGATGGAGAAGCAACGGTAGAATTTGGAAGTTGTAAAGACGGGGTTTTTGTAGCTGATGCCGAATATGGGCAAGATATATTCGCTGGCGGCGGTGCTACATTAAACACATATTACACCAAAGTGTTTAATTATGACGAGTGGGGAAAATATCAACTATCAAACGGCAGACGTCAAATAATAATCAAAATGACATTTAATCAACTTGCTTTTAGAATTGGTTATAACAGAGAAAATATAGAAGTAAAAGAAATACTTAATAATTGTTTTTTTAGAGATAATTATTTTCAGTTTGGGTTTGGTTCTGATAGATGTCATTATCACTATATGGAAGTATGTCCTCCAACTAACGATTATCCAAATTTAGGACACGCAAAATATACACAAAAATCAGAGGGGCATTTTACTGGTAGTGGTGGTGCTGGAAAAAACTCAGTTATTTTAAAAATATTTAATCAACCATTTAAAAATACAATGTATTGGGAATGTTTCCGAGAGTGTAGAAACTTGGAAGAAATAACACTTGATATTAGCGAATTGACACAATGGGTAAATCCTTTTAGAGCAACTTGTAATAACTTAAAAAAGCTTTTGTTTGTTGGTGGCGAAAATCTAACAAGTTTTCCGGATGACATCAACCTAAATCCTTGTAGCTTGAACGTTGATGGCGTAAGAGAATTTTTCTATACCTTGCCCAACATCGTACCTTCTGGAACAGCTCGCACCATCACTTTAACTAATTCCCCCGCTGCGACCACTGGCATCCCCGAAGATGTACTTCAGATTGCAACCGATAAAGGTTGGACGGTAACGACTTAAGAGGTGATAATATGGAAATAAAAACTATTACAGCTCCCGAAGGCATGATTCTTACTAATGGCTCGGCGTACGGCTATAGAATCGCATTGGGTTCTTTAGACAGCGCCGAGAATTGGTATGAAATACCGATAGAAGAATACGAAAGAATAATGAAAGAGGATGAAGTATTATGAGTTGGTTTAAGGATTTATTTGTTGACGAAGCTAAATCTGCTCTTAGTCGTCGTTACGGAGCCGGAGGGGGTTCGGCTAAGACTCTGTCGGCCGCATTAAGAGAGTGTACTGATTTCTCAAATTTTAATGTTAACAACGCTAGAGCACCAATAGTGGATTCGATGGATTTTGACGATACTATCAACGGAACCAGCTTTAACAGTTTTTTCCATAGCTGTAAGCGAAATAGAGACACGATTCCCCTTTTCAACACCAGCAACGGGACTGATTTTACATACATGTTCTGGTCCTGTTGGAGCATAACCACTATTCCGCGGTTCAACACTAGTAATGGAACCAATTTTTCACATATGTTTCACGATTGTGGTGCTCTCACATCGATACCAGAACTCGACTTTAGTAAAGGAACTAGTTTCCAAAGAACGTTCAATCTTTGCGTTAAACTCACAACGGTCCCACCGTTTAACACAAAAAACGGTCAATATTTTGATTATATGTTTTTTGGATGTAATATCCTCCCTACAATTCCATTGCTATGCGTTGATAACGCCAAATCGTTTGCCGGAACATTCCAGAACTGCAATAAACTCGTTAACTTAAAGTTAGATGGCACTATAAAGATAAATGGATTCGACGTCTCTACCAGCCCGCTTCTTTCCCACGTTAGTCTCATGGGTATAATAAACGCTCTTGCGGACAAAACCTCAGACACCTCGACCACGTGGAAAGTAACCCTCGGTTCTGCAAATTTGGAAAAATTAACAGACGATGAAAAACTCATAGCACAAGAGAAAGGATGGACGTTGGCATAATGGCAGTATGGACAGAAGAACTCGCAACTGATATCTCTTATCCGAACATCGACGTTTTTCGCAGATATAGAGACGGCGTACATAGCGGATATCGTATAACCCCCAAGGAAGGGTATGTGATGTATGACACAAATGACGAGAATTATGACATCGATCCGGAGACCGGAAACGAAATTCCTGTGATTCATTATTTTACCATCGCGTATCTTCCTACAAACTTTAACTTCGATCGATTCTCCTGGGTCGCAGTACCTAGAAGCGAAGTAGACGAAAATTACATCTTCGGAACCGAAAACAACGAAGTAATGTAATAATAAACACCAACATTCAGATAGTATTTCCAGGCATCTATAAGGTCCGATACGTTTGCCGGTAAAAATAGTCAACGTTTCCCTTAACCTCATAAATTGTTGTTTGCCATTTTCCCTCTCCTTTCAAGTGTGATAGGCAGCGCTTCGGCTTTATAGATGTCTTGAAATGCTATCTGAAACCGTTGGTAAACTATGGCAAATGTCAGCAGAACTGCATGAAAGGAGGCAGTAAAGATGGCAAAAGTTACTACAAACAGCACTAAAAGTCCCAAGAAAATCAGACCGGCTTTGACGCCTGAATCCAGAGAGCAGCAGTTAATCTCTCTGGCGGTCGACCTCGCTGAAAAACAGTTGCAGGAAGGCACTGCCTCTTCTCAGGTAATAACGCATTACTTGAAATTGGGCACTCAGAAAGAGAAGCTCGAAAGGGAAATCTTACGAGAGCAGCGCAATCTTATTGTTACAAAAAGAAAACAGATTGATGCTCAGGAAAGTAGAGCTGAACTCTATGAGGACGCAATCAGAGCAATGCGCAAATACACAGGTAATGGCGGTTCGGAAGATGAAGATTAGAACATATTCCGAATTAATGTCACTACCAACTTTTGAAGAGCGCTTTGAATATTTGCGACTCGACGGTGCTGTTGGAGAATCCACATTTGGGTTTGACAGATATTTAAACCAGATCTTTTACCAACGATCTCACGAATGGAAGTCTATCAGAGATTTTGTAATCGTTAGAGACAATGGTTGCGATTTAGGTGTTGATGGGTATGAAATTCATAGTCGAGTTTTAGTCCATCACATGAATCCAATCACGATAAAGGATCTCGAGAGAGAAAGTGAGTTTTTATTGAACCCTGATTATCTGATTACAACCACGCACAACACACATAATGCTATTCACTATGGCAACACGAACTTACTAATCAGAAATCCCATAGTTCGAACTAAAAACGATACTTGCCCGTGGCGATCAAACTAAAAAGGAGGTATTTATGGAGAGTATACTGACATCGATCAAGAAAATGCTCGATATCGTAGAAGAGGATGAGCACTTCGACCCAGACATAATCATGCACATCAATTCTGTGTTCATGATTCTGACTCAATTGGGCGTTGGTCCCCCTGAAGGTTTCCGTATCGAGGATAAAACTTCTAGTTGGACTGACTTTATCGAAGATACAACCAAGTTGGAATTGGTTAAATCATACATTCACCTCAGAGTCAAACTTCTGTTTGATCCTCCTACAAGTGGTGCTGTCATGGAATCGATCAATCGAATGATTACCGAATTCGAATTCCGGCTTAATGTAGCTGTAGATCCAGAGCAATCCGTTTGAGAGGAGGAAAATTCAAAATGGAGAACAATAGTTTATCCCATCATGGAACTAAAGGTATGCGCTGGGGCATTCGCCGATTTCAAAACAAAGATGGAAGCTTGACTCCTCTTGGTAAGAGGAAAAGGCGAAGCGAAGAAAAGCTCGAGGCTGAAAAATCCAAGAACAAAGAGAAATTGGCAGCCGAAAAAGCTAAAAATAATCTCACCATCGAGAAGTTAAAATTCAAAGGTCAGATGGCTGCCGAAAAACTTCGTCTGAAAGGAAAACTTTCATCCAGCAAGGAGAAAACCAAAGCCGACGAGGAAGAAGCCAAGAAACTCGACGAAAAGAAAAAGCAGGAAGATGCTGCCGAAAAGAGAGATCGAATAATTCGCGAAGGAACAGCCGACGAAGTTCTCAGTATCAAAGGACAACTCACCCAGCAAGAGATGCAGCAAGTTTACAACCGAATTCAATGGGAAAACAACATCAACAAGCTTAAATCAGAGCAGGTATCAGCCGGAAAACAGCGAGCTGATAAGGTGTTTAATACCATTGGGGATGTAACCGAATATGCCGTAAAGGGCGCAAAAGCCTGGAACATGTTTGCTAACGTTTACAACTCTCTTAATGGCGACGGCAAAGTATTACCTAAGATTCAGACTAATATTGCTGATGGTAACAAAAAAGAAGTCGACTCATATAAGAAACGTAAGCAGGAAGCAGCCGATAAGACGGCAAAAGAGCAAGCCGAGCGCGATGCTAAAAAAGAATCCGATAAAGCCGAAAAGAAAGCGGCTAAGGAAGCCAAAAAAGCCGAAAAACAATCGGCAAAGGAAGAAGCAAAGAAGGAAAAGAAAGTCGAGCGAGAGTATGTAACTCTTAATGACGGAGACGAAATAATCGATGGGCCTTCCAGATCCTCAAAGAAAAGTCAGAGCGATGGTTGGACTCGAATTAATTACAAACAATCAACCGACAGAGGTACCTCGTTCGTACATGATAATCCTTCGTTACTTTCATCCCCGGTTTCCAGCTACACTAGCGGTCCCTCCAAACAGACTTTATCTCTCGGTCAATCTTATGTCTCCGGCTTACTCGGCGCTCCGAAAGATAGGGATGATGATTAATCATGGCTCTATCTAATACTGCCACCCCAATATATTACGGTAAATTCAAAGAAGCTGTACTTCGAGGAGAGATACCTGTTTGTGAAGAAATCTCAATGGAAATGAATCGAATTGACGCGCTTATTGCCAATCCGGGAGTCTGGTATGACGATGAGGCGATTAATGGTTTCATAGCTTATTGTGAAAATGAACTCACTCTTACTAACGGAGAAGATTTACGTTTGCTCGATTCGTTTAAATTATGGGCAGAGCAAATATTCGGTTGGTATTACTTTGTAGAAAGAAGCGTTTACGAACCGTCTCCGGATAATCATGGTGGACGATATGTCACCAAGAGAATTAAGAAAAGACTGATCAACAAACAGTATCTAATAGTAGCTCGAGGTGCCGCTAAATCCATGTACGCATCTTGCCTGCAAAGTTACTTTCTAAATGTTGACACCTCGACTACACATCAGGTTACCACAGCGCCGACTATGATGCAAGCCGAGGAAGTATTATCCCCGATTAGAACCTCCATAACTCGATCCCGAGGACCTCTCTTCAAGTTTTTAACCGAAGGATCACTTCAGAACACGACTGGCTCTAAAGCTAATCGTGTTAAACTTGCGTCCACCAAAAAGGGCATCGAAAACTTTCTAACGGGATCGATACTTCAGATAAGACCAATGAGTATTGATAAACTCCAGGGATTAAAAGTCAAAGTCGCAACAATCGACGAATGGCTTTCTGGTGATGTTAGAGAAGATGTTATCGGCGCACTTGAACAAGGTGCGGCAAAAGAGCAAGGCTCTGCCGAAAACAATGACTATCTCATAGTCGCCATAAGTTCGGAAGGTACTGTTCGTAACGGAAGCGGCGATACAATCAAAATGGAGTTAATGGATATACTCAAAGGCGAATATTCAGCGCCACACACATCTATATTTTGGTATAAACTCGATTCTATCGATGAGGTTGCCGATCCGGAAACGTGGCGCAAAGCGAACCCTAATCTCGGAAAGACGGTAACATATGAAACGTACCAGTTGGACGTCGAGCGAGCAGAAAAAGCTCCTGCTACAAGAAATGATATTCTAGCAAAACGTTTCGGAATCCCGATGGAAGGTCATACATATTTCTTTACTTATGAAGAAACTCTTCCACATAGAAGAAGGGATTATTGGGAAATGCCGTGTGCACTCGGAGCAGACCTTTCTCAGGGTGACGACTTCTGCGCATTTACATTTATGTTTCCGTTACGCGGTGGAGCGTTCGGTATTAAAACCCGAAATTACATAACATCGCTAACCTTATCAAAACTTCCCCCAGCAATGAGGGAAAAATACAATCAGTTCATGGATGAAGGTAGTCTGATAGTCCTCGATGGAACAGTGCTGGACATGATGCAAGTATATGACGATCTGGATAGCCACATTATTAACTGCGGTTATGATGTGAGATGTTTCGGATTTGACCCATACAACGCCAGAGAATTTGTTGAGCGATGGGAAAGAGAAAACGGACCATTTGGTATAGAGAAAGTAATACAGGGTGCTAAAACAGAATCGGTTCCTTTGGGCGAGTTGAAAAAGCTGGCCGAGGAAAAGATGCTGTTATTCGACGAGCAATTAATGTGTTTCGCGATGGGTAACTGTATTGCTATCGAAGACACAAATGGAAACCGAAAACTGTATAAAAAGCGTGCCGAAGAGAAAATCGATGCTGTTGCAGCAATGATGGATGCTTATGTGGCATACAAGCTTAACAGAGATGCGTTTGAGTAAAGGAGAGATTCGAGATGGAAAATTCAATTAGCTCCAGGTTTAAACGAGCCTGGAACGCATTCGCGAACAACCGAGATCCCACCCAAAGTACCTGGGCTCCAGAGGGAGGTTATTACTATCGTCCCGACCGCCCAAGACTATCCCGAGGTAAAGAACGGTCGATCGTCACCGCACTTATCAATAGAATAGCACTCGATGTTGCTGCTAATACGTTTCAACATTGTAGACTTGACGAAGAAGGTCGTTTCAAAGAAGTCGTAGACTCGAAGCTTAATCGATGTTTGAATCTTGAAGCCAATCTCGATCAAACCGGCAGAGCATTCATTCACGACCTCGTTGTTTCTATGTGCGACGAAGGTGTAGTGGCCATATTTCCCACGGACACACTCGGTGATCCAAGATTTACAGACTCTTACGATATTTTTTCGATGCGTACAGCAAAGATAACTCAATGGTTTCCGAATCGAGTAAAAATCTATGCGTACGACGAAAGAGACGGTCGTAAAAAAGATGTTTCGGTTCTTAAGAAAACGGTTGGTATTATCGAAAATCCGCTGTTTGCTGTAATGAACGAACCGAACTCGACAATGCAGCGTCTAATAAGAAAGCTTAATCTTTTGGACGCCATTGACGAACAGAGTGGATCTGGAAAATTAGATTTAATTATCCAGTTACCATATGTCATTAAGTCCGATGCAAGACGTCAACAGGCTGAACAAAGAAGAAAAGACATTGAAATGCAATTGTCTGGATCTAAGTTCGGTATTGCGTACACAGACGGTAGTGAACGCATCACGCAGTTGAATCGTCCTGTCGAAAACAATCTGATGAAACAGGTAGAATACTTGACGAGTATGCTATACAGCCAGTTGGGATTCGCTCAAAGTATATTGGATGGAACGGCAGACGAGAGAACCATGCGTAACTACTACGATCGTACTATCGAACCAATTTCGTCAGCAATAGCCGATGAGATGAACCGAAAGTTCTTGTCTCAAACGGCTCGGACACAAGGGCAGTCGATCAAATTCTTCAGAGATCCTTTCAGACTTGTTCCAGTCAACGAACTCGCAAACATAGCGGATAAGTTTACAAGAAACGAGATCTTGTCCAAGAATGAAGTTCGACAAATCATTGGACGTAAGCCATCTAGTGATCCTAAAGCTGATAAGCTGATCAACAGTAACATAAGTCAGCCGGCGGAAGAAGTTGGCAAACAATCCAGTGAACCAAATGAAGAAATCGAAGAAGGAGGAAAAAATCAAAATGGAGAAATATGATTTCAGTGGCTGGGCCACGAAAAATGATCTCAAATGCTCTGACGGTAGAGTAATCCGTAAAGACGCATTCAAACATTGCGATGGACAGACAGTTCCGCTTTGCTGGAACCACGATCACTCCGATCCGTATCGTATTGTTGGACATGCTTTGCTTGAAAACCGAGAAGAAGGCGTTTATGCGTACTGCTCGCTTAATGACACCGATCTCGGTAACACAGCCAAGATTTATGTTCAGCACGGCGATATTAAGCATCTGTCTATTTATGCAAACCAGCTTAAACAGCAGGGCGAAAACGTGCTTCATGGTGCTATCCGCGAAGTAAGTCTTGTCCTCGCCGGAGCTAATCCCGGCGCATTTATCGATTCCGTGATGGTACACGGAGAAGAATCCGAGGAGGAAGCTATTATTTACACGGGTGAAGATGTAAGTCTCTACCATGCAGATAAGGAAGAACCCAAGGAAGAAAAGAAGGCAGAAGAATCTACAAAGTCCGAGGACAAGAAAGAAGAATCCGAGGAAAAAGAAGAGACTATTGCCGAAGTTTTCGAAACACTTAATGAAAAGCAGAAGAACGCTGTTTATGCGGTAATCGGCCAGGCAATCGAAGACTCGTCTGGCGAAAAAGATTCTGAAGGAGGAAATAAAGAAATGAAACAGAACGCATTCGATCGCGAAGATGTACAGAAGGGTACTGCTCTCAGCCATGCTGATCAGGAATCCATCATCACATTGGCTAAGCAGCCCAATGTCGGCAGCTTCCAGACTGCCAAAAGAATTTATGCCGAGGAACATGCCGACGAACTCGAGCATGGCTTCAGCGATGAGGATCTCAACAATTACCTCTTCCCTGAATACAAGGATGTAAAGCCCGGCGCTCCCGAACTCATCGAAAGAGATCAGACTTGGGTCGGCGAAGTTATGAGAAAGACTCATAAGAGCCCTATCAGCCGTATCCGTACTCGTCAGGTAGACGCTCGCGCTGCTGACATCAGAGCAAAGGGTTATAAGAAGGGTGAAGAGAAGACTGTCTCCGGTAACCCCAAGCTTATGGCTCGTACAACCGATCCTCAGACCGTTTATCGTAAGGATGCTCTTCACAGAGACGACATCATCGACATCACAGATTTCGATGTAGTTGCATACCAGTATGGCATCATGAAGAACAACCTCAATGAGGACCTTGCTCTTGCTACAATGGTCGGCGACCTTCGTGAAGACGGCGATCCCGATAAGATCAGCGAAGAACATATCCGTCCTATCTGGAAGGATGATGAACTCTACACCATCCACTACGATGTTGACATTGCAGCAGCTAAGGCTGAACTTCAGGGTACTGAGACAGGTGCTCACTTCGGCGATAACTACATTTATGCAGAAGCAATCGTTACAGCAACTCTCTATTCTCGTGAACAGTATAAGGGCAGCGGTAACCTCGAATTCTACTGCACACCTCACCTTCTCAACGTAATGCTTCTCGCTCGCGATCTTAACGGCAGACGCATTTACGATTCTAAGGCTGATCTCGCAAAGGCACTCAACGTTTCGGCAATCCACACCGCTGAACAGTTCGAAGGTCTTACCAGAACAACTAAGGAAGGCGAAACTAAGAAGCTTCTCGGCATCTTTGTAAACCTTTCCGACTATCAGCATGGCTCCACAAAGGGTGGCGAAATCACAAGATTCGAACAGTTCGATATCGACTTCAACCAGAACAAGTACCTTATCGAAACTCGTCTCTCCGGCGCTCTCACAAGAATTAAGTCGGCTATCGCTCTCGAAGAGCCCGTTGTTGCCGGTTAATTTATAAGCGCTTACATTTCAAAATGGAGTGAAAGATCATGGCAAAAATCTATGTGACAGTAGGTTATGGCGAACAAGCCGAAGTCAGACCGGGCGTATGGGAAAACAAACTAACTGAAAGAAATTATTTCGGTAATTTGAATCGCAACAGCCGTAGACTTCAGACTGCCGATCAGCTCAACGATAATATTGTGATCGCAAATGAAATCAGTATTGTTGCCGATCAGTTTGCCTATGATAATTTTCACGCAATATTATATGTTGAGTTTATGGGTGCTAAATGGAAGATAACTAACGTCGAAGTTCAGCACCCGAGACTTATATTGACTGCTGGGGGTGTATACAATGGCTAGCAGGCTCAAATTGCATGAAGAGTTAACTAGGCTCTTTAGACCACAAAAGGTGTATTTTCAACCCCCTCAGTCAATTAAAATGCAGTATCCGTGTATTCGATACGCAAAGGTTGGAATCGTTAATAAGCGTGCCGACAATGGAACTTACGGTTATGTTACTCGGTATGAAATTATAGCAATCGATTCGGACCCCGATAGCAATGTTTGTGATATAATGCTCAATCATTTTCCGATGTGCACTTTCGATCGCGGATTTACTGCCGACAATCTAAATCATTTTGTATTTACACTATATTATTAAGGAGGACAATACTATGTCAAAACTCGTATGGGATCAGACCGGTGAACGTTATTACGAAACCGGTGTAAAGCAGGGCGTACTTTATCCTATCTCTGCCGAAGGAACATATTCAAAGGGCGTGGCTTGGAATGGCCTCACCGCTGTTACAGAGAGTCCCTCTGGAGCAGAAGCATCGCCTCTTTATGCTGACGATATCAAGTACCTCAATCTCATGTCCAATGAGGAATTCGGCGCTACAATCGAAGCATATACATACCCCGAAGAATTCGAAGAGTGCGATGGTTCCGCATCTCTTTCTAAGGGCGTAACAATCGGCCAGCAGGCTCGTAAGACTTTCGGTCTTTGCTACAGAACTACTCTCGGTAACGACACCGAAGGTAATGACTACGGTTATAAGCTTCACCTCATCTATGGCGCACTCGCTGCTCCTTCGGAGAAGGCTTATGCAACAATCAACGATAGCCCCGAAGCTATTACATTCTCTTGGGAAGTAACAACTACTCCCGTTCCCGTAAAGGATCACAAGCCTACAGCTTGCGTTACAATCGATTCGACGAAGTGCGATAAAGCTAAGCTCGCGCAGCTCGAAGGCATTCTTTATGGTAGCGAATCCGAAGAAGCTAGACTTCCTCTTCCTGATGAAATTGCTGAAATCTTCGGTACAGCAGTATAATTATAGCATAACCTAAAATCTATCTATTTATTGGGGGACGTATTCAGGTCTAGCTGGCGTCCCTCTTTTTACTATGAAAGGAGAACAAAATAATGATTAAGAAGACTATTACTTACATGGGTTTTGATGGCGTTGAAAGAACCGAGGATTTTTACTTCAACCTCACGAAAGCGGAAGTTATGAAAAAGCAGATGAGCACCCAGGGCGGTCTCGGCGAAAAGATTCAGAGAATTGTTGCTTCTCAGGATCAGCCCGAAATCATCAGGATCTTCGAAGAACTCATTCTCGACGCATACGGTGTAAAGAGCGATGACGGTAAGAGATTTATCAAGTCCAAAGAACTTTCTATAGCATTCTCTCAGACCGAGGCGTTCTCTCAGCTCTTTATGGAGCTTGCCGAAGACGACAAGAAAGCGGCAGAATTCGTAAACGGCATCATTCCTGCCGATATGAGCAAACAGATTGCAGCTTCTGCAAAGAAATAAATCGAAAATAATAGGGGGCACGAGAGATGCTTCGAATAACTATACCCGGTCTTGAAATGTGGGACGAAGAACAAGGCGTATTCGTACCACCCAAAGATCAAGTTTTGCAATTAGAACATTCTCTCGTCTCTCTTTCAAAATGGGAATCCAAATGGTGTACGCCCTTTTTCTCAAAGAAAGAGAAAACAGACGAAGAGATGCTCGATTATATACGATGCATGACGATCACACAAAATGTGAGTCCCGATACATACCTTAGACTCACCGAGGAAAACATCAAAGAGATCCACGAATATATCGAAGCGCCGATGACCGCCTATAACATGCCCAAGGATAAAAAGGCTACTGGTGGTCGAGAAACGATTATAGCCGAATTAATTCGCTATTGGATGATATCTCTTAACATCCCATGTGAATATGAGAAATGGCATTTAAATCGACTTCTTGCTTTGATAGACGTTTGCAATGTAAAGAATACGCCACCTAAGAAACGATCAAGAAGAGAAATAATGAGCCGAAATAAGGCTTTAAATGATGCTCGTAGACAGCAGCTAAATACTAGGGGGTGATTTACCATGAAGAAATTGAATTTTATGGATAAGCTCAACAAATCGCCTATAAATTATTTTTCCGATTTGTTTATCGTAGCCATGGTTCTCATGTGGATCATAGACAACGTTTGGGAATCTATAATTGCAACAATCGTCACCATAAGCTCTGTGATACTCAGTAGTCAATCGGGCGTTAATTGTTACGACACATCGATGTGGTCATCGATCGGAACCAACGTTGCAATACCTTTGTCTTGCGGTGGTGCAATATGGATGATAAAGAATTCCGTTCAGCATGCCATCGCCAATCACAAAGGAAAGCAAGCTCAAAAAGATTTTCCGGCAGTACATCCCGAAGGCGAGGATGAGGAAATCGAATTGGAGGAAAATATATGATTAATTTCGAAATTTTTACACTCGGCCTGCTGGTAACTTCGACTCTTACCGGAGTTGTTACCGAAGCCGTTAAGAAAATTCTTACCGAACATAACCGCGGTTATTATTCCAACACTCTTGCTGGAATTATCGCTACGATTCTTTCTGCCGCTATTGGAATCGGTTACACGATAGTAACAAATTCTGGTTTCACGTCGCAGACCATCGTTTATATCATAGCCATGATTTTCATGAGTTGGCTGTGCGCGATGATCGGATATGACAAAGTAATGCAGGCAATCGGACAGTTTAAAACAAAAGGAAAGGATGATAACGATGAGTAACAGCTCATTAGTTAATTACACCAAAATAAGCCCAAATAAAACCAGCCCAAGAAAACACAAAATCGACACCATTACAATTCACTGTGTTGTAGGTCAGTGTTCCGTTGAAGCACTCGGTGAAAATTTTACCAAAGCTTCCAGAAAAGCATCATCCAACTACGGAATTGGATTTGACGGACGTATTGGTATGTATGTCGAAGAAGGCGATCGCTCATGGTGCTCTTCGAACGCTGCCAACGATAATCGTGCGGTAACGATTGAAGTGGCAAGCGATACAACAGATCCTTATGCTGTCACTGATAAGGCTATGGCATCCCTTATTAAATTGGTTGCTGATATTTGTAAGAGAAACGGTATCAAGAAGTTGTTGTGGAAGGGAGATAAATCTCTCGTTGGACAGATTGACAAGCAGAATATGACTGTTCATAGATGGTTTGCCAACAAGGAATGTCCTGGCGAGTATCTCTACAATAAGCACTCTTATATAGCGAATGAAGTAAACAAAATACTTGGTACTGCGTCCGTTGATAAGAGCGAAAAAGCTGACGCTGACAAAACAACTTCTTCTACTTTTACTGCCTATAAGGTAAAAGTTACCGCGAGTGCGCTGAACATTCGCAAAGGTGCAGGCACTAATTACGGCGTAACTGGAACGATCAGAGATAAAGGCGTATACACAATCGTTTCTGAATCTTCCGGAAGAGGCTCTAATAAAGGCTGGGGTAAGTTGAAGTCCGGAGCAGGATGGATTTCACTGGATTTCGTTAAGCGCGTATAAGGTGTAATGACATGATAAGTTTCAGACATAAGGGCGACTTTTCTAAAACAGAACGTTTTCTGAAAAGAGCTAAAAACGCTTCTAGGCCCACAAACCTTGACAAGTATGGACAAGAAGGTGTGGCAGCCCTGTCGTCTGCGACACCTGTGGAAACCGGCGTAACGGCTGGTTCGTGGTATTACGAAATAGAAAAGACAGACGGAAGAGTTAAGATTAATTTCTGTAACTCGAATATTCAAAATGGAGTTCCAATTGCTGTAATTTTGCAGTACGGTCATGGAACTCGCAATGGTGGTTGGGTAGAGGGACAAGATTATATCAATCCTGCTATCCAACCCGTTTTCGATAAGATAGCGGAATCGGCATGGAGGGAGGTTACTAAGTTATGAGCAAACAAGTCGACGAGAGAGTTGTGTCAATGGAGTTTGACAACCAACGATTTGAGAAAAATGTATCAACCACGATGTCGACTCTCGACAAACTTAAAGAACGTTTACATTTTAAAGGTGCTTCCAAAGGACTAGATAACTTACACGAAGCTACCAAGAAGACTGACATGAATATGGAAGGTCTCGGTAGATCGGTAGATACCGTGCGTACTAGATTTAGCGCCATGGATGTCATCGGTGTAACCGCCCTTGCCAACATTACAAACTCCGCGGTAAATGCCGGTAAGAGACTTGTCTCCGCTTTTACCATTGATCCTGTAAAAACAGGTTTTAGCGAATATGAAACTCAGATAAATGCAGTCCAGACAATTCTCGCAAACACCGAGAGTAAGGGCACAACGCTCAACGATGTAAATCAGGCGTTGGATACCCTCAACAAGTATGCAGATAAGACAATCTACAACTTCACGGAAATGACCAAGAATATTGGTACATTTACCGCAGCGGGAGTAGATCTTGATACATCCGTATCTGCTATTCAGGGTATTGCCAACCTTGCGGCGGTTTCAGGTTCAACTTCTCAGCAAGCTAGTACAGCAATGTATCAGCTCTCCCAGGCATTGTCGTCGGGCACAGTCAAACTCATGGACTGGAATTCCGTTGTTAATGCGGGTATGGGTGGCGAAGTCTTCCAGAACGCGTTGAAGGATACTGCTCGTATTCACGGCGTAGCAATAGATCAAATGATCAAAGACGAAGGAAGTTTCAGAGAGACTCTGTCGCAGGGTTGGCTCACTTCCGAAATCTTAACCGAGACACTTAAGAAATTCACTATGGCTGCTGAAGAAGGTAGCGAAGAGTGGAACAATTACAAAAAGTCTCTCATGGATCAGGGTTATACCGAGGAACAGGCTAATAATATTCTGAAGATGGCTAATACTGCGACTGACGCGGCGACTAAAGTTAAAACGTTCTCGCAGTTAATGGACACTCTTAAGGAAGCGATGCAGTCCGGTTGGACTCAGACCTGGGAAATTATCATCGGTGACTTTGAAGAAGCAAAAGCGCTTTTGACAAGAATTTCCGATTTCTTAGGGGGACTCATCAACAAATTCTCCGATTGGAGAAATAACCTCCTCGAAGGAGCGCTCGGTTCTCCGTTTGAAGGTCTGTTGGAAAAGCTCGACAGCACCGGATTGGGCAAGTTTGATGAACTCGCCGATGGCGTCAAAGGAGCTACTGGCGGCCTCGAATATTTTCAGAAGGTAGTAGACAACGTTTGGCGCGGCGATTATAAGAATGCTCCGTTCAGATATGAGCTTCTCGATGCTGCTGGTTACGACCACAGAGTCGTACAGGATCTTGTTAATAAGGGCGCTCAGTATAAATTAACTCTTGATGATATTGAAGCTTCGCATAAGAAGTTCGGGCTAAGTTTCGATCCGGCCGCCGATGGTGCTGGAAAAATGATGAAAGCCATAGAGGATCTTTCAGATGAAGAGCTTAAGAATCTTGGTTACACAGAAGATGAGATTAAGATGCTTCGGCAGTTCTCGGAGGAGGCTAAAAAAGCCGGCGTTCCTCTTGATGAATTTATAAAGAATTTGGATGGCATGGACGGAAGAACCATGCTTATTGAATCTCTGGCCAACATCGGTAGAATGCTTGGGGATGTGTTTAAATCCGTTGGCGAAGCGTGGCGATCGATATTTGATCCCATTACATCCAGTCAGCTCTATAACGCCATAAAAGGCTTCTACGATTTCACCACAAAATTGCAAGTAACCGATGAAGTTGCGGACAAATTAAGAAGGACTTTCAAAGGCTTATTTGCGATTCTCGATATAGTTACAACTATATTCGGCGGTGCATTTAAGATCGCTTTTAAGGTTGTTTCCATTCTTCTCGATGGGTTCGGCCTTAGCATACTCGATGTTACCGCGATGATTGGCGATGCCGCGGTCGGCGTGCGTGATTGGATGGACAAACTTCTCAATTTTACGCATGTTTTCGAATTTCTTATTCCTGTTATAAAAACCGTTGCTTCCTTTATAGGCGGTTTGCTGACCGGCATTACAAAAATCGGTCCCGCTTTTTCTGGAGCCGTATCAGGCATAAAGAAGTGGTTCGCTAGTCTTAAAGAATCCGATAATATACCTCGTGACATCGTTCTCGGTATCGTAAAAGGTCTTGGCGCGGGCGTTAAAATGATCGGATCGGCGATAACCATAATCGGCAAAACAATTATCGAAAAGATAAAAGATATTCTCGGCATTCATTCACCTTCGACTGTAATGATCGCCATAGGTGGATTTATCATAGCGGGTTTGGTGACCGGCCTGACGGGTTCCGCCCCCGCAGTATGGGATGCTGTAAAGAGCATATGTGGTAAACTCGTAGATATAGTAAAAGACCTCGATCTTGGTGCTATATTTAGTGGAGCCACAATCGGCGGACTGTTATTTGTAAGTAACAAGTTTGCCAATGCTTTCGACGCATTGACGTCTCCTCTTGAAGGTGTCGGCGATGTGTTGTCGGGAACAGGTGATGTTCTTACGAAATTCTCTAAGAAATTACCAAAACTTATTAACAGCGCATCGTATGTCGTTAAAAATTTCGGCAAAGTCTTAAAAAGTACGTCCAAGGTATTGAGTGGGTTCGCATTCGATCTCAAAGCAAAGGCACTGTTGAAAATCGCAGGAGCCATAGGCATATTGGTTGGCGCTGTAGTGTTACTCACGTTTATCGACCCCGCAAAATTGTGGAATGCGGTCGGAGTAATCGGTGCTTTAGCAGCAATACTTGCTGTTCTCAGCATTTCTTTGAATAAACTAGGTTCCGGCAGCATCATTAATACCGCCAAAATTACTCTTTCGTTAATGGGGCTTTCGATGTCTCTGCTTATAATGGCTGGAGTAATAAATATTGTATCCGGAATGGACCCCGGTGCTTTAATTAAAGGCGGCGCGGTCGTAATCGCACTCGGCGGTATGATGGTCGGTCTTATGGCAGCCACAAAATTGTACGATAAGGATTCCAATAAGGTTGGCTCAGTATTAATGAAAATGTCATTTGCCATGCTGCTCATGGTTGGTGTTATAGCTTTAGTATCGACAATGTCAACCGGATCATTGATTAAAGGAACATTAGCTGTCGCAGCAATAGGCGGAATAATGGTCGGTCTCATAGCGGCTACCAAATTATTCAACAAAGATGCCAATAAAGTCGCCTCATCGTTAATGAAGTTCAGCTTCGCCATGCTGCTCATGGTTGGTGTTATAGCTTTAGTATCGACAATGTCTACCGGATCATTGATTAAAGGAACATTGGCTGTCACAGCAATAGGTGGAATAATGGTTGGTCTCATAGCGGCTACCAAATTATTCAACAAAGACGCTGACAAAGTTGGTTCCACATTGTTTAAAATGTCGGCGGCAATGCTGCTTTTAGTCGGCGTTATAGCTTTAGTATCAACAATGAGTCCTGGAAATCTTGTAAAAGGTATTGTCGTCGTCACGGTACTCGGCGGAATAATGGTCGGTCTTATGGCCGCGGTTAATAAATTCGGCTCTGATGGAAAGAAAGTCGCATCAACATTATTGACGTTATCGTTGTCTATAGGTATTCTGGCGCTTGTAAGCACGTTGTTAGGTTTCTTAAGTATAGAACACTTAGCAAAAGGTGTCACGGCAATTGGTATACTCGGCGCGATAATGAGTCTCATGATAGCCGCCACCAAGAACGCTAAAGACTGCAAAGCCAATCTCATAGTGATGACGGTGGCCATAGGTGTTATGGCAGCCGCTGTCGCCGGATTGTCGTTTATCGATCCCTCCCGACTTGCCGTAGCAACCGGAGCCCTTGCGCTATTAATGGGAATGTTTGCGCTGATCGAAAAATCGGCAGGACATGTTAAGACATCGGTCGGAGTACTGATTGTTATGACACTCACGGTCGGTTTGCTTGCCGGAATAATAGCCTTGTTGTCAAACGTATCTCCGGACAGAGCGATCGGTGCATCGGTGTCGTTGTCTTTGTTATTGGCCACAGTAGGCGGAATATTCATATTACTCGACAAGTTCGTATCGTCCGCATCTGGAGCAGCAAAAGGCGCCCTTGCACTTTCAACGATGTTTGTTCCGTTATTAGCATTTGTTTCAATAATGTACATGCTTCCTAAATCGGATGTGTCGTTAGCTAATTTGGGTATTTTGCTTGGTTTGGTAGCGGGTTCAGCGGCTCTTATGCCTTACTTAGACCTTGTGGCCAAAAAATATAGTTCGGCATATAAGGGCGCTCTTGCGTTGTCTACAATGTTTGTACCGTTGATGGCTTTTGTATTAGTTCTTCATGCGCTACCGGACACCAATGTTTCTTTGATTAACCTCGCAGCACTCACTGTATTGGTCGGCGGGGCCACTCTACTCATGAAACCGCTTGCGTCAATATCAAAATACTCTAAAAACGCAGCAAAAGGCGCCGCATCGCTGACAATAATGGCTCTTCCGTTAATCGCATTTGCGGCAGCACTAAATCTTATGAAAGATGTCGACAATGCGATTGAAAGTGCAGGGGCCTTATCGCTGATGCTTGTTGCTATATCCGGTGTAATGGTAATTCTTGGAGCGTTAAAAGGCGTTGTTTCTGGGGCGGTTTCGGCCTTACCATATGTCGCGATATTTATCGCTGGATTGGCAGCTATAGTTCTTGCTCTCGGTGCAATCGCTCAGATTCCAGGAGTCAATTGGCTTATTAGCGAAGGTGGTAATTTCCTCGAAGCTCTTGGAACAGCAATCGGTCAGTTCGTTGGCGGTATAGTCGGAGGAGTTGCAAAGGGATTTACTTCAGCGCTTCCCGAAATCGGAACCGATCTCTCGGCGTTTATGAATAACGCGAAAGACTTCATCGAAGGTGCTAAACAAGTCGACATGAGCGTTCTGGAGGGAGTAGGAATTCTCACCGGTTGTATACTTGCGCTTACTGCCGCTAATCTTATAGAAGGCATAGCTTCGTTCATTACCGGAAAATCGTCCATATCTTCCTTCGCGGAAGAACTTCCCAAATTGGGAGAAGGTCTTAATGCTTTCTCGCAATCAGTCGAAGGACTCAACACCGAAAGCGTAACGGCCGCTGCGAATGCTGCCAAAGCTCTTGCTAAGATGGCCGATACAATACCTAATTCCGGAGGCATTGCCGCTTGGTTTGCGGGAGAAAACAGCATAACTCAATTCGCGGATGAATTGCCGAAACTCGGAAGAGGATTAAAAGATTTCTCAACCGAAGTAGACGGCGTTAATCCCGAGAGCATAACCGCTGCCGCAAACGCCGCCAAAGCTCTTGCTGAGATGGCCGCCGTTATTCCCAACAGCGGTGGAGTAGCAGCATGGTTTGCGGGCGAAAACAGCATAACACAATTCGCGGATGAATTACCCAAACTCGGCGAAGGACTTACCGGATTCTCAGAGTCGATCTCTGGCATAGAGAATATGGATAATGTCACGGCCGCCACAAACGCCGCTAAATCTCTGGCGGAAATGACAAAGCACATTCCCAATTCGGGAGGCGTTGCCGCCTGGTTTGCGGGTGAAAACAGCATAACTCAATTCGCTAACGAGTTACCTAAGCTTGGCGACGGTCTTACAGGATTCTCCGAGTCGATTTCCGGAATAGAAAACATGGACAACGTAACGGCTGCCGCAAACGCAGCTAAAACGTTGGCTGAAATGACAAAGTATATTCCTAACAGCGGCGGTGTTGCTGCATGGTTTGCAGGTGAAAACAGCGTCACACAGTTTGCCAATGAGTTACCAATACTCGGCGATGGTCTTACCCAATTTGCAGAATCCGTTTCTGGAATAGAGAATATGGATAATGTCGAAGCGGCCGCAAATGCAGCTAAATCGTTGGCGGAAGTGTCGAAACACGCGCCAAAAGAAGGCGGACTTGCTGGCTGGTTTACTGGGGAATCGAGTATCTCGAATTTTGTCGAATACTTACCAGACCTTGGTACAGGACTCGGCGGTTTTGCCGATTCGATTAAAGATATAGAAAACATCGATGACGTTACAGCAGCCGCTAATGCTGCAAAAGCTTTGGCCGAAGTGTCGCAACATGCGCCTAAAGAAGGCGGATTTGCTCAGTGGTTTACTGGGGAATCGAGTATCTCGACATGGTGCGACGAGTTACCAAGTCTCGGAAAAGCGCTTTCCGGATTTGCCGAGTCAATATACGGCATCGCCAATATCGAAGATGTTACAGCGGCTTCGAATGCCGCAAAAGCATTGGCTGAAATATCGAAGACTGCTCCGAAAAATAATGATAATTTGGAGTCGTTGGGTGACGGCATAGTCGAATTCGGTAAAGATTTATCTTCTTATTTCGCATATATGGGCGGAGTATCGTCCGAATCTATTTCGACATCTACTTCGGCTATAGATGCGGTTAAGAATATTCAGACTCTTAATTCGGAAAAGATAACCAGCGTTTCCGGGTCAATAGCATCATTGATCGGCGTCATGATCGGTATGGGCAAAATATCTGGCGATACCGTCTCTGGTTTCACGAAAGCACTTTCGGAACTCGGAAAAGCTAATGTCGACGGATTTATTCAAGCATTCGAAGATGCAAAAACAAGTATGGAAACTGCCGCCGGAACCCTTGTGGATTCCTTTACCGATACGGTTAACGGTAAGAAGTCGACATTCACCAGCACTGGCGAAGGATTAATCGGTTCGTTCGTAACCGGCATGAAGAACAAATCCGCTGATGTAACGACCGCCGCAACCGCAGTAGGAAACAGCGCCGCACTCGGAGCAACAACTTCATATGCTAATTTTGTTGCCGCTGGCAAATATGTTGTAGAAGGTTTCGCTGAAGGCATATCGGCTAATTCTTTCAAAGCGTCGGCAAAAGCAGTTGCTATGGCTAAAGCAGCCCTCCAAGCCGCCGAAGACGAATTGGGCGTACAATCTCCGTCAAAAGAGTTCGAGAGTGTTGGTAAATATGTCGTTGAAGGCTTTGCTATAGGTGTTAAAAAGAACGCTCGTAGAGCCGAAGATGCAACTGCCGAAATGGGAAGGGCCGCTAATCAAGCGATTAGAGACGAGCTCGGAATTCATTCCCCCGCGACCAAGGCTATAGAAATAGCCAAGCATTATATCGACGGCTTTGTTACTGGCATGTCTACGAACACTGACGCCGAAAAATCCGCCGAGGAAAAAGCGAGAAAAATTACCGAATCATTTCAAAATGGTTTGGAACAGCTCGATCTCAACGATCAAACACTCGATCTCTCGGCACAACTCAATGCTGAAGCATTCGACGAAGCGACCGTTTATAGTAAGAAATATGAGCGTCAGCTTCAGCGTATAGCGCTTGCCGAAGAAGAGTATCAGGAAATGAAGGCCGCATTCGGCGAAAATTCTAAACATACTCAGGAATCTTACAATAAACTTCTTCAGGAACAGATCGACCTCGAAACGATGGCCACACAGCGTCTCCAGTCCAGAATGGATAAGATTAACGCCAAAAAGGGCAATGGAGAAATATCCTATATCGACCAGCTTGCCGCATATCAGCGATTGAGAACCGAATATGCAGAAGGTTCTGAAGAACGCAAACTGATTGACTCCGAAATCTATAATATCCAGAAATCGATCGCTACCGTAACCGAAGATTACTATAAGGAAGTCGAAAGAGTTAACAAAGAGCATAACGATAAAAGGATAGCTCGTGAACAGGAATACCTGGAAGCGTGCCAGGAAGTTAACGACAAACTCTCTGATGATATTCAAGCGATTTCCGACGAGTATGATGAAGCGCTTGCGTCAAGAACCAAAGACATAGCAGATACTTGGGGTCTGTTCGATGAAGTATCGGCGAGCGAAGAAGTTAATAAGAATTCGCTCACGAAGAATCTTAACGATCAGCTCAACGCATTAACCGATTGGAAAGACAGTCTCAATGATTTGCAATCCAGAGGCATTGACGATGGTTTGTTGTCAGAACTTCAAGCGATGGGTCCAGAAGCTGCTGCTCAAATTCAGGCGTTGAATAAAATGTCAAACGTCGAACTCGGCGACTTTGTGTGGATGTGGAAACAGAAAACCGCGTTGGCTAAACAGTATGCAACCGATGAACTCGCTGAAATGAAAACCGAAGGCGAAAAGGAAATGTTTGGTCTTAAGAAGTCTGCCCACGAAGCACTTAAAGCGCTCGAAGAAGAGTATAACTCTGATCTGGAAACTATGAACACCGATACGGATACGGAACTTAAAGAGTTAAAGGAAACCTGGATGACGAATCTCGGTTACATCAAACAAGATGTCACGTCCGAATTCACAAACATGGTTACGGAATCCATAAACATCATCGGCGAACAATCACAGTGGTCCGATGCCGGTTCCGATATCATAGATGGTGTAATTCAGGGTATAAACGTCAACTCTTCGAGCTTGTTTGAGAACATATCGGCCGTCATGATCCAAGCACTCAACGTTGCTAAGGCGTCGCTCGGAATCCATTCTCCTTCTAAGAAATTTGCAGAAATCGGCAAATATGCGGATCTCGGTTTCGTGGAGGGACTTAAAGGATTCTCTAGAGAAGTCGGATCATCAGCAGCAGAAGTCGGTGACACCGCTATCAAATCATTCAAAGGTTCTGTCGCCAGACTTACCGATGTGATAAATAGCGACATTGAGTCTCAGCCGACAATTCGTCCTGTTCTTGATCTAAGCGATGTTAAATCCGGTGCTATGACCATCGGTGACATGATTAACAGCAATCCTTCGGTAGGCGTATTCGCCAAGCTGAATTCCATCAGCACAAGAATGAATCGTAGAAATCAAAATGGAGAAAACGGAGAGGTTGTATCAACGCTCGAAAAGCTTCGCAAGGATTTGGGTAAGCTTGATAGGGCTTCTTATAACATTAACGGTCTCTCTATTAATGAGGGAAGCGATGTTGCTGATGCAATTGAAACAATCATCAGAGCAGCAAGAATTGAAAGGAGGGTATAACGAATGGCTACGACTACGTATACAGTTAAAAAAGGCGATACCTTATGGAATCTCGTCGAAGAATACAAAGATAGCATAGCCGGTAGTACCCGAGAGGAACGAATTCAAACGGTTGTAAAGCTGAATAATCTTAAGGATCGCGACCTGATCGTTATTGGTCAGGTCCTTAAGTTTTCAGGAACAGCAACCAAGGAAACGTCTACGGGATCACAAGCAGTTGTGGATGTATTCGGTCTTCAGAGTAACACCGAACGAACACTTTATGCCAAATGGTCTTGCACCATCGGACACGTAGAAGACTACACCGTCGAATGGATGTACGACACAGGAGATGGTATATGGTTCGAAGGCAATGTTTCTACCGATGAATTTGAATACAAACACTCATTATACACTCCTCCGGATAACGCCAAACGAGTAAAATTCAGAGTAAAGGCAAATTCGCAAATACGTCACGCCAAACGTAAAGGTCAAAAGCATGATATTTACTGGTTTACCGCCAAATGGTCAACCGCAAAAACGTTCTCCTTTGTGGATTTGCCTGTCGCTCCTGGAACTCCATCGGCCAAGATCGAAACTCTAAAGTTGACAGCCGAGGTAAATTGTCCTGACGTAAACGCAACCCACATTCAGTTTCAGGTTGTAAAGGATGATAAAACCGTATTTGCTACTGGTAAAGCCAAGATAAGTACCGATTATGCTTCGTATGTCTTTCCTATTTCGGTAGGTGCTCGGTATAAAGTTCGTTGTCGTTCAATTAATGGTAACAATTACAGTGATTGGTCGGATTATTGTGGAAATGTTGGAACAGCGCCAAGTGCTCCGACCGGTTTCACTGTTTGTCGGGCTGAATCAGAATATTCGGTTTACTTCGAGTGGGATACCGTTAACTTGGCAACATCATACGAGATAGAGTATGCCACAAACCTTTTATATTTTGAGGGTTCTAACCAGACACAATCGCAAAGCGGAATAGAAGGAACCAAATATCTCCTTACCATATCGTCAGATAAAGGTGAAGAATATTTCTTCAGACTCAGAGCTGTTAATAGCGAAGGATCTTCGGCTTGGTCTGAAATCTCGTCCGTAGTTTTAGGCGAAGAACCTGCTCCGCCTACGACTTGGTCCTCTACAACAACAGCGGTACCGGGAGAAGATTGTATTCTGTATTGGGTGCATAATTCGATCGATGGTTCATCAATGAAATATGCCGAAATAGAATTACTCTTCGATGATGGTACTTCTTATACCTGGTTTTTTGATCATACAGAGGTCGCCACCGATTCGGAAGATATATTTGAATATAAGCTATTTGATGGAGATCAATATCCGCATGACAACATACAGGATGGTGGAAAAATTCTGTGGCGAGTACGAACCGTTGGCGTTCTTGCGTCCGAAGATATTAATAGCGGAAACCGAGAAGGTTGGAGCGAGTGGTCCGTACAAAGAACCATCGTTATTTACAGCGCTCCAACGCTGCAATTCAACATATTGAATCTGAGAAATGAAAATATATGGGAGGGAGAAGGTGTCATCGACTCCTTCCCGTTTTATATTTCATTGGCGGCCGCACCGACTAATCAGAGACCGACAGGGTATCACGTATCGGTTGTCTCTAATCAGATTTATGAAACAGTCGATGATCTGGGAAACACGCAAACGATCAACAATGGTCAAGAAGTGTTTTCTAAATATTATGATATTTCGGGAGAAATTATTGACGGCGCGTACCACATTTTAATCGAGATGTCGGCTGGCGATATTAATCTCGAAAATAATATGAGCTATACGGTAACTTGTACAGTTTCGATGAACTCGGGATTAACGGCTACAAGTTCGTTGGAGTTCACCGTTGCTTGGACCGACGAACAGCACATATTAAATGCCGAACTGGCCATAGACGAGGAAACTTTATCTGCGTATATCAGTCCGTATTGTCATGAATATACAACCGTTCGTACTTACTACAATGTACGGGAAGTCGCTGGTATTTATGTTAAATTAAATACGGAATTGAGCCAAGAAGAGATCGATGGTGTTGAGAACACTGTTGGTTATAATGTCGTGGAAAATACGTATACGAGCACTTATGAAGAGGTTTGTTATACTGTTTTAAATGGCGTCAGCATGTACTTCTGCATAGTAGAAAACGAAGAACTGTTTCCATCTGAAAACGTAACGCTTGGCGTTTACAGAAGATCCTATGACGGTTCATATGTCGAAATAGCTTCCGATCTTGTAAACGGACAAAACACGTTCGTAACAGATCCGCATCCCGCTTTGGATTACGCTCGATACAGAATTGTAGCGAAATCTACTCTCACAGGAACGGTTGGTTACTATGATATTCCGGGACAATATGTAGGATGTAATGCCGCCGTAATACAATGGAATGAAGATTGGTCCACCCTTGATATGGATGGAGAAAACCTAACCGAACAGCCCGCATGGTCTGGATCCATGTTGCGACTCCCTTACAATCTCGACATAAACGAGGATTACAATCCCGATGTTTCACTCGTCGAATACATTGGTCGCGAAAGACCTGTTAGCTATTATGGCACTCAATTGGGCGAGACATCGTCTTGGAGTTTGGTAATTCCAAAAGAAGACAGAGAAACCTTATACCATTTACGTCGATTGGCAAAATGGCGCGGCGATGTTTATGTTAGAACACCAACCGGCATCGGCTATTGGGCCAATATCAAAGTCGCATTCGGAGAAAAACATCTCGATGTAACAATTCCTGTAACTATTAGTATAACCAGAGTCGAAGGAGGTATATGATATGGTCGATTGGTCATCGTCTATGACGCATACATACGAATACTATATCGTTGACCCCAACACTTGGGCGGACGTTAAGCGCGTGGATACCGTGAAATCTTGCACCATCAATCGAGACGACGGAGCCGACACCAAGGGATCTGCAACGTTTGATATTGTAAATTCGCTTGGTGAATGTTACATCCGAGTTTATCTGATTACAATTCAAAATGGATTAACAGAAAAGCACCCACTCGGAACATTTCTCGTACAAACCCCGTCGTCATCGTTCGATGGCAAGACTCGTACTGTATCCATGGATGCTTATACGCCTCTGATAGAGTTAAAAGAATCACAACCCCCAATAGGTTATTACATACCAAAGAGAACCAATATTCTTGATATTTCATATCAGTTAATTCGCGAAAATGCTAGGGCCCCCGTAATAAAAACCGGGGGTTCTACTATTAGTAGTGATCATTTTATTGCGGACACGAGTGATACATGGCTTTCGTTCATAAGTGATTATATTTCAAATCACATTTACAACTCTACCGACTGGGTAAGTGGTGAACAAGTGACCATAGAACACGCGTGTAAGTATACTCTCGGTTTGGACGAACTCGGACGAATAATCTTTTTACCAAAACAAGACGCTTCTGCTCTGAGACCGGTATGGACTTATAATGACGACAACAGTTCGATTCTTTATCCGGATGTATCGATGACTCACGATTTGTACGGCATACCAAATGTCGTCGAGGTTGTATATTCCAAAGGAAGCGACAGTTATTATTCAAAGGTTGTGAATGATGACCCGAATAGTCCGACTTCTATTGTGGCTCGCGGAAGGGAAATTCCCTACAGGGTTACCGATCCCGATCTATCCGGAAATCCAACTCAGAGTCAGATCGACGATTATGCAGAACGACTTTTGTCTGAATTGTCAACTCTCGAATACACAATCAGTTACACGCATGGTTATTGTCCAGTTCGACTCGGCGATTGTGTTCGTCTTAACTACGAGAGAGCTGGTATTAAAAATGTAAAAGCCAAAGTCATAAGTCAATCCATTAAATGTGAACCTGGATGTCCAGTTTCTGAAAAAGCAGTCTTTACTACAAAGTTGTGGAGGTGATTCAAAATGGTATTATCTAACGATTTGATATCACAATTTGTTAAGATCACCAATGATAATCCGAAGCAAAAAAAGGAAACCATCGCTTATGGAACCGCAAAGAAAGTGATCGATTCCGACGGAAAGGCCGTTATATATGTCAAACTTGATGGATCTGATGTATACACCCCTGCAATTTCCACCACGGAATTGTCAACGGTTTCCGATGATGACGTAAAAGACGGCGATCGTGTAATGGTTACTATTAAAAACCATAACGCAATCATCACCGGTAATACTACTTCGCCGGCGGCCTCAACTGTATATGTTGACTCTTCTGCGGAAGGTAACATAAAGGTGTTTGAAGCTGTTCTGGCCAAAAAAGTCGACACGGAAGTTTTCGATGCCGAAATTGCAAGATTGGATAAGGTCATTGCTGAAGAAATTATAACCGGCGAGTTAATTGCCGATGTGGCGGAAATCAAGGAAGATTTAACTGCGCAGAACGCGGTGATTGAGACTTTACAAACGGATAAATTGGATGCAAAAACGGCAAACTCCACGTACGCAACGATAACAAATCTCGAAGCTACGAATACCAACGTAGAGAATCTCACAGCAGAACACGGCAATTTCGAAACAGTAACTACTGAAAAATTCGAGGCAATAGATGCTACTCTCGATGAGCTGACAGTAGAAAAACTCGATGCTAAATATGCCAATATCGATTTCTCAAACATCGACGAATTGGCTATGGAGAATTTCTATGCCAACTCGGGTTTGATCGAAAACGTCATCATAAGTGATGGAACTATCGCTGGCCGACTCGTAGGAGTAACCATAATCGGTGACGTCATCGAAGGTGGAACCATCAAAGCCGATAAGTTGGTTATCAAGGGTGATGACGGTTTATATTACAAGCTCAATACCGATGGCGTGACGACTGAAGCCGAACAGACCGAATACAACAGTCTGAATGGCAATGTTTTTCTGGCAAAATCGATCACAGCTAGTAAAATAAGCGTTGATGACCTGGTCGCATTTGATGCTACAATCGGTGGATTTCACATAACAGATTCGAGCATTTATTCCGAGGTTAAAGATTCCGAAGATAATGTTACTCGTGGTATCTATATGGATTCCGACGGACAGATCAACTTCGGAGACTCTTCGAATTATATAAAGTATTACCGAGATGATGACGGATCATACAAACTCGTCATATCGGCGGAAAGTATTCTATATGCTCTGAACGGTAAACAGTATTCTATCGCCGATCTCGGACAGATTGGAGACTACGTACATATCGGCACGTATGAAAATGAGCCTTGCATCGAACTCGGTGAGAGCGATAGCGACTTCAAACTCGTCATCACAAACACCCGAATCTTATTTATGGAGGGTTCATCGGTCCCCGCCCACGTCACAAATCAATCATTGCATATAACCAAAGCTGTGATTGAGGAAGAGATTCAGCAAGGCGAATTCGTATGGAAGATTCGTCAAAATGGTAACATGGGACTCATGTGGAAAGGAGAAGCATAAATGGCTACAGTTTCAAAATGGACTCCGTTTGGTGTGGCATTAGATATTACGGCGACTGGTGGTACAGTTACCAGAAAATCCGCCACACAATATACAGTCGCAATTAATGCCTCCTGGGAAACATATTATTCCGGAGCTCAAACCAATTATGGTATGACCGCTGCTTCTGGAGGAGTGACCAAAACGCTTAGTGCATTTGACGGCACAAAAAGAAGCAGTGGCAGCGGTTCGTTTACTGGTACATATTCTATAAGCGGTAACGGGGCTGCGACAAAAACCGTTTCGGTCACATTCAGAAACTTCAATGACGATAATGACGATTCGGCCACCAAATCTGTAAGTTTTAGTGTTAGCGTTCCAGCTTGGACGTCTTATACAATCAAGTATAACGCCAACGGTGGTTCTGGTGCTCCCGGCAATCAGACAAAGTGGAAAGACCAGACTCTTACCCTTTCTGGAACGAAACCAACAAGAACCGGATATTCATTCCTTGGTTGGTCAACTTCATCTACTGCCACGTCAGCCACATATTCAGCCGGAGGTACGTATACAGCGAACTCTGCCGCAACTCTCTATGCGGTCTGGAAAGCTAATACTTACACTATTACATATAACGCTAATGGTGGTTCTGGCGCTCCTAGCATTCAGACAAAAACATATGGCGTGACTCTGACGTTATCCAGCGTAATTCCAGTCAGGGCAAATTATGCATTCCTCGGTTGGTCAACATCCGCTTCGGCTAATTCGCCTACATATTTGGCTGGAGGCAATTATACTGCTAATACGGCTGCGACTTTGTACGCAGTATGGGAACTTTCGTATAAGAAACCAACAATAAGCAATCTTTCAGCCACAAGATGTACATCTGACGGAACGTCTGCCGAAGACGGTACTTGTGCTCTCCTATCGTTCAAATGGTCTACCTATCAGGAGATTTCCAGTATAGTGATAGATTATGCCGATACAACTGGATCTGAAATAGGATCCGTTACCGTTGCGGAAAGTAGCACGAATGGAACGGTTAGTCAAATAATTTCAGATCATATATTTGACACCGAGAAAACTTATACTTTCACGATTACGGTAACTGACATAGATAGTACAAGCCGATCGACATCCATGAGCGGTCTTGTGTTTAATATCGATTTTTGCAAGGATACATCTACCGCGATAGGTAAACCCGCTGAGCAATTATATGACGAGAAAGGCCAACCTACACGTGCTTTTGACGTAAACTGGCGTAGTAAGTTTAGAGACCACGTATGTATTGGTGAAAAAATCGGTCATCTGGACGGTAAAACCGGCATTCTACTTAGCAACGAAGGTTACATGCATCTCCAACGTTCGAGCGCGCAAGGTTATCATCCGTATATCGGCTTTTTAATTGACGATGAAACCGACACGAATGCCGTTATTCGATTGAATTGTAACACTAAAAATTTAGAGTTTGCCGGAGCATCAAGATATATGTTCGCGAACCATATACAATTCAACAATAATAACAAAAGCGTATTTGGCGTAGATCCGAACGGCGTCGTTAAAGAATGCTTTACCCCTCAAAACGGCAGTGGAAACACTATAGTTGGGTATGACAATTTCGTCAATAAAAGCGGAAATACGAACGTTTACGGCTACGATGTAACTATCGGAGTCTCAAACACTACTCCTGGAAACACCACATATCGACCTTATTATCGCAAAGGAGATTCCGTGACGCTAAATAACCATATATTTTTGTCCGGCTACCTCACCAATTCCGGCACGGAGGTTTATTTCACCATACCATTCGCAAAACCGGTTGTAGGAAATCCGACTGTGGCGATAACGAGTGTTAATGGTTTTCGTTTGCGTCAAAATGGTAACTACACGCACGGTTCCTCCGCATCGGTATGGGTTAAACCCGACAGCTATACGGTAACGCTGACTACTAGTCACGGCATAGGCGTTAAGGCAACGTTCTCAACCACAACCGATTGTGTGAATAACGCGCCTATCGGTATTCAGTGGAGTGGAACCATAACATTCTCATAAAGGAGTATTATATATGGCTTTATACAAAAGCATTAGACAAGACGACGGTGTGACGACAAGTTATCACCGTATTTTATTTATACAGCAGATGACTAATCATCATAATTCGATCGCCGTTATTTCTTATGTGGATGCGGAATCTAGAGAAAGCGAAAAAGATTCTGTGATAGCCCAGCCATATTCGCAATGCGTCACATATGAGATTGACTATGATCCATCTATGACGGTAGAGACGGCATATAATTACTTAAAAACGCTCCCACAATTCGAGGGCGCGGAAGATATATGAAAGAGGTATAGTGACATGGCGAATATTTGGCACTTCCTTGTTGTAATGGGTGTACCTTCCGCCATTACCGGTTTACTTGTATGGTGGCTTAAACGACACATCGATAAACGCGATGAGGAACGCAAAACAAAGGAAGATCAAAGGGAAAAACGTGAAGAAAACGTCGAGCGACTGATGCTTATGATCATGCAGTCTAGTCGAGCTAATACCGTCCTGGCAGAAGCTACAGCTAGAGCCGTACAGCGCATTCCTGACGCCCATTGTAATGGCGATATGACTGCTGCGTTGGAGAAAGCCGAAAGAATCCAAAAAGAAGAACAGCAATTTCTTATGGATCAAGGCATTAAACATATTTTTGAGAATTGATATTTGTAAAGGGGTGGCGATCATTGCTACCCCTCTTCGTTTTTCGCGACTCTTACAAGTCCTATTATGGAAGAAAAACTATTTAAGGAGTGTTTGATCATGAAAAAACTTAGTTTGGAACGTATTGGTAATTTCGCAGAACAGGCATTAGAAATTGTAGCATACGGAGTGTTTATGGTCGCATCGTATAAATTGGTGGAATACGCGGCTGAATCTAGTAGCCCACTGGTCGGTTATGACGACGCAGTAAGAGCTATTACAAAAAGCGGTATGTTTTCACACGATAAACGCGATGCTATCGAGGCGCTCAAACGTCATGGAGATCCAAATTTCTATAAGGCTATAGTTCATATTGTGGAAGATTCTAGTATGTTCTCACACGATAAGCTTGAAATGATTCAAAAGCTTAGTGAAAAATAGTTTTACGTAGAGCAGGGCTACAAGCTCTGTTCTTTTTATTTAGGCATCATCTACACCCGCATGAATGTGGGCTTACATCATCCCTAAAAAGAAAAAGCCCATTGTGGCGGGCTTTCTCGTTACTTAATAATTATTGATATTTCAAAAGGTTCACTATGAAACATGTTTTTTCTTCCTATTTTGTCATATCCTAGTTCTTTTTTATTTTCATTCGTAATCTTAATATTAGGCGGTCGGTAATACTCGATCTTCTCGATTATGTCTTTCAGATGCATATTTTTAATAGACGCGTCCTTAGTCGGATCTTGTAAAATATCGAGAGTATCTGAAAACTTCACGGCTAATTCTCTATAATCGATCGGGTCCGGAATAGAATCTTTAGCCTTGCATAAAGCGTCATTTATTTCTTCTTTTTCCTTCAATAATTTACTATTTAAATCTTTGAAAATGTGACTCGGCATTCTTTCTTCTGGATCGGGATGATGTTTGGCTTCCCACTGCATCTTTTCTTTTATTTCCAAATCGGCTAATTGTTTTTCGAGCCTTTCCACAAGATTTCTATGCAATTTAATAGAATCGTCTTGCTGGGTCTCAACTCTAACTTCAAAGTCTTCTATTATATCTTTCATCGATTTACAAACGGCTTCCATGACTTCCTCATACACGGCGCCTCCCGTCTTACAATGAACTTGATTATTACACATCACTCTTGGTTTGGCGAACTCTTTTCCGTTCTTTCTATAAGTATTGTAGCCCATCTTATGGTTGCATTTCTTACAGAGTAAAATCCCACTTAAAGGGTTTTTCAACGTTGTATCGGTTTTAGTTCGATGACGTCTACCTCGTATTTCTTGCGCTCTATTAAATAATTCTTCCGATATTATGCCCTCATGCTTACCGTTAAATATTAAATATTCTCCAACTTTTGCTTTCGGTCGTAACTCTTTTACTTCTTGGTCTTTAATTATTTTTATAGTCTTTCTCCAATTCCATCTAACGCATCCGATATAATGGATATTTTCCAATATTGTAAAAATCATAGGCGGTCTCCAGGTAGATTTACCTCCGGGCGATTTAACACCCATAGCTTCCAGACGTCTACAAATTGCAGTAACCCCTATATCGCCATTACAGTACCATTCGAATATTAATCGTACTATATCGGCTTGATCTTTTCTCTCTTCAAGCGTGTGACATATTTTCTTACCGTTTTCTTTAACAATTCGATTATAACCATATGGAGCGACCGATCCGATGTAGTTTCCTTCTCTTAAACTATCTAGTTTTCCACGTAATGATATTTTCTTAAAGTAATTTAAATATTCGTTACCCCTTTTTAGCTCGCGCTCAAAAGCGTCCCTATCAAATTCGTCTCTCAAATCATATGTTTTGTAAGGAGTTATTACAAACGTATCGGTGTATCGAAGCAGCTTTATAAGTCTACCGGCATCTTCCAGATCACCACGACTCAGACGCTGGACGTCTACGACAATTATTGCTCTTATTTTTGGACTCTCAATTGCTTTAAGCAATCGAAGCATCTCTGGACGATCGTCGATAGACTCTCCACTACCGACTTCTTTATATTTGTTCTCTTCCGGAATAGGACCGCTCAGATGTTTGACTGCATATTCTTCTATTATTCTGGTGTGTTTTTCAAGGACTTCATCGACTGATAAGTACGGATCGTCGAACCGAGATTTACGATCATATTCGAGCGTTTCATAATTATAAAATGTTGGATATTCTTTATACATATTTATCCCCTCTTGGTAAGTATTTCTTGTTGTGTCAGACAATTTCTTCTTTTATAATACTTTAGAACATTCGTTCTGCCCCGGACGATAAGGAGAGAATGCGAAATGAAAGAACAGTACATAACACAAATAAACGAATTACTAGCAGCTTGCGACGATTTGTCGCTACTCGATCTTGTATTGCAAATCTTAGACAAAAGTATCCAATAATCGTTTCAAACTTTCTATTTTCGCTTTATCTAGAGATAATAATTTTTCTACGACATCTAATAATTCTTTATTTATGCGTAGTTTGACAATGATGGTAGCCAACCTGTCATTGTCTTTTTTTATTTCTCCAAAATCTTCTATTAGATCCGACTTCGACACCTCAAAATATGCCGCTATCTTTTCAATGTTATTAATTCGTGGATATTTCTTACCGTTAACCCAATCGGTTAAGGTTGAATACGGAAACCCTAATTCGTCCGCGATTTCACTTCGGTCTTTTCCACTTCGCAATATATACTTCTTCAAATTCTTAGCGAATATCTCTTTATTACCTATGCTCATTTACTCACCTCTTTTCTTATATATAAGTTACATTAAAAACGCTAAAAATGCAAAAAATAACCCTTTTGGCGTTGACAAAGCTATTCTAGGATAGTAATATTTAATCTAGATTAACGCTTTAAGCGTTTTTAAAACGTTTTTAACATAATAAAAGGGGCAGAACATGAAGAAATACGTCTATAAAAACGCCATAGTGTACATAACAAAACCTACGGAAAAACAATTAGAAAACATACGCAAGGCAACAGAACGTTTCGTAAGACGATTAGCAAAAGAAGGGATGATCGGCGATGAGTACAGAAGAAAAAATAATTGAGGAATTAGTAGATTTGATATTAATGCAGCATAAAGAAATCCGAAAACTAGAAAAGAAAATTGAGCAGATAAAACAATACATAGCGGTTTACGAAGAATACATAGAAAGAGGGAGACAATAATGGCTACGGTTATACGTCCTGAGATTTCTACAAAAAATAGGTATTGGATCGATAAACATAGACATTACGAACTAAAACATTTTTGTTTACAATACCCGGAATGGAAGAAAGCATATGCAAATTTCAGTAATCAGAGCATGCCACTCTCCATGATAGAAAGAGTTCCGACAAGTAATATTCCAGGCGATCCAACGGCTAAACGCGCTTTGATGAAAACATATTATTCGGAGCGAATTAAATTAATCGAGAAAGCGGCCAAAGAAGCCGACGAATACTTGTATAATTATATTTTAAAAGCTGTGACCGAGAATCTATCGTATACATATTTAAAATCTAGATTAGAGATTCCGTGTAGCAGAGACATGTATTACGATCGCTATAGACGATTCTTTTGGATACTCAGCGAGTCGCGAAAATAACATTTTACTTTATAGGAAACCATTAAAAATTTATATTTTGGAGGTGTTTTTATGCGTATGGTTCCTTGTGATAAAAACGAATTTAAAGTAAGAAAAAACAGTGACAACTTCAAGTTGCTGATGGACTTTAAAGAGAGTGACTTTGATTGCGTTAGGCTCGATGATTATAGTTGGGCTAATGCGAAGAGTGCTCAGTGTAGTTTGTTAGCTTCTATGAAACACTATCGCATCACGGGCATCGCGGTTATCATGAGAAAGGAAAATATTTATTTGTTAAAAACCCCGATATTTTAATGGACGAAGAGGAGACTGTGATTTATTCATGGTCTCTTTCTTTTCGCGAAAAAAGCATATTATATTATGAAAGGAGTGACTGAAATGATATTATTACTTATTTTACTACTTACATTGGCCTTACTGGTCGGTTTGGTGATCATGACTGTTAGTACAGTTGGAGCAATCGGAATCGTGGTGTTTGGCGACGTTATAGTATGTATCGTATTTATTGTACTCATTACGAAGTGGCTCATTAAGAGAAAAAGAAAATAAAAAGACTGAGTCCTGAAACATGGACTCTTTCTTTTTGTTTATATTTTCCGTACTCGGGTGACGACATTCAATGCTACTTTTGTAATGTGAAAATTTCCCGGGTTGGAATTTTTGAAAAATGTTTTAGAAAGGAGGACGGACGATGTATATATTAGTCGCGATATTATCGATGATTTTCGGTGTTATAGTCACATCGATAATAGTCATCAAATTCGCGCCGATTGGAACGTTCAAAATCGACATGACCGACCCTAATTCACATGCGTATAAATTGGAAATCGACGATGCGGACCATCTGTATAAAGGAAGCGTCATGGTTTTGCGTATCGATCGAAACGCCCATTTACCGCGAAAATAACGTTCTCTATTATGAAAGCATTAAATGAAAGGAGAGGAATGCAAAATGAATATCGAAAGATCATTACACGAGGAGATCGTATGTGAATTCGAAGAACTCAGCAAGATGACGCCTGGAACCGAGGAGTATAAAACTACGGTTGATGGACTGACCAAACTTGTTGACAGAGCAATCGAGATGGAGAAACTCCACATCGACGAGGATGACAAAGTTAAAACTCGTGAAAGCGAGGAAAACTGGAAATCCATACAGTTGAAAGAGGAGCGACTCGATCGAGTGATTAGAAACTGTTTGACAGGCTTGGGAATCATAATACCGGCAGGACTTACTATCTGGGGAACGGTAAAATCTATCGAGTTTGAGAAGGAAGGCACGATCACCACGATAATGGGAAGAGGATTTATCAATAAATTGCTTCCTAAGAAGTAAAACTAACGCTTTCGAAAGAGGAGACTGTGATTTATTCATGGTCTCTTTCTTTTTGTTCGCGTCAAAAACATGTCCCCTTATGAAAGGGGTGGTTTTATGAAATTACTATTGATGAAGATTAAAATTTGTTTTTACGGACTCATGAAGGAGCACTACAAATGTATGGTGCTGAAGCATGATTACTATAAAAACAAAGTTGAAAGCACTTCAAACAAAATAGTTAACATGAAAAAAACTTACAAAGACCTTGCTCAGGGTAAGTGAGCAAAGAAAGGGGATTCAAAAACGAGTCCTCTTACTTTTGCGCAGGAGGCGACTAATGCGATATCACTACGAAAAACCAGCTATATATTTGTCTATGTACGGAAACACATATACTTGCGACCATCCAGTGTACGACAAATGCACTTTATATAAAATAGGCGATAAAGGCCTAGCTGTAATTCAACAAAGATTTGACGAAGATCTAAAAAGCACCTGGTGGAGCGAAATCGATCCTTGGTTAACCGATGTTTTATATTTACACCCGAAATTTAAAGAATTTTTCGAGAAACGTGCCGACGAATGCGAAAACGGCTTATATCCGACGGTTACTATCAGACAAATAATGTGGGCGTTGAAACTAAAACCGATACCTAAAGCTAGGTGGGAAACTTGTTTCGACCGAAAAAATATATAATCCGCGAAAACAACAACTCCTATTATGAAAGAATATAAAGGAGGAGTTTATTATGATGACATTCATTATTTTGACACTCAGCTTCACTATAGCGATTTTATTAGCTTCAGCGATTGCATTATTCATTATGATGCAACCTAAAGTTATAAAAGCGTATATGAAATGGGTGTGCAAGTACGTGAACCAAATGGACAACGCTTTATACGAAATGGACGAGGAGCTCAAATAACGAGCTCTTTCGTTTTTGTCTTCGCGATATTTACAAGGTGTATTATGAGAGGGATAGAGAGCTCGATTTATTCGGGCTAAAGAGATGTTATAGGGATGTAAACCAGTATGCTCGATCTACTCCTCTTTAGTTTTTCCAACTACTATTCGAAAGGTGAGGAGAAAAATGAACGACTTATTACGCCATTCTAAGTTATTTGTCAAACGTAACGCATCAACCATTTTAACCTGTGTTGGAGGTGCGGGTGTGGTGGCAACTTCAGTTATGGCCGTAAAAGCCACACCAAAGGCTTTAATGCTTTTGGAACAAGCAGAGGAAGAGAAAGGAGAGAAATTAACAAGACTAGAAAAATTCCAAGTTGCGGGTCCGGTTTATATTCCAGCCGTCGTAACCGGTGTCACAACGTTGACTTGCATATTCGGAGCAAACGCTTTGAATCGGCGCCAGCAAGCAGCTCTAACAAGCGCGTATGCATTGCTCGATAATTCTTATAAAAACTATAAGAAAAAAGTAGAGGAATTATACGGAGAAGAAGCCGATTTTCACGTAAGAGAGGAATTAGCAAAGGACAACTACGAGAAACAAGATATTGAAAT
>JAEIGA010000370.1_pt1 | contig 65494 bp, 55 predicted proteins | sample 9270691 | NCBI WGS metagenome assembly JAEIGA01 (sample SAMN17057246, study PRJNA624740) | gut metagenome | biome: biome; isolation source: fecal sample | host: Bos grunniens | place: China: Xizang | collected 2019 | reverse complement strand
GTGCAGACGCTGCTGGTGCAAATCCCAATGGTAGCGCAGCAGGGATTCTGCGGTTTCGGTAGCATAGCGCTCAGGATTAATACACTTGAGGTACAAATCGTAGTTCTTTTCTTTGATGGAGGCTAAGAAGATTTCCATCACGCGCTCGGGCGTGGCGTCCTGCGGCACATCCTTCTCCGTATACCAACCTTCTTTGATGCCGGCTACCTTTTCTTCCTCTACGAAAGAGCCGCTCTTATCGTGGTTGGGGTCGAAGGTGGCCACCACGCGGCCATCAATGTAGAGCGCTTCGGGTTCTACTACCCAGCCCCATGCCATGTTGGTGCGGCGGTTGCCGGGGATTTCAAATGCCGGGCCGGAAATTTTACCCAATACAGTGAAGTTAAGACTGTCGCCGAGAGAGCCATCGACCTCGCGGCGGAAGCGCTTGATTGCCTCGTATGGCCCAAGCCATTCGCGACCGCCAATGTTCACGAAATAGAAGCCGGTGGAGGGTTTGCCCACGACAATATATTCTCCGGAGGCACCCACGAACTGGTTATCGGGATATTTTACATCCGGCAGCACAATGGTTTTGTCTGTCGGGTCTGTCTCAATCGTGCTCTTAATGGGGTCAACTGTGGGGAAAACTTTTGTGAGGATGTCTCGGCCCTGCTGCAGTTCCGCCCACTTGGTTTTGCTGAGCTGGGCGTATTTTTCACGCAGTTGCTTTTCGTTGTTGAGGTAGGCCACCATGGCCGGGGTAATCTGCTGGTAGTTGCCCTTGCTCATCATGAGGGCCGTGCGAGCGCGCTCATAGAGAGCCAGCACAGCCGGGTCCTCGGGGTAGGCTTTCATGAGTGTCTGAATGCGGTTGAGCGCCTCGTTCTTGTTGCGGAACATGGTGTTGGCATTGCCGCCGGCTCGCTTCACTTCGGCCTCAAACTCTTTGAGGTAATAATCTGCAAAGCCTACGTCTTTTTGCGGGGCTTTAGCGGGGGCTGCGAAGGCGCTCAAAGCCAAAAGGGGAAGAATAACTAAAATGGATTTTTTAAGCATAATGATGGAGTGTGTGGTTGTGTTTTGAAAAAATTAACGAGGGCGACGAGTGGCTGTAACCGGGCGTTTTCGAGGTCTTGGGGCCTTGTGCTTATTGTCAACGCGGGATGGTTTATCCGGTGCGGCGCTACTGTGGTGCGGTCGCTCGCAGTGGTGCGAGGGCTCAGGCTTGCTGTCATGGTGGTGGGGTGGTGCCGGTTTGGGCGGCGGTGTGTGGTGGTGATGATGGTGGTGGTATTCATCATCATCCCAATCCCACGCGATGAGGGCATCCAGCACCAATTCGCAAGAGGATAACAGCGTAGCCATACTTGCGATTGCGGATAATGTGAAAAGTTTATGTTTCATGGTATACGTCGTTAAAAAAGTTATTTACGATTGCGAGCCTTTAGCAGAATTGCACGAATGGCTTTAGCATTCGGGCCTCCCACGCAATCATCCACGCTGGCACCTTTGGCGGTTTTTGCATCGAGGTCGGCTCCGTGGTCGACAAGCCATTGCACAATTTCAACGTGGCTGAGCCCGCAGGCATTGTGCAAAGCGGTGGTGCCGTTGGCCTTGGTAATAACCGTGTTAACGTCGCCTCCCTCCATAATTTGAGGAAGAACAGAGAGTAACCGCTTTTGGTACAACTTCTCTACGGCGCCGGTGTAGGTGTGGTTTTCCAGCTCTCGTACCAGCTCGCTGAGTCCATCGTCAACGCTTTGGATGGCGCCGTCCGTTTCCTCCTCCTGCGGCATGGCAACATAGCCGGAGGTAACATTAGCTGTATTAAGGTGGAATGTTGCGTTTTCAACATACCAAGAAACCTCCTCTTCGTGCCAAGCTACGTCAGCCGTGCCCTCTGTTGCAGATGAGAAATAGAGTTGAATGTCTACATGCATGTCATTGCCAGTAATCCAAATGGCTGAATCCTTGGGCCTATAAGTTACAACAACAGGCGGCCATGGTGAATCCTCGGTGGATTCATGCAATTGGTAGCTGTAGCTGTTATTACTGTTTGCGGGAAAATGCAGATAAAGAGAGCTGTGTGTACACGGCTGCCAATGGGTGGGGCGCTCGTTTTTATCTGTAGTGGTTGTTTTACCATTGCGTACACATATCTCCAAAATCTTGCCATCCATGCATACGGGAGCAGCCTGCTCAGCAACAACTGCGCCGGCAGATACTATCAGAGTGAGTATAGAGGTAAGTGATTTCATCGTTGTTTCTGGATTGTTTTATTCCACTCCCAGCATACGCAGAAGCTCGTTGAACGCGGATTGAACCATATCGCCGAACCAGGCGCTGATATCATCCGCATAATAATAGAGAGCACAACCAAAGCCTATAAGTGCCAGTGCGCCGGCAATCTCTTTAATGTAAAACCAGATAAACTCCAGCGTGGTCATCTCCGGTTCTTTTTCTTTCTTTTGTTTGGCCATTGTCGTATAAAATTGTGTTAAGTGTTAATCTTTCATTTGCAGGGCTTTTTGTACCTCTGCATAATTGGGTGTATCTGCCGGAAGTTTGGTGGGTTTACCTTCTTCATCGAGCAAGCGACGGTCTGCTCCGTTGCTGATGAGCCAGCGTACCAGCTCTGCGTTCCCCTCACGTGCCGCGCGATACACGGCGCTCATTCCATCGTAGTCCATTCCCTCGTCTTCGCGGGTCAGAATCATGTGCGGAAGATGCGACAGGATGAAGCTATCCTTGCGATAAACCTGTTGCATGTAAAAGCGGCGTTGCGTCAAATCTCGCATGATGCTCTCCACAAACTGGTCTTCTGTCATCTTAGCGTTCAATACGCGGGTGAGATGAATCGCGGTCATATCCGTGGGGCATAAGCACAGACTATATATGCCATTGTCGTCTTTGATGTAACGGTAGAGTGTGCGAGCCATGCGTTCTGCTTCTGCATCGTTTACGGTGAACGCGTAATGGGCATCTTCCAAAGCAACGCCGGCAAAGGCCACATCCATGAAGTCGGCTGCTTGTCGAGCCTCTTCGTCAGTCACCTTCGGGCCTTGGTACGGGGCATCTCGCCAGGCGCGAGCCTCTTGGAGAATGGCTTTAATTTTGGCTGCGTTTTTGCCGCCGATGCAGGCATCGATACTGGCGCCTTTATCGGTGGACATCTGCATGTCTGCCCCATGGTCCACCAGCCACTGAACCAGTTTTACATGGCTGAGCCCGCAGGCGTAGTGCAGGGCCGTGTTTCCCTTATAGTCTGGGTTGGTGTATGAGGCATCAAAGGTCATCATCACCTGCGGCAGCAGGGTAATCAGGCGTTTTTGGTACAGTTTATCTGTGGCATTTTTATAGCGGGTGGCTTCTATTTCTTTCAGAATATCAGCCAGCCCGTCATCCCACATCTCCGGGTCGCGTGCAATAATTTCTTCCGGCAGCTCCACGCGAGAGGCCGCATCAGAATCCTGCTGAACCGAGAAGGTGGTGTTGCGAATGTGGCGGGTGTCACCGGCCTCATGCCAGACAATTTCGGCCGTGCCGGAGCTGTTGTCCGTATAGGTGAGGGTGACGAGAACGCTTAAATCCGCACCTTCCAATTTGACATAGGCTCTACCTTCACTCGTTTGCGAATGATAACTGACGGCCAAATCTTTACGGAGGCTGTACTCCGCTGTGGTGGAGAAGCCGGAGCTTTCCGGGAAGTCGATGACGAAATCCGTCACCTCCTTCCATGTATGCCACGGAAGCTCAGGCACTTGGTACATGCGTGAGCGAGCCACTTGAGCGCCCGTCATGTGAATGCTCACGGTATGGTTGGCAATATCCTCCGGCCCCAGAGCCCACAGCGTCGGGGCTCCGGCCAGTAACCACATAAGGAGATGAGAATGGCGAATTTGCATGGCCGGGATTATTCTTTGGTCAACTCAACTCGCGAAACATCGGCATAGTCGATTTCTGCCTTGGTTTCCAGTACCTTAATCATGCTGGTGGCCCCGTCTATGTGGGCAGATACGCCGGGGTCGGCAGGCATGGCCTCTGTGGTGGCGCAGAGGTAGGAGTTGATGGCCAGAGTGTAGCGGGCTTCCGGGTTAATCGGGGTGCCATCTGCGAGATGGGCAGAGGTGATGCGCATTCTGTCTGCCCCCTTGGGCCAAACGGCCTTGTAGCTCATGCCGGATACGCAGGGAGCGCCGTGGTCGTCGTTCTGAGTAATGTTCTCCAGCACACGAATAAGCTCGGTGCCTGTTACCGTCATGCGGATGGTATCATTGCCGAAGGGGTCGAGGCTGTAGACGTCGGCCACGGTAATGGGACCCGCCGGGAAGGAGTCCAAGCGCACGTTGCCCATGTTGACCACGGCAATATCCGTACCAACACAGCTGCGGATAGCATCGGCCATCATGCAGCCCATGCTCTCACGACGGCTAATATCTCGCTTAACCGTGGAAAGAACACGCTTAAAGAAAGGTTGTGCCTTAATTTGCTCCACCATCGCGGCGGTGGTGGCATCGGCTTCGTAATTCTTCAGCGGTAGCAGTTCAGCTTTCTTGCTGAGCACTTTGCCGTTTTCAACATCGAAGGTGAGGCGGGTAAGGTACTTGAGCTTGTTCTGCGTTTGGGTAATCAAGACCCCGTTCTCAAGGTGGCCGTTTTCCACGCGCGTGTGGCTGTGTCCGCCGATAATGGCATCTGCCTCGGGGAAAATGCGGGCAAGCTCAATATCGGTCTCAAATCCCAGGTGAGTCAGCAGAATAAGGATATCACACTGGCTGCGCAGATAACGGAAAGCAGGGGCTACTTCCAACGGATTAAGGAATCCGATTCCTTTGCACTGGTCCGGGTGTGCATCCGGGCGTCCGTTGGCATCCACCTGCAGTAGGCCTACCACGCCAATGCGGACACCATCGCGCTCGAAAATTTTGTACGGCTTGAGCTGTATGCCGTGCGTATCAGTGGGGAATACGTTGGCGCTCACAAACTCAAAGTCGGCAGTCTTGATGCAGTGAGCCAGGGCGGCGGGGCCGCCGTCGAACTCATGATTGCCCAGAGCAGACAAATCAAAGCCGATGTGGTTCATGAGCTCAATCATAGAAGCTCCGGGGTGGTCTCCGCAGTCCACATAAGGGCTGCCGGTGCGGTTATCGCCGGCAGAAAGTAAGAGAAGCCGGGGGGCCTTAGCGCGTTCTTGCTGTACGCAGGTAGTCAGGTTCGGCACGCTGTCGATATTGGCATGCATGTCATTGATGCCCAATATGGTAACTTGCTCAGCAAAGGCGCTGCCCAGCAGCCCGACCAAGGAGAGTAAAATAGATTTTTTCATATCGATGAGAGTTTATTGTTCAATTTGTACCTCTACACGGGAGACATCTGCGTAATCCACCTCGGTTTTCTTCTCCAAGAAGCGGATAAGGCATTCGGCGCCATCACTATCAATGGCAACACCCGGATTGGCAGGTGGTGCAGACGTGGTGGAGGCTATGTAGGAGTTGTAGGCCACTGTGTAAACGGCCTCCGGGTCGATGGGGGTGCCATCCGCCAACTTTGCTTCGGTAATACGCATGGGCTTGAGCTCCGCTGCCGGTTTGATGGCCTTGTACGTCATGCCGGATACACAGGGGGCTCCGTAGTGGTCGGTGCCGGGAATACTCTCCAACAGGGCTATCAACTCTTTACCGCTCATGGTGGTGCGGATGATAGCGTTGCCGAAGGGATCCAAGCGGTATACATCTGCCACAGAGAGCGGGCCGGCGGGGAAGTCTTCCAATCGCACGCCACCGAGGTTGACAATGGCAATATCCGTGATGGCGCGAACGCAAAGGGCATCCGCCATCATGCAGCCCAAACTTTCGCGGCTGGTGATATTGCGCTTGACCGTGGTAAGCTGGCGCTTGAAGAACGGTAGACTCTTTGTCTTCTCTACCAGCTCTGCCGTGGCTTCATCTGCCGGTAAGTTTTCCAAGGGTATCAAGGCGGACTGCTTCTTTACAACCTTACCGTCCTCTACATCAAAGGTAAGGCGGGTCAGGTATTTAAGCTTGTTTTCAGATTGAGTGATGAGGACGCCGTTTTCGATGTGGCCTTTTTCCACACGTGTGTGGCTGTGGCCACCAATGATGGCATCTGCCTCGGGGAACATTCGAGCCAGTTTCAGGTCATCCTCGAAACCCAAGTGGGTGAGAATGATGAGCACATCGCAGTGGGCTCGCAGGTGCTTGTAGCATGCCGCAGTATCAAAGGGGGAAGAAAACTGCATACCTTGGCATTTGTCGGGATGGGCATCCGGTATGCCGCTCTCACCCACTTGCACAAGCCCGAGCACGCCAATGCGTACGCCGTTGCGCTCAAAAATCTTGTAGGGCTTTACGTTGATGCCTTGCGTGTCTGTTGTGAAGATATTGGCACAAACAAACTCGAACTCAGCGGCGTTAACGTAGTCGCGAAGCGCTGCTGCGCCGGAGTCGAACTCATGATTGCCGAAGGTGGACAGGTCAAAGCCGATGTGGTTCATGAGCGTAACCATCGGAATACCGGGGCGGTTTCCGTTATCGACATAGGGGTTGCCGGTGCGGTTGTCGCCGGCAGCCATCAACAGTAACCCCGGGTCATTGAGTCGCTCTTGTTTAACGCAGGTGGACAGCTGGGGCATGCCGTCGATGTTGGCATGCATATCGTTAATGCCCAGTACTGTAACCTGCTCGGCAAAGGCTGTGCCAAACATGGCTAACAGGGAGAGAAATCTTGTTTTGTTCATGAGTCTGATAAAAGTTGTTGTGGTGCGCGGAAAAATTAGCGGGGGGATTGCGTGAAGATGTGGCGGCCGTCGCACATGGGGCTGTCTGCGGCAATCACATTGCCCCAAGCATCGTAAAAGGGACCTTCACACATGGGGTGGCCGCCATCGGTGCAGTAGCGGCGCACGGCATCCATGGCGGTAGCGCCTGTGAAAATGCGTACAACGGTTTCATTGACGTATACAATCATAATGCAGGGGAGGGTAAAATGTTGATGATGAGATTGTGCGGAGTGGCTTCGAATCTGTTTTCGGCCTGTCCTTCAAAACCTATTACCTCGCCATTGGCGGTACAAGTATAGCTGTTGCCGGATTGAGCAGTGAGTTGCAGGTGCCCGTTAAAATGAACGGCTCGGCCGTCTCCCACCCCGTCAAAGGAGATTTCAGCCGTTTGCCCCGTGGCATTGTAGGCAAAAATCTTAAGTTTGGGCATGGGGGCATTCTCGCCCATGCAGTAGGTGGTGGGGGTGCTTTCTCCCGTTTTGGTGCAGGTCAGGGAGATGGTGCATGTATCCAGCGTTGTGGGTAGTGTCATGCTCTGCTTGCTCGTAGTAATGGTAGAACATGCTGTACAGCAAAGTAATACACTTGCTGCACATAATGAAATTGAACTCGATTTAACAGTCATGACGTTATAGAAAAAGAGGATATCTTATAAATGGAAAGTGCGGGGTGCCGAAGCACCCCGCTGAATAACATTCAGAATGGGCTGATTACTCAGCTGCGGATTCTGTGGCTGCAGGAGCCTCTGCTGCTGCGGCGGCCTTAGCAGCCTTGGCTGCATTTCTCTTCTTGATGAGGAGGTAAATCAGACCACCGGCTAAGATGAGCAGGATGATACCCAGAATCGGGCGGTAGAACAGCCATGCTACTGCGATGGTTACCAAGGCAACGGGCGTGGCAATGAGGAAGGCTACAATGCCGGTGCCGATACCTACGATGTCGCCCAGGATGGGAAGTACATCTGCCAATACCTCAAGCGGCTTAAGAACCATCTTGATGCCGAAGTACATGATGAACCAACCGACGAGGCGAAGAATCCAGGTCATCATGGTGTTGGCATTCTCTGCATTCTGGAACATCTGCTCCTTGGTCTTGATGCCGGTTTCCAGCAGGTCTACGGTGTAACCGTCTGCGGAAGAGTCTTTAGCCACATAGGGGGCAAAGGTGGTGCCGGTTTGTACAGCAATGATACTTACGGGCATTTCGGCCGGGATATAGCTCCAGGAAATACGTACATCGCCCACCTGCGGGTTGCCGGGGTTAGCAGTGCCCTGTACGGCAGTGGTGGTGGCGGTGCCAACGGTGGTGCCTACGGCGCTGCCCTGCATGGCAATCTGAATCATGTTGCCGTTGACGAAGATGCGGGGAGTGGCTGTAGCAGAGCCGTGGATGACGGACAGTGTGCCGTCCGTCAGCTTAGCGTAATCAAAGGCACCCAAGCGGTAGATGTTGACTGTGCCCATGTTCGGTACAACGGCTGTGGAGGCAATCGGAGTCTTCTCGGTGGGCTGGAGCACCGGAGCCTGAGAGGGTACCACGGCGTGTGCAACACCGTTATCAACCACAGTCATGCCGGTGGGCTGTGCCACTACGGGAAGCATCTTGCCACCGTTCATCTTGGTCTGTACGTATTGTACGCCCTCAACCACAACCAAGGGGCAACCGGTCTGGTTAGCCATGGAGGGAATGTCTACCATCTGCATGGTGGGCAGCTCGGGGGCTACACCGGGGGTAACGGCCATGGCAGGCATCATACCGGGCATCATTCCCGGCATCATTCCGCCTACGGGGTAACCTACATAGGCATAGTTGCCGGAGACGGTGACACGGCCCTTGAGTGTGTCCGGAATATACTCAGCCTTTACTTCCAACGGTTTTTCGCCGGAGATGCGGCCAATTTGGTCGGCCGTGAGCTCGAATGCTCCATAGCGAACGTTCTGGGCGTGCTGGGTGTAATTCGTTGCATCGGCAAAGAATACCTGGTTATCGTGCCCGGCTTCCTTGAAGGAGGAGGAATCTACAGGCTTGCTGACCCACTTCTTGGAATAGGAGTAGGTGGTGGTTGTGGTCTCAGAGCCGCCTACGTTCTTCTTGGTTTGTGTTTTTTCATTCTCAACCCACTGGTAGTATTCTACCTTGCGGCTAAGACGAATAGCCTTCGGGTTAAGACCGGTAAAAAGATCATCTGCCAACTGGTCGTCGGTAACGGCGTTGCCGGTTACATGGACGAGCTTGCCTTCCATGGCGGCGTCTATGGTATCGGCATTGGGAAGCTGCACGCATACGGATGCGCCTTCTTCCAAGGCTTTAGCGGTTTTTACGGAACGGCCTTCGTTCCAGAAAAGCAGGGGAATGCCCGCAATAAAGAGCGCACCACCCACGGCAACTCCTTTAATGGAGCTGCCAAGGCGACTGCCCCAGCTTTGTGTTGTTGTTTCGGTAACTGACATAATTTTTAATGTTGTGTTAATTGTTATTGTTTAAATTGCTGCGAGCAGCGAGGAGATTATTCTAGGCAGAAAGAACCGGTGTATATGATTTTATCAGCCCAAATCGTGGTTGGCTTACCCGTTACTGTACAGGTGGCCTTGCCTTCCGTGGGGGAAGTGAAGATGAGTTCGTAGGTGCGGGTATACCATTGTGCGGTATTGCCGCCCCCGTGCGAGAACGAGAAGTCGTAGGTAACGGTTGCCGTGTTTTTGCCTGTGCGCTTGTAGCTCGTGGCAATGGCGGTGTGGCTTTCGCTTTCCTTATCATGCGTGCCGGCACTCTCGTTGTTGCTGCCTTGCCATGAGACGACGTAGGCCACTTCTCCGTTAGGTTGCAGGAAGGCGTAGGTGTTTTCATCTCGGGTGGAATCCGGGTTAATAACGTCTTCCTCATAGCAATAGAAGGTGAGGGTTTTACCGGCTACCTTCTCGGGGGCTAAGTTGTCCAATGCCTTCAGGGCCGCTTCGTCGCCGGCGGCTGCTGCTAAGGAGAAAAAGTAATTGGAGCGTGCACGGTCTTTGTCTACCCCGCGTCCTTGGCGATATCGCCATCCCATCCAACGCGCTGCGGTAGAATCACCTGCCTCGGCTGCCATTTCGTATAAATCTACGGCCTTGGCTACATCCACCTCCTTGCCGTTTTTGCCTTCTGCATAGCACACGCCCAGCTCGCGGATTTGGGCCGGGGTCATTCCCTCTGTTTCTTCGTAGGTCGGGGCTCCTTCTGTGGCTATTCCTGCAGCTTCCGGTACCTCGGGCAAATTGCCGTCTTCATCAGCAAGGGTGGGGTCTGCCCCCGCTTGTAACAGGTAGTGTTGCGCCAAAGCATGGCTGGTATAATGCAGCGGTGTGCGCCCGATGTGGTCTCGTACATTGGGGTTTGCTCCGTTGCGCAACAGCATTTGAGCTGCTTGCGCTGCGTCATAGGGCAAGCCGAGCGGCTGCGTTTCAAACTCTGCTTGGTAAACCGAATCCTGCACGAGCGCACAGAGCAGGGGAACACAATACCCTTGGCTGATTTCTACCTTGGCGTTTACATCCACCCCGCTTTGTATGATTTGCTCTATCTTTTCAAGCGGTTCGCGGCGCAGTATAGCCTGCTCCAGCTCTTCTATGCCGGAAGCGCTGACAGTAGAGGCAAAACAGACGATTGCCGCGATTGCTGGAGTGAGATGATGAGTCATAAAAAAATAGGATATCCCCCTGTTATTTATACTACTCTTTCATAATGCTGGAATTTCCCCGATTCTGAAATGTCAACATTTTCTAATTAAAGCCGTATCCGGTTTGCGTCTGTTTCTTTTAACGTGACGCCTCCACTATATATCACAATTCTCATAAAGTCATTAAAAAACGGACATACAATCCCTTTTTTGTTTGACAACAGCTTTATGAAAGAAGAAATCCCTTTGTACCATGAAGAAAAATTGTATAGCAAAAGGGTTGTTGGGGGAGGTTAATCTGTCGGTAACAGATGCCTCTCGCTTGGTTTTAGAAATGATTGAAAGTTTGGGTGAATACGTTGTCAGCAAGAGTCGGTGTGAGTTGTTGGCTTTGTTGCGCAGCGTGATTCGGGAGGGTGCCGCCGCTGTAAAAGCGGCGGAGCACACGGTGCCTTTGCGGGTGGCAGCTTGGGCCAGTGTGGAGGCGCGGCAGCATTTGCGAGCGAGCTCGCGCCGCGATTTGCGGCATTTTGTGCGGCGTATGCTGCGGGTGGACGAAGTGGCGGACAAACCGCTGCGCTCGTTGACAACGGCGGATTGTAAGCGTATGTTGAGTGCCGCATTCGGTAATAGCCCAAGTAGTTACAAGAAGGGGCGCGCCGTGTTGCACAGTGTTTTTGCCTATGGCATGCGGCAGGAGTGGGTGGATGCCAACCCTGTGGCTCGCATTGAAACGCCCACGGTGCAAGAGACTCCGATTTCTCCGTTGTTGCCGGAGGAGGTGGAGCGCCTGCGCCGAGCTGCGAAACGCCCGGAGTTTAGAGATATGCAATTATCGCTGTGCCTGATGCTGTATGGTGGTGTGCGCCCTACCGAGGTTAGCCGCTTGCAAAACAGCGATATTAATTGGGAGGACGGGCAGGTTATTATTCGCCCTCTGGCCAGTAAAACCGGCGGTGGGCGTGTGGTGCCGCTTCGCGGTATTAGCGGGATGAGTCGCGAAGAGCTGCTGATTCCTCGTAATTGGCAACGCAAATGGCAGGCCTTGCGCCGGGCGGCGGGCTTTACCCAATGGGTGCCGGATGTATGCCGCCACACCTTTGCTACCTACCATGCCGCCCGTTTTCGTAATTTGCCGGAGTTGCAGTTAGAGATGGGGCACCGCGATATGGGCTTGCTGCGCTCGCGGTATATGATGCCGGCACTGCAGAAGCAGGCTGCCGCTTTTTGGGAAACCGCAGGTGTTGCCTCCGGGGGCGGGCGCAGCGCTCGCGGGCGTTCGGCAAGGGGGGGCTTAGTGGGGGGCATGGCAGCGGCTTCCGAAATCCTCATTTGACAACTTTTGATTCTTTGCTATAATGTCCCGCAGCAGATATGTTTTCTACAGTAAAATCCATGTTTTTTCGCAAGGATGCGGAGACTCCGGCAGAAAAGAGCCGACGCAGGGCGCAGCAGAGCCATTTGATGCTGTCGCTGGGTGGCGTGGTGGCTTTGTGTGTGCTGGTATACAGCGTGCCGGATAATGTTGCTTTGAGTGTGTACCGCATGGCTTGGGTGATTCTTTGCTCCATCGCCTTGTGCACGTTTTACGCTTTCGGACGCCGCAATCGGGGCCTCACCTTCCGCCCCGCCTTGCTGTGTGTGCTGTCCATTCTGGCACAGATGTTCCTCATGCACCTGGTGATTTCGTTCTGGAACCGTTCGTTCCCGACCATGCACGAGCAGGTGCTGCTGGTGTTGCCCTATATGTTGGCTCCTGCCGTTACGGCGGTGCTCATCAACCGTGCAGTGGGCGTGTTTGTGGCGCTTAGCTGCACGCTCTACGGGGCAGTGCTGTTTCCGGTCACCTTCCCCTTAACCTTTGTGGCAGATTACATTGTCGTCAGTTTGCTGACGGGTGTTATTGCTGCTGGTATTTGTGGGCATTTGCAGAAGCGCCAGCAATTGCTGTATGCCGGATTTAAGCTGGGCAGCGTGGTGTTTGTGGCCTCTATGCTGCTGCTGTGCATGCACTCAGAAATTCAGGGGGTGGAGGAGTTTGGCAGCACACTGACCTTGCAGCTGCTGATGGCGGCGCTGCTTTCTCTGGGTGTCAACTTCTTGCTGGGTGTTATTGTGAATGGTGTGATGCCGATGCTGGAGGGCGTGTTCCGTATTTCCACGCACATTACATGGTTGGAGTGGGCAGATATGAACCACCCGCTGCTGCGAAAGTTGCAGATGACGGCACCCGGCACGTTCCACCATTGCCTGTGTGTGCAGCGATTGGCAGAGAGTGCGGCAGAGGCCATTGGGGCAGATGTAACCCGCGCCGGTGTGTGTGGCCTGTACCACGATATCGGTAAGCTGAATAATCCGCAGTATTTCTCAGAGAACATTGTGGACCAAAGCTTGTCGCCGCACGGCGATTTAACCCCCGAGGGCAGCGCCCGTATTATTACCGGGCATGTTGCGGCCGGTGTGGAGCTGGCGAAGGAATACCGCCTTAACCCGAAAATTATTGATGCCATCCGCGAGCACCACGGTGTGACCACGGCTTATTTCTTCCTACGCAAGGCTCAGGATACGTACGAGGCAGAGCTGCGCCGCTTTGAGGATGGCTTGACGGATACCAGCCCCGATGAGGTGGATAAATCCATCTTTACATACGAGGGACCCATTCCGCAGAGCCGCGAGTCGGGCATTGTCAGCATGGCCGATGCGGTGGAGAGTGCCACGCGTTCGCTGCACCACCCCACGGAGTCGGATATCCGTACCATGATTGATGGTATTTTCAAGGGGCGTATTCTTGACGGGCACTTGCAGGACAGCGGCTTAACGCTGGGCGAGATTGCCAAGATGAAGGAGTCTTTCTTCACCACCCTGCGCACCATGAATCATAACCGTATTGCCTATCCCAAGCCGCGCGAGACTGATGCCGCAGAGCGCTTGTCGGAGAAACGCAACGGTGCGGCAGAGTCCTCCGAAAAGAAAGGCTCCTGAGAGCAGCGCTACGCCATTTATGAAACATCACTTGCGCAGTATTTGCATGGTGCTGGCCTTCCTCGTAGGCGGCCTGCTGCATGCCGAGCTGGCGCCACTGGCGGCATGGTTGCCGGTGGGTATTACGCTGATGCTTTGTATCACCTTCATTGGGCTGGATACCAAGCAATTAAAACCCACGTGGATGCACTTGGTGCTGCTGCTGGTGTTGCAGCTGTCCGGGCTCCTCTTTTGGTATGGTGCCGTGTTGGCGGGGGCACCGGTGCTGGCAGAGTCTCTTTATTATTGCGCGGCGGCACCGGTGGCATCTGCAGCCCCTGTGATTGTGAACCTGCTGCGCGGGAATACGGCTTTTATTACCACGGCTATGGTGTTGAGCCAAGCGCTCTTCGGTGTTGTTACCCCCATTATGCTGCCCTTTGTGGTCGATGCTCCCGGGGTAGGGTATCTTGATTTTCTGCTGGTTGTCTTATACCAACTGCTGCTGGCGCTGGGGGCTCCGGCGCTCATCTCGCTGGTGCTGCGCCTGTGTTATCCTCCCTGCAAGCTGTGGGCGCCCAAGTTGCGAGATTACTCGCTGGCTATCTGGATTGTCAACCTCACTATCGTTTCCGCTGCGGGCACCCACCGCTTGGTGCAAATGCATTACTCCATCCACGATATTTGGCCGATTGCCCTCGGCGCTGCCGTTATTTGTGCCTTGGGCTTCATTGGCGGCTATTGGTTGGGCTATCCCAAGCTCAAGCGCGAGTGCTCCCAAGCCTTGGGGCAAAAGAATACCATCCTCACGCTTTACATCGCCGGGCAGCCCTATGCCACCCCCTTGGCCTACATTGGCCCCGCCTTTTACGTCTTTTTCCACAACATTGCCAATGCCATCCAGCTTTCCCTCGCCCTTAAGGAGCAGAAAAAGTCCGGCATTGACAAATAATGCCCCCTGCGTTATAATGCCCGCGTTATGAATGCAGCTGAAAAAGCACTTTCCACGTTCCGCGAGCCCCCTTACATGTACAACTGCGCGCAAACCATCTGCGCCGCATTCGGGCGCGATGACCTTTTAGAGCCTATGAAAGCTTGTGGTGGTGGTCGTGCTCCCGAGGGCACCTGCGGCGCTCTTTATGCTGCCCTTACCCTCGCAGGCGATAAAGCCCCGGCTGTGCAAGAGGCCTTTCTTGCTGCCCACGGTGCCTGCACCTGCCGCGAGCTGAAGGGCGGCGCTGCCCGCGTGGCTTGCCAGGATTGTGTGCGCACCGCCGCCAATTTGCTCGAAAAGCTGGGGCTGTAAGCAGACTGCTTCCGGCCTTTTAGCGTTCGGGATAAAAAAATCTGTTCGAATTTTTAGTAGATAGCCCCACAAATAGTAATTTGTCTATATCGTAGGGTGGGACTTCAGTCCCACCTTTTTGGTGGTGTGGCTTGATAATAAATGTTGGACTAAAGTCCAACACTCCGATAGTATTTCCCCCACAACTATAAAAAAACATACGCTCCGGGCGTTAAAGCGCGGAGCGTATGTGGGGAGAAGGCAGGGCGAGCGCCACTATCAGTACGTGTAGCTGGTTTCTTCAATCTCTTTGTCCTCAAGAATACGTTTTGCCGTGGGGTAATCGTAATAATCGTTGAGGGTAAAGTTGGTCCAGCTATCGGATTCGTATCTGTACACGATGTTGCGGGCGGCGTTTTGGAGGCCGCGGGCCATGTAGCCATTGGGGGATTGGCGATAAATCATTTCCGCGAAGGCGAGGTTGCCTATTTGATCGAAGCGGCCGTACTCGTAATCCATGGAAGAGAATTTCCAATGCGGGTTGCTGTCCATGTAGTGCATGTTGAGGGTGGCGGCCAAGCGAGAGGGGGTGATGATGCCACCGGCAATGAGCATGAGTGCCATGGTGCCGAAGCAAATCTTGGCGCTGCGCCAGAAACGACCTTCGCAAGCCATGTAAAGCACCAGGACAACCAAACCTGCTAAGCCCAGCAGCATGAACTCTCCGGCAAGAATGCGGCGGAAGGTGAAGCCGTAATCCGCAATTTGGTAGAACAAACGCATATACACGCTGGCTGCCAGCAAGAAGGTTTGCAATACCAGCAGGTAGCCTGCTATTTTGGTGGCAATGGATTGGCGGGCAATACCATTGCGGCGGAAGAGGATAATGAGAATGCTAGAAGCCAATACGGCGGCCCAAATGATAGAGTCTGCTCCATTATGCAGGTAAGCCGTTTGAGAGATGCCCTCAGGAATGTTCTTGAACCACAGGTAAGCAATATCGGTGGAGGTGGCAACCAAGAATGCCATGTTGATACCGATGAGGGAGAAGAGCGGCAGATGCGGCAGCATGGTGGTGCTTTCTGTGGCACGAGCCGGAACCGGGGGAAGCGGAGAAAAGTAATTTCTCTTGTGGGTGTAAAGGCCAAAGATGACAATGCCTACGAACCAAAGGATGATGTGGTCCACAAAATCCCAGCTGATGTTCAGGAACTCCAGCAAATCATTCCACTTCGTGACAATCCAGTTCCAAACAATCTCAACAATGGGGTTGCCGGAAGCAAAGATGGTGAGGAAGCCGATGAACAGAACCACCGCAGCCAGAATGGAGATGAGCATGGGCATAATTTGGCGCCATGCGCGCTTTCTGGCCTCTTTGTTCTTGGGGCGGTGCGCCGTCCAGTATCCCCACCAGGTGCGGTAGCTTACCTTTTGCTTGTCGGGCTCCGCTTTGTCGGTGGGCATGGAGATGATGAAGAAGGGAACAATGAGGCCAATGAGATAATTCAGGGGATTGCCACTGACCAAGAGTGCCACGCAGTTGACGATACCCATGCCCAGCAAAAAGGCGATTTCACCTTTGCTTAAGTCTTTTCTTAATAACACAATGGCAACGGAAAGCAGCAGTCCGGCAATGCCTGCACCCACACCAATGCCGGCACTAAAGCTGTGCGGCCAGTATAAATCTGCGGCGGCGGCGGCGAGGATGAGCACAATAAAGGGAATAGCACCTTTGCGCCACCAGGTAGGGTCTTCTTTGACAACAGGCTGCACCACGGGCGGCGGAATGGGTGAAACCTTTCCGGTGTTGGTTTGAGCAGGTATTGGCGGCAGCTTGGGAGTGTGCACCTCGGGTGCCGGTTGTGGGGTGGGGGTGGGTTCTGTGTTCATGCGCTTATAACATATAGACCCGTTAGGGGTGTTGTTTGTTCAAAATTAAAGCAGAGAATGTTGAGCGTAGTCGGACGCCATTAAACCGGCACCGATGAGACCGGCATCTGCGCCAAAGCGGGCAGGGCAGATGCGGAGTGCTTGGTAGTGCACGGGGAAGAGTTGCTGTTTCAGCGTTTCTTGCAGCGGGGCAAAGAGGAGTTCCCCCGCATTGGCAACACCGCCGCCAATGATAAAGGCATGGGGCACTAAGGTGTACATGAGGTTCATGATGAGCGTGCCCAGCTTTTCGGCAAAATCGCGGTATAGTTCCAGGGCTATGGCATCTCCCGCCTGCGCGGCAGCGGCAAGCCGGCGAGGGGTGCATTCTTCTGCCGTTTTGCAGATGCCGACGGCGGCATAGGCTTGCACGGCATCTGCCGCTAATTCATTGTTGCCCACGTATTCTTCAATGGCGCCTTTGTTGCCGAAGGGACCCACGCGGCCATTAAAATGAATACTGGTTTGCCCCAGCTCGGCGCAGGAAACATTGCGCCCGCGCAGCAAACGGTCGTGAATGACGATGCCTCCGCCCAATCCCGTACCTAAGGTGAGACAAACCAGGCTTTCCAAGCCCTTGCCGGCACCCAGCTTCCACTCGGCATAGGCCATGCAGTTGGCATCATTATCCAGCACTACGGGCAAGCCCAGCGCGGAGGAAATTACCTCGCGCACCGGAACCTCGCGATTCCATACGGGCACGTTGGTAAGCTGGTAGAGCACGCCTTTGTAAAAATCCACCCAGCCGGGCATGCCCAAGCCAACAGCTGCTGCCTGCGGGTGCTCATGCAGCAGTTCTTTCATGGTGCGGCACATGGCAGCCATGATTTCCTCCGGGCTTCCGAAAGCTGCCGTGGGCAGGGGGGCTGCTTTTTTCAGAATCTGCTCGCCCTTGGTGACGGCAATTTTAATGCTTGTGCCACCAAAGTCTACAGCCAGTGTTTCTAAAGGAGGATTCATGGTTGCCATGTGCGTGTTAATCATTAATAACCGCGGTGCAGCACGGGCTTGCCGGTATCGATAGGCATGCCGGAGGGCTGTTTGCTGAGGTCGAAGGGAATGCGCCAGCGGAAGCGAGAGCCCTCGTAGGTTTGCATGAGAATATCCAGCCCCATTTCACCGGCTTTGCGGTTTTTGAGGGCGGCGAGTTCATTGAGCGGAATGATGACCCCGGCCACGCGGTTGCCGGCCTTGTTGGTGCCCATGTTGCAAGAGAAGGCTACGGCCTCATAGTCTTGGTTCACGGCGTAGGGAGGGTCCTGAATATAGGCGTTAACCATGGCTACATCGGCAGATGTTTCCACAAAGAGCTCCAGCGTGCCGCCCTTTTGCACAAAGGTGGCATTGTGCACGGTCGGTTCCTTCTCAATGGTATAGAAGTCGTGCGGTGTGCCCTCGGAGACAAAAATCTCTGTATTGGACAAAATGGCGCATGAAGAATGCGTGAGGTAGGTGGGGGAGAAGCCGAATGTGTAGTTGCCGGCACCCATGAGGGCGGTGCCCAGTGCCTTATTTTGGCTGATGGTGCCGTTATTGTGGGGCAGGTTCATGCCGTGGCCCAGCTCGTGGGCAAAGCCGCCATACCACTTGGTGAGCAGTTTGCCGTAGGGGGTGCGCCGGCCGAGGTGCTTAATATCGAAGTGCTTGTAATCCAGCGCAAAGCAATAGACGCCGTAGCCGTAGAAGGGGACACCGCCGGGGCTGTCGTCGCTGTAGCCCTCATCTTGCCATGTGGGCATAATAATGAAGGTGTGCTTGCTCATTTTTTTGCCCGGGTTGGCGTTGAACCAAGCCTCTACCTCGCGAATAATGGCATGGTGCCCGTGGCCGTAAGCGTATGATTTGTGGGCCTTCTCGCCTTTAATATAGTAAATATCAACATTGCCGTTTTCGGTTCTTGCCAAACCGAAGGAACGCTTGCCGAAGCCGTTGCGCTCCATTTCCTTACCGTAATACTGTTGCAAATAAAGCAGCAGCTCGCTGATGCGGCGCTCAGAGTCGGCCGTGGGCTGCATATCATTACCGGTAAAGTAAATAACATTCAGATTGTGGGCATTTTTCTCGAGCTCAATGCTGTCTGCCAGCAATTCTTTTGCTCGGGACTGAAAATGCTCCGGAGTTGCTCCCAAGGTCGTCATTGCAACGGCGGCGGAGCACATCATGGTCATCAGGGTTCTGTTAGCCATACGCCCCTATTCTGCCAGATTACAAGCTTTTGTCAATCAGAAAAGCAATGGCGGCCGCTCGGGCGGGCTTGCCGGTGGCGGTTAAGGGAATATTGCCACGGACGATGCAGGCGGGGCGATGGTAACGCGGTAATGGGGCAATAGCTTGGTGTAAGCGGGGCTCCTCCGCAGGCTCGCCCTCCCACAGTAGACCCACGGTTTGCCCTAGTACAGGGTGCGGCAGGGGTACAATGATGAGGTTTAAGCCTGTGGCTGCGCGCAGCTGTTGCTCCAGTTCCTCCGCCTGAATTTTCACCCCCCCGCTGTTAATCACGCAATCTGCGCGGCCTACAATGCGGAATTTGCCGTCCGCTGCTATTTCAGCCAGGTCATTTGTTTCCAAATAATCAATGCCCAAATAGGGCGCGGAGAGGGCCAAGGTGCCACGGGGGCTGAGTGAAAGACTCACTCCCGGCAGTGGTGTGTAATATGGCGTGGCCTCGGGGCCGTTGACGCGGCGCAAGGCGATGTGGCTCAGGGTTTCCGTCATGCCATAGGAGGCATAGACCGCGCCGGGGCTGGATTGCAAGGCTGCCTCGGTGTGCGGTTCTATAAAGCCGCCGCCCAAAAGAATTTGGCGTGCTCGTTGCAAAGCTTCCGCTCCGTTTTTTTGTTGCAGCGTCGATTGCACCTGCATGGGCACCAAGGGCACAAAATCCACAGGGGTGCTTAGCTCTTGCAACGGCGTGGAGGAAGGCTCTTGCAATATTAAATTGAACCCGCCTACAATAGCACGCACCACCATCATTTTACCGGCAATGTAGCGCAGCGGCAGGCACAGCAGAGCCGTGCAGCCGGGCCCTAATTGAAAAAAACGACAGGTAGCCAAGGCACTGGCGCGCATGGCGGCTTTGGTGGCCTGCATGGGCTTGGGCTTGCCGGTGGAGCCGGAGGTGTGAAGCCACATCGTGGGCGAGGCCGAGAACCACTCATCCAAAAAATCCGCTAACTCTGCGGCCATACCCGTTTTACCTTGCCGCCAAGTCGGGAGGTTTTGAGCGGTGAGCACCTGCCCATGAACGATGACCTGCTCTTGCATGGTATCAGTTGCCGTAGCGGTGCTGTATCAGCACATTAAAGTAGGTGCCGGCGCCGCCTTCAGCCACTAAGTGTTTTTCCTCGGGCTTGGTGAGGTCGGCCATAGGAAGGAGGAAATTGCGCTGGCTGTCGTACTGCACCACATCGCCCTCACAGCCTCGGGCTAGGTTAATGAGGTCGGTGAAGTTGACGTCGGCGGTGATATCGCAGTGCCCGGCCAGCGCCGGTAATTCATCTGCCTGCAATAAGGTGTGCGCCTTGTAGCCACGCAGCGACCCTGCGGGGCGGCGGTAATAGAGCTTGTCTACCGTTTGCCCGTAGTCAATGGTCAGGAAGGTGCCTGCGTGCCAGTGCTTTTGCCATTCGGCATACCACTTGAAATAGCTGTCGTGCACTTCTACCACTTGCCCCTCGCGTGCCCAGTGTGCAAAGACAGAGGAGGCGGGCAGCTCCTGCTTGTGTGCTTGGCGTATCACTTGTCCGTTATCTACAGTTAATCCCAGCTCCCACCACTCGCCGTTCTGGAAGACGAATTGACGGGCCGGGAAGGCATCCGGCAGCTCATTGCTGAAGATAAAAGCGCGTCCATTTACCTTTTGGAGTGCCTTTTCCACCGTGCTGCAAATGGTAACAGCGCTGCCTGCTACGAGTCGCTGCAAGGTGCGTAGTGAGGGGGAGCGGTCCACCATCAGGTAGCGGGCAAACATTTTCTCCCAGAGGGAAAACTCGCGGCGCACGGCCATTGCCATATCGCCGTTGCCGCCACCTATCTCAATGATAGGCAGGCGGCAACCAAGCGCTTTGCAACTCTCTCGCCACAAGGTGACGATGCGCCGTGCCATGAGGTTGCTCATGGTGGCGGAGGTAGAGAAATCGCCTCGGTACCCGATTCCGGGAATATTTTTGCTGTAATAGCCGCATTCTTCATCGTACAGGGCAACCTCCATGAACTCTGCCATGGAAATCCAATTACCGTGCGCTAAAATGTAAGGGGCTATTTTCACCGCAATAGGGGGGGAGGGGGATTTTAGAGTGATAAATCCAGCATGCGTTGCAGCGGAATCTCGGCGCGGCGGCGCAGGCCTTCTTCAATGCGCACCTCGGGAGTCATGTCGCGCAGGCAGTTTCTCAGTTTCTCCAGCGTGTTGAGCTTCATGTATTCGCACTCGTTGCAGGAGCACTGCTCAAAGCCCATGCCAATGAACTCTTTGCCGGGAACGAGCTTGCGCAGGCGGTGCAGAATACCGCTTTCCGTGACAATGATGAAGCGGGCAGCCTGACTCTCGCGGCAGTAGGGAATCATCTTCTCCGTAGAGCAAATGTGGTCTGCCAGAAGGCGGATGGGTTCCTGGCACTCGGGGTGGCACACCACCTCGGCATCCGGGTATTGCTCGCGCATCTCCATCACGCGGTCGCGGGTAAAGCGCTCGTGCACGTGGCAGGCACCGTTCCACAGTGTCATTTCTCTACCCACCTTGCGGGATGTCCATGCACCCAAGTTGCGATCCGGAACAAAGAGAATGGGGCGGTCTGCCGGGGCGGTTTCAATAATGCGCTGAGAATTACCGCTGGTAACAATGACATCTGCCAGGGCCTTAACGCCGATGGAGCAGTTGATGTAGGCTACCACGTAGTAGTTTTTGTCCTTGTTCTGTTCCAAGAAAGCGGCTAATTCCTCTGCCGGGCAGGATTGCTCCAAGGAGCAGGCTGCATTGAGGTCCGGCAGCAGTACCTTGCGTGTGGGGTTAAGAATACAGGCCGTTTCGGCCATGAAATGCACGCCACAGAACACAATCACCTCACACTGTGCCTCTTGTGCTTTGCGAGCCAAGGCGAGTGAGTCTCCCACAAAATCCGCTAAATCCTGGATTTCCGGGCGCTGGTAGCTGTGAGCAAGGATGACTGCGTTGCGCTCTTGCTTAAGTCGCTGTATCTCCTGAATCAGATCCTGATTTGACATGGCTTGAGACTACCACTCAGTCTCCCTTTTGTCAACTCCTATTTGCCTTTCGCCTTGGGCAGATTGGGTCTGTAATGGCCGGTGATGGGGAAGGTGAACAAGTCATCTTCCTCTTGTGCCCCTGCGCCAATGTTGTGAATAATGAGCGGTACGCCGTCTGGATTCTTGCGGTCGCTCACAATCATGATGTGCGGAAGCGACCCCGCTACCGTGCAGGTTACTAAATCTCCGGGGAGGTAATCTGCCGGCTTTTGAGATACCGGCACACTCCAGCCCTTGCGCGTGAAAAACGTGCGCAGGTTGGGCACGCGGCGGTGGTCTATATTTTTATCCGTACGCTTTAAGCCCCAATTTTTGCGGCTGGGGTAGGCAGAGAAGTTCTTTTTCATGTCCTCGTGCACCTCTTTTTGCAAGTCGAAGTTCAGGCGGCGCATGGCACGAATTACCACATCTGTACACACCCCTCGGTCTTGGGGCACATCTCCGCCGGGATAGCTCAGGCTTACATAGGCGGGGTCGTACTCTGTTGTGACACCGATTTGCTGGCGGGCCAGGGCGGGTAATCTGCTGTCGGCACCGGCATTGCCAACCAGTAAGGCGAGTAGGGTAATCAGGGATAATTTATTCATTTTTCGGATGCAGTTGATTCTTGTTTAGCTTGTTGACCGGGCAAGATGATTTCCTCTCCGTAAACCGGGCGAAAATGCCCGGTTACGGGGAAGGCAAACAACACATCATTCTCTTGGGTTCCTTGGCCGGAGTTGTGAATAACCTTGGGAATGCCGGTAGCGGCATCCTTGCGGTCGCTGATAATCATGATGTGCGGGCGGCCGTGGTCTTTATCGTAACAGGTAACAAGGTCGCCCGGCAGGTAAGCGGCGGGGTCGGTTCCCGGTGTGTCGGTTACACTCCAGCCGATTCGTTCAAAAAATACCTCCAAATTAGGCACGCGGCGGTGGTCGATGCTGGAGTCTGCTGCACGCTGCTTCCATAACTTGCGCCCGGGGTATTTGCGGAAGTTCTTCTCCATATCTTCGTGCACCACTTGTTGCAGGTCTATCCCCTTGAGTCTGAGGGCACGCACCACTACATCCGTGCACACGCCGGTTTCCATCGGAACATCGCCGCCGGGGTAATCCAGCACCACATAATCCGGGCTGTAGCCAACCGTAACGCCTATCTGTTTTCTTGCCAGAGCCGGCAGACCGTTGGCATCTTCCAATGAAACAGGCGCTGCCGGCGCCTTCTCCTTTTGTTGAAGGTAATAGAAGCCGACGCCGCCACCACCCAACAACAGCAGGGCGAGCGAGGTGAGTAGAATGGCTTTGGTTTTCTTAGTCATGCACTGGGAGGGCGTGGAGCTTGCTTTTTACGGCGGTCCGCATGGTTGCCGCTCAAGCCTGATTGGCGTTCCTCTGCGCGTTGTTTCCAGAGAGGAACTTTGCTTTTTGGGGCTTTTTTCTGTTTTTTGCGCGCTTGCTTTTCTGCGTGGCGGGCACGCTCGGCGGCTAGTTTTTCTTCCTTTTCGCGAGCAAGGCGCGCTTCTTCGATGCGCTTTTGAATGCGCGAGGAGTGGTCGGACCCGGCGGGGGTAATTGTCCACGGCCCGATGCCGCCGGATTCTGTGATGGGCAGGCAGAGCATATCCGCATCAATGAATCGGATTTGCCTGTAGAGCAAATCTTTAATGGTGGCTAAGAGGCTCTTGGGAGGAAAGAGCCCGGTGCGGGCCAGTTCTATGGTAAATGCCACACGAATGCGTTTGGCCTGCAAGCTCATTTTGGCCATATCTCGCAGAGAGATACCCTCCGCCGGTTCTTCCTCCGGGGCGCAGAGGGCAGCTGTACGCAGCAAAAACAGGCAGTCGCGCACCTTGCGGCACAGCTTCTCCACCAAATCTTTGACCTTGGGGCGAGCATTGAAACGGTAATCTTTCACCTCTACCAGCCACAGCTCTTTTTTGCCGGGATGGTAGAGCACAAAGTCCATCTCTTTGCAGCTGTTGCAAAAGTTTTGTGCATGGTGAGCGTAGAAGGGCGAGCACTCAAAACGGCACACGTGGTAGCCCGCTTCAAAATTGAAACGGTGCAATCCCTCTACACAGCTGGTACCTGCCTGAAACACGCTCAGGCCATCTCCCCGGGGTTGAGATTCATATTCAAATAGCGGTCTGCCTGTTCCATCTCTGCCTCAAGGCTGGAAATCTGGTCAATTTCGTCCAGCGAGTTACCGGCAGAGGTGCGCACACCTTGGGTGGTGCTGTACGCAGGCTGCATGCCAAAGAAACGGCGGCTGATTTTGCTGTGCTTTTTATCTGCCAGTTGAATCACTAATTCGCGTAGCAGGAAGAGGCTATGCGTTGTCAGCATAACTTGCACCCCGGCATGGCACAGCCCCATGAGAATACTGACCAAGCGTGGCAGATGCGTGGTGTTGAGGTTCATTTCCGGTTCATCCCAGAACAAAGCCGTGCCCGGGCGAATCGTACCATTGCCGATGAGCAAGCCTAAGGTGCCGATTCGTTTGAATCCTTCTGCTACCAAGTTAAGTTCCAATGGCTCTTGACCGGGGCGCTGTAAATAAAAGCGGCCGTTGAGGCGTTGCAATCTGCCGGAGAGCAGGGATTCTATTTCCTCAATCACATGGTGCAGCGAGCCGGGTATCGGCGTGCTGCCCGGCTCTTCCTCTAAAGCTCGGCACAGCTCCCAGCTGGCTGAATCCAACAGCTCCGGGTAGCGCTTGCCGGCCTGCATGTAGCAGGGGTAGATGGACAGCACCTCTCGCGGGGAGATAAAGACGGCATTCTCCGTCAGAAAACGCTGCGGCAGTTTGGCAATGTGCAAGCCTTCTTCTTCCTTGTCGGAGACAAAGCCGAAACTCAGTTCTGCCGTGCCGAGCGGCACTTTTGCGCCCTCCAACGAGGCCTTGATTTTAGCAGAGCCGTTGCCGCGATTGCGGGCAGTGAGTGAGCTGAGATTGTGGGTGCCGTACACACGCAGCATATCGCGGCGCAGGCGTTTTTCTTCTGCCCACACCTCCGGTAGTTCACGGCGAGCGCCATCGCACCCCCATTTGGTGATGGCATAGCAGAGCTTCATGAGGTGGCTTTTTCCGGAATCGTTACCACCGACAATGATGTTGAGCCCCGGAACAAAAGTAAAAGACTCTTGTTTCGGGAAAACGGTTACTCCTTCCACTACAAGTTTGCGTATCATTGGGTAGGCTCCTTTCTGCTTAAGGCTGCTCCGCCTGTGCGACGGAGCAGTGAGTCTCTATGAGGCGGTATGAATCAGGCGCGGATGACGTAGCCCTCGCGGCGGGGCTTGACAGGCGGAATGCCACCCTCTGCGGCGTAGCCGAGAATGCAAATGGCAAGCCCATCGTACTTTTCCTCCACTCCCCATTTTTCTTTGATGGCCTTGCCCTCGGGCAATTCAAACATGGCTTTGCCTCGGTTAATCCAGCACGAGGCCACACCCACCGCATGAGCGGCCAGCATGAGCGTGCCCATGAGCAGGGAGGCGTCCAAAATGCCGTTTTCATTGGTGCTGTCTGCAAACACAATCACGGCTGTGGGCGCTCCGTACATGGGGTCAATGTTGCTACCCAAAATTTGAGCATTGAGGCGAGAAAGCTCGCGCAGCATGTCGGCATCCTGCACTACCACCATTTGCGGGGATTGCTTGCCTCTGCCTGTGGGGGTCCAGGTGGCTGCCTCCAAAATGGCATCCAACTCTTCGTCCTTAATCTGCTGGGGCAGGTAGCTGCGGCAGCTGCGACGATTGCGAATATCGATAAGGGTCTCTTGCATAGTAACTTAATCTTTCTTGGTGTATTGACGCCAGTTTTGGAATGTGGAGGCGTGGCCACGATGTATAAAATTGCCGTTGGCATCTACCACGTAAATGTAGGGAATGCAGTCTATATCACCGGGAACCCCTAACTGCGTGCGTTGCTTACTATTGTACATAACGGCAGCAAAAGGAGCATCGTACAGCTCCAAGTATCTCAATGCACCGCTGATGTGGTGGTCGAAGCTCAGGACGATAACTTCCACATGGTTATCTTTCTTCATCTCCTCATATTCGGCAATGATGTTCGGCATCTCTTTTCTGCATGGGGCACACCAAAAGGCCGTGCAAAGATACATGTAGTACTTAGCCTTAGTTGCAGGTTTGTGGGGGGTGATGAAATCTGTGCGCTCGATGGATTGAGATATGGCTGTTGTTGCACAGTCATTTGTGGCAACGGAGGGGGCAGACTCAGCCGTGTTCGCGGTGCTTAGACCGGCCGTCATCATGGCGGCTAAGAGAGAAAATATCTTCATATCTTCGATAGAGTACCACAGGCCCCCTCGATGTGTCAATCTTGAAAGACCTTGGCGACCAAGAAAAATTGCAGCAGGTGCCAGCCGGGTTAGCGCGGAAGAATGGTAGCCAACTGACGTGCGATGTTAAGGTGCTGCTCGCGTATGGGGGCAAGGCGCCTCTTATTGCGATCCACCTTTTTCTGCGGCTCGTTATACAGGCGCCGGTAGGCGGCCATGCGAGAGAAGAAGTGGTCTTTAATGTCGGGCAAAATGCACTCCTTCATGTGCAGGGCAAGGGCTTCGCCGTGGCGAGAAAACTCGCGGCAGCATTGAGCTACGGAAACAAGGTGGAATAATGAACCGAGCCCCCACACAATGATGCTGCTCAATACCATCCAAATAGCCAAGAAGGTAAGGCCAAATGCGCCCAATCCCCCGGCCACGGTAAGGCTCAGGCAGGCTATAGCGACAAAGAACTTCATCCAGAAAGCGCTGTTCAGGAAGGTGCGGTTAATGGCATGCCCAAGCTGGGTGTCGTTAAACGGCTTGTGAACGGCTACGGTAAAGCGCTTGCGCAGGCTTTTCAGTTCTGTAGCAATGGATTGTGCCGGGAAGGTGCCGATATCGCATTCCATGGCTTTTTTCATTCTGGGGCGAATGAGATCCCAGTGCTGGTGGCATGAGGCCATGAATTGAGCGTCGCTCTCCTCCTGCAATCGGCGGATGGAATCGCACACGGTATGGTAATAGTAGTTCTCCGTATCAGCTCCAAACAAATTCATGCGCACCAAGGTAACGGGAGAGAGCCAGCGCCCCATGGCTTTTTTCAGCGCTTTAATAACCTTGCTTTGGTCCATCAGTGCCGTGGAGGCGTATTGGTCTGCATGGAGCGGGGCGCTATCCAACTGCATTTTAAGGAAATGCTGCATGTTGGAGTCAATATCCTTCAAGAAATTGTCGTTGTTGGAGGTAATGGTTTGGCGAATGCGCAGAATGTTGGACTGCTTGCTCAGCAGGGCGTTTGTTAAATCCACCACGCGCTTCAGGTCGGCCTTTAAGCCGTGTTTGGCCTGCAAGGCCTCTTTGATGCGAACAACGAAGCTATCCAACCCTTTCTGTGTGGTCGGACAAATGAAATGAATCGAAGGCGCGGCGCTCAGCTGCATGCGGCTGATTTCCTGTAGCTTTTCCTTGAGCTTCAGGGCCTCATCTGCTCCCAATAAGTCTGTGTGCGTAACTGTAATAAGAACCTCACGCTTGCGCTCTATCGGCAAGGCGGCCAACAAGGGCCATACGGTGGAGCTTTCTGCAAAGCGCCCGTCCATCACGGCTATAACGACGTCTGCCGTGTTCATTAAGGCCAAAATGGTGTCCTGATTTGCCGGGTCGGCGCATGTGGCCGTATCCGTCAATTCCAGTCCTTCCAGATTTTCCATGGGAATAAAGGCAGAGCAGGTGGCATCTCCATCTGCACAGCGGTAGCGCCAGCACAGGTATTCGTCTTTCATGGGCACTCCGGCTATGTGAGGGTACTGCGCTACACCCGCCAATAATGAGGATTTGCCGCTTTTGCTGTCGCCGATAAAGATGATGCGGCGGTCGCGATTGAGGCGGTGAATAGCGGCATGAATTTGAGCTGTTTCCTGAATCAGCTCTTCATCATCAATATCATAGCAGAGCTCAATGGCCTGGTTTGCCCAGTACCGTATAAGACTTTCTTCTTTTTTGAACTCTCTTGATAACATAGCTGTTCGTATTATACGCAAGTCCGCCATGATGTCTACCACAAAAAATATAATTTTGCGTACGTAACGCGAGCGGTGCGCATCTGTCCCGCAGCGGGTGGGGGTGCAATTTTTTTTGCTTTACATCGCGCGAAACTTAGAGTACGATACAGGAACGATGAAACACATAAAACATTACATCGCTGCTATGGCTGCTCTTCTTACGGTGGCTCCTCTCCAGGCTACAGAAGAAGTTGCTGCTGCCCAGGTTCCTGCTGTACAAAAAGCGGTACAGGAGACACCTTTCGTCACCGGTACCCCCATGACGGATGCTGAGCACTACGTCTATATTTTCACTGCATCTTGGTGCGGTCCGTGTCTCTCCATCATGCCCCGTATTGTGGAGCAATATGCTGAGATGAAGAAGCACAAGGTGGAAATTATTGTTATCGGTTGCGACCGCAGCGAAAAGATGGTAAAAAAGTACATCGAGCATTATCGTGCCGGGCTTACGGCTATTTACGTTAAGGCCCCGAAGGCTCTTACGTTCCCCGGTGTATACATGCCTGATGCTATTCCCTTTGCCATCGTTGTGGATGCCAACGGTAAGGTGCTTGCCGAGGGGCATGCTTCCATTCTCTTGAAATGGAAAGAGCTTTGCGGTATCTCCACGGCTAACTGATAGGCCGAATTGGTTGGACTGCCATTCAAACAGTTATACTTTCATCACATTAAACGCATACATTATATGAAATACACAGCTATTATCGCTGCCGCATTGTGCGCTCCGCTTGCTATGGCCCAGGGTGTTCAGGCCCCCGCTGCTGCAACTCAGCCGCAAACAGAGGTGGTTGAGGCCGCCATTAACGAGCTTTGCGATCTCCAAGTGAAGATTGTAGAGGTTTTGGAAACTGCTAAGGATCGCGAAAGCGCCGACGCTGCTGCCGAGGAATTGTTCGTGCTGGTGGGTCGTGTAAAGGAATTGCAGACGGATGCTTCCAAGATTAAGAAGTGCGATGCCGCTACACAGCAGCGCTTGCTCCAAAAGCTCATTATGGTGACCTTCTCCATCGATGCTCGCAAGAAAGCCGTGGGTAAGTCTCTTGTGGAAAATGAGTTCTACGGCAGCGAAGATTTGAAGGACGCTGTGCGCCTGATGCTGTAATTGCATAACCATACCCATGTTTTTTTCAGGCGGTTGTCTTATAAGGCAACCGCTTTTTTGGTCGTTACAAATGCTGATTTACAGATGCCGAATTGGGGCGTTCCTCTCGTCTGCTGCTTGCAAGGAGAGTGCTAACTGTAAAAGGGGATTGACAAAGCGCCTTAAAGATATTAGAATACGCGCGCACACCGCGAATATACACATATGGTTACTGAAACATTGACGGACGCTGAAGCTGCTTTGAACGCCCTGTACGGAAGTGACACGTTCGGCATCAAGACGATGGAGAAATACCTCTCCAAGAGTGCTTTTAAGAAAATGATGCTGACGGTTCAAAAGGGTGGTAAACTCGATACCGGAATAGCAGATGAAGTGGCTCAGGCCATGAAGGTGTGGGCACTTTCCAAGGGAGCCACGCATTACACGCACTGGTTCCAACCGCTTTCCGATGCCACGGCTGAGAAGCACGATTCCTTTGTTGAGCCTGATGGTAAAGGCGGTATGATTTGTGAGTTTACCGGCAAAAACCTCATTCAGGCAGAGCCGGATGCGTCTTCTTTCCCATCCGGTGGTATTCGCGCCACCTTCGAGGCTCGCGGCTACACGGCATGGGACCCCACCAGCCCGGCTTTCATTAAGCGTACGCAAAACACTGTTACCTTGTGCATTCCGACTGCCTTCTGCTCTTACACCGGCGAGGCTTTGGATAAGAAAACGCCGCTGCTGCGTTCCATGGCAGCCGTGGCACACCAAACCGCACGTGTGCTTCACTGCTTTGGTATTGAGCCTTCGTATGTGGTGAGCAATTTGGGCGCAGAGCAGGAATATTTCCTGATTGATCGTGACCTCTACATTCAGCGTCCGGACCTGATTGAAACCGGCCGCACCCTGTTTGGTTGCTTGCCGCCCAAGCACCAGCAGATGGAGGACCACTACTTTGGTTCCATCAAGGAGCGTGTGCTGGAGTTCATGATGAGTGTGGACCGTGCTTTGTGGACCTTGGGTGTGCCTGCAAAGACTCGCCACAACGAGGCTGCTCCCGGCCAGTTTGAAATTTGTCCCCTCTTTGAGCCCTGCAACGTAGCAGTGGACCATAACGTGATGATTATGGACATCTTGCAGCGCCAGGCTCTCAAGTTCAATTTGGTGTGCTTGCTGCACGAAAAACCGTATGCTCATGTAAATGGCAGCGGCAAGCATAACAACTGGTCGCTTTCTACACCGGAGCTCGGTTCTCTCTTCTCTCCGGGCAAGACCCCGCACAGCAACCTGCTGTTCCTTACCTTCCTGAGCTCTGTCCTTGCTTGTGTAGATAAGCATGCTGACCTGCTGCGTGCTTCTACCTCTAAGGCCGGTAACGACCACCGCTTGGGTGCTGCAGAGGCCCCGCCTGCCATTATCTCTATCTTCTTGGGCGACCAGTTGACGGATATTATTGAGCAGATTAAGGCCGGTGGTGCTAAGACCTCCGCCTCCAAGACCACCATGGAGTTGGGTGTGGATGTGTTGCCGGAATTGCCCAAGGATACCACCGACCGTAACCGCACTTCGCCCTTTGCCTTTACCGGCAACAAGTTCGAGTTCCGTGCCGTGGGCTCTTCTCAAACCTGCGCTTGGCCCATGGCTGTGCTCAACACCATTATGGCTGAGGCGTTGGATGAGGTGGCCACCCGTTTGGAGCCCCACGCCGGTACGCCCGAGTTCAAGAACATTGTGCGCGAGCTGATTCGTGAGTTGGTGACAAAGCACGACCGCATTATTTTCAACGGTAACGGTTATTCCGCCGAATGGGTGGAGGAGGCCGAGCGCCGCGGATTGCCGCACATTAAGACAACCCCGGAGGCTCTGGATGTGCTTTCTCGCCCCGATACCATCGAGCTGATGGAGAAGTACGGTGTGCTTTCTCGCTCTGAGCTTTTGGCCCGCAAGGAGATTCAACTGGAGAGCTTTGAAAAGTTGATTGATATTGAGGCTAAGACTTGCCTGAATATGCTGCGCACCATTTACTTGCCGGCTATTGCTGCCCAGATGTCTGAAATCTGCGGAACGGTGAACGCCATACAGGCTGCCGGTATTACCGCCGGACTTAAGGCTGCCACCTTTAAGGCAAACGAGATTGGCGCCTACTACGATGAGCTGATGCCGGAGGTAGATGCTTTGGCTGCTGCTATTGAGGCCGGTGAACCCTTTGCCATGCGCGCCGCTATGGAGAAAGCCCGTGAAACCGTGGATGCTCTGGAGGCCATTGTGGATGCGGCTCTTTGGCCTGTGCCCACCTACGCCCAGATGCTCAATATTCACAGTAAATAAGTTTCTTTACCATATCAAAACAAAAGAGCCAATGGCCGTGGTGGCTGTTGGCTCTTTCTATAGGCAGAAATTGCAGGTGCGGAATTATTCCGTTGTGTCGCGCTTGTTGCGCAGGTACTCCATGCGCTCAGTGATGCGCAGCTCCATACCGTTGGTGGTGGGGTGGTAATATACACGCCCCTCGGGCAGGTATGCTTGCGGCACAAAATGGTCGTCGCCGAAATCGTGTGCGTATTTGTAGGTGGTCGCTTCTTCGGATACGCCACGCAGACGTGCTAATTTTTTACGCGTGGGGGTGGCTAGGTGATCCGGCACGGCGAGGGTTTTGCCTTCACGCACATCTTCCAGCGCGGCGTTAATTCCCATGTAGGCGGCATTGCTCTTGGGTGCGGTGGCAATGTAAACGGTGGCGTGTGCCAGCGGAATCCTAGCCTCGGGCATGCCCAGCATTTCTGCAGCCTGCGCAGCAGCTAAGGCCACGCGCAGGGCGTTGGAGTCTGCCAAGCCTACGTCTTCACTGGCGCAGATAACGAGTCGGCGTGCAATGAATCGAATATCCTCACCGGCGTTGAGCATGAAGGCCAGCCAGTAAAGCGCGGCGTCCGGATCACTGCCGCGCATGGATTTAATGAAGGCGGAAATGGTGTCGTAGTGGCCATCGCCGGCGCGGTCGTACCTGATAGCTTTTTTCTGGATGGATTCCTCTGCCTCTGCCAAGGTGACATGGATGGTTCCCTCTGCGTCTGCCGGAGTGGAGAGGGCTGCAACTTCGAGCGCGGTGAGGGCTTTGCGTACATCGCCATCGGCTTTCAGCGCTAAGTGCGCCAAGGCTTCCTCATCCACCCGAAGTTTTAAGTGGCCGAGCCCTCGTTTATTGTCGCAGATGGCACGGCGGAGCAGGGTGATAATTTCGTCATCGGGCACAGATTCCAAAGGGAAAATCTGCGAGCGCGACAGCATGGCGGAGTTAATGGCAAAGTATGGATTCTCAGTGGTGGCACCGATGAAACGCACGGTGCCTCGCTCCAAATGGGGCAGCAACACATCTTGCTGCGCTTTGTTGAAGCGGTGTAACTCGTCTACAAAGAGAATGGTTTTTTGCCCGTGCAGCGTTTGCCTGGCTTTGGCTTCCGCGATTTTTTCGCGTATATCGCTCACATTGGATTCCACACCATTGAGCATGACAAAGTAGGCGCTGGTTTGCTTAGCGATAACCGAAGCGAGGGTTGTTTTGCCGACACCGGGCGGACCGTAGAAAATGAGGGAGGAAAATCGATCCGTTTCGATAGCGCGGCGCAAAAGCTTGCCTTCTGCCAGCAAATGCTTTTGGCCGGCTACTTCTTCCAAAGATTCGGGGCGCATGCGTGCTGCCAGCGGCATGCTGGTGTTAGCATACGTCTCTTCTTGCGCTTCTGCTTTGCCGTATGGGGTGAATAAATCCATGTTGCGGTGGGGGATTCATCAGCTCTCCGATTGCGGGAGCTTGTCTTTGTTGCGGCTGCGCCATTTCCACGGGGCTTCCGGTGAGGGCTTGGCCCAAATGCCTTGTTTTGCAGCCTTAGCCTCTTTGTCTGCGGCCTTAAGGGCGGCATCTTCCGGAGCATGCAGCGAGGAGTACCAAGAGAGCCCTCGGCGCACCAGTTCTGCGTTGATGTATGTATCCTGTGCGTATACGGCGGCGTAGTGGCGCTTGCCCTTAACCTCTGCTACCTCGACACGCAGCTCTTTGTTCAAAATCAACTCTTTGAGTGCCGTTTCGGCCGCATTGCAGGCGGTTGCATCCTGTTCTTCTTCCGGTGCATCGGTGCCGTTGAGATAGATATGCAGTTTTTGCCCGTCGGCGGTGGTGAGATAAAACTCCTCGCCATCCTTCACTTGAGTGCAGGTGCCGGTGTAGGTGCCTGCTGTGGCTGTGGTGACAGCTGCTTGCTCAGAGCGCTCGGAAGGATGTGCTTTTCTCCACTCTCGCGGAGAGATAGGTGAGTCCCCGGCCCAAAGCCCTTTTTTGTCCTTGCGTGCTTTTTTCTCAGCCTTTTCTAAATCTTTAGCTTCCTCTGCATGGTGGCTGTAGTACCAAGCATAGCCGGATTTTACCATTTCCAGATTCACATACGTTTTACCCACATACACCTTGCCGACGGTGCGTCCGTAGGAGTCCGTTTCCTGTACCTCTACACGTACCTGTTTGTTGCGAATAAGCTTGATGAGTTTTTCGCGAGCTTGTTTGGCGTACTCCTGTCCCTTTTCCGGAGCGTCGATACCGTAAAGTCGAATTTCTGTTTCTTCGTTTTCGCCTTTCTTAATCGCTTTGAAGGAATCGCCGTCGAATACGTGATTGCACTTGGCACTAAAGGAGTCTGCTGCATCGCCGGTGTGGATGCCGAAAATAAGGAGTAGTAGGCTGATTAATCGTTTCATGGTGTTGCGTGTCATTCTAGTACGGGTTGGCGTGAAAGTCAACGTTATATTTGCTGAAATAAATTGTGGCATTCATGAATATAAGCTTGAGTGGTAGGGATAAGTGCTGTATAATTTCGCCACGCGTATGATAGGAAACACGCTACAGTTGGGCCTTGCAGGCCTCGGAACAGTGGGTTCAGGGGTTTATGAAACCCTGTGCCGCAATTATCAGTTGCTTGAAGCTCGTGCCCAGATTGCCTTTGCTGTTAAACGAATTGCTGTGGGAAATCTGAACCGCAGCCGAGATGTGGAGGTGGACCCGGCGATTCTGACGGATGATTGGCGCGACTTGGTGAATGACCCGGAAATTGATATTATCATTGAGCTTATCGGTGGTACAAATGAGGCGTACAAGCTGGTAAAGGCTGCGCTGGAGGCAGGTAAACCCGTGGTAACCGGTAACAAGGCTGTGCTGGCTGAGTATGGTAGCGAGCTCTTTAAGCTGTCCGCAGAGAAGGGGACTCCCCTTTACTTTGAAGCCTCTTGCGGTGGTGGTATTCCTATTGTGCAAAGTCTTCAAAATTCTCTCATCTGCAACAAGGTGGAGTATATTGCCGGTATTATCAACGGTACCAGTAATTACATTCTCTCCAGCATGAAGGATAAGGGTATGCCCTTCCGTGAGGCGTTGGAGCAGGCTCAGCGCTTGGGCTTTGCAGAGGCGGACCCGTCTTTTGATATCAACGGTTGGGATGCCGCCCATAAGGCCCTCATTTTGGCTATGTTGGCATACGGTACTCCGCTGAACCCCAACCAAATTGCCGTCTCAGGTATTGAGCAGGTGGAGAGTGTGGACTTTAAGCTGGCCGAGCAACTGGGCTATTCCATCAAGCTGCTGGTTGTTATCAAGCACCATGCAGACCAAAACGCCTTGGAGTTGCGAGTGCAGCCCAGTTTTGTGCCGAAGGAGCATTTGCTTGCTAAGGTGGATGGTGTATTCAATGCCATTGCCGTGAAGGGGGATATTGTGGGCGAGTCTATTTTCTATGGTCGTGGTGCCGGTAAGAATCCCACCGCCAGTGCCGTTATCGGCGATGTTGTGCTGGCCATGCGCGAGTGCCGTTTGGATGATTACCACACAGGTTTCCAGCCCTATACCAAGGAGCTGAGCATTATACCCATGGGCGATACGGTGACTCCGTACTATGTGCGCTTCCGTGTGCAGGACCGCCCGGGTGTTATTGCCGCCATTGCGTCCAAGTTTGCTAAATATGATGTAGACATTTCCGCTACCACCTCCACCAATGAATCCGTGGATAGCAACGGTATTCGTCGCAACCATCTGGTGTTTATGGTGCACGCGTGCAAGTGGATTCGTCTTAAGTATGTCCTCCGTGAGCTGGCAGATAACGAGTACATTGACCCCAATCCTGCCGTGTTCCGTATCGAAACTTTTAACGACTGATAATTTATGGCACTCATCGTACAGAAATATGGTGGCTCCTCCGTGGGCACAATCGACCGTATCCGCAACGTAGCCCGCAAGCTTATTGAAACGAAGGAAGCCGGCAACAAAGTTGTGGCTGTTATCTCTGCTATGAGCGGCGTGACGGATAAGCTGATTGCACTGGCTCACGAGGTGATGGATAATCCTCCCGAGCGTGAGTTGGATATGCTGATGGCTACCGGCGAGCAGCAATCCATTGCTTTGCTCTGCATGGCTATCACGGATATGGGCTATAAGGCTCGCAGCTTTACGGGTGCTCAGGCCGGTGTTTGCACCTACGGCACGCATACCCGTGGCCGTATTGATAATATCCAACCGGAAAAGGTGATTCAGGCTCTTGATGAGGATTGCATCGTGGTGTGCGCCGGTTTCCAAGGCGTTACCAAGGATGGTACCATCCACACCTTAGGCCGTGGCGGCTCCGATTTGTCTGCCATTGCTATGGCTGCAGCTGTTAAGGCCGACCTTTGCCAGATTTACACAGATGTGGACGGCGTTTACACCTGTGACCCGCGTGTAGTGAAAGATGCACGTAAAATCCCCGTACTTTCTTATGAGGAAATGCTGGAAATGGCTTCCAGCGGCTCCAAAGTTATGCAGGCTCGCTCCGTTGAATTTGCAAAGAAATTCGGCGTTGTTTTTGAAGTCCGCAATTCCATGAATTCTAACCCCGGTACTATTGTGCAAGAAGAAAACTCAGCTATGGAGTCGCTCGTTGTTCGCGGCGTCTCAATCGAACGTAATCAGGCCCGTGTAACGGTGTCCGGTATCACCGCTCCCGTGGCATACACCGCCCTTATTCTTACCGCCTTGGCTGAAGCCGAGATTAACGTGGATATGATTGTAGCCAATACGGCTCACGACGGTCAGGCTCGCCAGTCCTTTACCATGAATATGAGTGATTTGGGTGCTGCCCAGGCTGCCCTCAAGGCTGTGCTGCCCAAGCTTGGCCCCTGCGCTAAGTTGGAGACAGAGGCCGGCCTTGCCAAGCTCTCCGTTGTGGGTGTGGGCATGCGCTCCAACCCCGGTGTAGCTGCCACCGTATTCCGCACCTTGGCAGACGCCGGTATTCAGACCGGCATGATTGCCACCTCTGAGATTCGCATTACGACCACGGTTGAAGCTGCTGACATTGAGATGGCTGCTCGCGTGGTTCACGCTGCTTTCAATCTGGATCAAGTATCCGCCTGATTGGACCTTAACTGAATTGCTGCCGCGCAATGCCTCATCAGCAAGCTCCGGAAAGGCCTGAATCTCAGGAAGAAAAACTTGAGCTCAGACCGATAGTGAAATACATCGCTATCGGTCTGGGTGTTCTTTCTCTTTTGGGGGTAGAATACGCTACCTACCGCGCCGGTGTAGAGAGAGGATATAAGGAGGGGGTATGCTCCGGCGAAGTAACGGCCGCAGTTCATGCCTGCGCTGTGGAGAATTTGCGCCATGTGCAGCAGTTGGCTTCCGCCGAAGATGCTGTGTTGGTGGATGCGGTGAAGAATCACCGCACGACATTGGCTTGGATTCAAGAGCCCACCGTTCTTTATGAAGTTCAATGGGCATTGGCTCAAGCCCTGATAACACGCGGTCTTGCGGCAGAGGCCGATACCATGTTGCGCGAGCTCTTTACGGCTCAGCCGCAAGCCTCTTCCTTATGGGCACGCCGTGCACTTGTGACGGCCAGAGCCTTGGTAGAGGAGGGGAAGTATGAGCAAGGTGCCTATTACTACGGGTATGCCGATGCGTATTACAAAAAAGCTTCTTTGGTAGAGGAGCAATTAGAGCTTATTTCCGAGCAGTTAGCTCATCTTCCTGCGGCTTACCCGAATCCGCAACACCTTCATCAGCAGCTTTCGGCCTATGCTAAACGCGCCGCTGAATTAGGGGATAAGGGCGAGGAAATGGTGGCCGGTATTTGGGCCTGGAAGGGGCGCTTGTACCGCGAGGAAGGCACGACAACCGCTCTGGAGAAAGCAAACCGCTGCTTTGAAAAAGCACTGAGCGGCTTTAAGGCAGACCATTTGCCGGAGCTGGCCGGTGCATCTATTTGTGTGGGCTCTCTCTTGCTGGATAAAGGCGAGAGTGCGCGTGCCGAAGAGTTAATCAGAAACGGCTTAAGCCGTATCGAGGATACTCCTTCTGCTGCGCCCTACATGTTGTTGGCCTTGCGCGACCTCGCCCGCATTGAGCAGGATAAAGGCAATAGCGATGCAGCTTTGGCCATGCTTTACCGCGCCGAGGGCATTGCCTTGATTCATGAGCCTTCCGGCAGCACCTTCTGGAATTGTCTGTACGACCAACGCGGCTGGCTTAACTTCAGTCGCGAGAATTATGGTGCTGCACGTGTAGATTTTGAAAAGGCGTTGGAGGTATGCGGGGCAAGCCCTGCCTACCGTGTGCAACCCTTGGAAGGCGCAGCTCGCTGCTGCTTAGCATACGAGGAGCTGGATAAGGCTGCCGGGTATTTTACCGAATGCCTGCAATTGCGCCGTAGCCACATGGCAGCTGAGCTGATTCCGCAAGGCCGCATTCATTTGGAGTTGGCCCGTATTTACGATGCTCAAAATAAAGCCGAAGAGGCTTGTGCCGCGTATGGTGAAGCGGTGCGCTTGCTTTCTACGATGGAGGACAAGCAGAACCCGGAGTTGATTGCAGCCATGATGGCGCAGGCTTACAGTTTAACGCAGCTGCGTCAGTGGACAGAGGCGTACGCCGTGTGGGATGCTCTGCAGCCCTTGGTAACAGATGATAAAATGCTGCGCAACGAAGTATCCGTTCAGCTGCAATACTGCCGCGACAGAGGGGCAGTGCCGGCAGATGAGGAGTCTCATTGATTTTTTTGAATTAAAACTGATACGATTTGACCATGTACCGTCGATATAAACCGAAGAGAAAGAATACCAGCCACGCTTTGCCTATTGCGGCTGTGTCTCTCACTATTGTTTCACTGTTGACTTGGGCTTATTTTGCCAAGGGTGAAGAAATTATAGAATCTTTTAAGGGCGAGACGATTGTTGTTCGCGACGACACGGAGGCTAACAACAACCTCAATCGCCTGCTGGCCGATTTGTCCGGCGACCGTCCTTCGTTGCTGAAGTTAGCAGAAGACAGAACTGTGCGCATGGGCTGGATTAAGAGCGAGGAAACGCGCCGCCGATTTCTTTGGGTGTTGGCCAGCCGATTGGTGGATGAAGGTGAGTGGGCTACGGTGAAACCCATTGTGCCTGAGGTGGAAGGTATTGCTCCGATTGAAGGCTTAGACCGCATTGCTGCTTTAGCCAAGGAAAAGAGCGATTTTGACTTCCAGCTGAAGTTGGAAAAACAGCTTCAGAACCGTTTGGTGAATGAGCCGGCGGAGACCACGTCTCTTCTTCTTAATTCCATTCGTCGCTATGTGGAAACCTGCGAGCAGATGGATAAAAAGAATGAGGCTTACCAAGCTATGGATATTCTGCGCCGCGAGCAGGTCAACGCCCGCTTAAAGAGCAAGCCCGAGCTGGCGGTGGAGGCTGCAGCCCTGAAACTGCGCTGTGCCGAGGTATCCGGTGCCTTGCAGGCGGAGTGGGATGAAGTGCGTAGCCTGCTGGAGGGTGCCGGTTGGCCGGATTGCCCTGCCACCGGTAAGTTGCTGCTCAACGAGGCTTCCCGCAGTCTCCAGAATCCCGCTCGCCGTAAGGAAGAGTTGCAAGCGATTCAGGCAAATCTTTTGAAGGCGTTGGACTCCCTGTTGATGTTCCCGGATACGGATCGCCGTTTGCCGGAGTGTTACACCATGCTGGGTGATGTATGTTTCCGTCTGGCTCAGTATGATTCCTGCGTGCAGTACCTCACTTTGTCCGATGCCTTTGCCCGAGGTTACGGCATCAAGGACGAGGAACTGCGCCAAATGGAGCTTCACCACTGCCGCATGCGCGCACGCGCCAATGAAGCCCGTGGTGCTATTACCGACGCCGTGGAGGATTACCGCTTTCTGTTAGAGAACGAAACGGAGCCGGCTGCTGTATATAAATGCCTTTCTTTCCTTGCTGAGCATGCAGAAGGTGAGGAGCGCATTGAGCTGCTGAAGCGCTGCCGCGATATGCTTAAGGAGCACGATTCTCTCATGAAGGACAGCAAGTGGTCCTTCGCTCAGATTGCTAAGGAAATTGCTGATTTCTACGTGGCCCAGGAGCGTTACTCTGAGGCTATTCAGTGGGTGAAAGAATCCGTTGCTATTGATGAGGAAACGTACCCTGATTTGACTGATGGCAAGGTGTTGCGCGCTCGCATGAATTTGGCTCTTATTGAGCGTAAGACCGAGAAGAACGATGAGCAGGCTGTGGAACGCTTGAAGCGCGTTGTGCGTACCATCAACGAGATGGATGAAGCCACCCGCGCCAAACTCAATGAGAACGACCCGAAACTCTACGCCGATGCCTCTCGCGAGTTTGCCCGCACCTACCTCATTATGGGCGGTAAGTATAATGAGAAGCTGGCCCGCGATATTGTGAAGAAAATCAAGGAGCCTCTCCCTGCCAAAACTCGCTGAGTTTAGCTTATGTCCTCTCTCCATAAAAAGAGTCTCATTGCTACAGCTGCCATTTTTTGCTGTCGCTTCACTGGCCTGTTACGAGAAATTGTCTTTACGGCACTTTTCGGAGCTACGGCGGCGTTGGATGCCTTCCTGACCGCCTTCCGAATCCCCAACATGCTGCGTGATATGTTTGCTGAGGGGGCTCTTTCTCAGAGCTTCACCAGTGTGATGAGCAAGGTGGAGAAGCAGGACGGTAAAGAGGCTGCATGGGCGTTGACCAATCAGGTGGTTTCTCAGCTGATTTCGTTGATGCTCATTATTGTCTCCTTGGGCGTGTTGCTTTCCGGAGTGTTTATTCAAGCTCTTTACCCCGAGCGTGCTGTGGCAGATTTTGAACAGCCCGCAGCCCTTACAGCTCCGGCAGATATGACGGTGAAAGCCGTCTACGGTGGCACCTCCACGGATGCCGATGGTCGCACCCATGCCTCCTTCCGCTTGATGGCGCCTCTGGCGGTGGACTCCGCGCAGCCTGTAGTGCGTGTTTCTGCTGTAGAGAAGCTGCAAGTGGGGCAGGAGGTTACACTCTCTGCAGCTACCAAGGTGCCCGCCGGTGCCCTGCGTGTGGAAAAGCAAAGTTTCATGGGATTAGCGGCCGGTTTATGCCGCATTATGTGGCCCTTCATTCTGATGGCGTCGTTGTCGGCTCTTTGCATGGGAGCCCTCAATGTCTTTGGTATATTCGGCCTGCCTAATTTAGCGAGTGCTGCCTTTAACCTTACCACGGTGGGTGTGGGGTGCTTGTTGGGGTGGTTGATTGACCCGTCGTTCGGCCCCACAGCCTTGTATGGTTTTGCCGTAGCCGTGGTGCTGGGTGGCGCAGCGCAGATTTTGGTGCAAATACCGGCTTTGCGCAAGAAAGGTTATCGCCCCCGTTGGAACTTGGGGCTTTCCGTTCAGTCTGCTAAATTAGTGTTTGCCAATCCGGCTGTGCGCCGTATTTGGTATTTGATGCTGCCCGGCGTTATCGCTGCCGGTATTACGCAGACGCAGGTGTTCATTAATACCTCGTTTGCCTTGTATCTTCCCGGTGGTTCCGTCACTGCTCTTTCCGGTGCCTTTCACCTTTGGCAGTTGCCGGTAGCTCTTTTTGGTGTGGCTGTGGGCATGGTGGTGTTGCCGTCCGTATCGCGCATGTCTCTTCAAAAGGGCAATAAAGAAATCCCCGAGCATTTGGCGCAGGCCATGCGCTTTGTGGCCTTCTTTGCTGTTCCCTCAGCCGTTATTTTGGGCCTTTGGGGGCAGGAGATTGTTAGCATCTTCTTCCAGCGCGGGCGTTTCGATGCCCATGCCTCCGCCTTGATGGGGCAGGTGCTTGGTGCCTATTGCATCGGCTTATTGGGCTATGCCGGCATGAAGGTGCTGCAGCCGGTATTCCTAGCCTTGGAGAAGCCTTGGGCTCCGGCATGTTTGGCTTTGTTTGCCTGCTTTATTTCTCTTTCTCTCAACTATTGTTTCATCCATGTGTTGGGGCTGGGTGTTATGTGGCTTGCCTTGACCACAGCCTTTGTTACCACACTCAACTTCTTGTTCTATTTCTTCTATCTGCGCCATCTGCTGGGCTCCATGGCCTGTTCTATTCTTATTCCCGGTATCTTGCGCATATTGGGGGCAGGGGCCTTGCTGGGTGTGTTCTGCTGGCAGATTAAGGAGTTGTTCTTCACGGATTTCCTGGCATGGGGCTTCATGTCTCGCTTTGCGGCTTTAGCTGTAGGCGGCTGCTTTGTGGGAATGCTGTATTTGGCTGCGTGCTTCTTCTTGCGTGTGCCGGAGCTGGAGGCCTTTGCCCGCCGCTTCCTGGCGCGTAAAAAGTAAGTCACACTTCGCCATGAATATGGGCTTGCGTCTCTGCTTTTAATGTGGTAGAATCGCGCCCGTCAGGGTACTATTAAAATTTTATGGATACAAACCTTCGCATCGTCATCGGTTCAGACCACAAAGGCGTGGAGCTGAAAGAAGTTGCCGTAGAGTTGCTCACCAGCTGGGGCTTTACTGTAGAGGACGTTGGCCCGTTTACAAAGGAATCCTGCGATTATTCCGACTATGCCAACGAAGTGTGCAAACGTGTGGTCGATGGTCGTGCAGACCGCGGTATCCTCGTTTGTTTCTCCGGCATTGGTATGAGCATTGCTGCAAACCGTTGGCGTGGTGTACGCGCTACATTGGTGCGTTCTCCCCAGGTTGCTGCTCTTTCCCGCCAGCACAACAACTCCAATGTAATGTGCCTTGCAGCAGCTTTCGTGAACTCTGATATGCTGGATGAGATTCTCTCCACTTGGTTGAACGCTGAGTTTGAGGGCGGTCGCCACGAGGCTCGTTTGTTGAAGGCTTCCGGTTCTCCGCTTGCTGTGTCCGACCCCGAGTTGGCCGCTCTGATTGAAGAAGAGCGCAAGCGCCAGAACAACAATATCGAGCTTATTGCTTCCGAAAACTTTACCTCTCCTGCTGTGATGGAGGCCCAAGGCTCTATCCTGACCAATAAGTACGCAGAAGGGTATCCCGACAAGCGCTGGTACGGCGGTTGCGAGGTGGTGGACAAAGTGGAGCAGCTGGCTATTGACCGCGCCATGGCTCTCTTTGGCTGCGAGTTTGCCAATGTTCAGGCTCACTCCGGTTCTCAGGCCAATATGTCTGTATACCATGCTTGCATCAACCCCGGCGATACTATCCTTTCTATGGACCTCGCCTGTGGTGGTCACCTTTCTCATGGTTTCTTTGCCAATTTCTCCGGCAAGCAGTACAAGGTTGTGCATTACGGTGTGAACCCCGAGACCGAGTGCATTGATTACGATGCTCTTGCCGAGAAGGCTCGCGAGTGCAAGCCCGCTTTGATTCTCGCCGGTGCTTCCGCATACTCCCGCACGATTGATTTTGCCCGCATTCGCGAGATTTGTGATGAGGTGGGTGCCATCATGTTTGTGGATATGGCTCACATTGCCGGTTTGGTTGCTGCCGGTGTGCATCCCTCTCCGGTTCCCTATGCTGACTTTGTGTCCACTACCACGCACAAGAGCCTTCGAGGCCCGCGCGGTGGTCTGGTGCTCTGCAAAGAGAAGTGGGCTAAGAAGCTTAACAGCGCCACGTTCCCCGGCTTGCAGGGTGGCCCGCTCATGCACGTGATTGCCGCTAAGGCTGCTTGCTTGGGTGAGGCTCTGCGTCCTGAGTTCCGCGAGTATGCCGCTCAGGTGGTAAAGAACTCCAAGGCCATGGCTGCTCGTTTGGCAGAACTTGGTTTCCGCATCGTTGCCGGTGGCACGGATAATCACTGCTTCTTGGTAGACCTTAGCGGTAAGGGCCTCAATGGCGCCGATGCCCAGGTTGCGTTGGATAAGGTGGGTATCACCGTCAACAAGAATGCTATCCCCTACGATAAGGGTTCCACCAACAAACCTTCCGGTATCCGTATCGGTACTCCTGCCGTAACGACTCGCGGCATGAAGGAGCAAGACGTGGTACGCGTGGCAGAGTTCATTGCTCGCTGCTTGTCCATTTTGGCCGGCCAGAATGTCTGCGCTACGCCGAATGCTTATGATGCTCTGCGTGAGGAGGTTTCTGCCTTCAATCGCTCCTTCCCCATGCCCTGATAGCATCCGTCAGTTTACGCAAAAATCCCCGACTCGATAAGAGCCGGGGATTTTTGCGTAAACGTGCTTGCCTTAGCCTTAGAGCTTCTTGCGTAGCAGCAGTACAGCCGCCAGAGTTGCGGCTGCCGAGCTGAGGGCAATGGCCGTCTCCTTCGGATTCTCTTGGATGAGACGCACGAACTTTTCGAAAGCCGATGAGTTCTTTGCCGTGGCGGTGCTTTGTATTTCCGGCTTAACAACAATGTCCGCCGGACATGCTGACGGGGCGTAGGACGACGTCCAGAACAGTCGCATGCCGTCCTTGTCTTGCAATCGGTATTGGCGCAGGGTGGATTCAATATCATCCACCTTCTTATCTTCCGGATTGTTAATCAGGAAAACAGTGGGCGAGCCGGTGTAGGTGAGCTGCAATTGATCCATGTAGCGAATAATGGCCTCTGCTGCCCATTCTTCGGCGGCGTCAATGTTGTAACGATAATCGCCGATTTCTGTGGGTTGGTAGGCTCGTGCAAGCGCTTCGCAGTAGCGCCCTAAGCAGCGGGTGCCGTCAAAAATGGTTTCAAAATCCTGATACGCCAGGGCAAGGGCGCGAACTTCGGCCTCTGTTCTCAGCCCACCGAAGCAAATGCTCAGGGTAATGGGGCGGTTGCGCCTATCAACCATCTCCGGCAGGTACAGATGGCGGTATTCTATGTACCAGGTTCCGTTGCTGCGGCCTGCCACAAGAGCAAAGGCTGCATCATCTTTATCCAGCGCATTGTGCCATGATACGACCTCCGATGGTACCGGGCGGGTGCCAAGGCGGCTTCTTGCATCATACCCCTTGATGGAGCCGGCGGATTGAATGTAAATGTCCATAATTAATGAAGAATAAACTAATATGAGAGTGAGAAAAAGCGTTCATTCTCGATAGTAACACAAGGCAGGGGCTTGTCAATCTAATTTCTTGAGGAAGTATCAGCAATCCAGCAGCAGCTGGTAATCCGTTACATCCAAACGCCTGCCGAACTTATAGCCCACCTGCTTGAAGTGTGAGGCAGGGGTGAACCCCAGTTTTTCATGAAATTTCCGGCTGCCAGCGTTGTCTCCGGTTATACAGGCAATCAGCACGTGGCAACCTTGGGCTTTGCTGCGGTTTATCAGCTCCAGCATCAGGGCGCGGCCTATGCCGCGGTGCATGGCCTTGGGCGCAAGGTAAATGCTTGTTTCCCAGCTATGAGCGTAGGCGGCTCGCTCTTTCCAGGCATGGGCATAGCTATACCCCAGTATCTCGCCATCTTCTTCCCACACCACAGCAGGGTAGTGCTGTATAATATGCGCCAGCCGTTCTTCCATTTGCTCGATTGTTGGGGGCACGGTTTCAAAGGAAATGGTGGTTTCTGCCACGTAATGGGCATAAATGGCTGCAATGGCCGGAGCGTCTTCTGGTCGGAGAGTGCGTATCATGCGGTATAGGTCTATTCTCTATCTTACCTTGTGAGGGCCCGTCCGTCAAGTCGCAACCCGCACACCCTTGTGCTTTCGTTTGCTATTTTGCACGTCAACGGCATAAATTTTGCTTGCCAAAAAGGGGCTTGTGCTCTAATATATGCCAGACATGCCGTGCCGGCCTGTCTGCACTAATTCAAGATTTCTAACATTTTTTTAGCAATGGACTTCATTTCACCAACAGTAGCTGCGCTTTCCCCCTCTCTTACTTTGGCCGTTACCAACAAGGCTAAAGAGATGAAGGCTAAGGGCGAGCAGGTTTATGGCCTTGCCGGTGGCGAGCCCGATAAGGATACGCCCGAGAACATCAAGGTTGCCGCCATCAAAGCTCTGGAGGACGGTGCTACCAAGTACACTCCCTCCGTCGGCCTTCCTTCTCTTCGCCAAGCTATCAGTGATAAGCTCAAGCGTGATAACAATCTTGATTACAGCATTGATCAGATTTGCGTATGCTCCGGTGCTAAGCCCGCTGTTTATGCCGCCCTGCGCGCAACAGTGAGCGAAGGCGATGAGGTTATCATTCCTTCTCCGTACTGGGTAAGCTATCCCTCCATGGTGCAGCTTTGCGGCGCTACTCCCGTGTTCGTGGAAACGAAGCCTGAGAACGGCTGGAAGATTACGGCTGAGGAGTTTGCCAACGCCATGACTCCCCGCACCAAGATGATTATTCTCACCACGCCGCACAACCCGACCGGTGCCGTTTACACGGAGGAAGAGTTGCGCGCCATTGGTGAAGTTGCCGTAGAGGAGGATATCCTCATCATTTCCGATGAGATTTACGAGCACCTGATTTACGATGAAGAGAAGCACGTTTCCATGGCTTCTCTCAGCCCCGAGCTGTACAACCTCACCATCACCATCAACGGCTTCTCCAAGGGCTATGCCATGACCGGCTGGCGCTTGGGTTACACCGCTGCTCCTGCTCAGATTGCTCACTACATCAAGATGATTCAGGACCACTGCGCCTCCAATGCCACCACCTTCTGCCAGTACGGTGCTATCGAGGCTCTGAACGGCGACCAGTCCTTCATCTCCGACCTGCGCGAGGAGTACGACTTCCGCCGCCAGTATGTATTTGACCGCCTTAGCAAGATGCCCAAGATTAAGGTAGTGGAGCCCAAGGGCGCCTTCTACTTCTTCTTGGATACCACCGAGCTCGGTATGGATTCCCTTACCCTCTGCAACAAGTTGCTTGAGGACTACAAGGTGGCAGCCGTTCCCGGTATTGCTTTCGGTAACGACAACGCCATCCGCATCTCCTACTGCACCTCTCTCGATGTGCTTAAGGAGGGCTTGGATCGCTTGGAAAACTTCTGCAAAAAGCACTAATTGCGCTTAGTATCTTTTCGGCACTCGGAGTCTGCGGGCTCCGAGTGCTTTTTTATTGCGCGGTCAGCCCCTTTTTGGTTGATTCCGGCAGGCGCTTTGTGCTATACTCACCATCGGTATATGAGCAATGCGCAACAAAAGAGCTTTTGGGTTTTGGTTAAACCTTACCTGCGGAAATATCTTCCGCGTTATTCCTCGAATCTGATATTGGGAATTCTGGCCGGTATTCTTGCCGCTGCTTCTGCCGGTTTTGGTGTTCCGGTGATGGTGGAGAAGGTGATTCCCATTGTGTTCGGTTCGGTTCCGCCCCCTGCATGGTTGCTGGCGATGAAGGATGGCGTGCAGTCTTTCTTGGGATTGGAATCCGGAGCCGATAATACCCAAGCGATTATTCTTTGGGGGGCTGCCCTGTTTATTCCCCTTATTCTCATGGTGCGTGGTATTTCCACTTACTACAACTCCTATTTGTTAACAAAGGCAGGTGTGGGCATGATGACGGATTTGCGTGTGGATGTTTTTGCGCGTCTGCAATATTTGTCCTTCTCCTTCCACGACCGCAATTCTCGCGGTAAAATGATGACAACGGTCATTCAATACACGCAATCGTTGCAGCAGCAATTGATTCAGGTGCTCAACGATTTGGTTGTTCAGCCGCTTACCTTGGTGGCAGCCTTGGGGTATTTGGTGTATGCAGCCCTCTCCAATGAAAGCTCAGCCATGCTTTTGGGTAATTTGCTCATCACGGCTCTCTGCATTCCCTTGGTGCGTTGGGTGGGCAAGCGCATGGTGAAAAAGATGCGCAAGGTCATGCAGGGAATGGATTCTGTAACGGCAGATGTAGAGGAAGCCTTGGCAGCCCAGCGTGAGGTGCGCGCCTTCAACCTTCAATCCCTGCGCGAGAAATTGCTCAATGCCAGTATTGTTAAGTTTAACAAGGCCATTGTGCGTGTTGAAATGTGGAAGGCATTTGTTTCTCCCTCCATCGAGATTGTGAGCGCCATGGCTCTCTCCTTCTCGTTGTTCCGCAGTACGGGCGATAAGCTTACGCTGGAGCAGTTTACAGCCATTGCCACAGCATTCTATTTCTGCTACGATCCTATCAAGCGATTGGGCACGGTGGCCAACTATTGCCAAATGATGAGCGTGGTCATGACCGGCATTAACGAGGTGCTGCATGCTACGGATGAAACGCCCGAGCCCAAAGACCCCAAGCCGCTGCCTGTTCCTCCTGCCGGTGCTGTGGATTTCAACCACGTCACCTTCTCCTACAACGAGGAGAAAACGGTTCTGCACGATATTACGGTTCATGTGCCTGCCGGCCAAACAGTGGCGTTGGTGGGCCCCAGTGGTTCCGGTAAAACGACTTTCATTAACCTCATCTGCCGTTTTTACGACCCGGATTCCGGTTCGGTTTCGATTGACGGAGTGGATGTGCGCGACATTGCACGCGCTGACCGCACCGACAATATCGGTTTGGTCTCTCAGTTTGCAGCACTGTTCCGTGGCAGCGTTGCTGAGAATATTCGGGTGGGCCGCCCGGGTGCTTCGGCGGAGGACATCCGCAAGGCAGGCGATGCTGCCTGTGTGAGTGAGTTTGCAGATGCGCATCCCGATGGCTACAACATGATGTTGGCAGAGGGCGGTGCCGGATTGTCCGGCGGTCAGCGCCAGCGTGTTTCCATTGCCCGCGCCATCTTAAAGAATGCCCCCATTCTTATCTTGGACGAAGCTACCTCTGCGCTGGACATGAAGAGCGAAGCGCTTATTCAGCAAGCTTTGGAAAACATGGCCAGTTCTCGCACCACCTTTGTCATTGCTCACCGATTCAGCACCATTCGCATGGCAGATCGTATCCTTGTCTTTAACGAAGGGCGCATCGTGGCGGATGGCAAGCATGCCGAGCTTTATGAGCAGTGCATGCTCTATCGTTCTCTGTATGATGAGCAGGTGAGAACCGCAACCGAAACAGGAAAGGAGTCCTCTGAGTCATGAAACGAATCCTTCAATTTGCCCGCCGCTTTCTTCTTCCCCATTACACGTGGTTGTTGGCCTCGTTGCTAACGGGTCTTATTACCGCTGCCGTAAGTGGTCTTGGTGTTCCGCTGATGGTCAAGTACGTGTTCCCCGTTGTCTTCTACAGCGGCAGTGGCGAGGAACCCCTGCTGTTGCAACACGTGCCCGCCCTTAAGGAGTTATCCGCTACCACCATTCTTATTCTGGCCTGCGCCAGCATGCCGCTGGTTTTTGCCATCCGAGGCGTGGCCATGTGGGGTAATCATGTGGTGGTGAATATCTTGGGCCTCCGCATTTTGGAAGGTTTGCGCAAAACGGTGTTCCACCATGTGCAGGAGCTGCCGATTGCTTATTTAGAGCGCCGCAGTAAGGGCGATATGGTGAGCCGCATTGTGGCAGATACGGGTAACGTGCAAAACGTGCTTTCGCACGTGGCCAATGATTTGGTAAAGCAACCCATTACCTGCATTTGCGCCTTTTCTGCCTTCTTCTATCTTTTGTTCAGCTCCGGCAGTGTGGAGATGGTGTTGGCTTTGCTTTTCATTGCCTTGGCGGCTTGGCCTATTATTTCCTTCGGCAAAAAGATTTCTGCCCGCTCCAAGCAGGCTCAGGCCGAGCTGGGTGAGCTGAACACCGTTGTACAGCAAAATTTGGAAACGCAGCGCGAGGTGCGTGCCTATGCGCTGGAGGAGCGCGAGATTGAGGACTTTAAGTCTTCTTCCGCTTCCTATAAGCGCAACATTATCAAATTGGTGAAGTACCAGCGTCTTATTGTCCCCATTATGGAGACCTGCACCGGTTTGGCCTTAGCTGTGGTGCTGGTGATGGGGCATTACAGCGGCATGGGGTTGGAGGACTTCATGGCCTTGGCGCTGGCTCTGTTCTTTACTTTTGATTCTATGAAACGCGCCGGTTTGGCCTTCAACCGCATGAACGAAGCCCAAGGTGCCTTGGTTCGTTTGGAAGAAGTGCTCAACGAGCAAAATCCCATTGCCGACCCCGCTTCCCCCGTGGCGTTGCCTGCACGTGTGCGTGGTGATATCGATTTCAAGAATGTTACCTTTGAATACGAACCCGGTAAGCCGGTGCTGAAGGAGGTGAATGTGCATATTCCTGCCGGGCAAATTGTGGGCTTAGTGGGCCCCAGTGGTGCCGGTAAAACTACTTTTGCCAGCCTTATTCCCCGTTTTTACGAGGCATCTGCCGGTAGTGTTTGTGTGGACGGTATCGATGTGCGCGATGTTATGAGGCATGATTTGCGCGAGCATTTGGCTATTGTGGGCCAGCAGGCCTTGCTGTTCACCGGTACGATTAAGGAGAATATTGCACTGGGGCGCCAAGGGGCTACGGATGAGCAGATTGCCACTGCTGCCTCTGCTGCCAAGGTGTCTGCTTTCTTAGAGAACCAACCCCGGGGTATTGATACGCAGTTGGGGCAGGGCGGCTCAGGCCTTTCCGGCGGCCAGCGCCAGCGTGTAGCCATTGCGCGCGCTTTTGTTAAGGATGCACCCATCCTTATTCTGGATGAAGCAACGGCCTCGCTCGATGCCGAAAGCGAAAAGGAGATTCAGCAAGAGTTGGATTCCCTCGCCCAAGGCCGCACCACGCTGATTGTGGCTCACCGTTTCAGCACGCTGCGCAATGCCCACCGTATTTTGGTGTTTGACCACGGCCGTATTGTGGGCGATGGCCCCCACGAGGAGCTCTACGCCTGTTGCCCGCTGTATAAGGAATTGTTTGATAGGCAAGGTGCTGTATGATGAACGCCTACAATATGTCGCCCTCGGTTTTAGCTCGAGCCACCAGCTCAGCAGATGTTGCAGAGCTGAGCGAATGGAAGGTGCCCGACCTCATGGCTGTGGCGGAATCCGGCGTAGAATCGCATCTCCGTGCAGCGTTCGGTGCTTCGGTTCGCAATCGCTATATTGATGCCATGCGCGCTGCGGATGGCTCCCCGCATTTCACTGCAGAGCTTGCCGGGGCGCCCGTTGCCGTATATGTGCTGTGTGTGGCTTCCGTTTCTTCTGCTGCGGCATTAAGTTCCCTGCAATATGCTTGGGCAGAGGCTCACCCCGCAGCAGATATCCTTGTGCTGCCCTGTGTGGTGCAGCACTTGCGCCCGGATTACGCTCGTTGCGTGGCAGAGCCCCCGGTAGCGCTCAGAACACGTGGCGCCTGGCAATCCGGCGCGGTTGTGCAGCAGTTCTTGCCGCCCACGCATTCTGCTCCGCATTGGTTAGGCGAGGCTCATGAGCTTAAATGGCATACGCTGATTCGCGAGGTTGCAAACAACGGCACGCGTATTTATCCCTACATTCAGGGCGTGGCTCAGTATCGCGACCTTCCTGCCGGTGCCCGCATTCTGTGCTCCGATGCCGGTGTGTGTCCCCTCTTGCTGGTGCACACCTGTGGCGAGCAGAACGGCGCGCTTCGCGTGGAGCGTGCGGACTTTTATTCCTCAGATAATGCCGTGAATGAGCTGGAGGTGTACGATACCCACCCCACTCATGTAGAGCTCATGGATGAGCGAGGGAATGTATACCGCGCCAACTGTGCGGAGCTAACCATGTTCCCCGGCAAGCTCAAGCGTGGTATGCACCTGCGCTGGGCTGTGAGTTTGGTGGCAGATTCCTTCCTCTTTCAAGAGCAGGGCGCCCCGTGTTTACAACAGATAGACGGCACCCGAGCTGAGATGACGGGTGTGGTAAAATCTGTGGCGGCCATTCAGTTTAGCAGCATGCGCGGTTATTGTTTGGGGGTGCAGGTGCACGCCAAACTGCCTCACTTGCTCTTTAATCTGTATGTATTTGAGCACCGCCTTTCCGGCAAAACACCTCGTGTGGGCGAGGTCGTATCTGCCCAAGGCACTTTGTATGCCGCGCCCGATGCCTTGGTGGAATCGTCCACGTGCTGGGCAGATTCTCCTCAAACCGATGAGCTGGAGGAGCTGGCCCGTTTGGAGTCTCAGGCACAGGAAACGCACGCTCAGTTGCTGCCGTATGGCGCTCCCTTGGCGGCGCTGGCCGCGGCCTTCATTCGCAAAGGCTATACCATAGACGCGCCGTTCGAGCCTTTATTCCGCTTTGGGCGCCCCGAGTTTGCCTTATTGTCCCCCTCCGGTGAGCGTTTGATGGTGATGGTGGATACCGTTGTGAATCAACACGAAGACCAGCGCGGGTACCGCTGCCGCTTTGCTGCCGATAAGTATCCTGCGCACATGGCGAAAACCCCGCAGGATGGCAAACCCGCTGATATTTGTTTTGTAACCCTGCATTTGAAGAGCGTGGATGGTGCTCCGGATTCGTTCACTCTTTCTGCGGAGCAGCACGGTACGGTAGTTTCTTTGTCCTTGCCGGAGCGCGTGACCATGCAGGCGGCTACCGCTCTCTCGGAGGAACAGGCGGCACATTTGTTCTCAGACTGCATGCAGTCTCAGAGTTTTGAGAAGCTTTTGCCTTGCCTTCGAGAGGATGTGGCCTACACCTCGCAAACGGCGGAATTGGCGTTTTCCTCTAAATGGGATTTATTGCGCCATTTGCGCACCTGCTTTGATGTTTGGCAAAAGAGAGGCGTAACAGAAGAACTGCAATTTAGCGTGCAACGTGTACAGCATGAGGGGAGGTCTCGCTTCTGTTGTGTGGCCACCCAGCAGGGCGAGCTTATATCCGCAACCGTGTTCAGTATAACAAATGCCCTGATAGGCAGCATCCAAGCTCTTGCTCCCGGTAACGTAACCCTCTCTTAATCAAAATGAAAATTCCTACCTATTGGATTAAGGAAAAGCGCGAAATAGCTGGCCGCACCATTAAATTATACGGTGCTTCCTTTGAGTCGATGTTTCAAGCTGAAGCGGTATTGAGCCGTAAGCGCCGTTTGTGGGAAGATTACCTTTCTTGCCGCAACCATAGCGATGCAGCCATGATACGCCATGCTTTGGCTTTGCGCGAGTTATCCTCCTTTCCCGGTGATTCGGAATACACCGCTTCTATGCTTGAGCCCGTGCTGCAGCAGCCTTGCGAGGGCAACATCGTGACTCGCAACCGCTATGGTGCCGAGGTGTTGAACTCTGTTACCCATTGTTTTGTGGATGTGGATTCCTTTAAGGATTCGTGGTTTAAGCGTTTGTTGGGGCTCAGTAAATCTCCCGAAAATTTGTTGCTGGAAAAGGTGGCGGCATTATGCGCGGCAGGTGCCGAGCTTTCCGCCCGCGTGTATCGCACGGCTCATGGTTGGCGTGTGCTGTTGCGTGGGCAGGGGATATCCCCGAGCTCGGAGCGCATGGCGTATCTCTTCCGTGAGTTGCAGGCAGACCCCCTCTATGTAAACCTGTGCCGCAAGCAACAGTGCTGGCGCGCTCGCCTCTCGCCCAAGCCTTTCCGGCTCGGCTTGCCCCGCTTCCCATTCCTTACTGATTCGGAACAAGCCGTCGCGCAAATGGCTGATTGGGTGGCTGAGTATGAAGAGAAGGTGTCCTCATTCGGGGTATGCCGTTTGTTGGATTCCTTCGGACCGGCTATTGAAGATTCCATTGTGGAATTGCATGACTCCTCTACCCGCGCCCTTGTACCGGATTTGAGATTGTCTTAATTGCCGAAGCCTCTGTTGGCCCTTTGGTGGATGTTCTTTCATCCCTACAAATTGGTAGTTGTGGGGGGAAATACTATCGGAGTGTTGGACTTTAGTCCAACATTTATTATCAAACCATACCACCAAAAAGGTGGGACTGAAGTCCCACCCTACGATATAGACACATTGCTCTTTGTTTGTTATTGCCCGAGAGCTTCTCTCAATCCCCGGCGATGCGGGCTTGCCGAGTTCTTTAATATTGACACAAGGCGCTTTTTGTGTTAAAGGAGAATCATGTTCCGAACACTTTTTTTAATGGCATGCCTTTCCTTGGCAGCGCCTCATGTGTGGGCTGCAGGGTACGATTATGTACCGCAAGCCGATGCGGCTTATCGTCAGGATACGTGGACTTCTCCTCATGATTTAGCCTTGGAGTCCGAAGCTCCCGTTTCTCTTATCCCTTTCCCGCAACAGGTTAAGTGGGGGCGTGGTTCGATGGATGTTTCCAACATTGGCAGTCTTAAGCCCGTTTACGATTTCCCTCATCACAAAATATGCGCCACGGTTCTGGCTGCTTGCAAGGATGCCGCGGCTCAGCTGAAGGGCTCGCAATCCCTGACGGTACGCTTCATCAGGGATTCCAAGGCGCTTCCTTCTGAACATTTGTCTGAGGGGTATAAGCTTGTCATTAACAAGAAAGGCGTGCACATAACAGCCTGTACCGATTCTGCCAGATTCAATGGCTTGCAGACCTTGCGCCAGATGCTGGCTACCGGTAACGGCAAATTGCCCTATTGCGAGATTACGGACTGGCCCGCTTTCAAGCACCGTGGTTATATGCAGGATTGCGGGCGCAATTTCCGTTCCGTAGAGCGTATTAAACAGGAGCTTGCTCTGGCCTCGTTGCTGAAAATTAATACATTCCATTGGCATTTGACGGATTACCCCGCTTGGCATATACAGTGCAAGGCTTATCCCCAGCTTAACGACCCCAAGCACCGTACTCGCGACTTGAATGATACGTATACCTACGACCAAATTCGCGAGGTGATTCGCTTTGCTAAAGAGCGCAACATTACGGTGATTCCGGAGTTGGATATGCCCGGCCACAGTGCCTATTTTGAGCGTGCGTTTGGTTTCAAAATGCACACCGAGCAGGGGATGAAGATTGTGGGTGATTTGCTGGATGAGTTCTGCAAGGAAATCCCCAAAGAGCTGTGCCCCATCATTCACTTTGGTGCCGATGAAGTGCGCATTCCCAATGCCGCGCAGTTTGTGGGTTTTGTGACCAAGAAGCTTCAATCTCACGGTCGCACCCCCATGCAATGGGCGAGCCACCGAGATTTGCCGGTGGGTGAGCATTCCCTCGAGCAGCGCTGGGGCGAGGGGGCAGATTTGGTGGCTAAGTCTATTCCCAAAGACCGCATTACGCGCCGCGCTTTTGACTCTACCATGGGCTATGCCAACTTGTTTGACCCCGCTTTGTTGGTGCGCCGCTATTTCTTCATGCGTCCTTGCGGTGTAGAATGTGGTGATTCCCTGCGTTTGGGTCCCATTATTTGTATTTGGCCGGATGGTAAGGTTGACAATAAGGAGTACATTCCCGGTATGTGTGCTATGTGGCCGGGCCTGATGGCTATGGCTGAGCGCGCCTGGAAAGGCGGTGCTGCGGATGGCGACCACCTGCCGCTGGAAATGACAGCTGCAGAAACAACCGCCACCAAAGCATTCTCTCTGTTTGAGAAGAGAATGCAAACCCTGCGCCGTACGATGTACGCAGCAGAGGATTTCCCCGTATGGGCAGAGTCCGGCGTTACTTGGACGGTTGTGGAACCCGTTGCCACCAAGGATGCAGCGCCTGTGCGCGAGAAAGTGCTGCAAGGTAAGGTAGATGGGCTTAAAGCCCGCCGTGCCTTGGGTGCCAACTTGTACTTCCGCACACGCCCCGATACCGGCTATTTGGGTATGTATCCTTCCACCAAGCCCGGCCATACCGTCTGGGCTGTAACGACGATTGATGCTAAACAAGCCGGCCCGCAAAAGTTTATGCTCGGGTTCGATGCCCCCGCTCGCTCCAACCGCCGCTATACCGGCGTGCCCAAGAATGGCGAATGGTCCGGCTGCGGTACCCGCATTTGGTTAAATGGCAAGGAAATTAAAAATCCCCGCACGTATCAGCTTGCCGGGCAGAACAATCATCCCGGTAATGCTTGGAATTTTGAAAAGCCGCTCGACCCCGAAGAAATTTGGTGGGTGCAGGAGCCGATTGAAATTGAGCTTCAGAAGGGCACCAATACTTTCATTATTGAGCAACCCTACGTGGGTGAACATCAATCTTGGGGTGTTTCCCTCATCCCCGTGAAGGAGTAACTTCTTCTCGCGATTTCCTTCATAGCAAAAGCCGCTGCCCCGTTGAAAGGGCAGCGGCTTTTCAGTAAATGACTGCTAGGCAGATTTTACAGGCTGTCGCCAAAGTCCTCGCGGAACTTAGCAGCCAGTTTCTCCTGCCAATCGCTCAGCGGTTGAAGCTTACCGAAGAAGAAGCGAAGCACCTCCGGCTCTTCCACCCACTTCAAGCCACCGATGAGGTGTCGGTTGTCGTACAACCACTTCACGCGGTCGGCGCAATATTTGATTTGGGAAAGCGTGAACACACGGCGCGGGCAGGCCAAACGCACCAACTCCAGCTCGGCATAGTTCTCGGAGCCGTCGGGGTTGCGCTGCTCGGACAAAGAACCGCGCTCCATGCCGCGAATACCACCGGCAATGTACAAAGCCGTGGCCAATGCACCGGCGGGGTACTGCTCGTGCGGAATATTGGGCAAGAACTCGGTGGCGTTGATGTGGGCACCCAAGCCACCGGCGGGCTTCACCATGGGAATGCCGTACTCGGAAAGTTCCTTCACCAAGTATTCAATGAAGATGGGGCCTTGGTTGATGATTTCCTCATCAAGCGTCTCAAGCAGGCCCACGGCCATGGCCTCCATGGCGCGCACCTCCATGCCGCCGTAGGTAAGGAATCCCTCGTACAGCGGAATAAAGGCCTTCATCTTGAGAATCAGAGACTCGTTGTTGGACACAATAGCGCCGCCACGGGCAAAACCAAGCTTGCGGCTGGAGAAGTAAATGAGATCCATCTCATCGGCAATCTTGCGGATGATTTCGGCAATGCTCATGTTCTTAGCGGCCTCCTCGCGGGTCTTGATAAAGTACAGGTTGTCCTGGAGCAGGGAGGCATCCAGCACAGACATGACGCCGTATTCCTTACATACCGCCGCCACTTCCAGCATGTTCTGCATGCTCAGCGGCTGGCCGCCAATCAGGTTGGTGCCGGCCTCAATGCGCACAAAGGGTACGTGCTCCGGGCCCACCTCTTCAATCAAGGCGCGCAGGCGGGCAATATCAAAGTTGCCCTTGAAGGGGTACTCCAAGTTCGGGTCAAGCCCCTCTGCAATAATAAGCTCCTCTACGCGGCCTCCCTTACGGGTAATGTGAGCCTTGGTGGTGGTGAAGTGGAAGTTCATCGGCACCACGTCGCCCTCCTTCACAAAGGTCTCAGCCAAAATGTTTTCGCAAGCGCGGCCCTGGTGGGCGGGCAGGAAGTATTTGGTGCCGAACACCTGCTCGATAACGCGGGAAAGACGGTTGAAGGTTTCGGAACCGGCATAGGAGTCATCAGCCTGCATGGAGGCTGCCACCTGGTTGTCACTCATGGCATTCACGCCGGAATCCGTCAGCATGTCCATGAACACATCGCGGTTTTGCAGAAGGAAGGTGTTGTTGCCGGCTTCTTTCAGCTTGGCTACGCGCTCCTCTACGGTCGGAAGAAACAGCTTTTGCACCACGCGCACTTTGTGCATTTCCAACGGAACCTGGTGCTCCTCTTTGTAAAACTTGACTACTGACATGACAGATGTTGAATTGAGTGTGTGAGTGTTCCGCTACTGCGCCGTTACCATAACAATAGGCCGAGCCGGAACGAGCGCACATTATACCACTTTTGCCCCGCGAGTCAACCTAGAAATCCCACACTTTCAGTCATATTATGACATGCGCTCAAGTCAAAAATCACAAATATTTCTTAATGCGCCCAATGGCCATGCGCAGGTATTTAGATTTACCGGCTTCATTGGCATCAATGTGCGCTTCGGCCTTCTGCAAGGCCTCGAGGGCATGCTGCCTACGCTTCTTCAGCAGCTCTTTGTGGTCTTTGTATTCTGTCTCGGTCATGTCGCCTTCCTCCTCCAGAATGGCTACAATGGCCTTTTCACAATCTTCTGCCAGCTTCGCCATGTCATCTGCCAGCTCATGCAAATCGTCGCCCACGTCAATGGCTTCATCCCACTCCTTGCAATCCAAAAGCAGCTCGGCGGCTTCCTCCGCCAGTGAGCAAAGTTTTTCCGTGAATTCGGATTCCGTGGGCGAGCAAGATACCATACCCAGCCCCAAGGTAGCCACGGCAAAGGCGTTCCATATTTTACGTGCTTTCATGTGTATCGTGGGGTGGTGGGTTAGTGCTTATATTTGGAGAAGACTCCCTGAAAATCTGTAATCGATTGCATCAGCTCGGTTGTGTTTACCTCCTTCAGATTATACTGCACATGGAAAATTCCATCCTGCAACTTGGAGGCCGACTTAGCCAGCTTCAACAAAAGCAATTTTTGCAATTCCTTGCTCTTGCGGCGTGTCATTTGGTCCAGTTCTTCTTGTATGGCCACGCGATCCGTATGGGCTAGTTTGCACACTTCTTCCGCCTCTGTCGTCAGCTTCTTGATTTTTTTTGTGGCTTTATCGATGTCCTCTTGGTTTTCGCAGTCCAGAAGCATCTCCGCCACGTCATCTTGCAAATCGGCAATGGCGTTTGTTGTCTTTTCTGCCTTGCTGCTGCACGCACTCACGCACACACACACCACAGGCGCAGCGGCCAAGGCTATAAAATGGTATGATTTCATGTTGATTGAGAAAATGGTGTAAGGCGGACTCCGCCTCCTGCAGAAACAATGGAGAGAAACTGTTTCCGTATTATCTGTTCGTTTCTTTTAGCAAATTTTTAAACCTTTGTCGAGCTTTTTCCTTGTATGGTGAACTGCTATGTACAAAAGCTTTGTTGCGGTTTACAGTTGATAGCCGGCAAATAGCAAGTTAGGGGGGAAATACTATCGGAGTGTTGGACTTTAGTCCAACATTTATTATCAAACCATACCACCAAAAAGGTGGGACAGAAGTCCCACCCTACGATATAGACAAATTGCTATTTATCGAGTTTTTAGAGATACCCAACTCGTACTTCCCTCCGGCTCTTTGCTTACAAATCTTCCGGGTCTGCTTTCTCCGGCTGGGGAAGGGGCTTTTTGTAGATGGTAATACCAAACAGCTGCCAACAACGATATTGCTTGCGATTCCTGATGGTAAGTACCGGAATCCAGAAGAATTGATACCTGGTTTTGCTCATCTTGCGCCTGCGGAACGGATTGTGGCGAAGCAGGGGATTTTTGATTTCATCGATGGGGAATCCTGAGCCTAATTTGGGTGCCCAGGAGGCTGTGGATAACAGTTCCTTAAATTTGCTCTTATATTCCTTTTTGTCTTTCGGCAGCAGGTTTTTTAACGAGGTATCGTAAAGCTCCGATAATATGCTGCACAGTAAGTCCTTTTTCTTTTCAATAAGCCCGTGTTTCTCAAAAAAGCGGCAAATGAAATCAAACAACCGCGGACGCGTCAGGTGGTTGAGGCTAATTTTTTTACGCGCATCGTGCATGAATGAGCCCGGGCGCTGAACATAATAGTATCCTTTCACCGGGTAAAAACTCATGGTTTTAGAGATGGCTCCCATCATCCAGCACCACGCGTTGTCTTCGAATACTATGCCCTCCGAGAATCGAAGATGATATTGTTCTATAAGCTCTCGCTTAAATAACTTATTCCACACACAAACATTGGTGCCTATAATCAGTTGGTCGTGTGTTTTAAAGTTGCCATACCACCGGAGCTCATAATAGTTCTGAAGGGGCATTTCATTGCCGTCCATATCCACCAATGTTGTTTCAAAACAAGCGATATCCGGCCTCGTGCCCTGCATGCTTGCCACGACGTTTTCATACAAATCCGGGGCAAGGTAATCGTCCGAATCTACCCCGATAACATAGTCACCCGTGGCTACGTCGAGCCCGCTGTTGCGAGCACCGGCAATCCCCTTGTTCTCTTGGTGGATGGCAATAATACGCGGGTCTTTCTGTGCATATTCATCCAAAATCTCCGCCGCATTGTCCGGGGAAGAATCGTTAATGCAAATGATTTCCAAATTCTTATATGTTTGCCCACACACACTATCCAAGCACTTGCGCAAGTACGGTGCCGTGTTATAGATGGGGATAATAACGGAAATTTTAATAGGTTCTGATGAGGTGGTCATGAGTTAATTAAAAGTGTTGTTGTCGTTTTACCAGTGTTGAGTAGGCTACACCGCTGCCGCCGAAAATATCCAATGCACTGCCCACCGTGGCATCCAAATAGCCGCCGGACAATTCCTCTACAAGCTCAAAATCCTGCATGTTGCTAATGCCCCCGGCGTAGGTCATCGGGCAGCCTCTCCAGTCGCCCAATAGCTGAACCAACTCTTGGTCAATGCCATTGCATTTTCCTTCCACATCCGCGGCATGAATCAAAAACTCATCGCATGCTCCGGCTAGGGCATCCAAGGTGTGCGGGGTAATATGCACCTCCGTCAGGGTTTGCCAGCGGTTCATTGCTACCGTCCAGCCTTCTGCCGTGCGGCGGCAGCTTAGATCCAATACCAAGCGCTGCTTCCCTACACGCTCCTGCAGCTCGTGCAACACGTGCTGCTGCAATTGCCCCGCAGCATTAAACAAAGCACTGGTAACAATCACGTGCGAGGCTCCGGCATCCAACCATTCTTGCGCATTGTCCGGCGTAATACCGCCGCCTATTTGCAAGCCACCGGGGTAGGCAGCCAGGGCTGCTTTTGCGGCTTCATCATTACCCGGTCCCAGTTTAATGACGTGCCCGCCCGTTAACCCATCGCGCCGGTACATAGCTGCATAGTAGGCTGCAGAGTGCTGCGCCACAAAGTTGGTGGTAGGCGCTGCGCCTCCATCCGTAAGGCTACTGCCTACGATTTGCTTTACCACTCCGTTATGGAGGTCAATACAGGGGCGGAATTTGCTCATGGTTAGTGGTTATCTTTATTTGTGGAATATTATGCTCCTCATGGCTCGAACCATGCGCTTTAAGTAAAAAACAAGGCTCAAGCCGCTTTTTCCTTGAAGTATGGCGAGCATCAAGCGCTGATTTTTCGCAGAAAGATGCTGTAGATGTTCCTCTCGAATAGGGAACGCCGCCAAGGTGTTGTGCATGGCCGTGGCTGCCTCCTGTTGTCGGCACAACGGTGCCTTAGAGCGAATGCGCTTCATGCTATGAGCCGCAAACGAGACGAGCAAGGCCAGCCTGGTATCGTCCAGTCCCTGTTGGCGGTAGGTTTCTCCCAGCTTGCGGGTTCCTTCTATCATGTCCATAACCAACTCGCTTACTCGTTTGCTGGCAGAACCGGGGGTGTTATGGTAGATGTAGCCGCAGGTATCGGCCTGCGCATAACGGGGCAGCTGCGGAAGCGCGGCGTAATGAAAGACGGTATCTTCCCCGTATCGTATGTTTTGCGGAAATCTGACACCTCCGTCCATCAGCGGAGCGCGCCGATACAAATGCCCCCAAACAGCCTGGTTTTTCGATTGTAAAAATTGTTGAGATGTAGGCTCAGCGACAAGCCCGGTGCTCACCCGTACCTCCGCCTTGATGGAGCAGTCAGTGAAGCCCGAGCATACGCAGTCTGCCTCGTATTGCAGGGCAACGTCGTGAAGGATGCGTATGTAGGTATTATTCACTTCATCATCTCCATCCACAAAAAGAATATAATCTCCTTGTGCCAATTGCAGTGCTGTATTGCGTGCTGCGGATACGCCTTGGTTTTCCTGATGCACAACTTTTACCCTTGCATCCTTCTCCTGCCATGAATTCAGATAGGCGGCACTCTCATCTGTAGAGCCGTCATTGATACACAGCACCTCCAGCTCGGTATGCGTACTGTGCAATACATTACTGATACAGCGGTCTATGGTGGTAGCTGCATTGTATACCGGGATAATGACACTGATAATAGCCATCGTTGTAATTAAGAGGGGATAATATAGAGCTTGCCCTATGATGTATCCATTTTATACTATAATGCGTCGGCTGTCGAGACTTTTGCTCGAGGGATTGCTTAAATTTCCTGTTCATCATTGCCCCAAATTTGGGCAACGCTCAGGCATTCTTATACCATGGTTGCGGAATGCAAACGCTCGTATATTGTTCCATAGGAATGACTAACAGAGGTGTTGCGACTCTTGCCTCCCCTTATCCATAGCCAACACCTATTTTGATTTGTTGGAGCATATTGTCACTTCCATTAAAAGCTGGAACACCCCCAAGGTTCAACCCTAAAAAATCTGATTCTATACTACGATTCTCTACAAGGACACAGGTTAAATGCTTACAAAGATAAGAAATGCAAGGAGAAACTAGTATCTTTCCCCGCCTATTGGTGAAGCAGAATCCGGCACAGCGATTCTTCGTGCGACGTTTTACATCCAAATGTTATCCATCGCTTGAGTCTCAGTGTATGATATTTGCACAACCACTTAATACGCATGCGGCGCTTTTCTGCTGCTGTCATTGCTGACACCAAGTCAGTCATCAGGTCACGCCATTGTTCAGGCGGTGCTATTTGTTCGCGCAGGCAGCGCCTTACGAGCTTGTACAAGCTTATTACAGCCTCAACAGCGAAGCTTTTTTCTGTACTGCAGCGGTGTGAGATTGAGTCCCTATGGTTAAGCATCATTGAGATTAGTTCAGTATTACTTCGCGCCGACGCTGATGCGCCACCAATATAATATCGGCATGTCACGGCATCGGAGACAGCAGCTCGTGCCCCGCTCTCATATATTCGGGCAAATAAATCCGCATCAGCCACCAAAGAATACTTTTCAGCATCAAATCCTCCTAATTGTCGCAGCATATCAACCCTGCAATACGCAGCTTGGTGGCAACAGCACATATGCAGCAGTGCTTTTCTCATGTCTGCCTTTTGGATATCCTGCTGCCTTCCTGTTTCATCGACCAATAATGCAGAGGATAATACATAATCAGCCTCTCCGTCTAAAATTGGTTTACACACATTCAATACGCCATCGGGGCAAATCTGATCATCCGCGTTGATAAAGACTATCACCTCACCGTGAGCAAGGTTGATAGCTTTATTCATTGCATCATACAAGCCTTTATCAGGTTCACTCAGCAATCTTGTTATGCGCCCGTTTCTCAACTCCTCTTGTAAAAATGTGACACTACCATCTGTTGATGCTCCATCTACAACCAGATGCTCCACTCTCAATCCTGGTATCTGATACACAGGCTGAACGGATTCAATGCAGGCAGGTAAATAAGCCATCGCATTGCGACATACGGTTGCAATTGTTAAATGCACAGATTTATTATTCATAATAATTTAAAATCTACCGATTACCCTCAGAACCGCACTCTATGTATGTTTATCTGCTTAAGGTCGATATGGTACGGCAGTTAATCTTTCTTTGTTCTCGCGTAAGGCTGGGTATGAATCCAAACAGCAAGTATTCTCGTTTACCATCTTTTTTCTTTTTGATCTTATACAGTCGAATAAAGCCGAACATGTAACAATCTTCTCTATGTGTCTTCTTCACATAGCGAATGATAGGCACTATGCCAAAAAGGCGTATATAGGTTGTCTCTATGACTGGCTCAGATGGATAACCAGCTTCATGTGGCAAGTTTGTATCTCCGTATGGAGACATGTTGTGATACTTCTGCCAGACGTCTGCATAATGCATCAGCTTATTCTTCCAAGGCTTGAAAACACAGAAATGCATCACGCAACTCTCATCTTCCAACTCTGTGTAATTGCCGTAATGGGTACCATAGTAATCGTTAATCGCAGAAATACTGTAATTGAAATATTTAAAAAGGGATATGGATGTATTCCACTTCACCGGCAACTTCAACCACCGACCGTTACACACAACGTTATACGGGTCTTGCTCTGGTAATGTCCAAGTGGATGGAGCAGCAAGCTTAGTCTCCACCACTTTTTGTCCGATATGTTCCTTCCTCATTATATCCAGATTTAATAGCAACACACCAGAGTTGAAATAATCTGGCGTTCCCACAAGTTCGTGTAACTTATCCCCCACCACACCGACCATATCACTGCAAGCAGCCAGAATATTGTCACCCAAATCCGTCTCCCATAACTCCGATAAGTCTTTTTTCACCAGAATGTCTCCGTCCAGCAATAGAACCTTATTCAATTCAGGTAAAATATCAGCTAGGTCGCACTTAATCATCACAGAAGTCGAAAATTCGCTCGCTATGGGGATTCCCGCATATTTGCTGCCATCGCACTCGATTATGACGATTTGAAAATCACTGCTGGATAGTTCTAAAAATTTTTGTTTTTCATAGATGGTCAATCCATTACTTATCAAACTAATGTGATATTGACTATCTGCCGATTTATTTAATTTTGCGGATGTCAGCATGACTGTCGTCGGCACTGCATATCCCGAGTCACAAATAGCGCATAACTGTATTCTTTCCCTCATATTCGTTTTCTGTCTTTTTATATGATTTGTCGACCTGCTAGAGTCTATTTCATCAAAAAACTCCTCTATACAACAATTTTAGCAAGCTTCCTCTAAAAAACAAGAAAAATAGTCGTGCCGTCATAAAATGCCGTCATAAAATTAGAGCATATTCTGAAGTTCTTCGAACTCCACAAATCTGCTTGCTATTTTCCTATAATTTTGCTAGATTCAATCCGTGAACAATCTTTTCTATCATTTCCTTTCTGCTGCCGTATGGGGCGGCTCTGTGCTGGCTGCTGCTGAATCCACCCCGGATTTGGGCAACATTATGTTCGTTGGCGATTCCATTACACACGGCTTCGGTACCCCTTCTTACCGCTGGCCCTTGCATAAAATATTCGTTGATAACGGCGTGCAGTTTGTTGCCGTGGGTGTGACGCAGGGAAACCAAAACCCGCGCTTTTGCGTGCAGCCCGGCACCCCATACGCCGGTGTGCCCTTTAACAACCGCCACTCTGCCATGAGCAGTGAGCGTGCGTATGAAATTGCCGGCCGTATCAATCAATCCGGCCGCTTGGGGAATTCCAACATGTTCGATTGGTTGGGGCTTGATTCCGAATACTCCGGCGAGTTCAAGCTGGATATGCCCGCCCAAACCCCGGATACCGTGGTGATGATGATTGGCACTAACGATACCTTTGGCGATTACGGCAACAAGGGCGGCATTGGCGCCGGCACCAATATGCAGCAAGCTCAAGCTGCCCTCATCGGCACGGCTGATGCCGCCGGTACATGGAGCGGCACGGGCGATTTGGATGTGATTGCGGATGCCTTGCGCCGTGTTAACCCTGCCGTGCGCATCGTTATCCTTACCATTCCCACTTGGCACGATGCCCGCCACAATAACAACACCGCCGCAGATTTTGCTGCACTCCATGCCTACAACAAAGCCCTTACCCAATGGGCCGCTGCCAAAAAGATTGAGGTGGTGGATGTAAACCGCGTGCTCGTTAATCCCGCTCGCGAGGACAAACCCGGCGTGGCCGAGGTGCAGTTCTTCCACAACCGCGACCGCTTGCACCCCACCGTGCAGGGAGATTTGCTGATTGCTGCCGAGGTGGCAAAAGCCCTTGGTTGCCCGGGGCGCACAGTGGGCTTGCCCCGTAAGTCTGCCACAGAGTTCGCCCCCATGCGCTTTAGGGGAGGGGTATTTAAGAGCACCAATGCCATGCCGCTGCCCGAGCGCGGTGCCGCCACCTTTACCGGTGCCCTCCGTTGCCGTGTGGGCGATGGTCCCGACCAAGGCTGGAACCCCGAGCCCGCCCTGCGCGTTACCCTCGGTAATGGCGAGAACACCGGTGTGCTGCACGTTACGGAATCTTCCATCCTTTGGGGCGAAAAGAAAGACAAGGTGCTTTACTCGGCCGATATGTCTGCCTTGGCGGAGGAAATCCGCGTGGCGTATGTGGCCGGCAATGCAGAGGAAGGGCGCACCCCCGGCTTTTATGTGTGGCTGGGCCAAGACCTGATTGGCGAGGCGCTTCCCGGTATGGATTCCGCTGCCAACGGCCACGTCCCCGGTCTCATCCTGGCTCCACTCAATGGCATCCCGGTAGAGCTACCTGCTGCCTCCGTCAGTGCAGGGGCCTATGCTCCCGCTTTGTAATAAAAATAACCCTCCCCGGGGTAGCACCTTTCGTAAAGCTCCCCGGGGATTATTGTTGATAAATGGTAGTTTGTCGGCCCTCCGTACTACGCACCGCAGGTGCGTTCTTCACTACAGCGCAAGCTGTTCTTCACCATCTGCCGCAGGCAGATTCTTCACCATGCCCAACGGGCATTCTTCACCACGGCGTAAGCCGTTCTCATCCCTCCCCAATACCGCGAGCCCAGCGAGCCGAATTTGAGAGTCCGGAGGACGACAGACAAATAGCCGGGGGTGGTTCATCGAGGCGTAGCCGAAGATGAGAACCCCCGGTAACGCATGAAAATGATATGGAGCCCTGTAGCGCCTGAGGCGCAGCCGAAGAC